>Ga0193743_1003131_pt1 | contig 11215 bp, 13 predicted proteins | sample L2c2metaG_FD_143038 | JGI IMG/M metagenome (GOLD analysis project Ga0193743, IMG submission 143038) | Soil microbial communities from a riparian zone of the East river system, Colorado, United States - L2c2 | ecosystem: Environmental > Terrestrial > Soil > Riparian zone | place: USA: East River...
TGTCCAACCGCACCCATGAGCTCGTTCTCGCTATCAGAGGTCATATTATCATCAGCGCTTGAGCGCCAGTTGCTGCACAATGGACTGCTTGCGATATCAGTCAGATTCAGATGTGAACCTTGGCTGGTGGACATCCTTGTAGAATTTTTATGGCGGAGGACAGGTACTGCGGACCCAGGTGCGGAAGCTGATGAAGCGCCAGGTTGTTGGAATAAATGATTATCATCGCCGACCTTTCTTCGCTGACGTCGTCCATCAGGAGAAATGTTATGGTCTCTGGAATGAGTGGCCGTTGGCTTTGACAAGTCACCATGAAGATCGGAGCATCGACCCGATATGGTAGAAATCTCATTCTGAGACACGAGCAATTTGTTCAGCATTGAACACACATGATCTTGCCATTGATTTGAAGGACTAAAGAAAATCAATTCAAATGGTCCGGATAGGCAGTCGAATCACATACTGAGTAGACGTTAGATCCAAAGGCAAGGGTTCAGACTTCGGTTTACCGGGAGGGGAGTTCTCCGAGTGCTGGCCTGAATATACCTTTGCCCCAAAGCTTAGGGCAATGTCTTCCCGTTTCCGACCTTTAACTCCATAAGGTGAATTATCGACACGGGCGATAATTTCTTTAGCAAGTTGGTCCTAAGAAAGGGTATGTTATATGAGGGACATGTTCTCATCAGGGCAAAGGAAAGGGCATCAAAGGGCATATTTGGAGGAATTTTGGCCCAGCGAAAGAATGAAATGATGTGTGAGAGTTGATTCACCTTCTCCAGATCGCGCAGCAACGACTGCGCCCGAGGATCGGATGTCGCGAGCATGATTCCAAGCAAGGCTTCAGTCTGATGGAGACGGGCCTCGATGGCATCTATGTATCCCTTGGGCGGTCCTCGCTTCCGCGATGGACCAAGAAAGGTACAAGCTGTGACAGTCAATGAGTATCTCGTTTGGAGTTGCAAGGATTTAAAGAAAAATTATTGAACGATGCCGAGTATGGATGCCAAAACTTCCGTTGCATTGCAGCGGGAGGACCACATTATGTTCAGCCACCTCAAGGGGTTATATTGACAACTGAAAGGGCATCAGACTCACGGGTGCCAAGCATTACACAACTTTTACACGGTTCATCGGGTCCAGAGCGTTCACATTTGCACTTGGACTTGCGGCATTGATCGCAGGCTGAGGGTTGAGAGGTTTAAAATACACAGAAGTCAACAGAAAACAACATGTTAACTCACCTTTACTGCTACGCCTCCTCACTGTGCGTTCATGAGCGCTCAAAGCAGCAGGACCTTGATGGTCAGGCAATTCTGAAAACTCGTCGTATTCGTCGCTATACGACATCAGCAGTAGAAAAATGGGCACAAAGTGCTATTGATTCTGGTGTGCAGAAGAGAGAAGAAGCGCTATTCAGTCGGGAGGGAAGGTGAGAGAGAGAGAGAGAGAGAGAGAGAGAGAGAATTAGCCACTTGGGCTAAGGAATACGAGTGGAGTCGTGATGCAGCGGAGAATCTGAGATAGACAGATCCCTCACGAGAGTGAGAAAGCGAATCGTGGGCGACGTTGAACTGAAAGGGTTGTAAGGAAAGAAGCAGAGACAGGTGACAGTTAAACGTTAAGGGTATGAGGAACCCTCCTGTTTCTGCAAGACCTTCCAAAGAGGTTATGGAGAATTCAGTATTTCCGTTCCAAGAATCAGTGGGCGACTCGACGGTTTTTTTTTGTTGAAAAAGTCAGTGTGTTTTGTTACCTTAACTTGTGTTCAGGGAAAAACGATTGTTACATAATACATCTATTGCAAGGGTCAAAACATATAATATGTGCGTCAATCACACCTACTCACACACGAGTTAAAAATGGGTGCGAAACAAGAGAACGAGAGGGGCTAGTGTAGAGTTCAATTCAATAATACGAGAGAATTTGGAGAATCACTTTTTTCATTTCTTTCTAATTTACAAAGAGACTTTTAAAATTCATAAGTAACCGAGCATATAAGACCTATACCGTAGGTTTTGTCAATACAAAATCGATAGTAATCATATTGGATCATGGATTCTCTCATGAGAAGTTGCCTACCGTTATTATCTTTATCTTCACGCCCCCATCTCTCAAAATGTCGGCATCTTGGTCAGGACGTCCTAGAATAAGCTAATTTTTCCCAAGTTCTTTCAGAACAAACTGTCAGATCCTGAATAATTCATATGCGTCGTGACTTGAGGGCCTCTTTTGGGACAGAATCCCGATCTTCGGACCTCAATATGTTCAAGCCTTACCATGAATAAAGACCAAGGAACGGCCCGCATGATCTAATCAACATTACGCAACTCGATCTTGGAATTTTTTAAAAGCTTGAAAAGCCTACCCCGGATTAGGCTTGATTTCCGAAAAATCAAAATTCTGGGTTTTCTATCCGGACACTTTTGGTCGATTCCTTGTCCGGATTGCACTTGGCCTCCAGCCTTTTTCGGCTCTATACTTTTCTAAAAAGGAAATTCCTCGCATGGCAAGGCTGACAAATTCCGTGCTAACTTTTGCCTCCCTAGCTTCAAAATTTGTCCGGACACCCACCAAGCCTCCGGACTGGGATCAAGGCTTGGTAGAGATAATCCGTGGGTCCTAGTACCTCCTAGTACTGGTCGTGTGATTTGATATAAAAAAAAAAAAGAACTATTTCTGTATCTCGGTCCCGAACACTATTAGGACGTTGTACAAAATACCTCGAGGCGTCCAACCAAAACAACCACACAAAAAAAAGGCACACAAGGCTGTTTCAGCAATCTGTTTCAGCAATGACAGTTAACGCGAGAGGGAGATGCGATTCAAGTAATATCATCAAGGCGAGTTCAATATAAATTGAAAGCAAAAGACTAGAGGCGTGTAAATAATCCCGCAGAACGGGTTAATGGATTGTACGTAGAAGAGAGAGAGAGCTTAAAGTTAGCGAGAGAAAAAATTAACAACAACAACAAAAAAAAAGAGGAAGACGATGAGGACGATTTCCAGAAATTACAAATCAAAGGGTAACAGGCACATTGACCATTAGTGTCCATCCACCGTTTGTGCTGTACTCATTTTCGAAAAGGGTGGTGGAGGATGAGAGGAGGAGCCCAGTCTCGGGGACAATCCCATCACCGTTGAATGTCTTTCTCGATCGCGATCAGGTCCGCTGCCCCCAGTCGCAGGTGGCCTACTGCTCGCCGACGACGACAAAGGTCCATGTAACGAGGACATCAAGGGCGAAGTATTACGGCTATTGATGGGATAAGATGATGATGATGATGATGATTGTTGTGTGCCGTTTTTCGTGATGACATCATTTTGGTTGGAAGGTGTATTAGTCGATAATAAAGGTATGGAACTTGGATGATGACCAGTCGGCGTAGAAGTCCGACCTGGGCCTGATAGGCGAGGTGAAGAGGAGTATCCTGATCCTGTAGGTAGAGCAGCGAGGTGTTTACTGCTAGGATTGCCTGGCGCGGGTGGTGATAGTGGCCGCATTCTAGGACTAGAAGTGCAACATATGATCAGCTGGCGGTCGAAAACAAAACAAAAGATCTACCTCGCTACAGGTGACCGATGAGATTTGGATAAAGGATTCGAATATGACGGACTAGGAGGAGGTCTAGCACGACTCGGAGGTGGCAACGACGACGACAATGAACCAGTCGTAATATGCCTACCCATCCCAGAACCAGTAGAACTAGGGGGAGCATACCGATGGCCCTGTATTGGCGACCTCACATGAGTATCATGAGTATGCGGTGACTTCATATAACCAGGAGCAGAAGAAGTCGATGGGATTCTAGGAGCATCGTCGTATGAAGATGACGTGGTCCAACTAGGCGGCGCTCCACGAGGAGAGGTTCCAGACCCGGTAACACTAGAGGAACCTAGATGGCTATTAGGTGTGGACGCTTGTTGCATGGGGTGACTTGGAGGCATGACAAATGGCATAGCCATAGGTCGATCTCTTTCTTCCAGAGGTAACATAGGAGGACCAGAGGATGGTCTACGAGCGTGCAGCTTACGATTGTCCATCTCCCTTATCATAAGATCACGTTCGCGATACTCGAGTGCGGATGACACTGGATTATGATGTTCATCTGGACTTTTCCCGGACCACGATTCTCGATCTCGATCTCTAGGATGCAGCTGAGGTTGAGAAGAGGATTTACTACCCGAAGAAAGTATGATGACTTCTGAAGAATGTGGTTGACCGGGACCTGGATGTAACTGTGGAGGACGACTACTGTCATAGTCCCTAGTTGACCTTGGACTATGCACGATTGGAGCACCCCCTGGGGGTAAGGAAGTCGATGTATGCGATTGTCCCTGTCCATGGTGATGATGGACGACATGGTGGTGATGTGGTGGTGGGCGATGATGGTGATGAGAAGGCACGACATGATGATGCGGGACTACACCTGGTCCTTGAGGCGGAGGTGCCCCGCTACCACTATGTAAATGAGATGAAGGTGGTTGTCGATGCTGCTGCTGAATGTGTTGATGATCCCGCTGTCTTTCCCGCTCAAGCTCTTGATGCTCCCTATCTCTATCGCGATCTCTATACCTTGCTCGTTCTCGCTCGATTTCCCTATCGCGTTCTTTCTCTCTTTCTCTTTCTCGTTCTCTTTCACGCACTAACATCTCTCTCTCTTCATCTTCATGCACCATCCTCGCATCTCCCCATTCGCCTCCTCCTTTACCACCCCCATTACCAGGGTGATATCCACTCATCCACATCCCATTCGGCTTCCCACCACCCCCATTCGAGATGACATGCACAGGCGAAATCGACCTTCGTCCATTCATCCCACTCCCAGGCATATGAGATGACGACGAAGTAGGACCATATGCACTTCCACCACCACTCACACCCGAACCACCCTGTCCGAAATATGTAGGATGATGATGTCCTCCAGGACCATTGTTACTCGGGCCCGGACTCGGACCGCCTGGGCCTTGGGATTTCTCATGATCCTTCCCATACCCATGCCCATGACTATGAGCGCTGTTCGCAGGCATGGGTAACGGCGGACCATGTGAAGATTGATGCATACGTCCACCAGAACCAGAACCGGGATCACCAGGATAAGGGTAGGCATAACGTGACTTTGTCGTTGTCGTCGGCTGAGAGGGTGGAGGTGGCGGGGGACCAAGAGGCGGCAGACCATGCTGCTGTTGCTGATACATGTTCATAGGCTGTGGTTCCCTCATTCGTCCTCCAACACCAGAAGGCCCAAACTGTGGCATATCACCAACATACTGAGGGTCATACCCAGCACCAACTGGATGTTGTTGTAGGGGTAGCTGATGCGGATGCGGATGTGGATGCATCATCGAATTATTAGGAGGTGGAGGACCCATTTGAGATGCCTGCTGTTGCTGTTGCTGGACCTGAGCTTGAACCTGAGGTGGTAAAACCCCATTACTCATCCCCATTCCAACATTATTAACCGTCCTACCTATCCCACCCATGCCCATACCCATTACAGCACCATTCCTCTGCTGAACCGGGTGCTGATGTGAATTATAAAGTTGTTGCTGCTGTGAACCATAATGCTGTTGCTGTTGCATTTGATGCTGTGGATGCTGCACCTCATACACCCCCGACGCAACCGACGCACCCATACTCATACCCATCCTCCGATTCTGAACCAAAAAGTCCAGATCATTGGCAATATCCACAGCTGACAACGTAGAAATCTCCGGATATACATAGTGTGCTTTCGGATACTGCGAATGGTGATTATGGTGGTGCGAATGGCCTTCCGACTTGTTCTGTTTACGGGTTCCGAATGGGAATGATTTTATTATTTTTCGGAGAGTTGGAGGTAGAGGTGGTGGGTTGTGGATGTCTAAGGGTACCGGGAGGGGTATACGTCGGACTATGGGTAAGGAAAGTTAGAAAGCTGGAGATAGGTGTGGTATGGAGGGGATACTTACTAGGTTGAGGTCTTTCAATTGCCCTCCGTTCTCTCTCGAGACGTCTTCGTTTTCGATTCGTCTCGGAGATCATGTCTGTTTGTAGTTCATCCCTCGCGAACTAATATAATAGGGAGTCATTCAGTTAACAAAAGAATAGCTTCGAATGAAGATATCCAACCTTCCACCAACTCCAAACTCCATCTTCATCTGCTCTTCTCCGTTTCGAAGCGTTCGCTACTTCATAAGACCGTTTTCTGGAAGCAAGTTCGAGGCGCTTATCTCGTCTCTTCGTCAACTCTTTCTGGAGATGTTGCATTTCTGGATGTGCAGCTACAAAATAAAATAAAATAGAAAAACAAAGTTAGTTCGCCTCAACCAAAAAGAGGGAGATAGAAAAGACGCATACAAGCCTGAATCATCCTTTCCTCCCAAGCCAGTCCCTCCATCTTCTCAACATACAACCTCTCCCTCAACAATGCAAATTTAAGTTCAATGGTAGCCAACACATCCAATGCCTCGGCTCGATGAGCAGGCTGCAAATCGGATTCTTCGTGCTCGTCGCCATCTGCGTCACCATCTGGAGAAGGCTCTTCGTCGTTTTCGTTCTCATCTCCGTTTTCGCCTTCTTCCATGTCTTCGTTTTCGTTGTCGGCTCCATCTTGTTCTTGGTCATCGTCACCTTCGGGATCAACAACTTCTTCATCCACTTCATTGGCTTCCTCGTCCACTTGTTCTTCCTCGGGCTCATCAGCTTCCTCCTCCTCCTCCTCCTCCTCCTCCTCCTCCTCCTCTTCTTCTTCTTCTTCTTCCTCCTCTTCTTCTTCCTCTTCAGGGTCATCCATATCAACATCTTCTCTATCATCCAAAGAACGATCATTTACATCCTTCTTCCTCTTCAGGGTCATCCATATCAACATCTTCTCTATCATCCAAAGAACGATCATTTACATCATCGTCCACAGTAGTGTCAACCGGCGGCTCATTCAGTTGAGTATCGATTTTGAGATTGAGAGGCGGTGGGGGACCTTTCTTCGTCGTCGCATTGGTGGTGGTGCTGATGGACGTTTCCGCACCATTGGCAATAGCACCGGTAAGCTTATCTCCAGCTTTGCTTTTGACGTTACCGCCCTTGCCTTTCATCACCGACTTGCCATTTCTGGCTATACTCCTAGTAGGTCTGGGCTCATCTTCAGCACTGGACGCTTCCGCATCCGACTTTACAGCTGGAGATGGGGATCGGGAAGAGATAGCCCCGGTAGTCAGCGCCGCAGAAGTTAGGAGCGCAGCAGAGACTTCGAGAGATTTAACGGACCCGGAGCGAAACCCGGGGATGACAGAAGCGGTAGTAGGAGAGGTGGATGTAGGATTTAGGTGAGGAATAGTATCCATGATGTCGATGGAATCTGCTGCTGCTGCTAGAGCAGTCAAAGCGGACATTGCTCCTGCTGTGTTATTGTTCATAGCAATTATAGTGCTTATGGGCGATATGGGTTTAGCAGTGGGAGGCGAGGCGACCGCGGGTGGTAGGACAAACGGCTCTTCTTCCGATTCCGTGTTTTCATTATCGCTAGCAGCCTGAGGCGGAGGAACTGGGGGAGCAGGGGTAGCAAGTGCAGGTACATCAGATACCCCCTCATCCTCATCGGGCTGGACCTTATTATCATTCTTCTTCTTCTTCAAAAGATGAGCGGGACGTTCCGAGCCACTATAATGATCATCACCCCCACTTTCTTTCCGCTTCCTCAATGTTGAAGACGATGAAGGGGGAGGAGCACGTTGTTTGGTTGATCTTTTCTTTCTGAAAGTGGACGGATAAGAGGAGCCAGATGCGGAGCCTTCGTCATCGTCGTCGCCGCCACCGTTGATTCTAGCAGCGGGGTTTTTGTTGTTTGTGTCATGAGAGTCGTCGGGTTTGTGGTCCGGGGCTTCTTCGTCTTCTTTGGGTTCTTCGTCTGGCTGACGCCACCCTTTTCGAGCACGCCTGGGACGTTGTTGAACCCAGTGCCTTGTAGGTGGCGGAGGGTAAGATATTCCATTGTATCTTTGTGAAATATATGGGCCTATACGTCGTTGAGGGCCATATCCACGTCCAGGCTCGACATCCTCATTGACGCCAAAATCGCCGTCTTCTGGCTCCTCATCTTCCTCCTCCTCCTCCTCCTCCTCCTCCTCCTCCATGGCGCGGGGAGGCCTCCATGGCGCGGGGAGGACCGGACATCTCCTCTTCCTCCTCCTCAACAGGAGCAGTAGCACTGGACGTCGAAGCAGTTTTATTCTCAGCCCAGCCCCACATGGGGGCAGGCACGATACTGCTTCTCTTCTTACGGCCTACGGCGCCACCTCTACGCGATGAAGAGCGTTGATGAGAGCCACGCCTAGACGCCTTGGAGGTGGATGTGCTGGGAATAGGATGTATGTTATCGTCATCCTCTTTGACTGATGAAGGTGCTCGTTTGTCAACTGGATCTGAAGCATCCTGGTCATCGTCCGTCAACTCTGAGAGCTCTGAATCTGGATCCAATTGTGCGACCTTTGCTGGTGGGGGCGGGGGTGAAGGTGAGGGAGAGGGAGAGCTGAGAGAATCGAGTGAAAGAGTCGAGCTCGCCATCTGGAACGACGAGCAAAGGGATGAGGTATAGTGTTGATTGAACAAACAAATGGGGGCGTGCGCGAGAAATAGAATCCAGTTTTAGGTTCAATCTTTTTTTGCATAATCTTATCTTATCTTGTTTATGTAATATACTAATTTAAAAATCTCCGAGGTCAATCTCCACGCTCTCAATCAACAACGCCTCAAACGAGCTGTTCTTCCTCACAGGCGCTAACGGAATCGGCGCAGCGGGGGAAGCAGTCACAGGCGTCCCAGGTCTGGTAAATGTCACTATAGTTCACCCAACAACAAACAGTCACCAACCTTGTTACTGGCGTATTCGAATTGAACAACCTCGGCACAGTCTTCAGCCTCGCACTAGGATCAACAGGCGTAGACCTTCCACCATTCTGAGCCAACGACTTTCGCTCCCTCTTCTTCCTCTCTGCCTCGGCGATCTCAGCCTTCCTCACTGCCTCCATATTCGCCTTTCGATTCCTTTCATTCACTTTAGCAAGCATATCTTGAACAGTGTCAGGTCGTGCGGATTGCTGCTGCTCCGAGCTTCGAGCTGCTTCATCTGCTAGTTTAGCGTCGATCTCGGCTACTTCATTCCAATCATTTCGACGTTGCGCAATTGTTTTAGCTTGATTGAGCCGCGATCGCTCCATCGCGCTCATCCCAGTCGGTTTACTGATTTGGAGTTGACTCTTCCGTGCCAGCATGGCAGTGATATCACTCTATTTAATTCCACGTCAACAAACGTAATCGCAACAACAACCCCTACCCACCTCGGTCATAGGCTGTGTAACCAATTTCTGCATCTGCGCAACCTTGTTCTCCAGAGTCCGTTTCGTTGGTATTTTTACATCTTCATTGGAACACGTCTTCGCAAGTCGCTCAAACTCTTTCTATACAAAAGAAATGAGTAAAAATATCAAACTTTTGAAAATGCTCGTCTTACCTCTAAGAAAGGCCCGTTGGACACTTTGTCCATACTGAATACCTTCAAACTCTTTCCATGTTTCAACTCGAATGCCTGATTCATAGCTTTGTCGTTGACTTTATATGGCTTTACCAGGTCCGGAGCGAGATCTACAAAAACCATTGATAATTTGCAACAACAATAAAATAATTATCACTCACTATTGACTTGACAAATCCGATAAACAGGCGATCCATCCGTTTCCTGTCCAATAAGATACCTCACCCAAGCACCTAAACAGCATCACAAGTTCATCTACCCATCCCCTAACAAAAGAACCAAAACAAAGCTCACCAGTAACATAATCCTGAAACCACGGCTTCACATAATGTTTTACAATGACATCCCTAGTCAGCCTACACGACTCCAAATCCGCCATCGAACAAGCTACATCTAAATTATCTTCCTTGTCTTTCCCCGCTCTACCCTTCCCACTTCGAGGATCAACCCTGGAAGTGAGGTTAAGGAACCGTTCTTCTTCTTGTTCGAGTTTACTGATTTGACCGTCTTCGGATTCGGAATCGGATATATCCATGTCTTGAAGTGAGGGGGAACGGTCTTGTCGTTGGGAGGGAGAGTTGTGGGCTTTGGACTATTGGGGGGAGGTTGGTGGAGTTGCTAATAGGATTAGCAGGATGACTTACTCGTTTTTTATCATCCTTAGCCTTTCTCTTCGCTTTTAACTCGTCTAATCTTTGAGTTTTCTCCTTCGTAACCCCTCGAGCTGTATGTTGACCTTATAACCAACCAAAAAATCAGCATAGTTCCGAAAGAAAGACATAAGGCATACGTTTAGCAGCTCTAGAAACGCTGTCCTCTCCAGGGGCCACACCGCCACCACCACGCTGTTGTTGTTTGACCATATCCGCAAGCGCACGCGCATTCTGTAGACGCTGTTTTTGTTCGGAACGTTCCTCGAGGATTCGTTCTCGATTGAATTCGGTCATTGCCAACAGGCTATTAGTATTTCACACACAAGTAGTCGAGTTTCGGTATTAGCAAACGCAGTTCGATCAGGCAATGTTCGAAGGTCAAGTGCGGATTTGGATAAGTGGCAATTGTACATAGTAAAGGGCCGAGGAAAAGACCAAGGGTCGACAACAGACCAAGGACAAGGACAAGAGAAAGCGGCGAGCAAAGCAAAAGCCAGGTCAGCTCAGGACCCTAATTATCCAACAAACCAACTCACTCTCGTCTATCAGCCTCATCCTTATACTTGCCCTCTAGCGGGTACGGATCCTCGCCTTCATCTTCACTCTCGACTGGTTCTTTCTCAGATTCAATTTCCATCCGTCTAGGGAAGAAGAATTTCAAAAAGACCAGGAGTCAGCAAGAGAGTTCATTTCCTAAACAGATTGGGTTTGCCAAAAAGGAGAGGCAAAGAGCCTTGATAGCGAACTCCAAGACCATAAAGCAGAATTGAATTGGATAAAGAGAGCATACTCCGCCTTGCGTTTCTTACTCCCTCCCCCACCACCAGAGGCGATATGAGAAGTTCCATTCGAGTTCGAAGGCTGGCGTTTCTTCTTCCTCTTCTCTGTAGCGCAGCGCCTGCTAGTTCAAGCAGTTGGTCGTCGATGTCATCTTCGAAATCAGACATGATACACGTTCAAAGGTTATTAGTTTGGGTAGTCCAACAAGAAGAGAGGTAGGGTAAGTGTTGTTGTTAGTCGTGGTAAGTATAAGTACAAGGGTGGCCGTGGCTGTGG
>Ga0193743_1003132_pt1 | contig 11214 bp, 8 predicted proteins | sample L2c2metaG_FD_143038 | JGI IMG/M metagenome (GOLD analysis project Ga0193743, IMG submission 143038) | Soil microbial communities from a riparian zone of the East river system, Colorado, United States - L2c2 | ecosystem: Environmental > Terrestrial > Soil > Riparian zone | place: USA: East River...
CTTGTAGCCACCGGCTTCCGTCACCAGTATCTCGGGGTTGGCCGCGTCTTTCTCGATCTTCTGACGCAGCCGATAGATATGGGTTTCCAGGGTGTGGGTGGTGACGCCGGAATTATAGCCCCACACTTCCTGCAGCAACGTTTCGCGCGACACCGGCAGCTGGCCGGCCCGGTAAAGGAATCGCAGGATCGCGGTTTCCTTTTCAGTCAGGCGCACCTTCCTGGCATTGGCGCCGGTCAGCATCTTGGAACCCGGCCGAAAACTGTAGGGGCCGACCGAAAACACCGCGTCCTCGCTGGCTTCATGCTGACGGAGTTGCGCGCGGATCCGCGCCAGCAGCACTGCAAAACGAAACGGCTTTGCGACATAGTCATTGGCGCCGGATTCGAGCCCGAGGATGGTGTCCGAATCGGTATCATGGCCGGTCAGCATAATGATGGGAGCCTTGAAGCCGCCCTTGCGCAAGGAGCGTACGACTTCGCGGCCGTCGGTGTCCGGCAGCCCGACATCCATCAGCACAAGATCGGGGGCGTTGGCCTTGGCGGCGCTGGCGCCCTTGGCGCCGGTATCGACGGCGGAGGCTTCGAACTCGTCGTGCAGCGACAATTGCTCCACTAGCGTATCGCGCAGATCGGTGTCGTCATCCACGATCAGGATCTTGCGGGCATTGGCCATGGGTACAATCCTCTTGGGGCGGCGGGGGTGCGAGCAGAAACGCTTCAGCCGAGTTTGATTCGTAAGGTGCGGGTTCGTCAGGTCTTGATTCGTATTCAGGTAAGGAATTGTTACAGATTCACAAGCCGAACCGAAGTCTACTCCAGAATTCGCGGGCTTTTGGATGAATGTCCGGTAAGGGCGTGAAATAGAACCGTCAACGAGGCAACCTAGGATTTTGCGATTCGCATGGAAAGTCACGGAATTTCAAGCCCTTATCAGACAAGTCAGCGTGATCGGCCGCTTTCTGCGATCAGCATTCGGGCCGCCGCCGGCGATCCGTGCCGGGGCTGGCTCACGGCCGACGGGCAAACCATACCGGTCGCGCTGGGGCGAGGCGGCATCAGGGCCAACAAGCGCGAAGGCGATGGCGGTACCCCGAAAGGCACATTTCGGCCGCGGCAGTTGTGGTGGCGCGCCGACCGCCACCCGCGGCCGCGCACATTCTTGCCGGTTCGTCCCATCCGGCCTGAAGACGCCTGGTGTGAAGACCCCAACAGCCGTCATTACAATCAGCCGGTACGGCTGGACCGCGATCGCGGCGGCGATCGACTCAAGCGCAACGATCACCTCTATGATTTCATTGTCGAGATCGACCACAACAGCGCTCCGCGCATCGCCGGCCGCGGTAGCGCGGTATTCCTGCATCTGGCACGCGAGAATTTCGGGCCAACCGCGGGGTGCGTATCGATGACGAAATCGGCGATGCTGCGGTTGTTGCAGCGACTGAGCCCGGAGACGAAGATCGTGATTGGATAGTTAGCCCGGATAAAGCCAACGGGTCGCGCGAATGCGCGCCCGATGGCTCCACCCGGACTACGCTCAAAGGATATCATAGGCGATGCTTGACAAAAATCAGATAGCGACTGCATCACGGACCCTGCACGATCACTGGCGCGCCGGCACAAAGCTCGGATGTCTCGAAGCCTCGCTGCGTCCTCGCGACCGCGCGGAAGGTTACGCGATCCAGGCGGCGATCGAGAACTATTCGGCCGGAAGCCTGTTCGGCTGGAAAATAGCAGCCACCAGCGAAGCCGGACAAAAGCACATCAATGTCGATGGCCCGATGGCCGGACGCATCCTGACCGAGACGATCATCCCGGATGGCGGCACGGCTTCCATGACGGGAAACGAAATGCGCGTCGCCGAGCCCGAATTCGCCTTTCGCATGGCAACGGATTTGCCGCCACGATCATCCCCCTACACCGTGCAACAGGTTCTCGATGCGGTCGATACGCTGCATCCGGCGATCGAGATCCCGGATTCGAGGTACGCGGATTTCGTAAGTGCCGGAGCCGCGCCCATCATCGCGGACAATGCATGCGCGCATTTGTTTGTTCTCGGCGCGCCCGCGCCGCCGGACTGGCGTTCGCTCGATCTCGTCGAAGAGAAACCGGTCATTATGCTGCGGGATAAGCAATTCACCGGCCATGGAAAGAACGTGCTCGGCGATCCATTGATAGCACTGACGTGGCTCGCCAATGAATTGCGGCAGCTTGGCGTGACGCTGAGAGCAGGCCAGGTCGTGACGACCGGCACCTGCCACCCACCGCTGCCGATTCAGTCAGGCGATCTGTTCAAGGTCGATTTCGGTGCTCTCGGAAAAGTGTCGGTTGGGTTTGAGTAAGCAGCTTTCTCCTCGTCGTCCCGGCGAAATTGTATCTACCGGGCGCCGAAGATTGCCGAGCCCACACGCACATGGGTGGCGCCGAACTGAATCGCGATCGCAAAATCGGCGCTCATGCCCATCGACAAATTCTTCAGCCCGTTGCGCGCGGCGATCTTCGCGGTCAGCGCGAAATGCGGCGCCGGCGCATCATTGACCGGCGGAATGCACATCAGGCCGGAAATCGGCAATCCATATTTTTCGCGGCAGCTAGCAATGAAAGCGTCCGCGTCGGCCGGCGCGATGCCCGCCTTCTGCGGCTCCTCGCCGGTATTGAGCTGGACGAACAATTCAGACCGCCGTTTTTGAGAATCGATTTCCTTGGCTAACGCTTCGCAAATGCTCGGACGGTCGACCGAATGGATGGCGTCGAACAGCGCCACCGCTTCCTTGGCCTTGTTGGATTGCAGCGGCCCGATCAGATGCAGCGCGATGCCGGGGTAAGCCGACATTAACCCTGGCCATTTTGCCCTGGCTTCCTGCACGCGATTTTCGCCGAATACACACTGTCCGGCCTCGATGACCGGCGCAATCGCATCGGAATCGAACGTCTTGGAGACCGCGATCAGTGTCACCGAGGCGCGCTCGCGGCGCGCTTCATTGCAGGCGCGGAAGATGTCGTACTCCACCGAAGCAAGCGCGTTTGGTGAAGACGGCGTTGTAGGCGATGGATTTTCGGGCGCCATGTCAACTATCGGTCGTGAATTTACGGGTAATTCGAATTTTACCGAGTTCAGGAAAGGCTTCTTGAACCCTTCTCTCTACCCTGCATGTGGGGTCTGGGAACAAAGATGTCACGCGTTACTTTCAACCGCAAAAGAGCGAAACTCAAGAAGCTTCTCGGCGTCCGCACGCGGCTGGCATTGCTGGGGCTGATGCTGGTGGCCCCCCTGATGCTGGACCGCGCCCGTTCGCTCGAGGACACTCGCTCCAAGCAGATCGCGCTTGCCTCCGCGGAATTCGCTAGTCTCGCAAGGCACAGCGCCGATATGCAGCGCGAAGTCATTTCGTCGGTCGAGACGGTGTTGAAATCAGCGGCCTATATCCGTGCCTCAGCCGGCGGCGTCGGTCGCAGTTGCGACATTCTGCGCGCCAGCCTGCCCGTCAATCTGCCCTGGATTCGCAGCCTGATGATTGTCGGTGGTGATGGACGTATCCAATGCTCGACCAACAACATGTTTGTCGGCGTCGATCTCAGCGATCGGCCCTATCTCAAGAAGGCGCGCGAGAGCCGCGATTTTGTTTTCAGCGACTTTCTGCTCGCCAGGCCCACCAACGCACCCATCGTGATGGCGGCCTATCCGGTATCCGCCATCAATCACGAGGCGGATTCCGTCATTCTCGCCGGCGTCAATCTCGACTGGATGTCGAAGATCATGAGCAATCTCGGCAGCCGCCCTGGTATTTCAGCGGTGCTGGTCGATAGTGCAGGAACCGTGCTGGCGGCGCCGGCCGATCAGGCCAGCATGATCGGCCGTGCGGTGGATACTGTGCCGCTATTATCCGCTATCGCCGAGAAGGCGATCGACTCGAACGAATCGGAAGGATCGCTTTCGTTCGTCGCAGCCGATGGCTCGAAACGCACCGTCAGCTTTGCGCGCATTACCGGCACGCAATCGCGCCTGATCATCAGCATCGACGAAGCCAAGGTGTCCACCGCTATCAATCGCGAGATTCGCACGGCCTATCTGCAACTGGGGTTCGTCTGCCTGTTCGTATTGCTCGGTGCCCTGGTCGCCGCCGAGAAGCTGATCATCCAGCCGATCGATCTGATGGCGGGAATGGCGAAGCGCTTCGGCCGGGGCGACCGGACGGCGCGCGTGGCGCGCAGCCGGTTGCCGGCTGAATTTGTTCCGCTGGCCCGCGCATTCAACGCGATGGCGGCGCAGCTGAGCCAGCGCGAGCGCGAACTCCTTGCCACCAACGACCGGCTGACAGTGATTGCGTCGATCGACATGCTGTCCGGCCTCGCCAACCGCCGCGGATTCCAGAGCCGGCTCGATTTCGAATGGATGAAGGCCCAGCAGTACGACAGCGAGTTGTCGCTGCTGATGATCGACGTCGATCACTTCAAGCTGTTCAACGACACCTATGGCCATCCCGAAGGCGATGCCTGCCTCTCCAGGCTCGGCGAAACCCTGGCTGGAATTGCCGCCGATACCATGGGCTTTGCCGGGCGCTATGGCGGCGAGGAATTCTGCCTGCTGCTGCCGAACACCGACGCGGCGCACGCGTTCGAGATCGGCGAGATGGTGCGCACGGCGGTCCTGAACCTCGCGATGCCCCACTGCACCAGCAACTATCAAGCCGTCACCGTCAGCATCGGGGTGGCCTGCACCAAGCCGAATGACGCGCAGCGGCCGGGCGAGCTGATCGAGGCCGCCGACGCCGCGCTCTACGCCGCCAAGCATCGCGGCCGCAACGCCGTGGTCGAGCACGGCTTTGTGCGGGTCACCGATGGCGTGATCGCGATGGCGAGCTGAGGCTTTTCCGCCAGCCTTTTGAAGTGCAGAGGGCGTTGACCCCCCCGCCGCTTTTGTGGCCTAGTCCGCCGTTCTCTAAACGGCTCACGAAATCCATAAAAAGCCCTGCGATTCCATGACCTCCGAACGCTACAACGCACGCGAATCCGAGCCGCGCTGGCAACGTCAGTGGGACGAAAAGGCGATCTTCGCCTCCAAAAACGATGATCCGCGGCCGAAATATTACGTACTCGAGATGTTCCCCTATCCGTCCGGGCGCATCCATATCGGGCATGTCCGCAATTATACCCTCGGCGACGTGATCGCGCGCTATATGCGGGCCAAGGGCCACAACGTGCTGCACCCGATGGGCTGGGATGCGTTCGGGCTGCCGGCGGAAAACGCCGCGATCGAGCGCAAGGTCGCCCCCAAGGCATGGACCTACGACAACATCGCCGCGATGAAAAAGCAGCTGCAGTCGATCGGGCTGTCACTGGACTGGACACGCGAATTCGCGACCTGCGATCCCTCTTATTACAAACATCAGCAAAAGCTGTTCAACGACTTCCTGCGCGCCGGCCTTGCCGAGCGCGAGCATCGCAAGATCAATTGGGATCCGGTCGACATGACCGTGCTGGCGAACGAGCAGGTGATCGACGGTCGCGGCTGGCGCTCCGGCGCGCTGGTCGAGCAGCGCGAGATGAAGCAGTGGGTCTTCAAGATATCAAAATATTCCCAGGAGCTGTTGGACGCGCTCGATACGCTGGATCGCTGGCCCGACAAGGTGCGCCTGATGCAGCGCAACTGGATCGGACGCTCCGAGGGCATGCTGGTGCGCTTCGCGCTCGATCCGGCAACAACGCCTGCCGGCGAGACCGAGCTGAAGATATTCACGACCCGGCACGACACGCTGTTCGGCGCGAAGTTCATGGCGATCGCACCGGATCATCCGCTGGCGCAGGCCGCGGCCGCGAAGAACCCAAAACTCGCCGATTTCATCGCGGAGGCGAAGCGCCACGGCACCGCGCAGGAAATTATCGACACCGCTGAGAAGCTGGGTTTTGATACCGGCATCAAGGCGGTCCATCCGTTCGATGAGAATTGGAAGCTGCCGGTCTATGTCGCCAACTTCGTGCTGATGGAATACGGCACCGGCGCGATCTTCGGCTGCCCCGCACACGACCAGCGCGACCTCGACTTCGTCAACAAATACGGGCTCGGCAATACGCCGGTGGTCTGTCCCGAGGGCCAGGACCCGAAGACCTTCGTCATCACCGACACCGCCTATGACGGCGACGGCCGCATGATCAATTCGCGCTTCCTCGACGGCATGACCATCGAGCAGGCGAAGGAAGAAGTAGCGAAGCGACTCGAAGGTACGATGCGCGGCAATATGTCGGTCGGCGAGCGGCAGGTGAACTTCCGCCTGCGCGACTGGGGTATCTCGCGCCAGCGCTATTGGGGCTGCCCGATCCCGGTGATCCACTGCCCGAAATGCGATGTGGTGCCGGTGCCCGACAAGGATCTGCCGGTGGAGTTGCCTGAGGATGTCACGTTCGACAAACCCGGCAACGCGCTCGACCATCATCCGACCTGGAAGCACGTCACCTGCCCGCAATGCGGCGGCAAGGCGCAGCGCGAAACCGACACTATGGATACCTTTGTCGATTCGTCGTGGTACTTCGCGCGCTTCACCGATCCGTGGAACGAGACCGCGCCGACCACGCCCGCGGTGGCGGACCGAATGATGCCGGTCGACCAATATATCGGCGGTGTCGAGCACGCGATTCTGCATTTGCTGTACAGCCGCTTCTTTACGCGCGCTATGAAGGCCACCGGTCATATCGGCATGGATGAGCCGTTCGCCGGCATGTTCACGCAGGGCATGGTGGTGCACGAGACCTACAGCAAGGCCGACGGCAGTTACGTCACACCGGCCGAGGTCAGGGTCGAGACCGGCGCCAACGGCCGCCGCGCCAGCCTGATTGCGACCAGTGAAGAAGTCTCAATCGGCTCGATCGAGAAGATGTCGAAGTCGAAGCGCAACACCGTCGATCCCGATGACATCATCGCGACCTATGGCGCCGACGTTGCGCGCTGGTTCATGCTGTCGGATTCGCCGCCCGATCGCGACGTGATCTGGAGCGACGAGCGGGTGCAGGGCGCGTCACGATTCGTGCAGCGGCTGTGGCGGTTGGTCAACGAATCCGCCGACATCGCCAAAACCGCGCCGGCGGAGCGGCCGGCAGTATTCGGATCCGACGCGCTGGCTATCCGCAAGGCGGCCCATGGCGCGCTGGACAAGGTCTCCATTGGTATCGAAAGACTGCATTTCAACGTCTGCCTCGCCTATATCCGGGAATTCTCGAATTCACTGGGCGACGTGCTGGGGCGTCCGGAGCAGCCCGCGCCGGATTTGGCTTGGTCGGTTCGCGAGGCCGCAGTCATCCTTGTTCAATTGTTCGCGCCCATGATGCCGCATCTGGCGGAGGAGTGCTGGCAAGTTCTGGGGCAGCCGGGTCTGGTTTCGGAGGCCAATTGGCCCAAAATCGAACGCGATTTGCTGGTTGAAGACACGGTAATGCTGGTGGTTCAGGTCAACGGCAAGAAACGGGGTGAGGTCACGGTGGCCCGCAATGCCCAAAATCCGGAAATTGAGACTGCCGTTTTGGCCCTCGATGCGGTAAAACAGGCGCTCGGCGGCAAGACTGTCCGCAAGGTAATTATTGTTCCCATGAGGATCGTCAATGTCGTTGGCTAGGACCCGCATCGCCGCCCGGCTTCTGGCCGTGGCCGCATTGGCGGCGTTGACGGCCGGCTGCTTTCAGCCGATGTACGCCGAACGTAGCGACGGCACGCCCGCCTTGCGCGAAAAGCTGCTGGGGGTGGAACTTCCGCCCGTGGACAAGCCCAACGCTTCGCGCGAAGCCCGGTTAGGGGTGGAAATCCGCAATGCGCTGGCGTTCAAGCTCTACGGCAACGCCACCGGCATGTCTCCCACCCATCGGCTGGTGCTGCGGTTTACGACCAGCCGTTCGTCGCTGATCATCGATCCCGCCACCGCGCTGCCCTCCAGCGAAAACTATAGCATCGACGCACAGTACAATTTGATCGAGATCGCTTCGAACAAGTCGGTGATGACCGGAAACACGTTCTCGCGCGTGTCCTATGACATCCCGGGCCAGTTGCAGCGCTTCGCTCGCTCGCGCGCCTTCCGCGATGCCGAGGATCGCGCCGCCCAGGAAATCGCGGAAAACATCCAAACCAGGCTGGCATCGTTCTTCGTCGCCGGCACCTGACCCCACGTCATTCCGGGGCGTGAGCGCAGCCAGCGCACCTTAGATGTGCAATTGCACATCGGGGAATCTCGAGATTCCGGGTCTGGTCCTGCGGACCATCCCGGAATGACCAAAACTAATTTCAAAAGGGTCTGTTAGTGGTCGCGCTTCGCGGAAAAGACATCGACGTTTTTCTCGCCCGGCCCGATCCGGCGCGTCCCATCATCCTGCTCTACGGTCCCGATGCCGGCCTGGTGCGCGAACGCGCCGACGCGCTGCTGGCGTCCGCGGTCGACGATCCCAACGATCCGTTTTCACTTGTGAGGCTAGACGGCGACGAACTTTCAGCCGAGCCTTCGCGGCTGGTCGATGAAGCGATGACGGTGCCGTTGTTCGGCGGCCGCCGCGCGATACGCATCCGCGCCGGTTCGCGCAGTTTCGCCAGCGGCGTCGATACGCTGGCCGAATCCCCGCTCAAGGATTGCCGCATCGTGATCGAGGCCGGCGAGCTGCGAGCTGAGTCGCCGCTGCGCAAGGCCTGCGAGCGCGCCAAGACCGCGGTTGCGATCGGCTGCTACCCCGACGGCGAGCGCGATCTCGCAAAATTGATCGACGATGAATTACGGGTTTCGAATCTGCGGATCGCGCCGGACGCCCGCGCGTCGCTCATGGCGTTGCTCGGCGGCGACCGCCAGGCTTCGCGCAACGAGCTGCGCAAGCTTGCGCTCTATGCTCACGGCGAACGCGAGGTCACGCTCGACGACGTGATGGCTGTTGTCGCCGATGCTTCCGAGCTGAAGATCGATCCGATCGTCGACGGCGCGTTTGCAGGAAAGCCGGATTTGGTCGAAACCGAATTTGCCAAGGCCATGATCGCCGGCACCTATCCCGGCATGATCATTTCTGCCGCGCTGCGCCAGGCGGCGTGGCTGCACAAGACCAGTCTCGCAGTTGCCGAGGGAACACCGGTATCGACATTGCTCGACAGCGGATTTCCACGGCTGCATTTTTCGCGAAAGCCGAATGTCGAAACCGCGCTGCGCAATTTCAACGCGGCGCGATTGGTGCTCATCATCGAGCAACTCGCGGCCGCGGCGCTGGAGACGCGCAAGCAATCGGCGCTGGCAGCTGTGATCGCGCAACGCACGCTGCTGTCGATCGCGGTGAATGCGAAGCGGCGGGGATAATATGCCCGACGAGGGGGCGTCGTTCACGCCTATTGAAAAGAACCTGGTAACTCTCTGGCGTCCGGTTGGACCGCTCGAACTGGAATTAATCCGGAAGGCGAACATGCGAGCCTTCCCGCCACGACTTCCGATCAGCCAATCTTTTATCCTGTGTTGTCGGAAGCCTATGCAGTGAAGATTGCTCGCGACTGGAATGTCCCTGCCAGTGGCTCCGGCTTCGTCACTCGTTTTGAAGTGCAGCGCAGCTTCTTAGACAAATACAGCGTCCGAGAAGCTGGTGGCTCGGCTCACTTAGAGTACTGGATTCCTGCGGAAGATATGGTTGCGTTCAATCAAGCAATCGTTGGCGAAATCGAGGTTGTAGCCGAGTTTCGTTAGCGTGCCGCCCGGATGGGGCGCAACGCACGCTGTCGATCGCGGTGAATGCGAAACGGCGGGGGTGAGTTTGCGGGAGCGCCCTCTTCTCTCCCTCGCCTCGCTCTTGCGGGGAGAGGTTAAGAAGAAGCGTGCGTCGCGGATGAAGTATCAGCTTCCCTTATCCAATCTCCGCAAAACCTCGTCGAGCTGATCGAGGTCGCTATAGCGGATGTGCACGGTGCCGCCGGGATCGCGGTGATCGACGCTGACCGCTAGCCCAAGCGCGTCGCTGACCCGCTTCTCCAGCGCGACCGTATCGGGGTCTTTCTCCTTGCCGCCGCGCGCCTTCTGCGGTTTGCGAACCGGCACACCCTCGACATGCGCGAGCGCTTCGGCCTGACGCACGTTGAGGCCTTCCTCGACGATGCGTTTGGCGGCAGCCGTCGGATCGGGCACGCCGATCAGCGCACGGGCATGACCGGCCGACAACTGACCCAACGCGATATAGGCCTGCACCTCGGCCGGCAATTTCGTCAGCCGCATCATGTTGGCGACGTGGCTGCGGCTCTTGCCGACGATCTTCGCAATCTCTTCCTGGCTACGTTTGAATTCATTGGCGAGCGCGTGATAGCCCTGCGCCTCTTCCATCGCGTTGAGATCTTCGCGCTGCACGTTTTCGATGATGGCGATTTCGAGCGCGTCGCTGTCGCTGACATCGACCGGCACGATCGGCACTTCGTGCAGCCCTGCGATCTGCGATGCGCGCCAGCGGCGTTCGCCGGCGATGATCTCATAGCGGTCCTGCACACCCTTGACCGGCCGCACCACGATCGGCTGGATCACACCGTGTTGCTTGATCGATTCGGACAACTCGCCGAGTTCGGTATCGGAAAAAGTTCGGCGCGGATTGCGCGGATTGGGTTTGAGGAATTCGATCGGCACCTTGCGCTGCGCGCGCGGCCGCTCCAGATGGGCGGCCTCGCCGCCGACATCTCCGATCAGACTTGCAAGACCGCGTCCCAGTCGCGAACGCGCTTCGTCGGCCATCGCCAGCTCCCTTGGATTCACTCGCATCACTCCGGAATTAGAATCTCAGGTTTCGTTCAGGATAGATCGTAGGGTGGGCAAAGGCGCTCTTCGCCGTGCCCCACCATCACATCGCAAAGCAGTATTGGTGGGCACGCTTCGCTTTGCCCACCCTACGGTCCGTTCAATGCGTGCGCAGCTCGCGCTCGCGCTGGATCACTTCCGTCGCAAGCTTGAGATAGGCTTCGCTGCCGACGCATTTGAGATCGTACACCAGCACCGGCTTGCCATAGGACGGCGCCTCGGAGATACGCACGTTGCGCGGGATCATGGTCTTGTAGACCTTGGCTCCCATGAACTGCCTGACATCGGCGACGACCTGGTTCGACAAATTGTTGCGCGAGTCGAACATGGTCAGCACGATGCCGTGGATCGACAGATTGGGATTGAGCGTCGTGCGCACCTGCTCCACCGTCTGCAGCAATTGCGACAGTCCTTCGAGCGCGAAGAACTCACACTGCAGC
>Ga0193743_1003133_pt1 | contig 11209 bp, 12 predicted proteins | sample L2c2metaG_FD_143038 | JGI IMG/M metagenome (GOLD analysis project Ga0193743, IMG submission 143038) | Soil microbial communities from a riparian zone of the East river system, Colorado, United States - L2c2 | ecosystem: Environmental > Terrestrial > Soil > Riparian zone | place: USA: East River...
CGGGGAGGCCGGCCCTGGCACGAGGTCGCCGCCGAGCTCGACGGTGTATCCGTCGACCCGAGCCGTGCGGCTCGGCGCGTGCGCGACCGGTTCGAACGCGCCGGGTGCGGACAGATCCACGCCGAGTGTGGTGCGCTGGCCCCCGGTCGGGGTGAAGTCGGCGAACGCCCGGTAGGAGCCCCCCGCCGGCAGGGTCAGCGGCACCGACCAGGTGCCATCAAGCGCCATCTCGGGGTGCACGTGCTGGAAGCCGGTGGTGTCGCGGCGCACGACGATCAGGTGCATCCGCTTGTCGTGCTCGACGTCGAACGCGGTGACCGGGGCGCCGTTTGGTCCGGTGATGGTGAAGGCGAAGGTTTCGGGAGTTCCCGGGGTGAGCGTCGGGTCGGTGGGCGTGAGGGTGTAGCCGCCCCTGCTCGACGCCAGCCCGCCGGGCTGGTCACTCGCGGCCCCCGCGACGGTGCCGATGCGGGCGTCCCCGTGCCCGGCGCCCTCAGCGCCGGGCACCCCGCCGTGCCCGCTGGACGCGGCCACGGGGGCGAGGGGACCGACAGCGGATCCGGTCGCCCAGCCGCCCGCGACGAGCAGGGCGAGCGCCCCCGTGCCCGGCGCCCTCAGCGCCGGGCACCCCGCCGTGCCCGCTGGACGCGGCCACGGGGGCGAGGGGACCGACAGCGGATCCGGTCGCCCAGCCGCCCGCGACGAGCAGGGCGAGCGCCGCACCGTATGCGGAGAGCTTCGCTGCAGTGTTCATGTTCGAGTCCTCGGTAGGACAACGTTGCTGTCCTGGTGTCGGTGTTCGGCGATGCGGCCCTAAGCGGCCGCGAGTCGGTAGCCGGCTTCCTCGACGGCGGCGCGGACGTCCGCCTCGGCGACCGGGGTCGTGCTGGTGACGGTGACCGCGCCGGTGGCCAGGTCCGCCGCGACGTCGGTGACGCCGTCGATCTCGCTGATCTCCTCGGTGACCGAGGCGACGCAGTGCGCGCAGGTCATCCCGGTGACGGTGTAGGTGGTCTCGCTCATGTCGGAGTGCGGTTCCTTCCTGGTGTTCTGCTCGGCGGTGTCAGGACCTGACCAGGCGCGCAATCGCGGCGCTGGCCTCGGCGACCTTCTGCTCGGCCACGGCTCCGCCCTCAGCGGCGGCCTGGGTGACGCAATGCTTGAGGTGCTCATCCAGCAGCCCCAGCGCCACCGCCTCCAGGGCCTTGGTGGCAGCGGAGACCTGGGTGAGCACGTCGATGCAGTACTGATCGTTCTCGATCATCTTTGCGATGCCGCGAACCTGTCCCTCGATGCGGTGCATCCGCTTGAGGTATGCGTCCTTATCGGCGGTGTAGCCGTTCATTCGTCCTCCCGGAGTGGCCCCAGCAACAATACCCTAGGGGGGTACCCTACTGCCAGTGGTCGCGCCATTCGGGTATCCCGGGCGCTCGGCCGCAGTCGCCGGAAGACGGATCTGCGCTGGTCACAGCGATGTTCGCTCCTCCCGGTCCCGGCGCCCAGGTGTTATTTACGGGCTCGCTATACATATACCCCGTGTTGGTATGCGCTACAACTACGGCCGGGGGGTATGTGACGGGACGGGCAATGATGCCGGACAGATGGCGGATCGGGCTCCATCGCCGCCCTACCGTTGGCCGCCCCGGGCCGGTGCGCGATGGCTCTCCGCCCGGTAGTCCTGGTCGGCGACAGCCCGCGGCGACGCGGCTTCACCACTTACCGCCGACACCACCGATCAATGACAAGCCGACATCCAGCGACGTCGAGGACTCTCCGATGAGCGATCCACACGCCCCTCACCACCGAGACCACTCGGAGGCTGACCCCACACTGTCGAAGAGGGGCGGCTTCTGCTCGGTGCCCTGGTCCACCGCGGCCTCGGCGACGCTGCACTGCCTGACCGGCTGCGCGATCGGCGAGGTGCTGGGCATGGTCATCGGCACCAGCCTCGGCCTGCACAACGCGGCCACGGTGATCCTCTCGGTGGCCCTGGCGTTCGTGTTCGGCTACGCCCTGACCATGCGCGGCGTGCTGCGCGCGGGGCTCAGCTTCGCCTCGGCGCTCAAAGTCGCCCTGGCCGCGGACACTGTCTCCATCGTCGTCATGGAAATCCTGGACAACGCCGTCATGGTCGGTGTCCCCGGAGCCATGGACGCCGGTATCACCAGCGTGCTGTTCTGGGGCGCACTGGCATTCTCCCTGCTGGTCGCGTTCGTGCTCACCACACCGCTGAACCGATGGATGATCAGTCGAGGCAAAGGACATGCTGTGGTCCACCGCTACCTCCACTGAGCTACCGCTGCCTACTGCCGGCACCGCTGATCCCGAGGAAATGCAACCGCCAGCGTGTGCCGGGGGGCGGCCGTTCCTTGTCCCGACCTCGCGTCGGTGGGTAGCCGCGCCCAGCCTCCACTGCCACCAGAGACATCGGATCGGGAGGCTCACCGGCGCGGGTACAGTCGCGAACGTGCCGGGCCGGACGCGCAAGCCGCTGCATCAGTGGCTGCTGATCATCGCGGTCGCGGCCGGTCTGATCGGCATGCACAACCTCGTTGTTCCCGCGACGTCGGCCCACGATCCGCGGCCGCACACCGCGGGGACAGCGCCGACTCACGTGGACATGGCCGGGGCGCTAGTGGGTACGACAACACCCGGCGCCGTACCGGTGGGCACCGGGGCAAGCCTCCTTGGGTCGGTGGATCGGGTTGTGGACGCGCGCGCGGCGACCAGCGAGGCGGCCGACCCGGTGTCGGTGAGCACGTCGGGTTGCTGCTCGTGCATGGGCGCCATGATGGGACATCCCTGTCAGGCGGTGCTCAGCACAGACGCGCAGCTAGAGGCCGCGGCGATACTCCTCGCGGCGACAACGGCGTCACACGATGCGCCCCAGGCCATGGCCGTTGGGTTGGCTAGCCCGCTCCCGGCACGTAGCCCACCGAGCAGTGGTGTTCGGTTCTCCCAGCTCGGCGTCTGGCGGCGCTGATCAGTCACTGATGTCTCAGTGACCACATCAGCAGCTCCGTAGACGCAGAGGAAAGCACCATGACCACGCGCACCGTCGCGACCCGCATCGCCGCCATCACCGCCGCTCTGACCGTGAGCGCGGTCCTGGCCGGATGCGGTACCAACACCAGCCCAACCGGCAGTGCACCGCCGGCCACCAGCAGCGGCACGGCCGCGGTGGCGCAGGCCCATAACCAGGCCGACATCACCTTCGCCCAGTCCATGATCCCGCACCACGCCCAGGCCGTGTCGATGTCCAAGCTCGCCGCGCAGCAGGCCAGCTCACCCCAGGTCAAGGACCTGGCCGCCCGGATCGAGGCTGCTCAGCAGCCCGAGATCGACCAGATGAGTGGCTTCCTGCGAGCCTGGAACGCCCCGGTGCCCGACACCAACGACTCGAGCATGGGCGCGATGAGCGGCATGAATCACGGCGACATGAGCCAAAACAGCATGCCCGGGATGAGCCAGGGTTCCGACGGCGGCATGCCCGGGATGATGTCCCAGCAGCAGATGCAACAGCTCAGCCAGGCCCACGGCGCCGCGTTCGACACGATGTTCCTGCAGATGATGATCGGTCACCACCAGGGCGCGGTCACCATGTCCAAGACCGAACTGGCCGAAGGGGAAAACCCCGACGCCAAGACCTTGGCCCAGAACATCATTGACGCCCAGCAGCGCGAGATCACCGAGATGCAGACCCTGCTCGCCCAGGGGTGAGCCTGCGGTAAATGCTGCCGGGTCGGCCGGGGCTTGTCCCGTTCCGCCCACGGCCATTGCGGCCGGTCGTCCGGCCCGGCAGCCACATCCACACCTACTTCCCCTGCCGTCCAGCAGGAGATTCCACCTTTGGCGGCCGGCTCGGCCCGCGCCCACGGTGTCGCCGGACCGCGCACGCCCCCAGACACGCAAGGATGATCATGCGCCGCTGGTTCAAGTCCAGGTCCACCACAGTGATCGCGGCCGTGCTCGTTGCACTGAGCGCCGCCGCGCTGGCCGCTGGCTGCTCGACCCCCGCCCCTCAGTCACCGGGTTCGTCGCCACCCGCACCCTCACCGGCCCCGAACGACGGAATGAACGGGATGGCGGGCATGCCGATGGAGTCCGGGAACGGCCTCGCTGACACCGTGAATGGCTACACCCTGGCCCTGCGCACGCCCCCCGCCGCCACTCCGGCAACCGCAACCACCTACGTCATCACCCGCCATGGCAAGACGGTCACGGCGTTCGATCCCGAGCAGACCAAGCTCATGCACTTCTACCTCATCCGCTCCGACCTGTCCGGGTTCCAGCACGTGCACCCGAGCATGAGTCCCGACGGGGCCTGGTCGGCGCCCACCACCGCAGTGACCCCCGGCGCCTACCGCATCTATGTGCAGTTCGTGCCCCACGCTGACGCCGCTGGTGGGGCGCTGACCCTGTCCACACGCGTGACAGTCCCCGGGATGAACGAGACCGCGCTGGCGCCGCTACCTCCGCCCAGCCCCAGTACGGAGGTCGACGGCTACAGCGTCGCGCTAGATGGCGCCCTCGCCGCCGGCCGCGAGGTACCGCTGAGGATCACCATCACCAAGAACGGGCAGCCCGTCACCGACCTGCAGCCCTACCTCGACACCTACGCCCACGTCACCGCGATCCACCAGGGCGACCTGGCGTTCGCTCACCTGCATCCCGACGGCGCAGTCTCCGGTGATCACGGCGGACCCACCCTCACCGTGCACGCCCAGCTACCCGAGCGCGGCAACTACCGAATGTTCATCCAGTTCCAAACCGACGGCGCCCTGCACACCGCCGCCATCACCGTGCCCACTCGGTAACCGACCGAACCCCGCCGGAGACGAGATGAGACGCATGTTTGGGGATCTTCACGCTGGCCGGCTTTGCGGTGTGCACCGGAGACCGAGCAAGTCGGGGGAGCCGGGGACTCTGTCGGTGCCCGCCGGGAACCATAGGCACCCGCGTCGCCCGAGCGCGCGGCGATCTGAATCAGGCACTGGAACGCCGCGCAGCGCGGCGCACAGAGATCGAGGCGCGGCCAGATGCGACGGACTAACCCCAGCGGCAGGCGGGAACTGGAGCCGCGTTTCCCCAGGAAAACAGCAGACGCCTCATCGCGGCCGCTCCGCCACGAGCGTTGATGGGTTTCACGGGGATCAGGTGGTGCCGCTGCATGGAGCGGCGTCCCTCCGTGCGGAGCCGCCTGATCGCGTGCGAATGAGAGGTCCGCGCGTCCTGACCCCGCCGGGCAGTCTCCTCCTACAGCGCCTTCCCTACCGTTCGATGTGACAGCGCACTGATGCGCGCCGCACTTGATGTGCGGTACAACTGATGTATGGCGCATCAAATGGGTGGTGAGGACGCCAACCCGTCAGCGGCTCAGCTGCAGCACGAGCTGATGGGCTTCATCCGCGCGTTTGGACTGCTCTCCACCGACCGGACACCGTGCGGGCAGGTGATGGCGCCCTCTGATGCGCACGCTCTCACCGAGATCGCCGACGGTGGACTGAGTCAGCGCGAACTCGTCGACCGGCTCCATCTCGACCGCAGCTCGGTAAGTCGTCTGGTCGACCGGCTCGTCTCCCGGGCCTGGGTGCAGCGGGCCGAGGAAAGCGCCGACCGACGCACCGTGCGCCTGGTAGCCACTCCGGCAGGTCAGCGCGTCGCGGCCAGCATCGCCCAGTCACGGGGCCGACGGTTCAACGCCCTACTGGATGCGATCCCCGCGGAGCGGCACAGCGAGATTCTCGACGCCATACGACTGCTCACCAAGGCAGCGCACGCCGACGGAGGATGACATGGCCACAAGCACGGCACGCAGACACCGGATCCGCATCGCACTCGCGGCGGGCGGCATCATCGTCTCCGCCGCGGTCGCCATCACCGTCGAGGCGAACTCGGCCACCGCCGACTCCGGCCGCGAGCAGGTCATCGGCGAACGCGGCGCCGAAGTCATGCCCTTTGACCTCGACGCCACCACGCACCGGTTCGAACCAATACTCAACGGTGGCCTGCAGACCGTCACCGCCGACACCCCCACCGACCGCGAGCAGATCGACCTGATCCAACAACACCTCCGCGAGGAAGCCACCGCGTTCACCCGCGGCGAGTTCGACGACCCCGCCCGCATCCATGGGACCGATATGCCCGGCCTTACCACCCTTCAAGCCAACGCGAACCGAATCGACATCACTTACCAATCCCGGCCCGACGGCGGCGAAATCCGCTACACGACCAACGACCCGGCGCTGGTCACCGCCTTGCACAACTGGTTCGCTGCGCAACGCACCGACCATCAAGGACACGGCGGCTAAGCAGCGCATTCTTGAGCGACCCCGGCCGGGCCAGCGGAAACGAGCACACCGCGGGCGCCGCCGCTCGATGCCTCGCCCAGGAGCGCCGATCGAGATAGGAGGCGAACGTGCATCCGCTCGTGGATGATCGAGCGCGCGGTCGCCGTTGGGTCCCTCGACGATGCTGAGTATGCGAGAAGGGCCTGGTAAGTCTCCGCGTGGAGGTTCAGGTCAGCCGACCGCCTCGTTCGCGGGCCTGGGATCGCCTCCGGCGCCTGAGGATGACCGTCACCGCGATGACCTTCGCCGCGACCGCCACGACGAGGACCGCCAGGAGGGTGTCGGCGGCCCAGCCTGCCCATGGCGAGGCCAGCACGCCCGCACCCAGCGCCACGTGTACCCCGACGGCCACGGCGACGGCCGTGATGGGGACGATCATCCGCAGAGTCATCGCCACTCGCACCTGGGTTGGTGCCTCGGGGCTCGCGGCGCCGGTCTCCGGGCTCGCTGCATCGTTGGACGAGGTTGAGCCAGTGGCCGAGGTGGTGCTCGTGGTGGTTGGAGGCGCCGCGGCCGGACCGGGAGGCGCATCGCTGGCGCACGCCGTCACCAGCAGCCACGTACAGGCCACGACTGCGGCAAGAGCAATCCGTCGGTGATCGCGGGTCGGACGTGTCGCGGGTAGGTGTCGCCTGATGAACATGATCCGACTCCTGAATTGAGGCTGTGTCTACACTGCGGCTCGCCCGTATCTGGTGAAGCCCGGCGCTCTCCGTCACTGAATCTTTATCGAACTGCCTTCCTGTCTTCCGTGATCAGTGCGCCGGCGCGGGTTCCGCCGAGCGGGGCGTGCCGGGCCGTAGCTGGACTCGACGCAGCAGTTGCGCGTTGAGCGCCACGACGATGGTGGAAAGGCTCATGGCCACCGCCCCGGCGGCGGGGGGTAGTACGAACCCGACGCCGGCGAGCACGCCCGCGGCCAGTGGCACCGATAGCACGTTGTAGCCGGTGGCCCAGGCCAGGTTCTGCCACATCTTGCGGTAGCTGGCCTGGGACAGCCGTCGCGTGGCGAGCACGCCGCGGGGGTCGTCGGAGGCGAGCACCACGCCGGCGGACTCGATAGCCACATCAGTGCCGGCGCCGATCGCGATGCCCACGTCCGCCCGGGCCAGGGCCGGTGCGTCGTTGACCCCATCGCCCACCATGGCCACCCGCAGGCCCCGCTGTTGCAGCTCGGCGACCTTGCCGTCCTTGTCGGCGGGCAGCACCTCGGCGAACACCTCGTCCACCCCGAGCTCGGCGCCGACCGCGGCGGCCACATTGCGGGCATCTCCGGTGATCATGACGACCCGGACGCCGGCCGCCTGCAGCTCGCGAACCGCCTCACGTGACTGCGGCCGTATCTCATCGGCCAGCGCCAACGCTCCGACCGGTTGCCCGTCGCGGACCACATACAGCACCGATGCGCCCTGCTCGGCCAACTGGCCCAGCTGCTCGTCGAGCGTGGCCGGGGCCGCTAGTCCGAGCTCGCGGAGCAGCGCTGGGCCGCCGACCGCGACCTCGCGCCCGGCCACCGTGGCGCGGACCCCGCGACCGGTCAGCGACCGGAACCCGGTCGCGGTGGGTACGGCCGTCGCGGCCCGTCCGGCCGCGACGATGGCTCTGGCCAGCGGGTGTTCGGAGTCGGACTCGGTGGCGGCGGCCAGGGCGAGCACCTCGGTCGGGGTGACTCCGGCGACGGCGGCGGTACCGACCACGGCCGGCTCACCACGGGTCAGCGTGCCGGTCTTGTCGAACAGCACGGCGTCCACGGTGCGCATCCGCTCCAACGCCAGCCGGTCTTTGACCAGGATGCCCGCCTTGGCCGACATCGAGGTAGAGATCGCGATGACCAGCGGGATGGCCAGGCCAAGCGCGTGCGGGCACGCGATCACCAACACGGTCACGGTCCGCTCGACAGCCGCCGACAGATCACCCAGCGCGGCCCAGACCACAAAGGTGATCACTCCGGCGAGGGCGGCGAAGTAGAACAACACCGCGGCGGCCCGATCGGCCAGCGCCTGGGTGCGGGATCGTGAGCCCTGCGCCTCGGCGACCAGGCGCTGGATGCCGGCCAGCGCGGTGTCCTCGCCGAGGGCCTCTACCTGTACCCGGATCGCGGAGTCGGTGGCCACCGTGCCGGCCACCACCCGATCGCCCTCGGCCCGGAGCACTGGCCGCGACTCGCCGGTAACCATGGATTCGTCCACCTCGGCGGATCCGTCGCGGACCGTGCCGTCCGCCGGCACCCGCCCGCCGGAGCGGACCAGCACCACGTCGCCGACAACCAGCTCAGACAGTGGCACGGGGGTGATCGCGCCGTCGTGATCCACCCGCTCGGCCGTGTCAGGGAGAAGCTCGGCGAGCGCGGCCAACGCCCCGGAGGCTTGGCCGAGCGCCCGCATCTCCAGCCAGTGGCCGAGCAGCATGATCACGACCAGCAGCGCGAGCTCCCACCAGAAGTCCAGCATCAGCCCGCCGACACCGAGCGTGGTCAACGCGCTCGCCACCGCGGCGACCGTGATCGCCAACGCGACCAGCGTCATCATCCCGGGGCGGCGGCTGCCCAGTTCGCTGATCGCGCCGGTGAGGAAGGGCCAGCCGCCGTAGAAGTAGAGGATGGCGCCGAGCACGGGCGGTATCCAGGCGAGCCAGCCAGGCACGTGATAGCCGAGCAGCTCGGCGACCATGTGACTGGTGAACACCACCGGCACCGCGAGCGCCAGACTCAGCCAGAACCGATCGCGGAACATCGCGGCGTGATCACCATGGCCGGCGTGCCCGTGCGGCCCGTGGCCCCCGTGTCCACCGCTGTGATCGCCACCGTGCGGCTCGGCATGCGCCGCCTCGGCGGTGCCCGCCCGGTGCGGAGTGATCGGGTGGTCGTGGTTCATGACATCTCTCCCAAAGTCAGTGGTGATCAGGCGGCTGGGGCCGCGGGCGCCGGCTCCAGGCCGGCGACCAGGTTGAACGAACCGGTGAGCTGGTTGAGCGCGACCAGGCCGACCACGTCGGCGAGCAGGCGGTCGCTCCAGCCATATGCGCGCAGCTGCGCGATGTCGGCATCGGTGATGGCGCTCGGCTCGGCGAGCACACGCACCGCGTACGCGATCAGCGCGGCCTCGCGCGCGTCGGTGGCGGTCACTTGGCGGGCCAGCTCAATGTCGGTCTCGCTCAGCCCCACCGATCGCCCGGCGGCGGCGTGCGCGGCCAAGCAGTAGGCGCAGCCGATCCACTCCTGCACCGCCAGCGAGATCTTCTCGCTCAGCGGGCGCGGCACCGCCACCCGCTTCATCGCCCGCGACAGCTCCAGGTAGCCACGCAGTACGGCCGGGGAGTGCGCCATGGTGCGCGCCATCCCCCCGGCGTCGCCATGCCTGTCAATGATCTCCGTGAGCAGCGCGCCGGCGGCCGAGGGCGCCTGCTCGGGGTCGAGTGGGCGAAGACGTACCATCTCGGTCCCTTCTCAATTCGGTTCTACCCGGTACCCGTAGGGGGTATCTAGTTCACACGCTAGCACTAGCTGCGCGGAGTTCAACAAGGATCAGTCGAACGGCCCAATACGGGGTAGGGGTATCAGTGGCCTTGGGGCGCCGGGCAGCCTCAGCGTGCCGAGAAACCTGTCACCTCACACGACCTGCAAGTAGTCGTGGATGATTCCGGCGAGGCGATCGGTCGCAGGGTCGCTGGGTGCAACTCCGCTCGGTGGACGGGGGGCGAGTCGACTGCGGTGGCCAATGACCGAGGAGCAGCTCAGCGAGCTGCATCAAGCGATCCACGGCGTCGCCGCAGTCTGGGTCGAGGTCGGGATGGTTGAGCACGGAGGCGTACCGGTTGGCACCGGCGATGCTGAGTCCGAACAGGTCACAGATGCGGCGGACGTCTCCGCCGGTGGCGTGCACTTGGTGCAATCCTGCTCGTCAATCTTTCCGGGCACGTAGTCGTGGACCTGGGTGAAGCCGAGCGCTTCGAGCCGGTACGCGGCTCGTGGGCTCATGTCTCAAAGGCCGTCCCAGCAGTAGACGACACCGGTCGCCGGTCCAGGCCGGCCGTGGTGGTGGCGTCGAGCGTCTTGAGCGGGATGTTGAGCGCGCCGGGTTGGTGTATTTCGTCGTACTCCTCGGCTGGGAGCACCTCGACGAGCCCGCACCCTCGTCGAGCAGCGTGCGCAGGACGGGCAGGGTGGTCACACTCGCGTGGCTGTCCATCCCAGCTCGATCATTGCTTGGGTCACAGGCGAGTGTTGATGAGCCAACCACACGATGAGGCCGGCCATGGTCGCCTCGACCGACAGTGGGAGCGCCTCGGTCGGCATGCTCTCCTCCGGAGTCGTGGTCGTCAACCGGCCAACACAGGCTGACCGCTCGGAATGACCCGGGCCGCGTGGATCATTCTGGCGCGACAGGTGCCATTCCCTGCCCTCAGCCATCGAACTCCCCCGCTAGCCCATGGACGCGGCAACGCGGCGGTAGAGAGGGCCCGGCTCCTACGCGGCGCGTGCTGGACCGGATCTCCCGTTGTTCCCCCTGAACCGCACCGATAGAGATCAAATCGGTGAACGTCATTCGACTGGTACCAACACCGTCTGTCGCGCTGTTTACCCCGTCCGTTGCGCCAGCTTGGTGTAATGCGCCGGGGAGGGTTGTGCCTGTCAGGCCGTTAACCTCGGCCGGCCAACCCCGCTGGGTCCGGTTCGAGGGTGATTGGAGAGGCCCAATACCGCTCGCGCGCTGGAGGGGCAGTTTGTGAGAAACCGACAAACGTTGGCGGCTGGGCTACTACCGGCTCCTTATGCTATGCGCGTGCCTCAGTTCAGGATCTCCCAGGCGGCCGGGCTTTTGGGAGTCAGTGATGACACGGTGCGCCGTTATGTCGAGACC
>Ga0193743_1003134_pt1 | contig 11208 bp, 10 predicted proteins | sample L2c2metaG_FD_143038 | JGI IMG/M metagenome (GOLD analysis project Ga0193743, IMG submission 143038) | Soil microbial communities from a riparian zone of the East river system, Colorado, United States - L2c2 | ecosystem: Environmental > Terrestrial > Soil > Riparian zone | place: USA: East River...
CAGTTCGGATTGGAAATGCCGGGCGTAAAACGCTGGGCCGGTTTTTAGGCCAGTATGCCCGGCAAGCCCGACAAGTCTCTATTTTGGCTAGGCAAATACCTCTCGCTTGCCCTGACTCTTCCCGCTTCCGTGGTCGCGGGGTATATTTTGGGCACGTTCGCGGAGCGCTTCTGGCATTGGAGCTTTCTGCCGGCAGTGGGAATTATTCTAGGTATAGCGGGCGGCTTGATACAAATAGTGCGCGAGCTTTCCCGCGATGAAAAACGAGGCCAGTCAAAATGACCGAAGAGGAAGCCGTATTTTCGGTGCGGCAGTTGTATTGGTTGACCACCGGGTTTGGAGTTCTGGGTTTCCTTTGCTACCTCACGCTGCAAGGCGCGCGGCCTGCGTTTGCATTCCTATTGGGCGCGCTTGGCGCAGCCGGAAATCTGTGGCTTTTTGAGCGTATGACGCGCGGAATCGCCCCCGGCGATCAATCGAAAAAACCTGCCCAGGCGGGCGCATTTGCCATCCGTTACGTGCTCTTGTTCTCGCTTGGCTATGTTATAGTCAAAAGCTTGGGTGTCAACCCTTTGGCAGTGATTTTAGGGCTGTTAGCGAGTACCGCTGCCGTGCTGACATCTTCACTTGTGGAATTAGCCCAAGGCTTCTTGTTAAGCCGAAACCAGCATTGAGATCTTTGCCGTCACATGGAAAAAGAATTATGGATGACCGCGCAGTTCAACCACTACTTAGCCGGGCCGGCTAACGCGGTTCTGAACGCCGTTCAAACTCCCGCCCAAAACCCCGCCTCCCCATGGACCGATTGGATGGTCTGTGAGTTGTTGGTCGTACTGTTCATGGTGCTGTTCTTCGCGCTCGTGCGTATGCGTCTGTCAGTGGACAAACCCGGCAAGACCCAGCACGTGATGGAGTTGATCTACGAGTTTTTCCACGCTTCGGCGGAGGAAGTCGTCGGGCACGACGGTCCCAAGTATCTTACTTTTTTTGGCACGCTCTTTTTATTTATTCTTTTCATGAACCTGATCGGGCTTATTCCCGGGCTCGAGTCGCCGACCATGTACACCATGGTTCCCCTCGGACTCGCTGTCGTGACGTTCGTGTTCTATCACGCTACTGGCATGCGTGCGCACGGGTTCGGCTATGTCAAGCAGTTTTTAGGCCCGTTCTGGTGGCTCGCCTGGCTCATGCTGCCGATTGAGCTCATCAGCCATGCGGCGCGTCCGCTCTCGCTTACGGTTCGTCTTTTTGCGAACATGTTTGCCGGCGAGCAGGTGTACCTCACCTTCCTGGTGCTGACCAAAGTCATTCTCCCGGTTGTTTTTATTGGCTTGCACTTGTTTGTCGGAGTTTTGCAGGCGTATATTTTTATGCTGCTCGCGATGGTTTACGTGGGCGGAGCCGTATCGCACGAGCATTAGGCTTTATCCCGCTTTCAGTGTGAGCGCCCGGCGTCCCAACGTACGGTGTCGAACCACCTCCTGGAAGCATTTTCATAGGAGAAACAATGAAGAACAAATTGACACTACTCGCCTTCAGCCTGCTCGTTTTGGCGAGTCCCATGATGGCGCAAGGCACCACAGGCGATCCGTCCGACAATAACCGTCGCGCGGCTGCTTACATCGCGATGGGTATCGCCTCCGGTCTCTGCGGTCTCGGCCAGGGAAGAGCCACCGCTTCGGCGGCGGAAGCCATGGCGCGCAACCCCGGAGCCGTTGCGGCTATCCGCGTAGCTCTCATTCTCGGTCTGGTGCTGATCGAATCACTGGCGCTCTACACGCTGGTTATTACCTTCATCGCCAAGTAAATTTCAGTAGGTGGTTGGGCCTGCCGGTGCTCGGCGTTGGCAGGCTCGTTCGGTTCTGGCTCATTATGAAACTCCAAGGAATCTTCCCCGCCCTTACCAGTTCTTTCGATCACGAAGGTAATTTGTATAAAGCAAAGGTGATCCACAACGTGGAAAGGCTCAATCAGATCGGATTGAGCGGCTACACGGTTTGCGGGTCTACCGGTGAAACGCCGCTGTTGAGCACCGAGGAGCGGCTGCAGTTGATGGAATGGGTCCGCGACGCCAGCCCGGAAGGCAAGACGTTGATCGCCGGCGTGGGAGCGGAAAGCGTCCATGAGACGGTGCGCGTCGCCAACCGTGCCGCTGACATCGGCTATCACGTCGCCCTGGCGCTGACGCCGTTCTATTACCGCGGCCAAATGCACCGGCCGGACACGCAAGCGCTCTATTTCCGCGCGGTTGCCGACCGCTCGAAGATTCCGGTCATGCTCTACAACATTCCGCAAGTGACCGGCTACGGTCTACCGCTGGAAACCATCGCGGAGCTTTCGCATCATCCCAACATCATCGGCATGAAGGACAGCTCTGGCGATTTGGAAAGAATAAAGAGCGTAGTGCCGATGGTGAAGCCCGGCTTTCAGGTGCTCTCCGGCTCCGGTACAGGATTCTGGGATGCGATGCAGGCAGGCGCTACGGGAGCAATCCTCGCCATTGCGAATGCGCTGCCCTACGCCTGCGTAACAGCCTGGGAAGCCTTTCGCACCCGCGAGTTCGCCGCCGGTGCCGACTGGCAGTCGCGCATCATACCGCCCGCAAAACTAATTGCGACAAAATACGGCATACCGGGCCTCAAGCACGCCATGGATTTGAACGGCTACTACGGTGGTCCGCCGCGCATGCCCTTTGTTCCACCATCGCCCGAAGGGCGCGCGGAAATCGAGCAGATCTTCGACGGGTTGCGCAGCTAACTGTAACTTGCGCCCCAAAACTTACTTCTTTAGGCCAAACTCGAAATACATCACCTCTTTACCCGAACGCGCGTCGCGCAAGCCATTCAAATAAATACTGTCGCCGGTCTCCGGCCGTGCTTCGAAATAAAAAAAGCCGCTGGCCGTATCACCGGGAGCCAGCATCTTCGCGGCAAACGCGCGTATGATAATCTCCGGTGCGTTGAGCGGATTCTTCTTCCGCGGCAGCGGTACCGGCAGCTGTACTTTCCGTTGCGGGTCATGTTTGCCGTTCGAGCCTAGAAACAAAACCTCTTCCGGACGCATAGCCGCCACGTGCCGGTTGTCCGTGCCCACTAGGCTAACTTCCAGATTCTGCAAATCTATACTCTTATCCCGCTTATTTTCAACGACTACCAGCACGGGCAGTACGCCATATTTCAATAGATCGGCTTTCTTCCCGAAGGCTTCCGCCGTCAAATCCTGATTGTCATAAGGCTTGGCGCCCACCGTGACCTGCTCAGCCGTCTGGTGTGCGTAGGCGCCGGCGGGCAGCGTCTTGAACGATTTGTCATCGTTGTCCGCCGCCACGCCCAAACTCAACAACAATGTCAGTGATGCCAACGATATACTCGAAAGCAAGAAGCGAGTTCCCCAAATCACGCGCGCTCTCCTCCTCTACCGGCTCGTTCAGCTAGTAACAAGTCCCTTAATCTTCGTCTATTTCGCGGCCCGCCTGCTGTTCGGCCGAGGATATCGATCCAAGTTTAGCGAGCGTCTGGGCTTGCTCCCCCGCCCGTTCACTCGGACGAAATCCGGCAGCATCTGGTTGCACGCGGTCTCTGTTGGCGAGGTTGCTTCCGCCGTTTCTCTCATCCGGCAGTTGCGCGCCGGCCAGCCGCACGTTCCACTCTATCTCTCCACCGGAACCGTCGCCGGCCGGAAAGCTGCTGTCCGCCATGCGGCTTTGCTCGACGGCATCTTCTATGCCCCTATCGATTACGTGTCTTGCGTGCGGCGTGTTTTGCGCACCATACGGCCCGCACTGGTAATTGTGCTGGAAACGGAGATTTGGCCGAATCTCTATTACGAGACCCACCGTTCCGGGGCTCGCCTGGCGATTGTCAACGGACGCATCTCCAATCGCACCTGGCCGCAATATCAGGCATGGCGCTGGTTTTTCGCGCCTGTGCTGCAACTTGCCGATGCCGTCCTGGTGCAGACCACGACCGATTTCGCGCGCTATTCACAGCTTTCCGTTCCGCCTCAGCGGCTCGCTATCGCCGGGAACCTCAAGTACGATGCCGTGCAGCCGCCCGCTGCGGATGGCGCCAAACTGATCGCGGCTTTTCATGCGGATCGCGTCTGGATCGCCGCCAGCACGGTCGGCTTTAATGAGCGCGGCAGTACGGGCAGATATTACACCGACGAAGAAGACATTGTGTTGCGGGTTTTTGCGGACTTGGCCAAAGAATTTCCCGGTCTGCTCCTGATCCTGGCGCCCCGTCAGCCGGGCCGTTTTGCCGATGTGGCCTGCAAACTCAAGGCGAGCGGTTGGCCCTGGCTGGCGCGTAGCTCCATGGCCGCCGCCAGTGCCGCCGCGCCGCATCTACCGCTCCCCGGAATCTTGCTGCTGGACACCATTGGCGAACTGGCCGGTCTCTACTCGCTTGCCGATGCGGTATTCGTGGGCGGCTCCCTCGCCCCCCGGGGTGGTCACAATATCATCGAACCGGCCGCCGTGGCCGCGGCGATTGTGGTCGGGCCGCACATGCAGAATTTCGAGGCCATCGCGCGCGATTTCGTCGAACGCCAAGCCATCGTGCAAATTCGCAGCGAAGAAGAGCTGCTTCCGGTTACGCGCGATTTATTAAAGAATCCCCGCCGGGCAAGCGATCTCGGCAAACGTGCCCTTCAGTTCGTGCGCAGCCAGCAAGGCGTCTGTCCCGCCATCGCCGCCATGCTGTGGCCGCTCTACCAATCGGCCTGTCCCGCGCCGGTGCGAGGCGTCCTGGCGCGTGCCGCACTCGCTCCTTTGGCTCTTCTTTGGAAAATCGGAGGAGCACTAAAACGCAACAAGTCGGAGCGCCGGGCCGCCTCTTTGATACCCCTGCCCGTTCCTGTGATCAGCATCGGCGGCATCACCGTGGGCGGCTCCGGTAAAACTCCCTTCACCAACTATTTGGCCAGCTGTCTGCGGGACAAAGGCTACTCTCCCGCCATTCTCACCCGCGGATACCGCCGCCGCTTCCCGGCGGAGAACCTCATCTTCCCTCCGGGCGCCAATGTATCGCCCACGCTCACGGGCGACGAAGCCCAGATCTTCTTGCGGGCGGCGGTAGCGCCTATAGGTATTGGAGCCAAGCGTTACGAAACTGCTCAGATCTTGATGCGCCAGTTTCCCGATACCAACGTGCTCGTCCTTGACGACGGCTTTCAGCACGCCCGCATTGACCGCGATTTCGACATCGTTTTGATCGATGGATTGGACCCGTTCGGTCAGGAAGAACTGGTGCCGCTAGGAAATTTGCGCGAGCCGTTATCCGCGTTGCGCCGTGCCGGCGCCTTCGTCGTCACGCGCGCTGAAAACGATCTGCGGTTCGAGGCCATTCAAGAGCGTTTGCGCAAGTTCAACCCGGCCGCCCCCGCATTTCGTACACGCCTGCTGGCCGGCAGCTGGCACGATTACACCACGGGGGCCGGCATCCCAGGCTTCGACGGTCAGCGCGTGGCTGCCTTTTGCGGGCTGGGCAATCCGCAGAACTTTTGGAATACCCTCGAATCGCTTGGGATGAACGTGGTCTTTCGCTGGACATTCGACGATCATCACGCCTACAAGCCTCACGAATTGCACCGTCTGGCGCATCAGGCCAGCATGCGTGGCGCGGAGTTCCTGGTGACTACCGAAAAAGATCGCATTAACTGCCCGAATCACCTTGAAACCGCGCTCGCTCCGGTAAAACTAGCGTGGCTCGAAATCGCGCTGAAACTCGAAGACGAAGCTGGTTTCTTTGAAGTGCTGGAACGGGTGCTGCGCAAGCGCCGCCCGGCCGGACTCGCGTTCTAAGCACGCAGGACGAGTGCGCCCGGAATGAAACTGATAGTTTGCCGTCTGTTGACTCCGAGCCGGAAGCGCTAGCGACCACGATGCTCGGTCACTCACGAATTTCCTTAAGTAAACGACATTGCGCGTGCGCCTGCCGCCGAGACGGCTGCTTCATGTGCCAGCAACCTGCTCTTTAGCCCAAGTCCGCCGGTATATCCGCCCAGCTTCCCACCCGCGGCCAGCACGCGATGGCACGGTACAAACAACGGCAGGTTGTTCCGCCCGTTCGCGTTTCCTACCGCCCGGAAGGCCGTGGGTAGTCCGACCGCCTCCGCAATATCTCCATACGTTTTTTTGCCGCCGAACGGGATAGCCGTAAGTTCTTCCCAGACCCGCAGTTGGAAGGTAGTTCCGCGCAGCGCCAGCGGCAAATCGAAAGCCTGCCGTCGTCCCGCGAAGTATTCGTTCACTTGCTTTACCGCGTTTTGCAGCGTTTCCGAATCCGTCGCCTCGCTGCCGCACCGCCGCCAGCGAGTCTCTTTTCCCAACCGCCATTCGAACTCATCCTCGGTACGCGGATGCACGCCGTCTGAAAAACCGGCCGACCAGAGTTTGCCATCCCTTTCGGCCAGGTAGAGCCGCATCGGAAGGCCATCCGCAAGCAAACCTTCCGTCCAGGTCCAATGCGCCACGTCCACCAATGTAACGAACTGTAACCGAACGGCGGCTTCTAGCGTGCTATCTTTCGGTTTCAACCACTAGATGCACTTTTCTAACCTCGAAATTCCATGTGATGAGTTCGTTTTGGACAACGGTCTGACCGTAATTGTCCATGAAGACCGCAAAACGCCTATCGTGGCGCTGAACCTCTGGTACCACGTGGGTTCGAAGAATGAAAAGCCCGGTAAAACCGGCTTTGCCCATCTGTTCGAGCACCTGATGTTTGGCGGCAGCGAGCATCTTCCCGGCAGCTACATCGAATCCATGGAGCGTATCGGGGCCACTGACCTGAACGGCACCACTAGCGAAGACCGCACCAACTACTTCGAAAACGTGCCCTCTTCGGCGCTCGATTACGCGCTCTTCGCCGAATCGGACCGCATGGGCTATTTCTACAACACCATCAGCCAGGAAATTCTCGACCTGCAGCGCGGGGTGGTGCAGAACGAAAAACGCCAGGGCGATAACCAGCCCTACGCCGTGGTCGACGACCTGGTGGTGGGATCCACCTATCCAGCCGAGCACCCCTACGCGCACACCGTCATCGGTTCCATGCCGGATCTGGATTCCGCCACGCTCGACGATGTCCGCGAGTGGTTCAAGACCTACTACACGCCTTCAAACGCCGTGCTAGTCGTGGCCGGTGACATTAGCGCCGTCGACGCTCACGATAAAGTTCGCCGCTACTTCAATGAAATCGCCCCGGGTCCTCCGGTGTCGCACCAGCGCGCCTGGGTGGCGAAGATGAGCGGCGAACATCGCGAAAGCGTGCAGGATCGGGTTCCACAGTCGCGGATCTACAAGGTGTGGAATACTCCCGGCTACGGAACCGCTTCGGCCGATCACCTCCGGTTCGCGGCGGCCATGCTTTCGAATGGAAAGAATTCGCGCCTTTACAAACGCCTGGTCTATGACGAGCAGATCGCGACGCAGGTCTCGGCCTATCTGGATGAGCGTGAAATCGGTAGTCAGTTCGTAGTGGTGGCCACTGCGCGCCAGGGCCAGGATTTACGCAAGGTAGAGAATGCGCTCGACGAGGAATTGGCTCGTTTCCTTGACGGCGGACCTACCGAGCGCGAACTGGATCGCGTCAAGGCGCAATCTTACGCCGGTTTCGTGCGCGGCGTCGAGCGAATTGGCGGGTTTGGGGGCAAATCCGATATTCTGGCCACCAGCCAGACCTATTCCAACTCTCCGCACGCCTACAAAAAGAGACTGAAACGCCTGGAAGAATCGGTTCCTGCGGACGTCCGCGATGCCGCGCGTGAGTGGCTTTCTGACGGCGTGTACGTGCTGGAAGTAACGCCTTTTTCCGCCGCCAAACAGCCCACCAGGGAAGCCGCCGCCCGCAGTGTTCTTCCCGAACTCGGCACGCCGCACGAGATGAAGTTGCCGCTGCTGCAGGAAGGCGTTCTCTCAAACGGGCTTCGTCTCTTGCTGGCCGAGCGCCACGAAATTCCCGTGGTCAACTTCTGGCTTGATGTAAATGCCGGTTTTTCGGCCGATCAATTTGTTCACGCCGGTACCGCGCGGCTGGCTTCCTCGCTGCTCACCGGCGGCACCAAGCGTCGTACTGCGCTCGAAATTAGCGACGAATTGCAGATGCTCGGAGCCCAGCTCACCAGCGGCTGCAATCTGGATATGTCCACTGTGTACTTATCCGCGTTGAAAAGTACGCTCGATGACGCGCTCGATATCTTCGCCGATACCGTGCTCAATCCCTTGTTTCCCGAAGCGGATTTCGAACGTCAGAAGCAACTGCAGCTAGCTGCCATCACCAACGAAAAAGTAACCCCGTTGCAGATGGCATTGCGCGCCCTGCCGCCTATTCTGTTCGGAACCGGCCACGCCTACGGTGTTCCGCTAACCGGCTCCGGCACGGAAGAAAGCGTTCAGCAGATGAGGCGGGAGGACATGGTGCGCTTCCACGCCGCCTGGTTCAAGCCCAACAATGCAACCTTGATCGTGGTGGGCGACACCACCATGTACGAAATAAAGCCAAAGCTCGAAAAGCTATTCTCCACCTGGAGTAGCGGCAGCGTACCGCCAAAGAACCTGACCGCTGTTCCGCGGCCTGCAAATCCCACCATTTACCTGGTGGATAAGCCCGGCGCTCAGCATTCGGTGGTCATCGCCGGAACCATCGCGCCGCCGCCCACCGTCGAAGACGAGATCCCGCTTGAAACCATGAACAATGTGTTCGGCGGCGCCTTCGGGGCGCGTCTGAATATGAACCTCCGCGAAGATAAGCATTGGTCCTACGGCGCGGGTTCCGTGCTCTATGGCGCCTGCGCGCAACGTCCGTTCCTCGCCTATGCGTCCGTACAAGGCGACAAAACCGCCGATTCCATCGCCGAGATGATGAGTGAGCTCAAGGGCATGCTCGGTGAGAAGCCGGTGACCGAAGAGGAACTCGAAAAAACCAAGCAGCAACAGATCTTCGAGCTGCCGGGTGCGCACGAGACCATGAATTCGGTGGGTGGCCTGCTCAGTGATCTGCTGCAGTTCGGTCTGCCTCTGAATTTTTACGATACGTACGTCAGCCGGGTCTCGGCCCTGGATGTAACCGCGATTGAGACCGCCGCCAAAACAATCCTCACCCCGTCCAATATGATCTGGATGGTCGTCGGCGACCGCGAGTCCGTCGAGCCTGCCCTCCGCGCGCTCAACATCGGCCCAATCGTCCTGGTCGAGGCCTGAGCATAAGCCGGTCTCGAGCATTGATAGCATGGCGGCTGAACCGGAGATATCTGGACCAGAGTTATGCTTCGACGCGACCTTCTAAAAGCTCTTCCCGTCGTGCCGCTCGCCGCGAGCCTTCGGCTGTCCGCCCGGCAGCGCCAGTACACGCCTGACTGGAATTCCATAGACGCCCGCCCCATGCCCGCTTGGTATAGCGACGCAAAGTTCGGCATCTTCATTCATTGGGGCGTTTATTCCGTCCCCGCTTTTGCCGCCGTCAATGTGAAGGACGAAAATCCGTACGCCGAATGGTATTGGAATTCGCTGACGAACGGTAAAAACGCAAAAGGACCCACCGGCGGCGCTCTGACGTGGGCATTTCATAAGCGCATGTATGGCCCCGATTTTCCATACTTCGACTTCGCGCCGCTCTTTCGCGCCGAATTTTTCGACCCTGATCATTGGGCGGACGTCTTCGTCCAGTCCGGCGCCAAATATGTGGCGCTCACTTCGAAGCATCATGAAGGCTTTACGCTCTGGAAGAGCGCCGAGGCAAATCGTTCCTGGGGACGCCCCTGGAACAGTGTCGATATCGGGCCGAAGCGCGACCTGCTTCTGGATCTGACCGAGGCCGGACGGCGCAAAGGCCTTCACATGGGCATTTATTACTCGCTGTATGAGTGGTACAACCCGCTCTGGCTGACCAACAAACCGAAATACGTGAGTGACCATCTCTTCCCGCAGTTCAAAGACGTTGTCACTCACGCGCGGCCCGAGATCATTTTTTCAGACGGCGAGTGGGAACAGAGCAGCGCGGAGTGGCGCTCGCCGGAATTGTTGGCGTGGCTTTTCAACGAATCCCCTGTAGCGGGCAACGTCGTCATTGACGACCGTTGGGGCAAAGACACGCGCCACAAGCACGGCGGCTATTACACCACCGAATACACATCCGGAATGCAGCAATCCAGTCATCCTTGGGAAGAAAGCCGCGGCATGGGCTTCTCCTATGGCTACAACCGCCGGGAGACCCTGCGCGATTATCACACCGATCGCGAACTGCTGTTCATGCTGATCGATATCGTTAGCCGCGGCGGAAATCTGCTGCTCGATATAGGGCCGAATGCCGACGGCATGATTCCCGTCATCATGGAAGAGCGCCTGGCGCAAATTGGCGACTGGCTGCGCCCTAACGGCGAGTGCATCTACGGAACGCATGCCGCGCCCCGCAGTCGCCAGTGGAGCAAGGGGACTGTTCCTCAACTGGAAGATAAAGAATTTCGCGCGGCTTACGAAATCCAGCAACTGGTAGATACTCCGCCTGCCGGTTACGCGCGGGTGGATGCGTTCTTTACCGCGAAGGCGGATGCCGTCTACGTGATTCTGCCGCGCTGGCCCGATCAAGGCGTGACCCTTAATGCCATAACCGCCAGTTCTGATGCGCGCGTGACTCTGCTCGAGACCGGTGACCAATTACGCTGGCGTCCGGAAGGAAATCAGCTCTACATCTTGCTGCCCGATGCGCTGCGTTCCAAGCTCCCCATGCGGCAGGCGTACGTAGTGAAAATTACCGGAGCCGTTATCAAAGCTACTCCATCTCGATAGGCCACGCCGGCAGATCGGCCCTATCGAAGCCTCAGAACCATGTGATCCTCGTCCACGTACTCCGCGCCCACCTTCAGCGCGTTCGGCTCAGTTCCGTAAGTTTCAAAGCCAAGCTGGCGATACAGTTGACTGGCGGCCTTCTGACACGTTGCCACCGCGAGCAAAATCTGCTCAAGCGACGCATCTTCCCTCGCCCTGCTCAGAAGAGCGGCCATCATGGCCCGTCCCACTCCTCTGCCCCGCTGCGAAGGCGTTACATAGACTCCATAAATGTGCCCTTTATGCCTCTCCTTGCCGCCCATTTCGCGCACGAAGGTCGCCATTCCAATCAGCTCGTCCGCTGCAAAGGCCCCGACAGTGAAATTGTCCGGCGACGCCTCACGAAAGCGCCGGCCTATCGCTTCGACGGTAGTTGCCTGGTG
>Ga0193743_1003135_pt1 | contig 11205 bp, 10 predicted proteins | sample L2c2metaG_FD_143038 | JGI IMG/M metagenome (GOLD analysis project Ga0193743, IMG submission 143038) | Soil microbial communities from a riparian zone of the East river system, Colorado, United States - L2c2 | ecosystem: Environmental > Terrestrial > Soil > Riparian zone | place: USA: East River...
AGAGGTTCGTCGGCTCCTTCTGGTAAGCCGCCGCGTAGGCCTCGTACGCCGCGAGATAGTCGTCCTTCGCCTCGGCCGCCTGTCCTGCCTTGTAGAGATCTTTTGCCGACTTGCCCTTTGCTTGCACGACCGGCGCGAATGCTGGCATCGAGAGCAAAAGAAGGATGGGGAGGGTCCAGTGTATGGTGCGTCGATTCATGAAACTCCACAGATAAAAGAAGCGACGGTACGCACGACTTTCCGACCACCGCACACGGACTCGAGCCACGCTCCCGTATACGCGTCCAGCTACGATGCGCGGAGACGCTCTCACGTGCTGGCGCCTCGCCTTCACGAGTGCCGGCTCGCTGATGCGGGATTATAGCAAAGCAGTGTCGTGGCGCCGTGAACGCGGTCTGCGCCGGAAATCGCGGTGCTAGGATAAGACTTACGCCTATGTCCCGGCAGACCAGCCATACCTTGCAGCCAGCCTCGCAAAAGGCAGCCCCGCAAAAGCCCAAGGAACGCGATCCGGTCGCCGCCGGTGCGCGGGACGCGTCCGTTAACCGCGCCGCCAGCCATGACTACTTCCTGCTCGAAAAATACGAGGCCGGCGTCGCTCTGCGCGGCACCGAGGTCAAGTCCATTCGCGAAGGCAAAGCCAACCTGAAGGACGCCTACGGGTTGATCAAGAACGGTGAAGCCTTTTTGCTGAATGCGCATATCGGTCCGTATTCCCACGGCAATGCAAGCAATCACGAGGCCACGCGGACACGCAAACTCCTGCTGAAGCGGGAAGAGTTGAGGAAGCTCGAGGGAAAGACGCAGATCAAGGGGCACACGCTCATCCCCACCCGGCTTTATTTTCGCAACGGTCGCGTGAAATGCGAGCTGGCTGTCGCCAAAGGCAAGCAGGACTGGGACAAGCGCGAGACGCTGAAGCGCAAAGAAGCCGACCGCGAGGCCCGGGCCGCCATCGTCCGCAGTCAGCACCGCAACGCTACCGCATAGAGCATTTTTCCCTCTAACCATCACCCGCAGGAGACCCATGAAGACAGAGCTGTCGTCGCTCGCACCCGCATCCTTCGAGACCGAGATGCTGGTCGTGTTCGCCATCAACAAGGCTGACAAGAAGGATAAAAAAGCAGATCCCCAGATCGAGCTGCTCACCGCAGACCAGCAGATAACCTCCGCCGCCTCAAAGGCCGTCAGCGGGCGCGAGTTTGCCGGCGGCAGCTGCGAGACGCTGCTGCTGCACCAGCCTGCCGATCTCAAGGCGGCGCGCCTGCTCGTCGTCGGCCTCGCCAAGCCGACGATCGCCGAGCTGCGCAAGGCTGCCGGCGCCGCCACCCGCTTTGCCAAACCGCGCGGCATCCGATCGCTTGCCCTGCTGCTGCCCGCGAATACGGACTTCCGCGCCGCAGACACCGCCCGCGCCGCCATCGAGGGCGCCATCATCGCCGACTACGACTCAGACACCTATCGCTCGGACCGCAAGGACCTCAGCATCGAAACTGTTGCCCTGCTGGCCCCCGGCGGCGCAGCGGAACCTGTGTACAAGTCTGGCCTCAACGAAGGCGTCATCATCGCGGAGTCGCAGAACTTCGCTCGCGTGCTCATCAACGAGCCCGGCAACGTGCTGACGCCCACCGAGTTCGGACGCCGCGCCGCTGCCATGGCGAAGGAGAACGGCCTCGCCTGCGAGGTCCACTCCACCGACAAGCTGAAAGAGCTCAAGATGGGCGCCTTCCTCGGCGTCGCCCAGGGCTCTGCCGAGCCGCCTGCGCTGATCGTTCTGCGTTATGAGCCAGCCGATGCGCCCAAGGACGGCCCCGTGCTTGGCCTGGTCGGCAAGGGCATCACCTTCGATACCGGCGGCATCTCCATCAAGCCCGCCGACAACATGGAGAAGATGAAGTACGACATGGCCGGGGGCGCGGCCATGATTGCTGCCATGCGCGCCATCGCGCAGTTGAAGCCCAAGATCCGCGTCGTCGCGGTGATCTTGTCCGCGGAGAACATGCCCGGCGGCAAAGCCTACCGGCCCGGCGACATCCTCACCGCGATGTCCGGCAAGACCATCGAGATCATCAACACCGATGCCGAGGGCCGCCTCGTGCTCGCCGACGGGCTGCACTACGCGCAACAACTCGGCGCTACGCACCTCATCAACGCCGCGACACTCACCGGAGCGGTGGCCGTTGCGCTCGGCCAGATCAACGGCGGCGTCTTTACCAACAACGAGGACGAATACGCGCATTTCGCCAAGGCAACAGAGCAGTCCGGCGAGCGCTTCTGGCGCCTGCCTATCGAGGACGAATACCGCGAGCAGATTGTCTCGCAGATCGGCGACATCAAGAACACCGGCGGACGCTACGGCGGCGCCATCACCGCCGCCATGTTCCTGAAAGAATTTGTCGGCGACACACCGTGGCTGCATCTGGACATCGCCGCGCTCGCCTGGAACGACGACGCGAAGGCATGGATCGCCTCCGGGCCCACAGGAGTCGGCGTACGCAGCATCACGGAGTGGGTGCGGACGTACGCCTGACTTTTTTGCGGACTGGACACCAGATCAGTGGTGGCGAGCGCCTGCCAGGCTACTCCCACCACGATCGGTCTCTTTAGGGAATCTGCAGATGATTAATGCGCGTGAGCGTGTTGCGGGCTCTTCGCCGTTACTTCGATCAGCTTCTTGCTGAATGCCGGAATATCGTCCGGCTTGCGGCTGGTGATGATGTTTCCGTCCTCCACCACTTCCCGGTCCACGCAGGAGCCCTTCCAGAATCTGGATGGAAGGATTAGACTGCGGAGCCGGGCTCTGCATCCCAACCAGCCGGAGATGCATCGCGCATATCCTCCACACAGGAGACCTCGAACGTGACACCCAGCACGAAGACGATTCTCGCTGCCGCCGCACTCCTCACCCTGACCGCATGCAATTCCACCAAGACGACGCAGATCACCGGCGCGGGCAGCACCTTCGTCTACCCCGCCATGGGCCGCTGGATTGCGGATTACCAGCAGTCGCACAAGAATGTGCAGATCAATTACCAGTCCATCGGATCGGGCGGCGGCATCCGGCAGGTGGAGGCTGGCACTGTAGACTTCGGCGCCTCCGATGCGGCGCTTACCGACGAGCAGCTCGCGCAGATGAAACCCGTGCTGCAACTGCCGGAAACGGCCGGCCCCATCTGCGTCACCTACAACCTGCCCGGTCTAAGCCGGCAATATGTACAGCATTTGGAAGACCACCAGCCGCTGCACCTGTCGTCAGCGGCGCTGGCCGGCATCTTCCTTGGCACCATCAAGAGCTGGCAGGATCCCGTCATCAAGAACGCCAACCCCGGCGCAACGCTGCCCTCCACTGGCATTACGGTCGTCCACCGCGCCGACAGCAGCGGAAGCAGCTCCATTTTCACCACCTACCTCAGCCAGATCAGCAAAGACTGGGCCAGCAAGGTGGGCAAAGGCACCCAGGTAAACTGGCCAGCCGGCAACGGCGGTAAAGGCAACGAAGGTGTGACTGGGCAAGTGCGCCAGACGCCCGGGTCGATCGGATACGTCGAATTGACGTATGCGCAGCAGAACAACCTGCCTGTCGCCGCGATTGAGAATCAGGCCGGCCACTTTGTGCTGCCCAGTCCGGCGAGCACCACCGCGGCCATCAACGGCTTCCTGAATCAGATCCAGCAGGACCCGCGGGTCCCTATCGTGAACCCGCCCGCGGGCGCGAGCGACGCCTATCCCATCTCCGGCCTCACCTTCCTCATCGTGCCCAAGGACGGCACTGACGTGGAGAAGCGCCAGGCGCTCAAGAACTTCATCAAGTACATCGTGACCGACGGCCAGAACATAGCCGCCTCGCTGAACTACGCACCGCTGCCCGATGGTCTAAAGCAGAACGATCTGAACCTGCTGAACCAGATGACCGCGCAGGGCAAGCCGCTGCAGTAGCGGTAGACAACTGCAGACGACTCCAGACAAAAAGCAGAAAACGGCAGATGGGATGTCCGCATCTGCCGTTGTCTTTGTCTGAGGTTGTCTGTTGTTATCTGAAGTCGTCTGCTGCTGTTGTCTTTTCCTACATCACTTCCGGGGCATCGATCCCCAGCCAGCCCAGCACGCGGATCAGCTCGCGCTCTGCAACCGCGGCAGTTGCCAATAGCAGTTGCTTCCGCGCCGCATCCGGCTCGGTCAGGATGTGGAAGCGGTGGTAGAAGTTGTTGAACTGCTGCGCGAGCTGGAAGGCATGCTTCGCCAGGTACGCAGGCTCAGCCGTGGCAATGCACTGCTCTAAAAGTAAAGTGGTCTTCGACGCGGTCTGCCACAGCTCCCACAGGTCGCGGCCGCCGGGGTTATCTTCTCCGTCACCCTCGACATACTTCTTGAGCGCCGCGCCATCGACCGCGGCCAGCGCCGCTGCAACAGTCGTGCCGCCCTTGCGGAAGATGCTGCGCACCCGCACCACCGCGTACTGCACGTATGGCCCGGTCTCGCCCTCGAAGCTCAACGCGTCGTGAAAATCAAACGCGATCACCGAATTGCGCGTGTACTTCAGCATGAAGTAGCGTAGCGCGCCGATGGCAATGCTTGTGCCGATCTTCAGCCGCTCCGCATCGTCGAGCTCCGGATGCCGCGAATCCACCTCGGCCTTCGCCGCCGCAATGAGCCGGTCGATCAGATCATCCGCCTTCACGCCGAAGCCCTTGCGGCCAGAGACCTCGATGTAGGCACGGCCCGTGTCGTCGGCTGACAGCTTGTAGCCCAGCTCCTCGGCACAGCGCGGCGTCAGCGCCACCATCTCGTAGGAGAAGTGCACATAGCGGTTCGCCGCGTCGGTGTAGCCCATGCCGCGCAGCGCCTCGATGACGTTCGCCTGCGGATCGGCCTGCCGCGAATCGATCACGTTGTAGATCGCCTGCGCGCCGCCGAAGTGCGGATGCTCCTGCTCTCCGCGCTCCGCAGAGATCCAGCAGGTATGGTCGGGATACTGAAAGAAGCGCCGGTAACCGAAGTCCGTGCCCAGCAGGCCGAACTTCCAAAGGTGATAGGCGATGTCCTTGCCGACGTAGGTCACGGTCCCGTTGGAGCGCACAATGATTTTTGCGTCTTCATCCGGAACCCCGCCGCGGGCGCCATCGGCAACACCGCCGCCGGCGCCATTCGGCTCGCCGTCGCTTCCTTCCGTGCCCGCGCGCCGCATCACCCAGCAACCCTTGTTCTTCCCTTCCGTCTCGAAGTACAGCACGCCGCGATCCTTCAACTGCGCGAACGCCAGGTCCCAGAAGTGCAGGTGCAGGATCTCGCTCTCGCGCGGCAGGAAGTCGTATTCGATGTCCAGCCGCTGCATCGTCTCCAGATGCCGGCGTAGCACCGCCGTTGAAATCGTATCCGCCGCTGCGGCAATTTCATTGCCGCCCGCCTCGATCGCGTGCAGCGTCCCCAGGCGCAGCGCGCGGCGATTCGCCTTCTCCTCTGCGTCGTCATCGGCGTCGTACCAGGCCGAGACCTTCGCATACACATCCCAGCAGTAGTAGTCCAGCCGCTCATTGCGCGCGGCCAGCTTCCGGAACAGCGCCGCGATCTGCTCGCCCGACAGGTTCTCCAGATGCATCAGGCCGACCACCACATCGGCCACCTGCACGCCGGTGTTGTCGATGTAGTTCTGCACATCCACGCGCTGGCCTGCCGCCCTCAGCAGCCTCACAAACGTGTCGCCCAGGATGGCGTTGCGCAGATGCCCCACATGCGCCGCCTTGTTTGGATTGATGCTGGTGTGCTCGACCAGCGAGTGCAGGCCGGCGCCGAAGTCCGAGTCATCCTGCGCCTTCGCGATCGCCGTCAGCGCCGCGCCACGGTCGAGCCGCGCATTCAGGTAGCCCGCACCCGCGACCTCAAAGCTCGCAAAGCCCGGCAGCGGCTGGCTCTGCAAGGACTCCAGCAGCTCCGCCGCAATCTGCTTCGGTGCGCGGCGCAGCGGGCGTGCCAGCTCAAAGGCCACCGGTGTCGCGTAATCGCCCAGCGCCACCTGCGGGGGCTGCTCCAGGTTGATGCGGATGTTGTCCACGCCATAGCGCTCACGCACGATGCCGTGCAGTCGCTCACGCAGCCGTTGTTGCATCTGTCTGTACAGTGGAAGATCCTTGCGGCTGCGCCATCGCGGACAATGAGGCGCGAAAGCCTTGATTTTATTGCCGATTCTAGCAGAGGTCAGTGAGAGAAGCCGCCACGCCTGCGCGCGACTTGTCACATGTAGGTGTGCCACCTAAGATGAAAGATGCACCTCTCCGTAGACACCTAAGTCGCTGTTGCAATTGCCGGAAAGTCCAGCCTGCTGATGCCTGAACGCCCACCCTACTACCTCACCACGCCGATCTACTACGTGAACGCGCGGCCGCATCTGGGCACCGCGTACTCCACCATCGTCACCGACACCATCGCCCGCTACAAGCGCGCGCAGGGCTTCGACGTCTTCTTCCTCACCGGGACCGACGAGCACGGGCAGAAGATCCAGCGCTCCGCCAGGGCGATGAACTGTACGCCGCAGGAGTTCGCGGACAAGGTCGCCGCCGAATTCCGCGCGCTGTGGGACAAGCTCGGCCTCACCTATACCGACTTCATCCGCACCACCGAGCCGCGCCACAAGCAGGGCGTGCAGCGGCTCTTCACGCTGCTCCAGGAGCGCGGCTACATCTATAAGGGCTTCTACACCGGCCAGTACTGCGTCTCCGACGAGGCCTGGGTGGACGTCGGCCCCGGCGAGCCGTGCCCGGACTGCGGCCGCATTACCGAAACGGTCACGGAAGAAAACTACTTCTTCAAGCTCTCCGCATTCGAACGCAAGCTGCTTGAACTCTACGAGCAGCAACCTGACTTCATCCGTCCCGAAACGCGCCGCAACGAGGTGCTCTCCTTCGTGCGCGGCGGGCTGCGCGATCTCTCCATCAGCCGCACCAGCTTCTCCTGGGGCATCCCGGTACCGGGCGACGAGAAGCACGTCGTCTACGTGTGGATGGACGCGCTCGCCAACTACATCACCGCGCTCGGCTGGGGTTCGGACGACGACTCGCTCTATCAGCGCTTCTGGGCCGGCGATGACTCGCGCTCCAACGGCGCACCGCTGCACATCATCGGCAAGGAGATCTCGCGCTTCCACTGCGTCTACTGGCCCGCATTCCTGATGGCCGCCGGCCTGCCGCTGCCGCAGTCCATCTTCGCGCACGGCTGGCTGCTCTTCGATCAGAACAAGATGTCGAAGTCGCGCGGCAACGTGGTGCGCGCCGAAACCATCCACGACGTACTTGGCAACGACGCGATGCGCTACTTCCTGCTGCGCGAAGTCGTCTTCGGCCAGGACGGCAACTTCACCTTCGAAGCGCTGGTGCAGCGTTACAACGCCGACCTCGCCAACGGCTACGGCAACCTGGTCAGCCGCACGCTCGCGATGATCACACGCTACTTCGGCGGTGTGGTGCCTGAAGGCACAGCCGACGCACATGTGCGCGAAGCCTGCGAAACCACCGTCGGCACCTTCCGCGAACGCATGGACGACTTCGATTTCTCGCGTGCGCTCGAAGGGCTCTGGCAATTCGTCGCCGCGGTCGATGGCTACATCACTGCGACGACGCCATGGAAGATCGGCTCCTTGCTGCTCGGCGGGGACGAACCGAGCCGCACGCACCTCGGCAACATCCTTTACACCTGCGCCGAATCCATCCGCATCATCACAGCGCTGGTCGCGCCGGTGCTGCCCGAAGCCGCCGCGAAGGTCTGGCAACAACTCGGCCTCGGCGACATCGCGCAAACCGATCTCACCAACATCACCTGGGGCGGCCTCGCCGCCGGCACGAAGCTCGGCGAACCCGCGCCGCTCTTCCCTCGCGCAGAAAAGGATGCAGTGACCCGTATGAAAGAGATTGAAGAGAACCGCCCGCAGAGCGCGCTCGAACAGGCGCTATCGTCCATCCCCACCGTCCGCGTGGAACCGCCTTCCTCCCCCGCGCCATCGGCCATTAAGCCTGCCGAAGAGGCGGATACATCTGCTCCAGAAGCTGGACCGAAGCCGATAACCGGCGCACCACCCAGCGCTCCTGCGCCGGCAGCGAGCACTCCACCCGCCACCCCAGGCCCGATCACCCCAAGCCAAATCACGATCGACGACTTCACCAAGGTCGAGCTGCGCGTCGCGCAGGTGAAGGTCGCCGAGCGCGTGCCCAAGGCCGACAAGCTGCTGCGCCTCGAAGTCGACCTGGGCACGGAGACGCGCCAGATCCTCGCCGGCATTGCCGAGTCGTACGATCCTGAATCGCTTATTGGCCGCAAAGTGATCGTCGTTGCCAACCTCGCGCCACGCAAGATGCGTGGCCTCGAGTCGAACGGCATGCTGCTCGCCGGGTCGATTGAGGGCGGCAAAGCCGTGCTCGCCAGCTTCCTTGAAGACGTGCCGCTCGGGGCCAAAGTCAAGTAAGGCAGGGTCAAGTCACCACATGCTTACCGATTCCCACGCGCACCTGGACAGCGCGCGCTACGACGCCGATCGCGAAGCCATGCTGAAAGCTGCGCTCGCAGCCGGCGTGGGCACGGTGCTCTCGATCGGCATCGGCGACGGCCCGGAGACCATGCACCGCGCGGTCGACCTGTGCCGCGAGTACGCCGGCCGCACCGATGTGCCGCGCCTCTACGCAACCGCCGGCGTGCATCCGGACGAAGCCGCCAAACTCGACCACGCCGTGCTGGAGACGCTGAACAAGCTGCTTGCCGCGCCCGAGGTCATCGCCTGCGGCGAGATCGGCCTCGATTACTACTGGGATACCGCGCCGCGCGCCGTGCAGCAGGAGGCCTTCATCGAGCAGATGGAGGTGGCCGCCAGCCATCGTCTGCCCATCGTCATCCACTGCCGCGCCGCGGAGCGCGCCGGCACCGGCGACACCGCCGCCTGGGACGACACCCTCGATCTGCTGGACCGCCACTGGCGCCAGACCGGCCTCGGCGGCATCCTGCACTGCTTCGCCGGCACTGTCGAGCACGCGCGCCGCGGCATCGACTTCGGCTTCCTCATCTCCTTCGCCGGCAACATCACCTTTCCCAAGGCGCATGCCATCCGCGACGCCGCGCAGGCGCTCCCACTCGCGTCCATGCTGGTCGAGACCGATGCCCCCTTCCTCGCGCCTGTCCCCAGGCGCGGACAGCGCAACGAGCCCGCATACGTAACCGGAACCGCAGCAAAACTCGCCGAGCTGCTGGGCGTCGAAGTGGAAGAAGTCAACGCAACCACTACTCGAAATTTCGAGACGCTGATGCGGATCGCAAGCTAAGATGGCGAAGTTCTCACCATGAGCAGCGAAACCCGGAGGTTACAGGTCGATCGGTTCATCATTGAGCAGATCGACAGCGTGCCTCAACTGGAGGCCTTGCTGTTGCTCTTCAATAGCCAGCCGAAAGCGTGGTCGGCGGACGAGATGGCAAAATCGCTCTACGTGCGCAATGAGGCCGCAGCCAAAATCCTGGAGAGCCTGTTGCTGCGCAACCTCATCGCGGCACATCCCGGCGGTGCCGATCTCTTTTTCTACAACGCGGGTGATAAGGGGAGGAACAGCCTGCTGGAAGCGGTCGATGCCATCTACCGCAAGGATGTCGTTCGCATCTCTTCCATCATCCATTCCAAGGCCTCGGCCGGCGTGCTGGATTTCGCCCGCGCCTTCCGCTTCAAGAAGGACGACAAAGAATGATGGCTGGAGCGGTCTACATCGTCGGCACCCTGGTGGCTCTCGCCTGCGCCGTACTGCTGCTCCGCGGCTACACGAAGGGCAAGCACAAGTTGCTGCTGTGGAGCAGCCTCTGCTTCTTCGGCCTGGCGATCTCCAACTTCCTTGTATTTGTTGACATCATCGTGTTCCCCACCGAGATCGATCTCTACCCGCTGCGCCTCGCCACCGCAGCCGTCGCCATGCTGCTTCTGCTGTACGGTCTTATATGGGAGGGCGAGTGAGTACGCTCGAAGCATTTCTGCTTGGGGTCATCGCGACCTCGTCGCTGACCGCAGGTGTCTTCTTCCTGAAATTCTGGAAGAAGACACGCGATTGGTTTTTCCTCGCATTTGGCCTGGCCTTTGTCGTCGAAGGGCTGAACCGGTGTGCCGCGCTTTTTCTCAGGAACGCCCATGAAGACAACCCTTACATCTACTCCGTGCGGCTGCTTGCCTTCCTGCTCATCCTCGCCGCCATTCTGCACAAAAACTACGGAAAGGCTGCGTAGGCAGGCCCAGTGCATCTGTGATCCCTCGCGGATGGAACCTCTGAAGAGAGTTACCATGGCACGTTCCCTGGGCTGAGTTGCGCCCTGCGGCCTACGGGCGCATCTAGTGAAAGAAAGGAAGAGATATGGCAGCAGACAATTCATTTGACGTGGTCAGCAAAGTGGAGATCCAGGAGGTGCGAAACGCCATCGATCAGGCCATCAAGGAGGTCCGCGCGCGCTTCGACCTGAAGGACTCGAACTCCGAAATCAAGCTTGAAGACCAGGACAAGGTCATCCAGCTCGCCTCCGCCGACGAGTACAAGCTCGAGGCGGTGAAGGAGATCCTCTCGCAGAAGCTGGTCAAGCGCGGCGTCTCGCTCAAGTCGCTCAAGTACGAAAAGCTGGAGCCGGCCATGGGCAAGAGCGTCCGCCAGAAGATCACGCTGCAGCAGGGCATCCCCGGCGAGAAGGCCAAGGAGATCGTCAAGGTCATCAAGGACTCGAAGAAGAAGGTCCAGGCCTCCATCCAGGGCGAAACCGTGCGCATCAGCGGCAAGGACCGGGACACGCTACAGGACGCCATCGCCCTCTTGCGCGGCCACGACTTCGGCCTCGACCTGCAGTTCACGAATTACCGCTCGAATTGACCCGTCGTCTTACCGCTGGGGCATCTCGTACCTGACCAGATATTCGCCGTCTCCGGCGACCAGATACACTATTTTGATAGGAGCCCGCGGCTACGTGAGCACACAGGCGGTAGGAACAGCGAAAGAGGTGTTCGACCTGCTGCAGGATGACCTCCGCGCGGTGGAGCGGGAACTCGCGCGCGATTCCGACTCTTCCGTCCAGGCCATCACCGAAATCGCCGGCTATCTGCGCGAGGGCGGCGGCAAGCGCATCCGCCCCACCCTGCTGCTGCTGGCGGCGCGTGCCCTCGGCTATCGCGGACGGGGCAGCGTCCGGCTGGGCGCCGTCGTCGAAATGGTC
>Ga0193743_1003136_pt1 | contig 11203 bp, 10 predicted proteins | sample L2c2metaG_FD_143038 | JGI IMG/M metagenome (GOLD analysis project Ga0193743, IMG submission 143038) | Soil microbial communities from a riparian zone of the East river system, Colorado, United States - L2c2 | ecosystem: Environmental > Terrestrial > Soil > Riparian zone | place: USA: East River...
TGCGCACAGACTTTGATACAGAGCTTCGATGAGAAGACGCCACAGCAGAAGGCTGACGAGGAGCTAAGGGAAAAGTTGTCCAAGGAACAGCAATCGCAGAAGCAAATACCGGAAGCCGCCCCCAAGGCGTCCGTCGATGCATGGGGCAACGTGCGCACTGGAGATGCGGCCAAGACTGCGGCTTCCAAGGCCTCTACGCCCAAGACCTCCGCTTCCAAGGCCACTGCTTCCAAGGCCACTGCTTCCAAGGCCAAGACGGCCACCTCGGTAAAGCCGTCGAACAAAACCGGCACCGACGCAGACTGAACCCATCTCGGATTGGATCAAACCAACGAAGCGAAAGCTGGAAAGACCCGCTCTTTACAAGCCTGATTGATTGGCGCGCTCGGAGAGATTCGAACTCCCGACCCTCGGAATCGAAATCCGTGACGCTACTAACAATTACAATGGGTTACCGCCGCCGTGTTGCAATGGTGTTGCGACTAGGCCCCGAGCAACTTGTTTTGGATATCTTCGGCGGCGCGGTGGTCCGCCTCTGCGTCAGCGAAAAGATGGCCATAGACATCATATGTCATCTGGATCGTGCTGTGCCCCATTAGGGTTTGAATGGCCTTCGGGTTTTTTCCTCCCTCAATCCATAGCGACGCGCATGCGTGGCGCAGGGCGTGCAGGCCGTACCGGCCGACCTCCCGCATAACCGGCTCGCCAGCATTGTTGATAACGGGCTTGCCGGCGGCGTCCAGAACCGGCGCGCGCGACGTGACGCCCGCCGTGATCTGGATGGGATCGAAGCCGCGTTCCCTGATATTCGATAGGGCTTCTACCTTGCCGGTTCCGTTCGGGAACACCAGGTCCAAATCGCCCTTGGGGCACTGGAGCTTCCATTCTCGAAGCGCGTTCACCACCAGCGAGGGACAGGGAATCGATCGGTAGGCCGATTTCGATTTTAGTTTCCCAATCTTATGATAGATGTCTGCCCGCTGGTTGACGTTAATTTGGCGAGCGTCGAAATCCACATCGCACCAGCGCAGACCGCGTCGTTCGCTCGCGCGCAGCCCGCAGAAGATGGCCACCAGTACCAGCGCGCGCCAAAGTTGGCTCTTTCGCGCGGTGGCGCCCCCAATGATTGCCTGCAACTCGGCTTTTGTCGGAATGACGGGGCGGGGATCATCGCGCTCGGGAAGATCCAGCTCAAGTCCTACCGTCGGCGCTAACGCTGACAGACCTCGCCGCCGCGCTTCCTTGAAAACGGCGCCCAGGGACCGGACAACCCTTTTCATCATATCCGCGGAACGCCCGGCATCGCGAAGCTGGTCGGCAAACGTGTTCACAGCGGGCACAGTAAGGTCTGCGAGCTTTTTCGCGCCAATGAACGGTAGAATGTGAAGGTCGACATGTTCCTCATACGCACAGATCGTTGATTGCTCGAGCTTCTTTTCGTTGCACCGTTTGATCCACAGCGCGGCCGCTTCTTTGACTGTCGGCGAAACGCTTCCTGGGGTGTGAACGCCTCGCGCCAGATCGTGGCGAGTTTCAACTAGCCAGGCCTCGCCGGCGCTTTTGCGGTCGAATAATTTGGCTCGGCGCTTTCCAGCGCCATCGACGTAGGACGCCTGCCATCGGATCAGGCCAGAGGCAGTTTGCGCTTACGGACCGTCGCCATTTCATCCTCTCCTTCGGCGCTGATCGCGCTGTTCGGCATGGCCGCCCGACGAACGCTGCTTAATGCTGCCCTTCACGATTTCGGCTCCTTTGTCACGTCGGGATGATCATGACGACGTTGCGCCCTTCGAGTCGTCGCCACGGCATTCTTGGCGGCTCTAGTGCCTGCTTGATTAGGTTTCAGGAGATTCAATATTCCTCCAAACAATGAGTCTGAAACAGGCTCGGCATTTACGGGGGGTGTATTCAGCAACTCCATAACGCCATTAACGGCAGCCCTCATCGCCAGATTGGTGTCGTAATCCTCAATCCATTTTTTGCCACTCTCGATTTCAACCATCTGGATCGCGGCTGCGATCGTCAAAATCAGTGCGTTTGTGTGAGAACCGCCTAACAGGTCCCTGATTGCGGCGTCATTGAACGATTGATCGAGCCGACGCTCGATTTCTTCACTCACCGACAAACCTGATGCTTCAGCTTCGCTGATTAGCTGCCCGCGAAGCCTTTCGGTGAAACCAAAAAACACGTCACAATGCGTCATCCGTCATTTCCGCAAGCTGCGGCAACGGGAATGTCGGATTCGCTTGACATTTCACGCGGACACTCGCTCAGTTAACGGCGTAAGATCAACACGTTGAGAGTTTATAAACGATGGCTGGCGGTCGCCCGGTAGGCTCAATCAACACGCAGCGGCCGTTCGCCGACGCCCTGCGCATGGAGCTGGCGGCGGCCGGCGACGACCTGCGGGCACTTCGCGCCATCGCGCGCAATCTGCTGTTCTTGGCGCAGCAGCCAGAGATGACGGCGCTGCCGGCAATCAGAGAGATTGCAGACCGGCTCGACGGGAAGCCGAAGCAGGAAGCTGAGGTCACGCTGCGCCAGGCTCTCGCGCGCGAACTCAGCGATGACGACTTGGCTGCAATAGCAGCCGGCGCCAAGGATGAAGGCATCGAATCAAGTTCAGAACCAAAGCCGGATCCGTTGAAGCTGAACTGAGACTGCGGCGGCGACTCACGCTTCGGTGCACCTGGCGCTAACCGAACGATGGCCCACCTGGCGATCGGCTGCCGCCGAGTTTAATCCACCAGCGGATTTTCAACCGTCTGTTTCTTACCGTGCTTTTTGAGCAGATCATTGAATGCCTCGACGGCCAAGGCATTCAAGGTCGTGTCGTGTTCCACCGCCAGCATCCTGAGTGCCCGCCAGCCCTCGATATCGAGACGGGTCAGTACAGATTTGAATGCCCCAGGATCGCGAGCAGTTGGTCCGGTGGTTTTTGGCTTGCGGCCCATGGTTCCCTATCGCCTGGTTGTTCCGGGCGAGCCTATGCGACGACGCCGGCAGAATCAAATTTGCAACACGGTAGCCCGAAAACATGTTTTCCCTATTTCATGCTTGCACATTATCACGTTATGGGGTTAGCTTCCGATAATCCTTGTTCTCGGAAGCAATGGAACCCAGCACATGTCAACGTCCCTGATCGCTATCGACGGCGGCGATCTGCTGGCGGCGCTCGGCCCAGACTTCGCGGTGGCCTTTGATCTGGCCAAAGCAGAGAGGGCCCCGGCAACGCGCAAGGCTTACGCGACCGACTTTCGCCTGTTCAAGGTCTACTGCGATGCCAAGGGCGTCAGCGCTGCCCTTCCGGCAGCTCCCGAGACGGTGGCGTCCTACATCGCGGCAGAGGCACAGACTGCAAAACCTTCGACGATTGGCCGGCGCGTCGCGGCGATCCGTTATGCGCATAAGTTGGCCGGGTTTGACAGTCCGACCGATGCCGAAGGCGTCAAGGCCACGATGCGCGGCATTTGCCGGACCTTCGGTAGCGCAAAGGATAAGAAAGCCCCGGCAGTGGCTGCCAAGATGCTCAGCATGGTTGCCAAAGCTCCGGATCGGCTGTCGGGCTTGCGGGATAGGGCATTGCTTTTGCTCGGCTTCGCGGGCGCGTTTCGTCGTTCTGAGCTGGTTGCTCTGGATGTGGCCGACATCGAGGAAACGCAAACCGGACTGTTGGTCACGATCCGCCGCGGCAAGACGGACCAGGAGGCCCTGGGTCGCACGATCGCGATCACACGCGGTGATGTGGCTTGCCCCGTTAAGGCTCTCAGGGAGTGGCTGAACGCCGCTGGGATCGTGTCTGGCTCGTTATTCCGACCCATCAACAAGTCAGGCACAGTGGCGGCCTCGCGGCTTACCTGCCGATCGGTTGCCAACATCGTCAAAGAGTATGCCGGCCGCGCTGGTTTCGACGCGGCTATCTTCTCCGCTCACTCGCTCCGATCAGGATTTCTTACCTCTGCGGCGGCTAAGGGTGCGTCCATCTTCAAAATGATGGACCAGTCCGGGCACAAGTCGATCGACACCCTGCGCGGTTACGTTCGCGATGCAGAGCTGTTCAAGGATCACGCGGGAGCCGGATTGCTTTAAGCATCAACGACCGAGGCACGAGCACCAGGCGCGACGCGCGCCGATCCCGCCGGGCCTCCTTGGCGACCGATTGCGGAGGGACCGCCATCCTTCGAGGGTCCCCGCCAAGGCCGGGCTACTAGGCCCGGCCTCTCTCAATCCCAGCTTGTCGTCAGATTTCAATCTCAGTCGCCATGTTAGAACGCACCCACGTAGTGTAGCCCGCCTTCATCCTCTTAGCTTGCCAAGCGCGAACTTCTTTGTCTTCTCCCATCTTATCAACAGCAGCGCCGTATGCTGCAAAGTTCTCGAACGTTATCGACAACACCCTATTTCCAACTTCGCCAACGGCGACAGTCCAATAGGTTACTTTTCCGCCGTGTTTGCGCCAGAGGACAGCGCCTTCTTTGGCGAGTTCGGTAATCTTGGCGGGATCAGTTCCGGGGTTCGGCCTAACTACGTATTGAACAGCTACTGACATTTTTCTCTCCCATGAAATTACAAAGGTAGCCGGCATATTCTCTTCTCAAGAAGTCAGACTGTTGATCCAAATCAATGGCCAAGGCGGCGGGGAATACCCTGCTTCCATACCGAATGGGAGGACGATATGCCTGAGAGCGTCTACGATGTAATTTTGCTGATCGGTAGTCCTTCTCGCCCGCGCTGACGAGGTGATTGAATAAGGCTTGTCACTTCCGGTTTTGGATTCGAGACATGGCGAATGCCTCTGAGAATGTCTGCGTATCAGGGGTAGAGCGGACTCTCCGCGCATGGCTCTCCACTTCCGAGTCTGACCCTAACCGGACATCAGGTCCGATCAATTTACGCCATTTCTCACTCGCTGCCGGGTCGCAAAGTGCTAGGCTGCGCTGATCGCAAAGGGCGTGGTGCACATGCAACGACGCGAATTCATCACGTTCATAGGGGCTGCGACGGCTGGATGGAAGCGCGCCAAAAGGCCCACAGCATTATTGCGGGAGGCAGGATACCTCCTGCTCGGCCTTGTTTCGCTCGCGACAGTGACCGGCCTGTATTTTTGGCTGGACGTACCCCTGGTCGCAGCGGCGTTCACATATTTGGTCGTACTTGTCCTGTTGTCCCTTGTAAGTAACCTCTGGTCCTTGATCGTTCTTTCGTTCATTGGCGGCTGTTGCCTGAATTATTTTTTCACTCCTCCGATCTACAGCTTCCGCGTCGATTACGCACAAGACCTCATCACAATATCCGCATTTGTGATTTCCTCGTTCGTCGTCAACTTCCTGGTAACGAGAGTTCGGGTCGAACAACGTGATCATATGAGGACTTGTGAGACGCTGCGCGACGCCAACCAAAGATTGGAAGTCACTAACAAAGCGTTGCGGATCGAGAGCGTGGAACGCAAGGGGGCCGAGCAAGCACTGCGAGAACTCGTCGAGCAACAGACGGCCATCTCGGAAGTGCTGCGCGCCACTGCGAACTCGCCGCACGACTTGCAGCCCATATTCGACACGATTCTCGACAGCGCCAGACGCCTCTGCCAAGCCGAAGTGGGCACTTTACGCCTCAGCGAGCAAGCAGGCCTTCGTCTGGTTGCGGCAAACGGTTATTTGCCGTGGTCCCTACCTGAGCTTTTGGAACATAGCAGTTATATAGGTCAATTCGCCGCAAGCCGGTCGCCAGTCCACATCCCCGACCAGTCAGTACATGAACTCTATCGACGGGGCGACCCTTACATTCTGACGTCGGTCAATGTGGGGGGCTTTCGCACGGCCCTCTTCGTCCCGATGGTCAAGGACGAGAACGTAATCGGCGTGCTTAGTGTGGCCCGGACGCGCGTACAGCCGTTCACGGACACGCAGATTGAATTAAGCACGGACTTCGCTGCCCAAGCTGCCATTGCTTTACAGATGGCCCGACGCGAGCGGGAGTATCGACAGGTTCAGAACGAGCTGGCACACGCGAACCGCGTAGCGACAGTGGGACAGCTCACAGCCTCGACTGCCCATGAACTGAAACAGCCGTTGAGCGCAGCAGTGACGAACGGGGATGCCGGTTTGCGTTGGCTGGCGAGACAGCCGCCTGATATAGAAAAAGCAGCGAAATCCGTTGAGCAGGTGATCAAGGACGTCATGCGAGCCTCCGACGTGATCGACCGGATTCATAGCCTCGTAAAGAAGCACGCGCCGCGGATGGAAAAGCTAGATATCAATGGCGCGATCCTTGAGGTTGTTGGCCTGATCCAGAGCGAAGTGGTGAAGAATGGCGTCACCGCGCGGATGGAGTTGGCAGAGTCCCTGCCACACATTCAAGGAGATCGAGTCCAACTCCAACAAGTGATCCTCAACTTGGTGATCAACTCCATTCAGGCGATGAGCGATTTGGCTGGGGGCGAGCGCGAACTGCATGTCACCACAGAGCTGATCGTATCGGAAGGTGTTCGCGTCGGGGTGCGGGACAGCGGTCCAGGGTTCTCCGCAGAGAACCTGCAACGTCTGTTTGCACCCTTTTACACGACGAAGCCCAACGGCATGGGCATGGGCCTATCGATCTGCCGGTCGATCATCGAGGACCACGGAGGACGGCTGTGGGCGAGCCGGATAGACCCCCAAGGTGCTCTGTTTCAGTTTACGATTCCAGTCACTTAGCCGGTCAAATCATGATCAGGTCGATGTCGCTCTTGTTGGCACAAAACGGACCAGTCGGCCCGGTCTGACGATGTCCGTTGATCGGGGTAGAGCGGACTCTCCGCGAATGGCTCTCCGCTTCCGAATTTTTGACCCCTTTCGGACATTCCCTCGCCCTTCCGAGTTTCCCGCTGCAACCGACGCCATCATAAGCCGCGCGCCAGAACGTGCGCGCCGGGCTGATTGGCGCTGTGTCGAGCGCGGCGGAATTCGCCGCTGGGTTGAAAAGCTGATGTCTGTGTACGGGTGACGGCTCGGTATCGCACATCGCTTCCACAATCAAATGGACATGGCACAATTGGGCAGGCATGCCGAAGTGTGACCCACATGGACATCGACATTGAGGCTTGGCCGACTTGTGTTGGCGGCGAAGAAACAGTCAGCTTCCAGGTTGTATCGGGCGTCAGGACTTGGGAGGCGCTACAGCAGAGATATTGCGGGATTTGGAAAGTATCGATTCAGCTTCCATTAGGTCTATGGTGGCGGCGAGCCAGCGCCTCCGTTGGCGGCGGTGGACATGCCCAGGATTTCAGATATGGTTACGCACGACGCTAGATTGTCTTTCTTGGTTTTTTAAAAGATTCTTTTTGACACGCTTTGTTTGAATCGTCGGGGTGAGGGCGTCCCTTGAAAGCTCGTCAACATCGCCAAACGCTTGGTTTTCTGACCCTTGTTCATCTGGGTGCTGGCGCTGGCTTGTTGTCTTTCGTTTTCGGTGGCCTGATCGGATCTCCTGCGCAGGCGGCAGGGGAAACGCTGCGGGGCATGCTCGCGGCACAGATACGCATGCAAGGCGTCGCCTGTGGCAAACCAATCAGTGCCGTGAGGGACGCGAAGCGATCGAGGCCGGATCACGACGTCTGGGTTCTAAAATGCAGCAACGCGACCTATAGGATAAGCCGTTTTCCCGATATGGCGGCGAAAGTGAAACGACTTCGATAGCGCTTTTAAAAGGACTTCGCTCAGTGCGGGTGCCGTCCAAGTTGTCTGCGGAGGGTCGGTCGCATGCGCGAGTGTGACGTAACCGTGACGCGATCCGAGGGGCAGGTGCCTCCTGCACCGGTCAACCAGAACATGATCTGGATTCGCGGCGGTACATTCCGCATGGGATCGGACAAGCATTACCCGGAAGAAGCTCCGGTCCATCGCGTCACCGTCGACGGCTTCTGGATCGACCGCACCCCGGTGACCAACCGCGAGTTTCGCAAATTCATCAACGCCACGGGCTACGTCACCTTCGCCGAGATTCAGCCCAACCCCAAGGACTATCCCGGTGCGCTGCCGCACATGCTCAAGGCTGCCTCGCTCGTCTTCACGCCGCCCAAGCATGCGATCGACACGCGCGACTGGAGCAAGTGGTGGAATTTCAAGTTCGGCGCCAACTGGCGTAGGCCCTACGGCCCACGCAGCTCGATCAGCGGCCTCGACGACCACCCGGTCGTGCACGTCGCCTATTGCGACGCCGAGGCTTACGCGAAATGGGTCGACAAGGACTTGCCGACGGAAGCCGAGTGGGAGTTTGCCGCGCGCGGCGGCCTTGACGGCGCCGAGTTTGCCTGGGGAGCCGAGTTCACGCCGGGCGGCAAACACATGGCCAACACCTGGCAGGGCGAATTTCCAAGCCAAAATCTTTGCACGGACGGCTTCGAGCGTACATCGCCGGTGACAGCGTTTCCGGCCAACGGCTATGGCCTGCACGACATGATTGGCAACGTGTGGGAATGGACCGCCGACTGGTGGTCGGCGAAGCACCAAGCCGACGCGCCGAAGGCGTGCTGCATTCCGGAAAATCCGCGCGGCGGATCAGAGGCGGCGAGCCACGACTCCTGTCAGCCGAATATCAGGATTCCACGCAAGGTGCTTAAAGGCGGCTCGCACCTTTGCGCCCCAAACTATTGCCGCCGCTATCGTCCGGCCGCGCGTCATGCCGAGCCGATCGACACCTCGACAAGCCATGTCGGCTTCAGGTGTATCAACAGGAAGAGGATGACTGATGAGCAAGGATAAGACTCCGAAGCACCCTGAGACCAGCACCGAACGGACCAGCGCAGGATTGAAACGCCGCGATCTATTGTTGAGCGGTAGTTCTCTCGTCGCCGCTTCGGCACTCTCGGCTGTCGGGCTGACAAGCCCCGCGCAGGCGCAACAGCCGGCAACGGCACCAGCCACCGCCGGGCAAAGGCCTAACATCGTCGTGGTCATGGGCGACGACATTGGCTGGTTCAATATCGGCGCCTACCACCAAGGCATCATGTCTGGCAAGACGCCGAACCTCGATAAACTCGCCGCCGAGGGGATGCGTTTCACCGACTACTATGCCGAAGCGTCCTGCACAGCCGGCCGTGCCAACTTCATCACCGGCGAGCTACCGATCCGCACTGGCCTGACAACCGTTGGCCAGGCCGGTTCGCCGATCGGGATGCCGGACGAGGCGCCGACCATTGCCACAGCGCTCAAGTCCATGGGCTATGCGACCGGCCAGTTCGGCAAGAACCATCTGGGTGACTTGAACCAGTTCCTGCCCACGGTTCACGGCTTCGACGAGTTCTTCGGCTATCTCTACCACCTTGATGCGATGGAGGATCCGGCGCACCGCAACTATCCGCAGAACCTCCTCGCCACTGTCGGGCCGCGCAATATGGTTCATAGTTGGGCCACCGACACGGATGACACGACGGAGATGCCGCGCTGGGGCAAGATCGGCAAGCAGAAGATTGAGGATGCCGGCGAACTCTGGCCCAAGCGGATGGAAACCGTAGATGACGAGATCCGCGACAACGCCTTCAAGTTCCTCGATAAGGCGAAGGCCGACAACAAGCCGTTCTTCCTCTGGCTCAACCCGACGCGCATGCACGTCGTCACGCATCTCTCCGAAAAGTATGAAGCTATGCGCAACTCGGAGAACGGTTGGTCGATCCAGGAAGCCGGCATGGCGCAGCTCGACGACGACGTCGGTTTGCTGATGAAGAAGCTCAAGGACATGGGCGTCGACGACAACACCATCGTCGTCTTCACCACCGACAACGGCGCAGAGAACTTCACTTGGCCTGACGGCGGCAATACCCCGTTCGCCGGGGGCAAGGGCACAGCCCTGGAAGGTGGCTTCCGCGTGCCCGCACTGCTGCGCTGGCCGGGCAAGGTGCCGGCAGGCAAGGTCGAAAACGGCATCTTCTCAGGTATGGACTGGTTCCCAACCTTCGTCGCTGCAGCAGGCAATCCGAACATCACTGCCGAACTCCTCGAGGGCAAGCAGATGGGCGGCCAGAACTACAAGGTCCATCTGGACGGTTACGACCAGACGGCGCTGATCACCGGCAAAGGCCCGTCGGCTCGTCACGAGGTGCTTTACTTCACCGAAGGAACGCTCTCCGCAGTACGCATCGACGACTACAAATACCGTTTTACCGATCAGCCGGGCGGCTGGCTTGGTGGCACGATCAAGGTCGATTGGCCGATCCTGACCAATATTCGCCTCGATCCGTTCGAGCGCATGGGTCTTCCCAACGGCGCCAACGGTTCGCTGGCGTTCTATAACTGGTTCGCCTACGAGTTCTGGCGCTTCCAGTTTGTGCAGAAGGAAATTGGCAAGTTGGCCCAGACCGCGATCGAGTACCCGCCGATGCAAAAAGGCGCGAGTTTCAACCTGGAGGCCGTCAAGGCACAAATCGAGAAAGCCATCGCGGCACACGCCAAGTAGGTAGACGAAGGTTCGACATAATAGTGGCTGTAATTGCTTCGGGCCATGACAAAGTAAAAATGACCGGGGTGCTTCCACACAAACGGTTGCCCCCCGAATTGGTCGCCACATTGCCAACTGGGATTGTCTCAAAGTCGTCCGTGTTGCTCAGAGAAAGGAACCGTCGATGACACCGAACGATGCGTTTTTTGAGGTGAGCCGTCGCGCGATGCTGTCGGCTTTCGCAGCCCTTCCGGCATTACCAATGTTTCTTTCCACGCCCGCGCTGGCGCAGCTTCCAGCTTCCCCGGCGGGGCAAACCCCGGCAACCGACCCGCTGCCATCCTGGAACGATACAGCTCCCAAAAAGGCTATCTTTGATTTCGTCGAGCGCGTGACGAAGCAAGGCTCGTCTGATTTTGTACCGGAGGCCGAGCGGATCGCCACCTTCGACAATGACGGCACGTTGTGGGCCGAGCAGCCGCTTTATTCCCAACTCCTGTTCGCTCTTTATCGCGTGAAGGTGTTGGCTCCGCAACACCCGGAATGGACGACCGAAGAGCCTTTCGCCTCATTGCTGAAAGGCGATGTCAAGGGTGCCTTGGCTGGTGGCGAACCGGCCATTGGGAAAATCGTGATGGCAACGCATGCTGGCATGACCTCGATGGAGTTCACCGAAATTGTCCGCGACTGGATCGCGACCGCCAAGCATCCAGTCACAGAGAAACTCTACACGGAAATGGTCTATCAACCGATGCTGGAATTGGTTGCCTATCTGCGGTCGAATAACTTCAAC
>Ga0193743_1003137_pt1 | contig 11203 bp, 11 predicted proteins | sample L2c2metaG_FD_143038 | JGI IMG/M metagenome (GOLD analysis project Ga0193743, IMG submission 143038) | Soil microbial communities from a riparian zone of the East river system, Colorado, United States - L2c2 | ecosystem: Environmental > Terrestrial > Soil > Riparian zone | place: USA: East River...
CCGCAAGAAGTGGGAACTCGACGCTCGCCCGCTGAGCACCGAGGCCGTCGACCGGCCGGGGACCCAATACAAGGCCGAGGCGCCGGATGTGTCGATCCGCGCGTTCCGCGACGAAGTCCTCGACGCCATCGGGACCAAGAACCTGGTCGACGTCCGGTCCCCCGACGAATTCTCCGGCAAGATACTGGCCCCCGCGCACCTGCCTCAGGAGCAGGCACAGCGTGCCGGTCACATCACCGGCGCGATCAACGTGCCGTGGAGTCGGGCCGCCAACGAGGACGGCACGTTCAAGTCCGACGAGGACCTGACGGCGATCTACGCCCACGCCGGCCTGGACGGATCCCAGCCGACCATCGCGTACTGCCGCATCGGTGAGCGATCCTCGCATACCTGGTTCGTCCTTCGGGAGCTGCTTGGACACCAGGACGTGAAGAACTACGACGGCAGCTGGACCGAATACGGCTCCCTCGTCGGTGTACCGATCGAGCTGGGCGGTGGTCAATGACGGTGCGGCTCAGGGCGCATACGCAAGGGAACTCGCGATCTGCGAGTTCAAGGAAATGTGAGGAAAGGGTAGACGATGATGATGTGGTACGGCAGTAACGGTTGGGGATGGGGCGGCTGGATCCTGATGACCGTCGTGATGGTGTTGTTCTGGGCCGCGGTGATCACCGCCGTCGTCCTCGCCATCCGCTATCTGGTAGGCCCAAGCGGCAACGCGGCCAGCCCGCCCGGTTCCTGGCAGCCAGGCGCGCAGGATCTGCTCAGCGAACGCTTCGCACGCGGCGAGATCGACGACAACGAATATCGACAACGCCTCGCGCTGCTGCGCGAACCCCGGTGATCGCGATGCACTCCAGCATTGCCAGAGGGCACCGGTCATTGCGACCGCTGCCGTCCCGCTCGCAATAACGACCACGCCGACCTCAGCGGTCGCCGGAACATTGGCCGCCAAGGACATTCACCTCCGACGGTCGGTTCCCCGACGCGTCACCATCGTGTGCGGGGGCCGCCGCCTGCCTCGCCAGCCTGCCCCCGTGAAGCACTGCACCCGGTTCGTTCGCTCCGTCGTTGATGTGTCGATGCCGGTGACGAGTCGACATGTTCGGTGGCCTTCCCGGTCGCCGCACGGCCAGTCGAGAACCGGTGCCCGCCGTGCCACGGGGGTGCTCGCCGTGCTGGCCGCATTGGTGGTGCTCAGCGTCGGTGCCGCCGCGACGGCGGCGGCGCACCCGACGCTGCTGTTCACCGACCCCGCCGCCGACACCGCGGTACCGATTGCGCCGCAGGCGATCACGCTGATGTTCAACGAACCGGTCACCATCGGCGCCGACGCGGTCGTGCTGCTCGACAAGGACGGTGCGACGGTGCCGATCGGCGTCGCGACGACCGCGCGTGGCGGGCAGGTGGTGACCGCACGCCCGAGCGCGCCGCTGCCGCCGGGCAGCTACACCGTGCGCTGGCGCGCCACCGGCACAGACGGCGACCTGGTCGAAGAGGAATTCCGGTTCGGCGTCGGCTACGCGCTGACCGCCGCAGCGTCGGGCACCAACGGGCCGCCGATCGCCTGGCTGTCCGCAGGGCTGCGCTGGCTGCTGTTCGGGGGCTTCGCGATCGCGTTCGGCGGTCTGATCGCCCAACGGTTCACCTCCTCGGCGCGAGCCGAGAACCCGCGGCTTCCGGCGACGAGGTCGTGGACCATCGGCGCCCTACTGGTCGCGCTGGCCGCGGTGGCCGGGCTCGGGGCCCAGATGGTGGCCGAGGCCGGACGGGTGAATGTGTTGTGGCGCGGCGGTTCTGGGGTAATCCTGTCGGTCGAAGCTGCCGGACTGCTCGCGGCGCTGGCCGTTGTCGGTGTGCGACGCCGAGCGTGGGCACTGCTGCCGCTGCTGGTGGTGGTCGGCGCGGAGGGATGGCGGTCGCACGCCCATACCGTGGCCGGAGTGTGGGGCGCGTTGCTCACCGGTGTGCACCTGGGCGCCGCCGCAATCTGGGTCGGCGCCCTCGTCGCGACGACGCTGGCGGTGCTGGCCTGGCGGGGTGAACCAGCGGCGCTGCGATGGGTGCTCAGCGGCTACATGCGGCTGGCGGTGTGGACGTTCGCCGTCGTCATCGCCACCGGCGTGGTGTCCGCGCTGGTGCTGCTACCGCTGTCCGAGGTGTTCTCCACCGATTACGGCCGGGTCCTGGTGGTGAAACTCGTCCTCGTCGCCGCCGCCACTACGCTGGCCTTGACGGCGCGCAGGATCCAACGCAACGAAGCCGGTATCTCGAAGGTGCCCAGCGTGATTCGCGCAGAAAGCATCACCCTGGTCGCGGTGCTCGCGCTCAGCGCGACACTGGTGTCCACGACGCCGGCGAGAGGCGCGGTGCAAGCAGCGCCGCCGGAACCCAAAGGTCCAGTGCTGCCGTTGGGGACGCTCGCCGGCCAGATCGGAGTCGCCGTCGCCGCCAGCGACGGACAACTGGTGGTACGGCTGTCGGCACCACGTCGTGGGGACCTCTACGCCGCCCAACCCGACCTGCACTACACCCTGTCCGGCCGGTTCGGCCGACCCGACGGTGCCGACGCGGCACTGCCGTTTCGCGGCTGCGGGCAGGGTTGCTTCGTGGCCAGCGCGGCCTGGGGTGACGGCGACAACGTGTTGAGCCTGGCCGCCGGGGCCGACGACGCGCGGGGCGCGCCGGTGAGCCTGCTGGTGCCGTGGCCGACGCGCCCGGGCGCCGAGGACCTCGCTCGCGCCGTGGCCGCGACCCGGGCCGCCGGCGAGATCACCGTCTACGAATCGGTGACCAGTGACTCGACGTCGGGCGCCGGTGCGCCCACACCGCTGGAATTGTCGGCAGAGTTCTTCGTGTCACAGCAGCCCTACGCGGCGGGCAGCGCCCCGCAGGCGGTTCGTGTCACGAGCGGCAGCGGCGCGACCCGGCTCGCCCTCGGATACCCTGCCGCGTCGATCTCCGTGCTCCTCACCCTCGACAAGGCGGGGCGAATCACTGACGAGACCCTGACCGACCCAAGCCATCTCGTCACCAGGCGGATCGTGTACCCCGACCACGACTGATCACGCGACGCCGACCGGCCGGCATTCAGCGTTCCCACCGCGAGGAAGGCCTCGGTGCCGCGACCATCGGTTCGGGGGCGGGGTCGCCACCCGCGTACGGACCCCACGCACCGGTGTGGCCAGAGTCGGCGCTAGCCGCACCCCAGGCCGCTCATCAGTGGGCCGGCATGCGCCGCAGCGGCCAGACCGAGCAGCGCTACCGCGGCGCCGATCATGACCAGCGTCATCACCAAGGAGCGCGGGACCCCCGTGGCATGCGGAACCGGCTCAGCAATGGGCGGCAGGTCTGCGGTGAGTGCAGCCAGCTCGCCCATGGTGCGTGACCGGTACACCGAGGCGGCACGGTCGGAGAACTCGTCCATGCTCAGCCGTCCGACGGAGGTGTGTCGCTCAAGTTCTGCGAGTACGCGCTCACGGTCGGCGTCGGCGGCCCGCACGTCGGTTGCCTGCATTATGAATCCTCCGGCTCGGTGATCGGGACACCGTCCACGATCTACGTACCTACATAGTAGACGTGCAGGGGCAGTCGACGTCGGTCTGAATTCCTTCACACCTCGACGGCCGCTCGGCCTGCGGTCCCGGGATCGGCCAGGTCGCTTTCGAGGATCCAGCAGACCCCGGCCTCCTCGATCGGCTCGGCGGTGTGAGCGTGGTCGAGGAGCGCCGCGAGATTGGCCTCCAGGCGGGACAATTCTGCGATCGTGGTCCGCACCTGATCGAGCCGGCCCTGCAAGATGGTCACCACGTGTCCGCACGGCGCATCGCCCCGGTCGGCGATGGCCAGGACCTGACGGACCTCCCGCAACGACAGGCCCGCGGACTGGGCGCGGCGGACGAATTCCAGCCGGTCGATGGACTCGGGTTCGTAATCGCGGTAACCGGCCTGGGTTCGAATTGGGGCAGGCAGCAGACCGGCCTGTTCGTAGAACCGGATCGTCTTGGCCGTGGTGCCGCCGCGGCGGGCGAGTTCGCCGATCTTCATCATGCCTCCTTGACATTCCACCGTACTGGAACGTTTAGGGTCGGGTCATGAGCACGACGGTCGATGAGGGCGCCCCGGGGACGCAGCGGGTCGAGTTGGCGATCGGCGGGATGACGTGCGGGTCGTGCGCCGCCCGAATCGAACGCAAGCTCAACAAACTCGACGGTGTCACCGCGGCGGTCAACTACGCCACCGAGAAGGCTCGCGTCGAGTTCGCGCCCTCGGTATCGACCGCCGATCTGATCGCCGTGATCGCTGACACCGGCTACACGGCCACCGAACCGAAAACGGCAGCCACTGACGATGATTCGGCGCACCAATCGGGCGACCACGACGGATACGACGAGCACACTGCCTCGCTGCGGCAGCGGATGCGGGTGTCACTCGCGCTCGGGCTGCCGGTCATCGCGCTATCGATGGTGCCGCCGTTGCAGTTCACCTACTGGCAGTGGCTCGCGTTGGTGCTCGCAGCGCCGGTGGCGGTGTGGGGGGCGTGGCCGTTTCATCGCGCCGCGTTGGCGAACCTGCGCCACCGCACCGCCACGATGGACACGCTGATCTCGATCGGTGTGCTCGCCGCGTTCGCCTGGTCGCTGTACGCCCTGTTCCTTGGCGGTGCCGGCCACGAAGGGCTGCACCACGGGTTCAGCCTCACCATCGCGCGCGGATCAGCAGGCGACAACATCTATCTCGAGGTCGCCACCGGATTGACTGTGGCGATCCTGTCCGGCCGGTTCTTCGAGGCCCGCGCGAAACGCCGCGCCGGCTCGGCGTTGCGGGCGCTGCTGGAGATGGGCGCCAAGGACGTCGCGGTCCTGCGCGGCGAGACGGAGCTGCGGATCCCCGTCGACCAACTCAGCGTCGGCGACCGGTTCGTCGTGCGACCGGGCGAGAAGATCGCCACCGACGGCGTCGTCGAGGACGGCACCTCCGCGGTCGACGTCAGCATGCTCACCGGGGAATCGGTGCCGGTCGAGGTCGGCTCGGGCGACCCGGTCGTCGGGGCAACCGTCAACGCCGGCGGCCGGCTCGTCGTCTGCGCGACCCGCGTGGGATCGGACACCCAGCTGGCGCAGATGGCGCAGCTGGTCGCCGACGCCCAGAACGGCAAGGCCGAGATCCAGCGCCTCGCCGACCGGGTCTCCGCGGTGTTCGTACCGATCGTGATCGGACTCGCCGTGCTCACGTTGGGCGTGTGGCTCCTACTGGGCGCGTCCGCAGCGACCGCGTTCTCCACCGCGGTCGCGGTGCTGATCATCGCTTGCCCGTGCGGGCTCGGGCTCGCCACCCCGACCGCACTGCTGGTCGGCACCGGCCGCGGCGCCCAGCTCGGGATCCTCATCAAGGGCCCCGAGGTACTCGAATCCACCCGCCGCGTGGACACCATCGTGCTGGACAAGACCGGCACCGTCACCACCGGCAAGATGAGCCTGCTCGCCGTACACACCGCTACCGGTGTCTCGGAGGGCGAGGCGCTCACCCTCGCCGGGGCACTCGAAGACGCCTCCGAACACCCCATCGCCGCCGCCATCACCCGGGCGGCTCGCCAACGGGTCGCAGACCTTCCTCCCGTCCGGGACTTCGCCAACCTCGAAGGGCTCGGCGTGCGCGGCACCGTCGACGGACGCGAGCTGCTGATCGGGCGGGCCAGCCTGCTCGACGACCACGGCATCGAGCTACCCCCCGACCTGGCTTCGGTGAAACGGAACGCCGAATCACAGGGCCGCACCGCGGTCCTGGCCGCCTGGGACGGTGTCGCCCGCGCCGTCCTCGTGGTCGCCGACACGATCAAACCCACCTCCCGCGACGCCGTGGCCGGGTTGCGCAACCTCGGACTGCGCCCGGTGCTCCTCACCGGCGACAACAGCGCCGCCGCCCGCGCCGTCGCGGACGAAGTCGGCATCGACGAGGTGATCGCCGAGGTGCTGCCCCGCGACAAGGTCGACGCCATCGCACGTCTACAGCGCGACGGGCGGGTGGTCGCGATGGTCGGCGACGGGGTCAACGACGCCGCCGCCCTGGCCCAAGCCGATCTCGGGCTGGCGATGGGCACCGGCACCGACGTCGCTATCGAGGCCAGCGACCTGACCCTGGTGCGCGGAGATCTTCGCTCCGCGGTCGATGCGATCCGGCTGGCACGCCGCACCCTGGGCACCATCAAGGCCAACCTGTTCTGGGCCTTCGCCTACAACGTCGCCGCCCTCCCCCTCGCGGCCCTCGGGCTGCTCAACCCCCTCATCGCCGGCGCCGCGATGGCACTGTCGAGTGTGTTCGTCGTGTCCAACAGCCTGCGGCTGCGGCGCTTCCGCAGCACCCATCCGGACACCGGGCAGGACGGCAACCGGCGATCGGCGAGCCTGACGGACAGCGCCGCGGCACAGCCATCGTCGGGCATCCCCGCCGCGGCGGTCCCCGCACCATCGGACCCGCAGCTGGTGCAGCTGGCCACCATCGCGGCCCGCCTCGAATCGGTGGTCGACGCTTTGAGCCACTCGCCACGCGGGCGGATCGACCATGTCGGACAGGAGAATCACTCCGCGAACGGGCAATCCCACCACCCTGCCTCGCCCGTGCAGGACCACCTGGCCGGCGGTGACGCCGACACCGTCGGCATGCAGGAGATCGACCGTCTGCGAGCACTCCGCGCGGAGATCGACGCGCAACTGCGAAAGTTGCAACACCCGTAGCCGATCCGTAAGGTCATCCACGGCATCTACTATCGCACTACGTAGATACTGGGTGCCGGGGTGCGCCGCGGCCGAGACGAGCACCGACACGCCCAGGGAAGGAAACACGTGAATCTCGCCGCGGTTCTGTTCACCGGCCTGTTCGCCGGCGGCGTGTCGTGCGCCGCCGTCCAAGGCGGGCTGCTTACCGCCCTGATCACGCGGCAACATGCCGCACGCGAAGAAGTCGCGAGCCGGCCAACAGTCGATGCGCCCCAACCGAACTCGTCGTTGGCCGGGCGCCCCGACGACAAACCCCCGTGGTGGGGCAGTCGGCTCGGTGACGACCTCTCGCCGGTGGGCGGGTTCCTGGCCGGGAAACTGGCGGCTTACACCCTGCTCGGCGGTTTACTGGGCGCATTGGGCGGCGCCGTGCAACTCTCACCCGGCGTGCGTACCTGGCTGCAGATCGGAGCCGGGCTGCTCATCATCACGTTCGGGCTCGCCCAGCTTGGCCTGCCTGGATTCCGGGCGATCGTGATCGAACCGCCGGCGTCGTGGGCGCGGCTGGTTCGCTCGCGTGCCCGTTCGGGCGCCGCACTCGCACCCGCCCTGCTCGGTGTGGCGACCGTGCTGCTGCCCTGCGGAGTCACCCTGTCCGTTGAGGCGCTCGCGCTTGCATCCGGGTCGCCGTGGCAGGGTGCCACGATCATGGCCGTCTTCGTCGCTGGCACCGCCCCGTTGTTCGCCATCCTCGGTTACGCCGCCCGCCGGGCGGTCACCGCCTGGCGCGGCCGCCTCGCCGCCGCCACCGGGGTGGCCGTCGTCGCGATGGGCCTGTTCACCCTCAACGGTGGACTCGAACTCGCCGGCTCACCGCTGGCAGCCAGCAGGATTCTCGAGACGATGTCGGGCACCCCCGCCGCCGCGGACACCACCGTCGCCACGATCGCCGACGGCCATCAAGAAGTCGTGGTCACCGCGACCACCGGCGGATACAGCCCACGCAACGCGGAGATCACGGCAGGCATCCCCACCACCCTTGTCGTGCGCTCCGCGGATGCCACCGGCTGCGTCCGTTCCTTCGCCATCGGCGGCAACGAGATGGTGCTGCCCGAATCCGGCGACACCCGTATCGACCTGGGCACACCCTCGGCGGGAATCCTGCGCTACGCCTGCGGCATGGGCATGTATACCGGCACCATCACCATCGCTTGATTCGACGGAGGCGCGAAATGCCCACCAGCACACAAGTTTTCCGGGTAGAGGGCATGCACTGCGGCAGCTGCTCGCTATTGATCGACGACACCCTCGAAGACCTTCCCGGAGTCAGCGGGTCGTACACCGAGGTGAAGGCCGGGCGGTCCACCGTCCAGCTCGACACCAGCCTGACCGACACCAGACAGGTCATCGACACCATCACCGGCCTCGGCTACACCGCCTCCATTCAGCCGTGACTTCGCCTACGACGCGGCGTTGGTCCAGTCGAAGTCGTAGAGGATCCAGTTGGTGTCCTTGAAGGAGAGGTGGATACCCTCCGCGTCGACGTCGAAGCTGCCTTGGCCGCAGTCGCCGCGTTTCCAGATGAACCCTTCTTCGAGCACGATGGCGACGCGATGGTCTTCGCCGGTGACGGGGTTCTTGAGCGTGGTGCCCTTCGCTTCGCCCACACCGGGGACGCGGAAGCCGCTGTCGATGCCGGCGTCGTTGAGCTCCACGTCGGCGCGTACGACGCCGGCGACCTCGTAGGTGGTGCCGAGTATTTCCCACGGCATGCCGCCGAGCGCTCCCGTGTAGATCTGGGCCAGCGCGCCGAGTTGCGCATCGCTCACCTCTGGCGGGACTACGAAGACGGCCTTGCCGTTACCGTCATGGATCGCTTTGGGCCAGTCGATGATCATCAGCGCGGTGACGCCGGACAGATCGACGTCGCCGCAGCTGCCTTCGGTGATCTGGTTGGCGACGGCAGCCTTGCAGCTCCCGTCCGACGAGGTTGGAAAGCCGTTGAAGTTGCAGGTGCAGCCCGGCTGGCAATTGCAGAACTCGTAGCCGGTGCCCTTGAGTCGCCAAGTGGTGGTGGTGGTTTCGGTGACTGACATGTCTCCTCCTAGGCGATGGTGGTGATCAGGGACGGGGCGATCAGGAGCGCCACGCCCAGGACTGCGAGGGCGGGGGCGGCGGCGAGTGCGACGCGCTCGCCGTGTTTGGAGTTCTTCTCGATGATGATCAAAGCGGTGAAGACGACCAGCCACAGCAGGCTCATGCTGGCGCTGGCCACCAGGACCGCGAGCAGCGCCCAGCAGCAACCAATGCAATATGCGCCATGGATGACACCGGTCCGAAACGCGCCAACGGGGCGGCGGACCTGCTGGCCGTAACGCATGAAGAATCCGAGCGGCGAGCGGCAGTGGCGCAGGCAGATCGACTTGAGCGGGCTGAGCTGCCACAGCGCCGCCATGAGCAGCGTGGCACCGGCGACGCGACCCGCCCAGGCGCTTCCGTCGGCCAGGGGCATCTCGAGCCAGCGCCACCCGAGGTAGGCGGGCAACGCAAGCACCGTCCACACCGCTAGGTAGCCGCCCACGAAGAACGGCACCGGCGCGACGCTGCCACGGGCCGCCGCACGGGCGTAGAGCTTGACGACAGGCAGGACGGCCGGAAGCATCATCGCGGCCATCATCGCGACCCACGCCACTGCGAAGGCGCCCAGAGACATGGGGTCGGCCATCCGGTCCATGCCGTCCATCGCGCCGCCGGTCATCTCGCCGGCCACTCGGACCGACCACCACCACCCGGCACCGGCCAGGCCCAAGAGTGTGACGGGCACGATGAATCGCAACGCCAGACCGTCGCCCCTGTCGGGGTGACCCGCAACCCCGACCTCTGCGCTACTCATCCCCATTGACCTCGCCCTTCAGCCCGAGCGTTGCACAGGGCCGCACCCGTGGCAACCCCCTCCGTCCGGTCGCGGGTGCCGTAAACCACACGGTGGCGGGATTCGTCGACCCGCAGCCATGCAGTGGTGGGCACGCGGTAGATCGCCGGGTCGAAACGGGCCCCAGCGGGTGGTCGTCGCCGCCCGCATGTACGAAACCCGCCCACACTTGTTCAGGCGTGCCAGCTGAGCACTTCACCTTCGCCTTTCGTCATCACGGTGCCGGGCATCACCCTGAGCCGCCGGGGCGTCAGGCGTAGTGCGGCGAACGCAGCTGAGGTGGGGCCGTCTTTCCACGGCTCGATGATCGCCGGGTCGTAGCCGACCGGTACCGGGCCGTTCTTGAACTTGTCCCACACCGCGATTCGGGTCTCGTCGTCGAAGAACCACTGCGCCGAACAGTCGGCACTGCAGGTGTCCTGGTTGGTCGTCCAGTAGCTCGCCGCGACGTCGGGATGGATCGCGAGATCTTCGTGCTTGATCGGCGTCGGAGAGGTGGCGATCCACCCGACGAGATCCGTCCCGTCCCATTCCCAGATGGGGTGCAGGATGCGACTGCGCGGACGTCCGTCGCGGTCGACGGTGGCGACCGACGCCCACACGATCGAGTGGGCCATCGCGACGAAGGCGGGCGCAATCTTCTCCAGCGGCGTCATGTCTGCCTACCCTAGAGCGACCATGCCCTTACCGGATGAAGACGTCGCGATTGTCCGCCAGTGGGTGGACGCGCTCAATTCCGAAGTGCCCGAACATGTGAGAACCCAGTTGCGCTACGAAATCGACACGTATCGCAACGCCCTCACCTTGGTCGAGTGCCGGCCAGTGGAGGTGGCGAATCCAGCTGGCGATTGGTTCCGAGTCCCGTTCGCCCGACTGCGGTTCACCCGATCGCGAGGATGGGAGCTCTACTACTCGGACCGGGATTCGGACTTCCACGTCTACGATCTCGTCGAGCCGACTCAGGACGTGGCAATACTTCTCGCCGAAATCGACGACGACCCCACCTGCATCTTCTTCGGTTGAGAAGTCACACCGGCACGGCGCGCAGCGCGGCGGGCAGGCTGGGCAGGAAGTGCCTGGTGGCGAAGACCCGAATGTCCTCGGCGGTGTCCAGCGGTTGAGCGCTGGGCAGCAGCAGCACCATCGCCGCGTAGCGCAGGATGGTGTCGGCCAGGTCGTTGATGGCCTGCTCCCCGATCCGGTCGGCGAACCCCGCGGGGAAGATCACCCGCAGCGCCTCGGCCATCCGCTCGATGCCGGCGCCGTAGTGGCGGCCGGCCAGCGCAAGTACCAGCGCGGGCTCGTCGACCATCATCTGGTTGAGCACCCGGTGGCGGCGGAACCGCAGGATGGACAGGGTGAACGCCTCGACGTAGTAATTCGCCTTCGGGCCGGCGTTCTTCAGCTCGGCGGCGATGTCGGCGAACAGCACGACGTTCTCGCGCTCTATGACCGCGCCCACCAGTTCGTCGCGGTTGGCGAACCGCCGGTAGATGGTGGTGCGACTGACACCGGCACGGCGCGCGACGTCGTCGAGGGCGACGCGGTTGAAGCC
>Ga0193743_1003138_pt1 | contig 11202 bp, 15 predicted proteins | sample L2c2metaG_FD_143038 | JGI IMG/M metagenome (GOLD analysis project Ga0193743, IMG submission 143038) | Soil microbial communities from a riparian zone of the East river system, Colorado, United States - L2c2 | ecosystem: Environmental > Terrestrial > Soil > Riparian zone | place: USA: East River...
CGCGCGATGGAACGACTCACATAGGGGCGTGTTGGCAAGGGAGGCTCTCGTATGGTTGAGAAATTTAATCCATCTCCGATCGACAAGCATCGTGAAGATCCCAAGGAAGCGGCCAAGGCCGACCGCGAGATGGACGGAAATTTTATGGCCGGGTTGGTTGGCACATTTCCCGCGTCAGACCCCGTCAGCGCCACACAGCCGGGGACGCGAATCGGCTCGCCAAATCCATTGTGGATTCGCTGATGGGGCAGAACCCTGACCGCGCTCCTACGCGCCAGTAGAACTGGGAAGGACCGATCGTTGCATCATCCGGACGAGAGGGGTGCGACAGCCGGCCGCCGTGATATGATTGAATTTGGATAGCTGGTTGGAGAGAACTAGCGTGATCTTATTCATCGGCGGCGATACACATTCACGGTCAGTCCTCAAAGCGATCAGTTGGCGAACTTTAGGCACCCTCGACACCTTCGCGAACCAAAATCGTGTGGTATTATTTGCATGAGCGCGTGTGGGCTGCCACCGCTTGGGGACGACGCTAACTGCGGCGACAATCCCTGACTCCATCCGGACGAGGAGAGGTGAGTCTCAAAGCCCTTTCTTTTTGGGAGCGCCACGGAACGAACTCAACCTGGGACCCGTTTGGCTTCTGTTCGCAGAAAAAGGGGAGGGTAAGCAATGGCTCAGAAAGCCAATCTCACTCCTGTCGACAAGTATGAGTCGGACCGCCGGGAGGCCGAGAGGCTCGACCTGGAGAGGCATGCGCGCTTGGAAGCAGGTTTGATCGATCCGGTGAGCGCCACTCAGCCGGGGCCAACCGCTGAGCACCAACGCCGGGAAGGCCTATCGTTCTGGCAGGCGGTCAAGACAATGTTCAATTAGGCTCGTCCCGACCATGAGAGGTCGAGGGGCGGCGGTTCGGTCAGCAACCGCGGCGGACGGTCTTTAGCTTCGCGTCCAATTTTGAGCTTTCGGCGGCAAGCATAATGACCGCCGGAGAGGAGGCCCGCCGCCTTGCCGAAAACCTTCAGGCGCCACACCAGCCTTCGGGAAACGGGATAAACGGCCAGGCCAACTGATTGTCGTTGGCAGGCGGAAATAGCTGCTTCAGCGAAATGACGAGACAATCTTCCGAGTGCCCAAGATCGACGTCATCAGATTGAACATCTATCGGCTCGGGTTTCACGACATTGCTCCATTTTGGAGTTCAACCTTCCGCCCTCGAGTGCATCGCCGGCCGTAGCGCTAGGGCGCCGCGCTGCCGTCCGGCGTCAGGAGCGAGGGGGTCCCTAGGGCGTTTAGGATGGCTTGTCATTCGTATTTTCCTGCCACGCCCTTAGAGTTCTCATGTTCAGCAATCCACTTAACCGCGTCATGTTCCGTAATAAAGCCCTTGATTACTTCCGTTTCGCCATCGGGCCACAGAATATCGACACCCCAGCCAGATCCGGGATTTTTCCGCGCCACGAAAGTCGGCCGCTGCTCGGACATCCTTCGGTTCAAGCCAGCTATCCTGCCACAATCAAACTGACCAGCTACTAGATCGGGTTCCTTGCGGTACGATTCGCCGGGCCCATCAGCCGCCGGCGGCGTCACTCGTCCCGCTTCAGCTTCCGCTTTCTCCGTCTCTTTGCGATCGGGGTTGAACACCCGCTCGACGCCGTGGTTCAGCGCCCGCAGCATGAACATGCGGGCGAACATCAGCTAGGCCGGTGAGCCGGCCGAAGCCCGCATCAAATGCTCTACGGCGTCTTGCCAGTGGGGCAGGTCGTGCTGGGCCTTGGGCAGCTTCTGAATGTAGCGGACGGCATCTTCCAGTGTGACCAGCTTACGCCCGCTCGGCAGTTCGATCGGTTCGGAAAAGGGCGTCGACCAACTCAATGGCGCCAGCCATCTTTGTCGACCTCGGTTTTGAAGCCGCCCGGCATCCGCGGCGCGTTGCAGACCGTGCAGGGTGCACCAGGTGCGCCACACGGGCACGCGTGCTGGCCTTCCCATGGTTTGTCCTGATGGGCCTCACAGACCCACCCACAGCGTTCGCATTGTGGACAGGTGGTCACGCGAATAGCTCCGCGCCGGCCTGGGCGAACCTGACGAACGTGCCCGATCGGTCCAGATCCAGCCAGCCGCGCGAAATCGCAAGATCGAGGCCAACCTTGTATTCAGCCGGCGTCGCCTTGTGCTCAAACAGCATCGGCCCGTTGATCAACTCGATATAGATTCGGCCGTCCTGAACGGCTTCGAGCGAATTGGCGATCTCGACCAGCTTGCGGGCCGCTGCTTCTGGGGCGGCGTAGGGGCGGGCAGCGGCGAATTTCATGGCAGGATCGAATCCGGTTGTGATCGCGCCCAATCTAAGGCCGCCTCTCTCGTGTCAAAAGCCTTCATTGATCGCGCATGGGCCCGAACAGGGTATTCAGCCCAGTCTGTGCCATTCCAGAATGCGGCCTTGCTCCCGGTCTCGGAGAGGATCCCGTACCAGCCCGACATCGCTGGCGGCACCTGGAAGTCGCAGCGGTCGACCGTCATCCGATGCTATGGTGTGGGGCGTGAAGCGTGCGGCGATCGCCGGTCAACTTCTCCACGTAATCGTCGATCGCCTTGGTGAGGTCGTCGTAGGGAATGCGGACCTTTCTCTTGAAGATCAGGTAATCCCGCAGGATGCGAAGCTGCTCCAGATCTTCGGCGACCTTTTGCGCGCGCCACTCCTCGCGGCGTCGCCGGTCTCGTTCTTGAATATATGCCTTCGCGGCGGCTCGGTTTTCAGCGTTAGTCATCCCGCAACGAAAGCTTTTTCACGCTCGCGGCGCAAATTATCATCCCCCCCCTTGGGCTCCGGAACGACGTCGAGACACCGGCGCTCGCGGGTGTGGAGAAGTCGGCGGGCGAAAGCGGCAGGGCTGTTGCCGACTTTAGACGTTCTGTTGACCTCATCCTAACCAAATTGTGCGCAATAGCGCTTGCTTCCCGCTTCAATGAACGGGTTTGGCGTTATCTGGTGTTCTCCCGAGTAGGCGTGCAGGGGGCATGAAGGAATAATCAAAATGCGTGCCATCATTAGCGGCTTGGTACTTGTTGTCGTTTCGATCGCGACTGCAGCGGCGCAGAGCTATCCGCCAGCCAACGCGGCACCCACTCAAACAGAGCCCACTCCGGCAGCGGCCGTTCCAGCAGCGCCCGCACCGACAGCAGCGGCCACGCCGCCGGCGCCAGCGCAGCCCGCGGCCCCGCTCTATCCGCCCGGTACTGCTGATTTCCATGTCAATGGCGCGGACGTCATCCGCGCAGCGCCACCACTAACCCCAGAACACCAAAGAGCTGAGGAAGCATCGCAAGCCGCCTGGGAAACGCATTGTCGCCCGACGGCCGTGGAAGACCGCCGTTAGTTCGCGCAGTGAAACTACGCCTTGCCCGAAGCGCCACCACGCAGCACCGACCGAGACGGCAAGGCAGGCCAGCGCGGCCGAAGAGACAATGAGCGGGCTGACCAATCCGAATCGCCAAGAACAGAGTTGTGGCCTCGATCAGGGCAAGAAGCAGAACGAGAAGCGACAGGGGAGGGATGCACAGATCGAGAGCGAACGCGAGTATCCGCAGGCTTCGTCTAAAGATGGCGTGCCTGGTCAGGGGCAGGAAGAACTCGCCGATGATCGCGAGGTGCCCGCGCTCCCATCGTGTGCGTTGTTGGCGCTTTCCGGACTCTCCCTGTGGAAGCTGGCTGAGAACCCGTGCCTGCGGACAGAAGTGCGGGGGCTTGCCGATGAGTGCCAGCTCGGCGGCGTTTGGCCTGGCCTAAAAAGCCGAAGAAGAGAATACTGTTTGCCAACAAATTCTTCTTTTTGAACGGCGGCTCTGAGGCTGTCATGTTCGACGGATGACATCATCGACCGCCCCCCGTTTGAGGCGCCGAGAAACAGTTTAAAAGGGATCGCGATCGCTGGCCGGATGCAGTTGGCATTCGCTTTAAGATGAGTGAGCTTGGGGCCGTCCGTTGCCCAAGTCTGGCCGGCAAGCTTGGCATCATTGTCGACATGAGCAGTCGTAACACCGGCATCACCGTGCTGTTCGAGGGCGACATAAGACCAACGTGTTTGCACCGGGACCCTATATATCCCCGATCTGAACAGCCAAGTGGGTGCTGGTACCGACGTAAAGGGCTACCTAATTAGAGCCGCAACCAAGGCTGGACGGCCGCGGGCCTCTGTGGGAACATTTTTCTCGCTGCACTCAGAGTTGGCGCTTCCAGTTTCCGCCCCGAGCCCCGAGCCGGTCGTTTGGAATGGCGGCCTGGCGCGCCGCGTCGGGTTCGTTCCGTTGGCCAAGCCGGTGGCCGCGTGCAACATTTTCGGATAATCGTGGTCGGATATGGAATCGTATCGGAGAGATGCTTGATTGCATCTCCAAGCGTGACGAGTTGTCGGCCGCCGGGCGGGGGCGATCGGGTCGTCGAAGCGCTGGGACCAGGACACAACGCAACTCCGCAACAGAACCGGGAAACGGCCCCGGAACCGCCGCCCCATGCCAGATATCAATTATGTCCGGTCCGAAATCGAGCGCATGCGCACCCAGGTTCAGCGAGGAAGAGCAGGGGCCGGCGAAGGGCCGCGTCCTCGGCGGTCGCAAATGGTGAGCGAACCGCTCAGGTGGGACGATGACAAGGCGGACAATCCACCATGGATCAGGGCGCTCGCTGAAGTCCGCCGCTTAGCGCCGCGGGAAGGGTGGTGCTACCAGCACGTGCAGGCGATCATCCTTTCGATCGATCAATATGCCGAGAAGGCGTTAGGCAACCGGGACTTACTTTCTGAACCGGCCCCACAGCATCGGCGGATCGAGGAAGAGCGACATCCCCAGCGCTGGTTGGGCTGGTGAGAGGATAGGTCGAGGCGGCCAGAGTTTCCAGCGCCAACTGTTCTTCGGATAGGCGCTTTTCAATGAATTGGCGCTCAAGGTCCGTCAATCTGGTTTCCAACAGTTGGCGAGAGCGTTGAATGTTATTCCGATGCGCTCGTAAACGAGCGATATTTTCTTCAATCATCGTCGCCACCCTGACGGTCGTGGAAGTATTAGTTTGACTTGAAAGGGGAATGCCCGAGCGAAAAAGTATAGCCCATGGGCCGGCTGCTCAAGAAGCGATGGGGAGTACCCAATTAAAGCCGCCGCCAATGGCTTGACGGTCGCCGGCCGCTGTAGGAACATTTTTCCGCTGGCCGATTTCGATTTCGGCATCGTGGACGTGCGTTAGCACCTGCCCAAGACCAAGCCCGGCGGGCAGAATCCCGTTGCTCGTTGCTTATGCAGACGGTGGTTCCAAGATCATCCCAGTGCATCAGAGGACTACTTGGGCCGATGAGCACGAAAAAAATATTCGAATGCGACTGCTGTCACCGCGACTTTAGCGATCACGGCTGGGTGCACATTCAAGTTACTGGCGACAAAAAGCTGATCGTCGAAGACAGCGCCTACGACCTATGTGAGATATGCTGGAGACCCCTGAAGCCGCTTATAGAGGAATTAGCTGCCAAGGCTCGGTATGAACGCAGCCAATCACCTCGTGGATGACGGTGCGCACGATTCGCTTCTTGAGCCTTGCGTCGGTCGGCGGCCGTTTCAACGGACAAGGGTGCAAGAAGCCGGCGCCGGCAGAGAATGTGGGACGGACGCCTGCGGTTTTTGTTCGCCTCGAGTAGGCTAAAGATTGGGCGAGTGGAATGGAGAATGGACTCAAACCATGGGATCGACAGGCGCTTTTCCCCTTGCTGGCCGACCGCCAGCACTGGGATGATTGGCTGACCCGAGCCCTTGCGACAGCGCACGCGGCGATCCGCACTGGGTCGGTGACGCCGACACTCGATAATACAACGTTCCGACGCGAATTGGCGGCGTTTGATTTTTCGGTGCCCCGAGGCTTTGAAAATGTTGCCAAATGGACAAGCGCCCAGCTCCGGCACGGCGTGGTCCATTTGACACACCCTCGCTATTTCGGGTTATTCAATCCGTCTCCAACGTTTCCGGCCCAGTGCGCCGACCGCATTACCGCAACCTTCAATCCACAACTGGCTAGCGCTGTCACGTCACGAGCCGCGGTCGCAATCGTGGCGGCCCGCATCGGTGCCGTCGGCGACCACGATGGCGCCGGTGATCGGGCTCCTGCGCGACCGCGCCCGCGACATCCGCACGGACTCGTGCCGGTTGATCACGGCCTCGACCTCCTCGGGATGGACCTTCAGCCCGCCGATGTTGATGATGTCGCCGCGCCGGCCGACGAAATGGTAGCGCTCGCCGCGCAGCTCGACCATATCGCCGGTGTCGACGAAGCCCTCGGCATCGGCGAGCGGCGGCGCATCGGCGCCGATATAGGCGCGCGCCGTGCGGTGTGAGCGGATCCGGAGCGAGCCGTCGACGACCTTCATCTCGACGCCGTCGCGGTTCCACCCGATCAGGTCGGCGGGAAAACCCTCGCGCCCGTCGTCCACCGCGAAACCGACGCCGGCCTCGGTCGAAGCATAGGCATGGCCGATCGACGCATGCGGAAACGCCCGGCCCAGGCCATCGAGCACCGCCTGGTCGGCGATTTCGCCGGACAGGCGCACATAGCGCGGCGAGAAGTTCGCGGCCGCACGGCTCATCAGCAGCTTTCGCCAGTGCGATGGCGTCCCGGAGATGTGGGTGACGCCGCCCGCGCGCAGTCGTGCCACGTGCTCCGCGATGGCTTCCCCGGGCTCCGACAGCACCATCGATCCGCCGCCGATCACGGCTCGCAGGAAGATCTGCAGGCCGCCGTAGCGGCGGATGTCGTAGAACGTCGGCCAGGTCGCGTTCAGGTGGCGCGCAGGCCCCTCGGCGATGATCGCGCCGGCCACTTCGCTATCCGCGACGTTCTCGCCCTTCCAGCGGAAGGTGTCGCCGATCCGGTCGACGAAATGGAAATAGCTCTGCTCGTCGCGCAGCAGGCGCCGCGGACCACCGCGCCTCGCCAGGCAAGCCAGAGTAACAACTGGATCATCAGTCTGACAACCTCGCCCCTCGACTATTCACTGGTCACCACCGCCACGACGTCATCGCACGATGGTGCAGGCGAACCCGGAATGACGCTTTCGATTCGCTGCCGCAGCGGGCGGAACGTACTGGTCGTCGCCGGGCCCCGCGTGTCCGGTCGCGGCGACAATTATGCGATTTCCTATCGCGTCAACGACGGTCAGGCGCTGCAGATCGCGGCAGCCGTGCCGGCGTCCGGGATCGGCGTCGCGTTCGGCGGCGACGTGGTCCGCTTGCTGCAGTTCCTTCCGGACAATGGAGGCCTCAATATTCACCTGACATCCCGGACGGGGCCAGCTCTGGATGCGGTGTTCTCGCTGGGCGGGTTGGACGCGGTGCGTGCGAAGATGGCCACTGCGTGCAGGTGGCCTCAGCCAGCCGCGAGACCAAACGGGTAGGGAGTCCAATGACGTGTATTTCACAGGAGAGGCATCATGCAACATATTGCGAGAGTAACCTCGCCGCGTCATTCGCTGCGGCGGAGCAAGGCGGCGGTCGCTACTGGGTCCCGAGAACGACGAATCCCGCTGCGGACAGCAAGCAAATTGCCGAGCACGCCGCCGCCAGGCGTAAGGCGACCACACATAAGAGGGAGCGATCCCCTCTCAACGCCAACGCCCGGATTCCATCCGACGCCAAAGCGCATCGTTTGATCCTGCAGGTCAACACGAACGATCCTGCCGCCATGAATCTCGCGCTCAACAACGCAACGAATGTTGCGCAATACTACAAGGATCTCGGCGAGAAGGTGAAGATCGAGGTGGTCACGTTCGGGCCCGGCCTGCATATGCTGCGCGACGACACATCGCCGGTGAAGGCCCGTATCGAGGAGATGGCGCTGAGTACGCCGGAGGTATCGTTCAAGGCCTGCGGCAACACCCAGGAAAGAATGCACAAGGCCGAGAACAAGGACATCCCGATCGTTCGCCAGGCGGAGGTGGTGAAGTCAGGGGTCGTGCGCGTGTTGGAACTGCAGGAGAAGGGCTGGTCCTATGTAAAGCCGTAATCCGCAGCCTAACCCGAAAGGGGTGGGTGGGGGTACTCCATCTGGGTTATAGGTTCGCGCAAAGGCGGAGCGCATAATGCCGCACCTCAACAGATCGTGTCGCCATGCGACGGGTGATTGCGGATGGGTCGCAGGGTTCCCCTCAGTGACGAAGTAGGTGCCCTCTGCGACATCGCAGGCTCGTCGCGTCGGCACCTGCCCAAGGCGGGACGATCCGCGCTCTTGTGGACGGCCGCCGCCATGCTCGCAATGGCGTGGGCGCCCGAGACGCGGGCTTTGCCCGATCTGGCGCGACCCTCGACAGGAGCGCATCATGCGGCAGCTGCCCGCGATTTCGATTCTGCCGGAGCGGCAGAGGACGGCGATTCCGAAGCCTTGCCGCCGAGGCTGGGCGGCAACGACAAGTCGGTGCTGGTTGCCCAAGCGACGGTCAGCGACCCGGGACAGTCTTCGAAACGGGAACACAACTGGGCGGAGACACTGTCCTGCGAACTCACCAATGCATGGCGCGATATCGAGTTGCTGCATCGTCTCGAGCACGAGCGCGATCGGGCCGAGTCGCTGGAGCAGGGTTTTGCGGCGGCGCGCCGCGATGTCAAGAGCCTAGCCGCGTTGACGGCTGAGGCGGTCGAAGAAGCTGCCCGGGTAAAGCAGGCCGCCCAGGGCGACGCGGAGTTGCTGAACTCGCTGCAAGAGGCGCGCGAGCGGGCGGAGCGGCTAGAGCGGGATCTCGCGGTAGCGCGGCGCGATGCCGAGACCCAGACCGCGCTGGCGACAAAAGCAGGCGAGGAAACGTCCCGGCTGAAAGCGGCGGGGGAGGGTGGCGCGGCGGACCTGCAAAAGGAGCGCGGGCGGTCCGGGCGGCTCGAGCAGGATCTCGCGGCAGCGCGACGCGACACCGAAACTCAGACCGCACTGGCGGCAAAGGCGAGCGAGGAGGCTTCCCGGCTGAAAGGGCGAGGCGGTGAGGCGGACCTGCAAAAGGAGCGCGAGCGGTTCGCGCGGCTGGAGCAGGATCTCGCGGCAGCACGACGCGATGCCGAGGCTCAGGCTGCATTGGCGGCAAAGGTAGGCCACGAAGCTTCCCGGCTGAAACGGATGGGGGAGAGTGGCGCCGCGGAGCTGCAGACATCCCTGCAAAAGGAACGCGAGCGGTCTGCGCAGCTGGAGCAGGATCTGGCGGCAGCGCGGCGCGACGTCGAAGCTCAGACCGCGCTGGCGGCAAGAGCAAGTGAGGAAGGTCTGCGGAACAAGCGAGCGGCGGAAGCCGGAGCCGCCGAGCTGAGGAAATCGCGCGAAAGGGCCGAGGTGCTGGTACAGGACCTCTCTCTGTCGCGGAGCTCGATCTATGCGTACGAGGCACAGTCCCGCAAAGCCGGAGACGACGCGGCGGAGCTCAGGCAGGCGGCTGCAAACGGCGCGGCTTCGCTGCGCAAGTCCACACCAGAGGAACGCGAGCGGTTCGCGCGGCTGGAGCAGGATCTTGCGGCTGCCCGACGCGGTGTCGAGACCCAGACTGCGCTGGCGGCGAAAGCAGGCGAGGAAGCTTCCCGACTGAAACAGGAAAGGGAAAGCGGCGCGGCAGAGTTGCAGAGCTCCCTGCAAAAGGAGCGAGAGCGGTCCGCGCGGCTGGAGCAGGATCTGGCGGCGGTGCGGCGTGATGTCGAGACCAAGACTGCGCTAGTAACGAAAGCAGGCGAGGAAGCGTCCCGGCTGATAGCGGCGGGGAAGGGCGGCGCGGCGGACCTGCAAAAGGAGCGTGAGCGGTCCGCACGGCTGGAGCAGGATCTGGCGGCGGCGCGGCGCGATGCAGAGACCAAGACCGCGCTGGTAACCAGGGCAGCCGAGGAAATGGCCCGGCTGACAGCAATTGGGAAGAGCGGCGCGGTGGGCCTGCAAAACGAGCGAGAGCGGTCCGCGCGGCTCGAGCAGGACCTGGCGGTGGTGCGGCGCGATGTCGAAACTCAGACTGCGCGGGCGGCAAAGGCAAGCGGGGAAGCCCTGCTGCAGAAGCAGATGGCGGAAGCCGGTGCTGCCGAGTTGAAGCAAAAGCGTGCAAGGACAGACGCGCAGGCGCAGAGCCTCCCGCTGTCGCGAAGCGCGATCCATGCGTATGAGGCCCAGGCTCGCAAAGCCGGAAACGAAGCGGCGGAGATTGGACAGGGAACTGCAAATGGCGCGCCGTCGCTTCGCACGGCCGCCGAGGCACCCGATCGGGCGGAGCCGCTGGGACCGAATCTCGCGCCGGCGCAAGGCGCTGCGTCAGATCTCGGGACGACCGGTTCGACTGCGCGCGATAAATCCATCGAGGTAGCCGCTAATCCCGTTGCCGGACGCACTCCGGCGGCGCCAGCTCGCGGCGCCGCTCAGCCCAATACCGAGCAAGCTGCGGAGGCTGCAGCGCTGGTTGCGCGGGCAAGCTCGCTACTCCGGCAGGGCAATATCGGCGCGGCGCGGCTCGTGCTCGAGCGCGCCGTCGAGATGGCCAGCGCACAGGCGAGCTTCGCGCTGGCAGAAACTTACGATCCCCTGGTTCTTGCGAAATGGGGTACCTACGGCACGCGCGGTGATGCACGCAGAGCACAAGACCTCTATGCCAGGGCCGACGCCGCGGGAATCCAGGGGGCGAAATCGCGGCTGGACGCGCTGCGTCGCTAACTTTTGCGTACACACGCCAATCAACTATCGATTTCAGCGCATGGTCCCACCGCCAGAAGGCGTCGTTGGTCCCAAGGCCGTCAGCTCGCAAATCTGACCTAGTACCCACTTTTCATAAAGCGTGAGTCGTGATTCAACATCGGGATTACCCGAAGCCAGAGAAGTCCACCTTTCGAAGAAAGATCGCAAGGTGCTTGAGGCATGTTGCCGCTCGCCGGTGACATTGCAGCGCGATTTGAAGCGGGCTCGGATCGTCTGCCGTGGCGCAGGGGTTGGTGGTCGGACGTCTCGTCGAGGAAGGCGCGATCAAGGCCGTTCTGGAGGATCGAACGGATCGAGGCGACGGAGCGAGCCTTGATGAGGATGCCGCGTCGGCAGGCTGCATCGACGCGCGCATTGTCGTAGCTCCTGGTCAGCGACAGGATGCCGAGGCAGGTGCGAAAGCCTTGCTCGGGATGGGGCCGGGCCGCGATGACGGCCTGGAAAAACGCCGCGGCAGCAGC
>Ga0193743_1003139_pt1 | contig 11201 bp, 10 predicted proteins | sample L2c2metaG_FD_143038 | JGI IMG/M metagenome (GOLD analysis project Ga0193743, IMG submission 143038) | Soil microbial communities from a riparian zone of the East river system, Colorado, United States - L2c2 | ecosystem: Environmental > Terrestrial > Soil > Riparian zone | place: USA: East River...
GCACCATGATGGACCCCAACAGAATGCTAGTTTGGTGTAAGAACAAATTCCATACATGGAACTTGTAATTTTTTGAAAAAATCAGACTTGGTATCTGTTTCTTCATATGAATGTTCATTTTTTGTATCCAAAAATGGATCTCAAGGGTTGAAAAATCAGAAATATCTACGAGGGACCTTGAGAGTGTGACAACAGGTGATAACTCAATATAATTATATCAGGTATAAAGAAAGATTTCTTTATACAAGTCCAATGAATGACCATCATGGGCCTCTGGTTCACACCCACTTGTTATGTGCACATTGAGGAATATGTGATACAAGAGAAATGAGAAATATGTTCAGGTTGGTCTTCTTCCTGGTGCACATCTGGGTGGTGTAACAAACTATTCACTAAACACACTTTTTCCTTACCATTTTCATTTCCATCCTGATTGTTTTGTTTACATGCATTAAACACATGTTATTCTTCAATTACTTACATGCATTCTCCTCCTCTTTTACTCACAATCACACATGTTCAACACATGTTTCACTCACCTTTGCCTCATTGTCTCTAAGTTAAGCTCGGAATTCGGACGGAGATGTCAGGTCCGAAGTCGTGCGAGGTGTTGGCTTCAACTTGTAGGTTGTGCCGCTCTCTTTATGGATGCCTCGAATTTCAGAGGTCCGGACGGAGTAGGATAGTCCAGAGTAGAGCCGAGAAGAAGCTTAAGAAGACGAGAGCGAGTTAAGGAGAAGAAGGTTGCTAAGTTGATATTCAAACTAGCGAAATACATACAACAAACTGGAGTATTTATACTGAAGCAAAACATAAACATATAAGGAGTTATTGTGAAGAGCATATGGTAGTAGAATGAACATATAACAAGGAGACTCATATTCTGAATGGTGCCAAAGGATGCCAACATAAATCCTCACAGGTCCTTGTGGTGACCGCGACTCATGACCTCGAGAACTGGTGCATGCGTGATGTGATTGGCCTGGAACATGGAACGTGTGTGGAGCATGGTGGGGCTCTGGTTGTGCTGCGGTAGATAGCACATGGTACTGGTTGGTAATGACAATGATAAGAATGCAGGTTGTGTTGGTGGTAGTGGAGTGGAGGAAGTATTCCGATGAGGGTGGCCGGTGGTAATGGTGGCACTGAACAATGGTGAGGCGGCCATCATCGGAGACTCTGTCGGAGCCGTCCTTTGATTGTTCTTCGGAAAGAACGTGACTGAGCACGGACCATGACACTCTACTATACAAACTACAGCATTTCATCATGTATTCCTTAACTAGTCTTCAATAGACTTATTCACAGAAACTCATGCTCAAACTCTTAAGACAAACCACTAGCAACAGTGGACTTCTTTTGAGCTCAGAAACTTGAACTTTTATATACAACTGTATAGGAATTTACTGGACTCAGGTAGGACAGAACCTAAGATTGTATTCCTCGTTTGGCCAGGCAGTTATAGCACCTTGCAAACGAGTGAAGAACAATACACTGCTGGCACCAGGTGGTGTTCCTCTTGGGAAAACCTATTTTTAGACAGGTTTTGTGATTTCCAAACAGTTTTACTCGTAGAAACACAAAAAGTTTATCTGGCACTTTAAGTGTTTCCTTGATAAAAATTTAAAGTACTGGATAAAACTTTTGTGTTTCCATGAGAAAAACTGTTTGGAAATTACAAAACATGTCTAAAAATAGATTTCTCCAAGGGAAACACCACCTAGTGCCAGCAGTGATAGTAAACTACAGTACAAACTATTCAACTGTGCTGACTAATCACTTCCTAATCCGTTCAAGCTTCCTATGTGTGACTCATATTCCAACAAACTGTTCACAATCAGATATTGATTGATAGTCTGAATTGTTTAAAGTGATAACAGGTGGTCTCCCAATTTTTCCAGATCAGGAGTCCTAAGCAATTCAGCTCTCAATCATGTTACTTGTGCTTGTTGCTCTCCTTGATTATTCTTCATCCACATCAGAATTATCACAAGACCAATTCTGAGATTCCTGAGTAACACTGCTGGCACCAGGTGGTGTTGTTAGGGGACATTCTGCTTCGTCCGATGTTTCTTCCAATAAATGCTCTGTCCCATCCGACATCGCTCCATCACCTTTGTACATTCCTTCTCATCATTGCTAAGTCAAGACTGTTAGGGGACGCTCTGCTTTGTCCGATGTTTCCTCCGATATTTCTCTGTCACCTCTGTATATTCCTCCTCATCGGCGCTAGCCCAAGACGGAGTGCACTCGCGGCTCCGATACCAGAGTCCGATGGTCACGTGACATAGCATTCCTATCACCTTTTCATCATTCTCCACCTTTTTCATCATTTTATTATTTCGACTCCAATTTTTGGTATATAGACATGCATCCCACCTTAGCAGGGCTTTATCCTTTTCTTTTAGGATCCCCTGCTAGGTGCACTTTCCTGTTGTATTTTATGTTTATATATATGTTTAGGATCTCCTGCTAGATCTCGACTAAGTCGTTCCGCAGTTGCCCTAACAAAGACAGAGTGCACTCACGGCTCTGATAGCAGAGTCCAACAGTCATGTGACATACACTCCTGGCACTAGGTGGTGTTTCCCTTGGAGAAACCTATTTTTAGACATGTTTTGTAATTATTAAACAGTTTTTCTCATGGAAACACAAAAAAAATATCCAGCACTTTAAGTTTTCCTTGATAAAAACTTAAAGTGCTGGATAAATTTTTTGTGTTTCCATGAGAAAAACTGTTTGGAAATCACAAATCCTGTCTAAAAATAGGTTTTCCCAAGGGAAACACTACCTGGTGTCAGCAGTGATAGCTACCTTTTGCATTCTTATCACTTTTTTCACCATTCTTCATTTTTTTCATCATTCTATTATTTCAACTCCAATTTTAGTATATAGACATGCACCCCACCTTAGCAGGGCTTCATCCTTTTCTTTTAGGATCCCCTGCTAGACCTCAACTAAGTTGCAGCCACAGTTGCCCTTGAAAAAACCTATTTTTAGATATGTTTTGTGATTTCCAAACAGTTTTTCTCATGGAAACACAAAAAAATTATCCAGCACTTTAAGTTTTTATCAAAGGAAACACTTCAAGTGCTGGATGAAAATTTGACACACTTACATATCATGTTTCCCATAGATAAATCTTGAGAAAAACAAAAAATTTATCTATGGAAAACATGTGAGAGACACATCACATGTTTCTTGGATTTTTCTTCCAGAAACACCCCTTCTGTTTCCATGGGAAAAAAATCCTTTGGAAAAAAACACAAAGCATGTGTAGAAATGGGGGTTTCCCTTGGAGAAACCTATTTTTAGACATGTTTTGTAATTTTTTTGTGTTTCTATGAGAAAAACTGTTTGGAAATGACAAAACCTGTCTAAAAATAGGTTTTCCCAAGGGAAACACCACCTGGTGCCAGCAGTGTGATAGGGAGTCCTCAATATCGAGAACTTGGAATGCCATCCACTTGTCGAAGGTTGTGATTCTTGGTCTGTTCACTATTGCTGAAGCTCAATGTTGTGTGATGGTCTTGCACCAAGACCAGACTGTGACCTAGATTTTCGTCCTGGTATGTTCGGGAATATTTTTAGGATCTCTAGTAATCCTCGATCACTTTATTATAAAAAGGTTTGTTGTCGGTTGTCTGTGGCCATGTTGGGTTCTTTGTTGTCCCTTCAACACCATGCAGTTCTAAAATTTTAACTGATAAACGAGAATGAGTGGGGCCGTTCTAGTTCCTACACCACTTCCCCTGCATGTTAGAACTCTACCATCTGCAGCATCAGGGCGGCACTTTGAGTATCTGGAGTTACTTAACCAAGTAAGGACCAGGGTTCTGGAGAAAAGCGACACATTTCCGGACCGCCTTCCTGTAACCCAATACCGAGAACAATGAAACCCTCAATAATTCCAAATCTCAAATCTGGGGGGACAGGTTGGAACATTGGGAGTAGTATTAAGTGTTAACGGTTAGTGGGTGAAAACTCACTGGCACGGGATCAATACGACCACAGTTTAAGCTATCAAAAACAAATGTCGCGGAAAACTTTAAAGAGTGTATATAAAATCAGGATGTTGATCTCCTAATTCCATCCAAGCGCTCAATCCTCCATCGTCACTGGCTTTATGACCTGGCGCATACTGCTCGAGCAGCTTCGCACGTACTCCAGGAATTTTCTTGACTTTGTTTCTCCATGACAAATACGCCATATTAGCGAAACAGCCCACGATGATAAGGATGGAGCTACGGACAGTGGAATAGCAAAATTATAGAATACAAAGCAACAAAAAAATGAGACGGAGAAGAATAGAGAAACCGAGCGGACACTTACAAGCTAAGATCCATAACTGTTGTTCTCCTAAATTTTGGTCCTTCCTTAGTTGGGAAACTCCAGGTACTCAAAATTCCGCCCTGAAAAATATAGGAAATGAATAAAAGGCAACTGGTATAGATAACGGAGAGACATACTGAGTTAAATGAAATATAGCATAACCCGACGCTTGTCGCACGTCGGTAATATGGTTCCGAATTATTGGCTACCCAAGCAGAAAGGACTGGGACTGTTGCAAATACACCTGGAACCATCAAGTAGAGCGCCCCGTATAGCACGAATTTGTGTTCGGCGGCTAATAAACACGCGACGTCAGGAAAAGAACGTCAGAATGAAGCACAGAGAGTTACTTAGATAAAGGGCAAAACCGGCAACGGCGAGCACGGAGACGGCGGCCGCTGTAATACCTCTTGATTGGTGGCGGTCCGACCAGTATGCAGAAATTAAAGTCACTAGAGGAACAAGTAGCGAATAAGCTTTGAGATATATCACCCTCTGAAAAACACTTACCAAAGAACCCAGCCGCGAATGGGCCAACACTCAGCAGTTGAATTTTACTAGAACTGCTGAATCCTAGTTGAGTAACAATGGATGGGAGGAACAAGGCGAGGCCGTAACCCATCGTTCCAGCCATGAAAAACATGATGAAGGCCATGATGAAGTGAGGGGAAGCGACGGATTGCAGGACTTCTTTGAGACTGAATCTCTCAACCGCTTTGATGGATGGTCGATCATTTTCCAAGCGCCTCATGATGATACTGAAGATCCTAGAGTTAAGACGTGCAGACAAGTGATATACAAAATTGGGAGACTCGCTCTTTCTGGTGTTCCGTTAAAAACTTGGATTCACTTGGTGTTGAAGGCACAATGAAGAAACCAAGAATGCCCATGACAACCGAAAATAATCCTTCCTGTTGAAAGTAATTCACAATTACAAAAAATTGCAGGACATATTTTTCAACTTACCAAGATGAAGATCCAGGCCCATCCTGGTCTTCCACCAATGCCATCCATTTTCTCGATTGCGGCAGCAAGTAACCCAGAAAAAGCACCCGCGATCTGTGGTGAACTTCAGCGCCAAAAATATGACTCCAATATTTTATAACGTACCGAAGCTGAGGAGGAAAACAAGGCGATTCTGAATCATCGATGATAAAGGATTGTCGTCACAGTAATGATGATCAGCAGACACGTACCTGAGCGACAAGTCCTTTCGTGTATAAAAGCTCGACAGATAGAGGACAATTGCTGGGGCCAACGGACCTTCCACCAGGCCAAGAAAGGCTCTCACAATGACCAGACCTCTGAATGATGTTACAAATCCTGGAGCACGGGAAAATGTATGCATTGAGATCACAAGCTATAATCACCAGCTGCTGACCTTGCAATGTGGCCGTGAGACCCCAGGAGGTGAGCAGCATCGGCAAAAGCAATCTCGGACCAACCTTTCTGAGAAGGAGGCTGGAAGGGAGCTCGGCAGCGATATATGGCCTAGAGTTTGTTGAGACTTCGGTATGACATTTTTAGGGACGACGTACGCGTAAAGGACGGTAATACATATCTGATATTGTTTATCAGTCATATGGAGATCCTTTTGGAGGCCAGCAACACGAGCGTTTCCTGTAATCAAATGATTCCATTCAGTCACACATGCCTTGTAGCAATCGCAGGGTATTTTTCACCAATATTGGCTCGATCCTGAAGGAAAATTAGAAGAGAGATCATATTCGTGGTCAAAGGGAACACACCAAAAACGCGAGGAGGTAAAACATCGTTATCACGGGTATGATTGTAATGTCAAGCTTTCGAACAGCTTGTCGCTCGAGCCGTAGTTCATGTTCTGGGGATGGATCTATATTATTCTCTGATGTTGAAGATATCTGTGATAAATTGAGTTCGGCCATGCACCAAAAACGTTACAGTCGATGTTGAAATCGACAGGAAGGAGGAACGAATGCTGTTTGAAACTAGGACCGGTCCCAAAAGCAGTAGTTGCACATTTAACGAGTTTTCATAAGATTGAATCGAGTACGTCAGTAACAGCTCCAAATCGTGCCAAAATTAAAACGGAAAGTTCTGTAGATTGCAAGCCTTCTGACCCGAGCCTTCGGTTTGCCTGACCAAATAATCGCGTGGGCTCATAAGCCCCAAGAAATTTGCACGGCCGTATCGACAATAGTTCGCCGTCAACGTTCCCTAATCACTTGGTTCTATTGGAGGCGCAGTAAGTGTGGCCCTTTTAGTAAACGTTCAAAGCTACAATCCAGCTGAAGTCGCGAACCAACTTGTGCTAGTTACGTAGCCTCTTCAAAAATATCATCCCTTGCTCACAAGGCCGCGGGAAGAGTACTTACTTAGATGATACGGGGGACCTGCATAAACAATGAGGAGGCTCAGCATCTCGTCACTTGCGCCGACGTTGCGGACTCTGGCAAGGGCGAGATCTGGGCGGGCGCCGGGCGGCAATCATGCCAACCTGCACGTGACGACGGCAAGTAAACCTCTACGGCAGTTGGGGCAAGGTGGGGCACCAATAATGCTGACGGTCGTGGCATCTGTACCATGTACTATCAAATCCGATACAATCCTATCCACTCGGAGAAGAATTATCCGCGATGACAAGCCATTACGAAAAATTATTTTAGCTATGGTTTCCAAATCGATTCATGTTTCTCAAGAACTTCAGTGTAAGGTTGTTACGACTTACATCACCATATATAGATGCCGGTAGCAGAAAGATTATTCTTTCTGTTATTCGACCTTTTGGTGTGACGGTTTGTTGCGGCATCGACAGCCATCTTACATTCAGTTGAGACTGATTTGCAATATTCTTTACCCCTGTGTGTAATCTCTCTCTATTAATTATAACCAGCTGATGGTCCGACGACAAGTTGGTTGAAATTTGAAAATGTAGCCAGGACACGCAGACTATTTCAACAACTGATTAGACAATCTGGATGTAACACATTGTACATGGGCCCTTTAGATACTTACTTATGAAGTGAGAACGTCTGAGAAAAGTCTGAAGGTTTATACACTGCTTGCGTCCGTCATTCTATTTTAAAGTACTCAAGACTTTGTAAATAGATGAAGGTTCTAATCAAGTTCAGGTTGGGTTTTTAAAGTCTGGAGCTGAGCATAGGGTTGTGACTTCAGTGGAGAACCAGTTTCCAAGTTCTCTTACATCATTCTTTATAAGTAGCGTACCTGGAGATGTGCCCCCCTCCATCTGTTTGCCTCACGAGCTCAGCGCTCCCTCCAAGACAAACGCGAAATCATTATCTTATCCGACGCTGCTAGGCTTGATGACTTGATGTCAGGGTGTTTGATCCCGACGACAATTTCTTGCTGCGTACAGGGACTCAGGTATACATATTATTATTATTTTCCAGAAAGAGGGGAATGTTTTCGCCTTACTACCCTCTCTTACAAAAGCTGGTGTTTCTGTAGTTCAAGTTGCTTCTGGTGACATGGAGGAAGTTTAGGATCCTCAGGCTTTTGAAACGGCAAAATGTTGCGATTTTACATATCAGCGCTCAGCGCTCAGCTTTCATAGATAAGGCAGCTGGCGTTGAAAAAGAAAAGTTCAAGGTTTCGCTACAAGCGGAACGTGGGAACTATCAATTAGATGGGAGACTGAGACGCTTTGAAGGATGACTATACCACCGACTAGTTAGATATTTGCGGATGTCGCGACGAGCCCCATTCATCGTCATTGAAGGATTAGATCGCTCTGGAAAGACTACGCAGACGCATAAACTTCATGAAACTCTGAAAGACATTGGAGTAGAAGCGAAATTGATCAAATTTCCCGGTAAGCATTTCGTGTAATTAAAGAAAAACAACCCCCTGGTTCATTCTATCCATAACCTTCGCACCTTCGCATAGGCCTTTTTACTGAAATGGTTCAGGTAGAGTTACTAAGTTTTGAGATTTTATAGATAGAACGACTGCGATCGGACAGATGATTGATGCGTATCTACGCTCAACATCAGAGCTGGATGACCACGCCGTTCATCTGCTCTTTTCTGCCAATCGCTGGGAGCTCGCGTGAGCGTCTTTAGTGTTTCTTATTTACCCGGAAACATCCTAATGCTGTGGTATCAAAGTCCTGCAATAGAGAACTTGTTACACTCCGGCACAGCTGTAATATGTGATCGATATGCGTTCTCTGGAGTTGCATTCTCGGCGTCGAAAGTAACTGCAGGCGGCGATCCATTACTTTCTTTTGAATGGTGTAAAAGTCCAGATATTGGTCTTCCTGCACCTGATGTCATACTTTTTCTTGATATCTCGCCTGAGAAGGCGAAGGAGCGCGGTGGGTATGGGGAAGAACGCTATGAAAAGGAAGCGATGCAAAAGCGAGTGAAAGAATTTTTTTATCAGATAGGAGAGGATATGCGCATGGAGACGAGTATGGGAGGCGACGGTGTTGGTACTCGGTGGGTGACTATTGATGCAGGAAGAGACCAAGACGTGGTGGCGAAGGATGTTTGGACATTTGTTGAGAATCTTGTTACAAAAGGTGTTGAAGGTTCCGTAAAACAATTGTGGACGGCTGATAATTGACAATGTCTTGGGCTCTTGTCTTGATTACCTTGTGACACACCCATTCATTTACTCGCCCTTTTGTACTTGGCAACACAAAAGATAAACGGTGTAAAAAAAGGGGCTGCCAAGGGCCGTTGTCTTCCCTAGCCACTAGTTGAGTTGCCCAGTCTGAAACACCTTCATTGACAATGACAGGAACCCTTCCTGCATGAATATTCATGGCGATTGGCTGAGCATCCAAGAATAAAGGCTGTGCAAAAAAAAAAAATTGGAAAAAACCGCTTGTCACACCAGCCGTCACATTTGTTTGTCCTTGTAATTTATTCCACAGCCCTGTTCTCTACCACCATCCAGCACCCAGAAGCTCTACAATGGCGAGCAAGGCCGCTCAAAAACGTGTACGTCCCCCAAGTCCTATCTCGCCGTCGTTGCGCCATGTGGCGGCCATGTATATGGATCTAAACCTTTCACTATCGCTTCTTATCTAGCTGTCTAAGGAATATGCTGCAATGCAGAAGGAACCGCCGCCGTTTGTCTGGGCAGCTCCTGATGAGAAGAATATCCTGACTTGTACGTATTCCATTATATCTGTCCGATGACAAAGTGCTAATGATGTTCTATTCTACAGGGAACTTCCTTATCGTAGGCATCCCACAAATAATTTGTGACACCAAGATCCCCTATAACATCTTCTTTTTCTAGCGCGGACCACCCGATTCACCGTTTGCTGGAGGGGAATACCATGGTGTCCTTCTCTTCCCTTCAGAATACCCATTCAAGCCGCCAGGTATCAAGGTCGGCTTGTGATTACATTGGAACTTGACAACAACCCCTCATCTCATCCCCCTCAAATTGTCTTATAGATGTTTACGCCCTCCGGTCGCTTTCAACCTGACAGGAAGATATGTTTCTCAATGTCGGATTTTCACCCAGGATCGGTGAGTCGCAAGGGATTGTAACTTCTTGGGCACCATGAATAAAGATACTAACATATAATTTGGTTTACGTAGTGGAATCCTGCGTGGAGTGTTGCCACAATGTGAGATCTCTTTCCTTCCTTTCCTCCTTGGTCGTTGTTCCCTTCTTTGTGATCCTTCCATTTCCGGGAATGATATACGACGGCTCTGCTCGCCACACTTGACCTCCGTTTTCATCAAAATCAGAAGCTAATTTAGTTGCATCAGTCTTACAGGTCTACTCTCGTTCATGCTTTCAGATGAGATGACGACAGGCTCCGTCAATTCATCTGAATCTCATAAGCGCGCCTTCGCTGCACGGAGTCACAGTTGGAATATAGGTCAACCGCGATTCAGAGATGCCTTTCCCGAAGTGAGTGTCCCATCAATTATCTTATCCCAAGTTATATCCTCCCTGTCCGTGGACCTGTCCCTATGTTCGATCCTGTAGGATTGACAGGTTGACAATGAGGTTATTATCTTCGCGTTCTTTCTCCATGATTGATATGAGCAATGAATGGGATACTAACGTTTTGATCTTATAGCACTGTTTACCCGTGTTACAGGATTTACCTAACATGGGTGAGAAAGAACGCGGGAAGCCTGATCTTGCCCAGGAGTCTCAGTTGCAATCACTTTCCACCCCGCTTCAGGCATCGGCATCACCGTCGTCGACTGCTTTCTCCACCTCTATACCTTCGATGCTGAATCATACCGCATCATCGTTTACTTCTACTCAAGTACTAGCTCCGGACCCATCCTCTTCCGGACAAACGGCAGTACCTATCAACAGCTCAGTAGTAGTCAGGCCTAATTCCAACCTGAAACCTGAAGATCCTGCTCCTGTTCCTGGTTGGGCAACTGCATGGCGGCATTTTATTTATGAAAAATGGCGCTTGTGCGCATTTATCGCGTTGGCTGTCATGGTTTCCAGATTTTCTGCAAGGGGTTGACCTTTGAACGAGGGACCCCCTATCCTTCTACGGTTTTCGACCATGCCGTTTCTCTTTTCTTCCTTTTTTTTTTTATCTGCTCCCCCGCATTGCGTCCCTACCGTATCTATCCGAATTGTGTTGCTCCAACCAGGCCTATTTTGAAGCATGAATCCAAGCCCTCGCGGACTTGTCATACATCGTTTGACTATAATGATTTGGTTTGGACTACGTCGGATAGTAATAGCGATCCCTCTTTCCCTACAACCCTAAACAACCAACACACGATGATGATTTGTCTCAGTGACCTTGCTCGTTTCCTTTTTTTTTTTTCTTTTTTTTTTTCAACACTCTTCTAATCTTCACATAATTAAATATCTCATTCCATTTTGTAACCCCCCCTCCTTTCTTGACTGTCTTTTTCTCTTTT
>Ga0193743_1003140_pt1 | contig 11201 bp, 9 predicted proteins | sample L2c2metaG_FD_143038 | JGI IMG/M metagenome (GOLD analysis project Ga0193743, IMG submission 143038) | Soil microbial communities from a riparian zone of the East river system, Colorado, United States - L2c2 | ecosystem: Environmental > Terrestrial > Soil > Riparian zone | place: USA: East River...
ATCGCCTGGTTCGTGGTCACCGCGGTCGGGTCGATCGGGCACGCACTGCGCTACTACCGCCGCGAGACGCTGCGCCTGATCGCCGAGATCGGGATGGGCACCGGGGCGATGGCGGTGATCGGTGGCACGGTGGCCATCGTCGGGTTCGTCACCCTCTCGGGTGGCTCGCTGATCGCGATTCAGGGTTTCGCCTCGCTGGGCAACATCGGGGTGGAGGCGTTCACCGGGTTCTTCGCCGCGCTGGTCAACGTGCGGATCGCCGCGCCGGTGCAGGCGGGTATCGCGCTGGCCTCCACGGTCGGTGCCGGGGCGACCGCGGAGTTGGGTGCGATGCGCATCAGCGAGGAGATCGACGCCCTGGAGGTGATGGGCATCAAGTCCATCTCCTATCTGGTGTCGACCCGGATCCTGGCCGGCTTCGTGGTGATCATCCCGCTGTATGCGATGGCGATCCTGGCGTCGTTCGTGGCCGCCCAAGTCACCACCACCTTGTTCTACGGCCAGTCCACGGGCACCTACGAGCATTACTTCCGGACGTTCCTGCGCCCCGATGACGTGGCCTGGTCGTTCGTGCAGGCGATCATCATCTCGGTGATCGTGATGCTCAATCACTGCTACTACGGCTTCTACGCCAGCGGCGGTCCGGTCGGGGTCGGTGAGGCCGTGGGCCGCTCGATGCGCGCGTCGCTGATCGCGATCGTGCTGGTCGTGTTGTTCGCTTCGTTGGCGCTCTACGGCACCGACGCCAACTTCAACCTGACGGTGTAACCGATGACCATCGCATCGGGCCAAGTGCAATCGCCGGTCAACACGCCGAAGACTCCCCCGTTCAAGCTCGCGGGTCTGGTCCTGCTGCTGATCACCGCCGTCGTCGTGGGCCTGGTCTGGGCACAGTTCCGCGGAGACTTCGCGGAGCCCGAGAAGCTGACGCTGATCTCGGCACGGTCGGGCCTGGCGATGGATCCGGGGTCGAAGGTCACCTACAACGGCGTCGAGATCGGCCGGGTGGCCAACATCGAGGCGGTCGACGTCGGTGGTGAGCCCAAGGCCAAGGTGGTCCTGGACGTCGATAAGAAGTTCATCCACCTGATCCCGCAGAACGTCGATGCCCAGATCATGGCGACCACGGTGTTCGGCAACAAGTACGTCGCGTTCTCCTCGCCGAAGGACCCGACGGCCCAACGCATCAAGTCAGCCGACGTGATCGACGTGTCGGCAGTGACGACGGAGTTCAACACGCTGTTCGAGACCGTGGTGTCGGTGGCGGAGAAGGTCGACCCGGTCAAGCTCAACCAGACGCTCACCGCCACCGCGCAGGCGCTCGACGGGCTGGGTGACCGGTTCGGTCAGTCGATCGTGAACGGCAACACGATCCTGGCCGACGTCAACCCGCTGATGCCGCGGATCCGTCAGGACAACCAACGACTGGCCGACCTCGCCGACGTCTACGCCGGCGCCGCGCCGAACCTCTTCGACGCGCTGGAGCACGCCGTCACCACGGCCCGCACACTCAACGATCAACAAGGCAACATCGACGCGGCCCTGATGGCCTCCGTCGGGTTCGGCAACACGGCAGGCGAGGTCTTCGAGAAGGGCGGCCCGTACCTGGTCCGCGGCGCCGCCGACCTCGTCCCGACCAGCGCTCTGCTCGACGAATACAGCCCCATGCTGTTCTGCACCATCCGCAACTTGCACGACGCCGAACCCAAGATCGCCTCGTCGCTCGGCGGCAACGGCTACTCGCTGCGCACCTACTCCGAGATCCTCGGTGCGCCCAACCCGTACGTATATCCCGACAACCTGCCGCGGGTCAACGCCCATGGCGGCCCAGAGGGCAGGCCGGGTTGCTGGCAGCCCGTCACCCGTGACCTTTGGCCAGGCCCGTATCTGGTGATGGACACCGGCGCCAGCATCGCTCCCTACAACCACATCGAACTCGGTCAGCCGATCGCCATCGAATACGTGTGGGGACGCCAAGTCGGGGAGAACACGATCAACCCATGAGGATTACCGGTACAGCGATCAAGCTCGGCGCCTTCGCCTTGGTGCTGCTCATGTTCACCGCGATCATCATCGTGGTGTTCGGGCAGCTGCGGTTCGACCGCACCACCGGGTACACGGCGGTCTTCAGCAACGCCAGCGGCCTTCGGTCCGGACAGTTCGTCCGCGCCTCCGGCGTCGAGGTCGGCAAGGTCGACGACGTCCAGCTCATCGACGGCGGGACCAGGGTCAAGGTCGACTTCGCCGTCGACCGGTCGCTGCCGCTGTTCCAGGGCACCACCGCCTCGGTCCGGTACCTGAACCTGATCGGTGACCGCTACCTCGAACTCAAGCGTGGCGACGACGAGAAGAGGCTGCCCGCCGGCGGCACCATCCCGATCGAGCACACCCAGCCCGCGCTCGACCTGGACGCGCTTATCGGCGGGTTCCGGCCGCTGTTCCGGGCACTCGATCCGGACAAGGTGAACAACATCGCCCAGTCGATCATCACGATCTTCCAGGGCCAGGGCGGCACCATCAACGACATCCTCGACCAGACCGGCGAGCTGACGTCGGCGCTGGCCGATCGCGACCAGGCCATCGGCGAGGTGGTCCGCAACCTCAACACCGTGCTCGACACCACCGTCAAGCACCAGCAGCAATTCGACGAGACCGTGCAGAACTTCGAGAAGCTGATCACGGGGCTGAAGAACCGCGCCGATCCGATCGCAACGTCGGTCGCCGACATCAGCGACGCCGCGGGCTCGGTCGCCGACCTACTCGGCGAGAACCGTCCGTTGCTGCAGAAGACCGTCACCCAGCTCGAGGTCATCCAGCAGCCCCTGGTCGACCAGAAGGATCAGCTCAACGACATCCTGGTCCGGTTGCCGACCGCGTTGAAGATCTTGGGCCGTGCAGGCGGTGTCTACGGTGACTTCTTCAACTTCTACGCCTGCGACATCACCCTCCGACTGAACGGACTACAGCCCGGCGGCCCCGTCCGCACGGTCAAGGTGTGGTCGCAGCCCTCAGGAAGGTGCGCGCCGCAATGAGGACGCTGGAAGGTTCGAACCGGGTCCACAACGGCATGATGGGCATGCTCATCCTGCTGCTGGTCATCGGCGTGGGGCAGAGCTTCGCCAGCGTGCCAATGATCTTCGCGACGCCCAGGTACTACGCGCAGTTCACCGACACCGGTGGGCTCAATCCGGGCGACAAGGTCCGCATCGCGGGCGTCGACGTCGGCACGGTCAACTCCATGGAAATCGACGGCGACAAGGTGGTCATCGGGTACTCGCTGGGCGGTCAGACGATCGGCAGCGAGAGCCGGGCCAACATACGCACCGACACGATCCTGGGCCGCAAGAACCTGGAGATCGAACCACGCGGCTCGAAGCCGTTGGGCGCCAACGGAATTCTGCCGCTCGGCCAGACCACTACGCCGTACCAGATCTACGACGCCTTCTTCGACCTCACCAAGGCGGCGTCGGGCTGGGACACCGACACGGTGAAGCAGTCGCTGAACGTGTTGTCGGAGACCATCGATCAGACCTCCCCGCATCTGAGCGCGGCACTCGATGGCGTCAAGCGTTTCTCCGACACCATCGGCAAGCGCGACGACGACATCAAGACTCTGCTGGCCAACGCGAACAAGATCGCCGGCGTGCTCGGCAGCCGCAGCGAGCAGATCAACCAGCTGCTGGTGAACGCACAGACCCTGTTGGGGGCGATCAACGAGCGCACCTATGCGGTCAGCCAGCTGCTGGAACGCATCGGGGCGTTCTCCACGCAGCTCAAGGGCTTCATCGACGACAACCCGAACCTCAACCGCGTGCTCAACCAGCTGAACACCATCAGCGACGTCCTGCAGGCGCGCAAGTACGACCTGGTCGACGTGTTGTCGATCGCGAGCAAGTTCACCGCAGCCCTTGGCGAGGCGATTGCGTCCGGCCCGTACTTCAAGGTGATGCTGGTCAATCTGCTGCCCTACTGGATCCTGCAGCCGTGGGTTGACGCCGCGTTCAAGAAGCGCGGCATCAGTCCCGAGGAGTTCTGGGGCAACGCGGGGCTGCCCTCGTTCCGGTTCCCGGACCCCAACGGCCAACGACAGGCCAACGGCGCCCCGCCGGCTGCGCCGACTCCGCTGGAGGGCACCCCGGAACATCCGGGTCCCGCAGTGGTTGCGGGCACGCCATGCTCGTACACCCCCGGGCCGGGCAACTACCCGACGTCGGCGAATCCGCTGCCATGCGCAGGCACTGACGTCGGTCCGTTCGGCAACAACCCGTACGGGCCCAACTACGGGGGACAGGGTCCCGACGTCGTCGGCCTGCCGCCCAACCCCGCCGCAGCGGTACCGGCGCCCGGCGTCCCGAGCGCTGCGTTCCCCGGCGAGTTCCCGTCCTTCGTCCCCGGCATTCCGCCGCCGCCGTTCGCGCCTGGCCCGCCCGGAGCCAGGACGGTTCCGGTCACGCCCGGTCAACCGTCCGATCCGTACATCGCGCCGGGATCGCTTCAGGGTGACGGCACCTCGCCATTGCCTCCGGCGCTCGACGGCCCGCCCCCGCCTCCGGGACCAGGTCCCAACGCGGGTCCGGCAGGCATGCCGCCGCTGCCAGGCAACCCGCCGTTCCTCCCGCCCGGATCACAGGGAGGCAACTAGATGTCGACCATCTTCAACATCCGCAACCTGCGGCTGCCTGCGCTGAGCCGCGCCTCGGTGATCGTCGGAACGATCGTGGTGATCCTGGGGTTGATCGCCGCGGTCGTCGGCTGGCAGGTCTTCAAGAGACTGACGACCAACACCGTCGTCGCCTACTTCCCCCAGACCCTGGCGCTGTACGCGGGCGACAAGGTCCAGATCATGGGCGTCAGAGTCGGTTCGATCGACTCGATCGAGCCCGCCGGGGACAAGATGAAGGTGACGTTCACCTACGCCTCCAAGTACAAGGTGCCCGCCAACGTGACGGCGTCGGTGCTCAACCCGAGTCTGGTGGCCTCGCGAACCATCCAGCTGGCGCCCCCCTACACCGGTGGACCGGAACTGGAGAACGACGCCGTCATCCCGATCGACCGCACCCAGGTGCCGGTGGAGTACGACGAGCTGCGCGATTCGATCAACCGGATTCTCACCGACCTTGGCCCGACGCCACAGCAGCCCAAGGGCCCGTTCGGCGACGTCATCGAATCGTTCGCCGACGGTCTGCAGGGCAAGGGTCAGCAGATCAACACCACGCTGAACAGCCTGTCCGAGGCGCTCACCACACTGAACCAGGGTCGCGGCGACTTCTTCGGCGTTGTGAAGAGCCTGGCGCTGTTCGTCAACGCGCTCTACAAGAGCGACCAGCAATTCGTGGCGCTCAACGACGACCTCGCGCAGTTCACCAATTCGTTCACCAACACCGACCGGGAAGTGGCCACGGCGCTGCGGGACCTCAACCAGCTGCTGACCACCACGCGGGGCTTCCTCAACGAGAACGGCTCGGTGCTGACCGGCGATGTGAACAAACTCGCCGACGTGACGAACGCGATCCTGCAGCCCGAGCCGCGCAACGGCCTCGAGACGGCCCTGCACGTGTTCCCCAACCTGGCCGCCAACGCAGTGAACATCTCATCGCCCAACCAGGGTGGCATCGTCGGCCTGCCGGTGATCAACATGTACGCGAACCCCATGCAATTCCTCTGCAGTGCGATTCAGGCGGGCAGCAGGTTGGGCTATCAGGACTCCGCGGAGCTGTGTGCGGAGTACCTCGCGCCGATCCTGGACGCCACCAAGTTCAACTATCCGCCATTCGGCCTGAACCAGGTCAGCACCGCGATGACGCTACCGAAGCAGATCGCGTACTCCGAGCCGCGCCTGCAGCCGCCGCCCGGCTACAAGGACACCACCGTGCCGGGCATCTTCTCGCGTGACACCTTGTTCTCGCACGGCAACCACGAGCCCGGCTGGGTCGTCGCGCCGGGCATGCAGGGAGTCGACGTGCAGCCGTTCACCCAGAACATGCTGACACCGGAGTCGTTGTCGGAACTCATGGGTGGCCCGGACATCGTCGCGCCGCCTGCGCCGTACGCGTTCGGGGTGAACGACGGCCGACTGCCTGGAGCGCCGAACGACTACAGCGAGAACACCCCGCTGCCGCCGCCGTGGTACCCGCAGCCGGGGCCGGTTCCCGGCCCCGCACCGGGCGTGCTCGCCGGCGACCCGTTGGGCGCCATCGCACCCGCGGCCCCAGGACCCGCACCGGCGCCCGCACCCGCGGGGCCACCGCTGCCGGCTGAACAAGGGGCAGGGTGATGAGCCGCTTGCGCGAAGAACAGACAACGCTGATGTTCAAGCGAATGAGGCTGGGGCGGATGGCGAAGCGCGTCTCCGCGATGCTGATGATCGCCGTGGTGCTGACCTCCTGCGGATGGAAGGGCATCGCCAACGTGCCGATGCCGGGTGGTGCCGGTACCGGCCAGGACACCATGACGCTCTACGTCCAGATGCCGGATACGTTGGCGCTCAACGTCAACAGCCGGGTCCGGGTGGCCGACGTGTTCGTCGGCAGCGTCCGCGCGATCGAACTGAAGAACTGGGTGGCCACGCTGACCCTGGACGTTGAGCGCGACCTCAAGCTGCCGTCCAACACCCTGGCGAAGGTCGGCCAGACCTCGTTGCTGGGATCACAGCACGTGCAGCTCGACCTGCCACCGGACCCGTCCGCTCAGCTGCTCAAGAGCGGGGACACCATCCCACTGCAGAACTCCACCTCGTTCCCCACCACCGAGCGGGTGCTGGCGAGCATCGGCACCATCCTGACCGGTGGCGGCATCCCGAACCTCGAAGTGATCCAGACCGAGATCAACAACATCCTGTCGGGCCGAGGGGAGCAGATCCGCGAGTTCCTCGGTCGGCTGGACACCTTCACTGGCGAGCTGAACGCGCAGCGGCACGACATCACCCGCGCGATCGATTCGACGAACCGGCTGCTGTCGATCGTCGCGCAGCGCAACGACACCCTGGACCGCGTGCTGACCGAGTTCCCGCCGTTGATCAAGCACTTCGCCGACACCCGAGACCTGTTCGCCGACGCGGTCATTGCGCTAGGCCGGGTCAGCAAGGCAACCGACGATGCGCTGTCGCAGGCGAATCCGGACATCACCGCGAACCTGCAGAACCTGCAGAGGCCGCTCGTCCAACTGGGCAAGGCCTCGCCCTACCTGGTCGGTGCGCTGAAGTTGCTGCTCACGGCTCCGTTCAGCATCGCGAACGTGCCGAAGGTGGTCCGCGGCGACTACATCAACGTCTCGGCCACCATCGATCTGACGCTGTCGGCCCTCGACAACGGGTTCCTGTCGGGCACGGGTGTGTCGGGCATGCTGCGGGCACTCGAGCAGGCGTGGGGACGCGATCCGGAGACGATGATCCCGGATGTCCGGTTCACGCCGAACCCGCACAATGCGCCAGGTGGACCGCTGGTCGAGAGGGGTGAGTGAGCTGTGCTGACCCGCCTCATCAAGATCCAGCTGGTCCTGTTCACGGTTCTGACGGTGCTCGCGCTGGTGATACTGGGTTGGTACTACCTGCGGCTGCCGGCCCTGGCTGGTATCGGCCAGTACAAGCTTATGCCGACCTGCCGAGATCGGGCGGGTTGTACTCCACGGCCAACGTGACCTACCGCGGCACCGCCATCGGCAAGGTGACGTCCGTCCTGCCCACCGAGCGTGGCGCGCGCGCTGAGATGAGCATCGACAGCGACATCAAGATCCCGGCCGATGCGTCGGCGAACGTGCATTCGGTGTCGGCGATCGGCGAGCAGTACCTCGACCTGGTGTCCACGGGCAACCCGGGTCAGTACCTCGCCGGGGGCGCCACCATCACCCAAAGCTCGGTGCCCAGTGAGGTAGGCCCCGCGCTGGACTCTGCCAACAGGGGCCTTGCGGTACTGCCCAAGGAGAAGATCGACTCGCTGCTGACCGAGACGTCGCAGGCAGTGGGTGGACTGGGTCCGGCGTTGCAGCGCCTGGTCGATTCGACGACCGCGATCGCCAGCGACTTCAAGGACAACCTGGGCCCGGTCAACGACATCGTCAACAACTCGACGCCGATCCTGGACAGCCAGGTCAACTCAGGTGACGCCATCTCCCAGTGGGCGGCCAATCTGAACACCATCACGTCCCAGACGGCGGAGCAGGATCAGGCGTTGCGCAGCGGCTTGCAGCAGGCCGCCCCGACGGCCGATCAGCTCAACGAAGTGTTCGGCGGTGTGCGCGACGCGCTGCCCCAGACGCTGGCCAATGTGGCGATCATCACCGACATGCTCAAGCGCTATCACAAGGGGCTGGAGCAGTCATTGGTGATCCTGCCCCAGATCGGGACGATCGCCCAGACCGCCACCATCTTCGAAGGTGAGGGTCTGCTGCACTTCGGCCTGTCGATCGGCCAGCCGCCACCGTGTCTGACGGGGTTCTTGCCGGCGTCGGAGTGGCGTGCACCGGCCGACACCAGCATGGCGCCGCTTCCGACGGGCACCTACTGCAAGATCCCGAAGGACTTCCAGGGCAACGTGGTTCGCGGTGCGCGCAACTATCCGTGCGCCGACGTACCAGGCAAGCGTGCGGCGACGCCGCAGGAATGCCACAGCAACGAGCCGTACGTTCCGCTGGGTACCAACCCGTGGTACGGGGACCCGAATCAGATCCTCACCTGCCCGGCCCCCGGCGCGCGGTGCGATCAGCCGGTGAAGCCCGGCTACGTGATTCCGGCACCGTCGATCAACAACGGGAGGAACCCATTGCCCGCCGACCAGTTGCCGGGAACGCCGCCACCGACCAGCGATCCGCTCACCGCGCCCGGCCAGGGCAGCGTCGCATGCAGTGGCCAGCAGCCCAACCCGTGCATCTACACTCCGGCATCAGGTCCGACGGCGATCTACAGCCCGTCCAGCGGTGAGGTCGTTGGACCCGACGGGGTCAGGTACTCCGTGACCAATTCAAGCAAAACAGGAGACGACGGATGGAAGGAGATGCTGGCGCCAGCCAGCTGAACCCCACCGGAGGACCGGAAACCGAAGCACTGGATGATTCGGTCGCGACAGTCATAACCGAGCAGAGCGAGGACGCAGAGCCGGCGGATTCGGGTGAGCAGGATGCCGAGATGCGGCGTCCCGAGCATGTGGGCCGGGGATGGTTCGTCGCGATCTGTGCGGTGCTGATGCTCCTGACGATCGGCGTCGCCGTCAGCGGTTACCTTGCGCTGCGGTCACATGACCAGAGCGAGGCGATCGCCCGCGACGACGCCGTAGCACTCGCGCGTGCGAAGGAATGTGTCGCTGCGACGCAGGCCCCCGACACCGCGGCGATGGCGGCCAGTCAGTCGAAGATCCTCGAGTGCTCGACCGGCGACTTCGCCGTGCAGGCCAACCTGTTCGCCGGAATGCTCGTCGATGCCTATCAAGTGGCCAGCGTGAACGTGAAGGTATCCGATCTTCGGGCCGCGGTGGAACGGCACAACTCCGACGATTCGGTCGACGTGCTCGTAGCGGTTCGGGTCAAGGTGACCAACTCGCAGGCGGCCGATCAGGAGCAGGGCTACCGGTTGCGGGTGCAGATGGCCCCCGCCGACGGGACCTACAAGGTCGCCAAGCTGGACCAGGTCACGTCGTGACGGCGCTGCTCGAGCAGACGACGGAGTCCCCGGCGACGGATCAGGAGTCGATCGGCTACGCCTCCTGGCCGGCACGCGCCGCTGCGCTGGCGGTGGACGTGCTGCCCGGGGCCGCGGTGGTCGCGACGATGGCGCTGCTCGGGCTGACGACGCCGCCGTGGGAGGGATTGTGGTGGGTGTACGTGGTGTCGGCAGCGGTGGCCGGTCTGGCGACGGTGCTGAACAGGTGGTTGCTGCCTGCGCTGACCGGGTGGAGCCTGGGCCGCGCGTTGTTCGGCATCCGCATCGTGACCCGATCCGGCGCCTCGGCCGGCATTGCCCGGTTGCTGCTGCGCGATGCCGCCCACCTGCTGGACACGGCCGGACTGTTCGTCGGATGGCTGTGGCCGCTGTGGGACGGCAGGAACCGGACCTTCGCGGATCTCCTGCTGCGCACCGAGGCCCACGTCGTCGGGCCTGCGCAGGGCAACGTGCGTCGGATCGCAGGCATCGTGTTCCTGGTGGCGGCACTGCTCTGCGCGGCGGGCAGTGGGTTGGGCTACCAGTCGGTCTATCGGTACGACCGTGCCGTCGAGAAGACCAGAACCGAGATCGCCGAGCAGGGTCCCCGGATGGTCGAGCGGATGCTGAGCTATGGCACCGCGACGCTCAAGGATGACTTCGCCAGGGCGCAGTCATTGGCCACCGACGGGTACCGGCCGCAGTTGATCGCCCAGCAGCAGGCTGTCCAGAAGGCGGGGGCGATCGCCAACGAATACTGGGCCGTGAGCAGCGCGGTGCTTTCGGCGTCACCGAAGCAGGCCTCGATGCTGGTGGCGCTGCAAGGGCAGCGAGGCGCCGATCCGCAGAGCCTGAAGTTCATCACCGCGACGGTCCGGGTCGACTTCGAGCGGTCCGCCGACGGCCATTGGCACGTCGCCAACCTCACGGTCCTGAAGAAGCCCCAGACGAACGAGCCAGCCCGATGAGCCCGCGCAGGCAGATCGATACCGCGGAGCGCGAATACTTCACGGCCACACCAAAACCGCCGCTGCGGTGGGGGCTTCCGCTCGCGACCACGCTGGCCGTCCTCGTCGTCGCCGCGGCGCTCGCGGCGAGCATCTTCATGGCGGTGGGCCACGAGAGCTACCGCCGCACTCAGGTCAGGGATGCGTCCGCACTCGACTACGTGCGCGGGTTCATGACCAGCTACACGTCGCTGGATCCGTTCCACGCCAACGACTATGCGGACCGCGTCCTGGCGCAGGGCACGGGTGACTTCGCGAAGTCGTTCAACGAGAAGATGAACGAGATCGTAGTTCAGGTGGCGCGTGCGGAACCCACCACCGGCACCGTCCTCGATGCCGGGGTCCAGCGCTGGAACGACAACGGCAGTGCCGACGTGCTTGTGGCGACGAAGATCAGCACCACGAGTCCGGACGGGAAGTCCACCATCGAGAGCGGCAATCGCTGGGTGGTCACGACGATCGAGGAGGGACAGCAGTGGAAGATCAGCCAACTGATTCAGGTGATCTGACCACCGACGCCGCCGCTCCCGTGCCGCAAGGGAAGTCGGGGCGAACCCGTCACCGAC
>Ga0193743_1003141_pt1 | contig 11201 bp, 7 predicted proteins | sample L2c2metaG_FD_143038 | JGI IMG/M metagenome (GOLD analysis project Ga0193743, IMG submission 143038) | Soil microbial communities from a riparian zone of the East river system, Colorado, United States - L2c2 | ecosystem: Environmental > Terrestrial > Soil > Riparian zone | place: USA: East River...
GCGGCAAACTGTCCGGTGGACAGCGATCCCAGGTCGCGCTCGCGGTCGCCCTGGGCTCCCGCCCGAATGTGCTCCTGCTGGACGAGCCGCTCGCCAATCTCGACCCGGTGGCCCGCACCGAGGTGATCGGCGAGCTGATGGCCGAGGCCGCCGACACCGAGATGACGGTGATGCTGTCGACCCACATCGTGGCGGAGCTCAGCGGCGTCGGTGACCACCTGCTGCTGCTCGTCGCGGGCCGGCCCGTGCTGACCGGCGATGTCGAGGAGTTGCTCGAGAGCCACCTGCGGCTCACGGGTCCCCGCGCGGACCTGCCGCCGGGCCCGGGCACGATCGTCCAAGCGCAGCACACCGGCCGGCAGTCCACGTTCGTCGTCCGGCAGCCCGCCGGACCGGCCGCGCCGGCGATCGTCGCTCCAGGCTGGAGCGCCCAACCCGTCGCCCTGGATGAGCTGATCCTGACTTACCTCAAGGCTGCGGCCAAGACGCACCGGGACGTGGAGGCAGCAGCATGACAACGACCACCCGACCGCGGTCCGCCGCGAATCGCGGGGACAGCACAGAGCCCACCGCCGCGTCGGGCGGCGGTTTCCGCGGTCTCGTCTGGCTGACCTGGCGCCAGCACCGCTGGGTCCTCGTCGCCATGCTCGTCCTGGCCGTCGTGCTGGTGGGCTGGATGACCTACCTGTCCACCGAGATGACGGACCTGTATCGCCAGTGCCACAACACGATGTGCCCGGAAAACTCCCCTCAGCACGCGCAACTCGCCGGGACCTACGGCCCGGTCCAGATCTCCAACTACCTGTCGCGGCTGGTGCAATACATGCCGCTGCTGATCGGCGTGTTCATCGGCGTCCCGGTGCTGTCCAGGGAGCACGAGCAGCGAACCCTGCTGCTGGCCTGGAGCCAGGACGTCTCCCCGGCGCGCTGGCTGTGGGCCAAGCTGGGCCTGCTCGGCGGATTCGTCGCGGCCGTGACCGCGGCGGTGGCCGGAACCAGCGACCACCTGGCGCACGTGGTGTCCAACGTCGCGGTCGGCAGCCTGTTCGAGTATGGGTCGTTCTCGAACACCGGCATGCTCCCGTTCGCCGCCAGCATCTTCTGGTTCGGCGTCGCGCTCGGGGCCGTCCTCCGACGTACGCTCCCGGCCGTGTTCGCCGTCGTGGCGGGGTTCGTCGGCCTGATGCTGTTGCTGATGCACCAGTACCCGACCCTCCTGAAGCCGCTATCGGTCTACCGGCAGTTCGGCGGGCCGGACGACGGCCTGCTCCGCGACAACGCCCTGCTCGTCGACGGCGGCATCATCAGCATGGGCGGCGACCAGCCGTCGGGCCTCTTTGACGCCTCCCGGCACCAGCTCACCGGCGCCGAACTGGAACGCCTCTGCCCGCCCGGCACCGACCCCGGGGCAGAACTCACCTGCTTCACGAACAACCATCTCCAGCAACACCTGCTCTACCAGCCCGGCAGCAGGATCCCCGACTTCCACCTGATCGTCGGCGCCGGCTACCTCGGGCTCGCCGCTGTGGCACTCGTCGCGGTCTGGCTATCGGTCCGCCGGACCAACCTCAGCGCGGGCTGACACCGGCTGGCGCGGCCGTGTCAGCGGCGTGTCAGGTGGGTGTCAGGGCGTCCGCCGATGGTTGTCCCCATGAACAGTTCAGCGATTGAGGTTTCCGGGTTAAAGAAGAAGTTCGGGGACAAGGTCGTACTCGACGGCATCGATTTTGATGTTCCCGCGGGTTCGGTGTTTTCCCTGCTGGGCCCCAACGGGGCCGGTAAGACGACGACGGTCAACATCCTGACCACCCTGATGGGCGCCGATGCCGGCACGGTACGGGTTGCCGGGCATGACGTCGCCGCCGAGACGAAGGCGGTGCGGGCGGCGATCGGGGTGACCGGTCAGTTCGCGGCGGTGGACGAGCTGTTGACCGGCCAAGAGAACCTGCAGCTGATGGCCGACCTGAAGCGGCTGCGCTCGGGCGAGGCCAGGCGGGTTGTCTCCGGGCTGCTGGAGCGGTTCGACCTGGTCGAGTCGGCCGCGAAGCAAGCCTCGACGTACTCCGGTGGCATGCGCCGCAAGCTGGATCTGGCCATGACGCTGGTCGGCACGCCGTCGATCATCTTCCTCGACGAGCCCACGACCGGGCTGGACCCCCGCAGCCGCCGCACCATGTGGCAGATCGTCCGCGAACTCGTCGCCGACGGGGTGACCATCCTGCTGACCACCCAGTACCTCGACGAAGCCGACCAGCTCGCCGACCGGGTCGCGGTGCTGCACCAGGGCCGCCTCGTCGCCCAGGGCACCCCCGATGACCTGAAGCGTCAGGTCCCCGGCAGCCACGTGCGGCTCCGGTTCGCCGACATCGCCGAGCTGGACGCTGCCGCCCGGGTCCTCACCGACGCGACCCGTGACGACGACGCGCTGGCCCTGCGGGTGCCCAGCGACGGTGGCACCAAATCGCTGCGGGGCCTGCTCGATCGGCTCGACGAACACCAGATCAGCGCGGAAGAGTTTTCCGTTCACATGCCCGATCTTGATGACGTTTTCCTTGCCCTGACCGGCAGCAACACCACGGAGGTGGACGCGAAATGAGCACCCAGCCGCACGCGATCGTCATGCTGCGCCGCAACTTCAAACACGTCGCCCGGAACCCGACGTCGGTGTTCAACGCGGTCCTGATGCCGATCGTGATCATGCTGATGTTCGTCTACATGTTCGGGAAGGCGTTCGCGGTCGGTGTCGACTACATCGACTACGCCACACCGGGTCTGATGCTGCTGGCCGTCTGCTACGGCCTCGGGTCCACCGCGACCGCGGTGAACTCCGACATGACCAAGGGCATCATCAACCGGTTCAAGGCCATGGACGTCTCCCGCGGCGCGGTGCTGACCGGCCACGTCGTCGCCACCGTGCTGACCAACCTGGTCGCCATCGCCGCCCTCACCGGCGTCGCGTTCCTGCTCGGCTTCAACCCGTCGGCGAGCGCCCTGGACTGGCTCGGTGTGCTCGGCATCATCGTGCTGCTCGGGTCGGCGGCCGGCTGGTTCACCGTCGCCCTGGGCCTGTTCGCGAAGTCTCCGGAGACGGCCGGTCTGGCCGCGGTGCCGCTGGTCATGCTGCCGTTCTTCAGCAGCGCGATCGTCCCCGCCGACAAGATGGGCCCCGGCCTGCGCGAGTTCGCCGAGTACCAGCCCTTCACCCCGATCATCGAAACCCTCCGCGGCCTCCTTAACGGGGCACCGTCCGGCAGTGACGCGATCACCGCTATCGCCTGGTGCATCGCCATCGCCGCGGTCGGCTACTTCTGGGCCCGGTCCACCTTCAACAAGCGTGCCTAACCCCTTACCACGGCGACATCACCGTTCAGCCGGCAGCGAGCGTGACCGCGACCAGCTGATGCCAGTCTGTCTCCGCGCCTTCCTGAGCCGCCTCGGCGAACCCCGTGTCGCCGAGGCGGCTTCGCGCTGCCCGCTCGATCCGGGCCACGTCCGGGTGGGAAAGATCCGGCAGTCCGCGCACCGCGGCGCTTGCCGCCAGCAGCCGCGCGGCCTGCTCGTGTTGTTCGCGGCGTAGCGCCAGGTCCGCGACACCGACGAGAGCCCCCGCGATCAGCGGTGCGTGCCCCGCCTCGGCCGCCGCCGCGCAGGCCGCCGCGCGCTCCGCCCGGGCCTCGTCGAGATCGTCGGCAAGGTAGCCGAGCAGGTCGTGTGTCCCAGCCCGGACGTTGGGCCGCTGCGCTTCGTCGCCCAGCAAGGTTGTCGCGACGCCGAGTTGCCTACGTGCCTCCTCGGCGTCGCCGGCCCAATGCGCGAGGTCGGCCTTCGAGAAGGCCAGCTCGGCCAGCGCGTCCGGCCAGGTGACCCGTTCCGCGCACGCTTGTGCCTCGGCTATCGCGGCCGCGCTGGACTCCCGGTCGCCCAGCAGCCAGAACAGCCGCGCCTGCCGGGCCCGCATCCGGATGACGTCCTCGACGGCACCGACCGGGCTGACCACGTCGATCGCTTGTTCGTAGTGCTCACACGCATCGGCGAACTCGCCGCGCATGGCCATCCGGTCCGCCAGCTCGGTCAGGGCGAACGAGATCCCGAACCGTTCGCCGATGGCCCGGAACTCGGCGAGGGCCAGCTCGAGGTGGGCGTCCGCATCCCGACTGCCGTCGCCGAGCATGATCCGCATCTTGCCGAGCTGCAGCCGGGCCAGGGCGCGTACCCACGGGTCCTGGTCTTCCAGCAGTTCTTCCCATGCGGGCAGGAACGCGTCCGGCGCCTGCAACATGCGTTCCAGCGGGACGACAAACCCCAACAGCGGGTGCCGTTCCTGAACGCGCAAGCTCGACTGGTAGGCCCGGTGGATCCACTCGGCCACCTGGTGCTCGTCGGACCGCCCGGAGGTCGCGAAGTGCACGACCAGGGCGTACACGATGGCCCGGATGTCATCGATCACCTCGCCGGGCGTCTCCGTGGCCGCGACGATCAGTTCAAGGCCTTCGGTCTTGCGCCCGCTGAGCCACCAATACCAGCCGGCGCCCGCGGCGAGTCGCATCGCGCCGTGCGCGTCGCCGGCCGCGAGCGCGCCACGCATCGCGGCGCCGATGTTGTCGTGCTCGACGTCGAGCGCGGCGAGCCACTCAAGTTGCTCGGCGCGGCGAAGATACGGCTCCGCGGTCTCGGCCAGTTCGGTGAAGTAGGCGAGATGCGCCTGGCGGGCCAGGTCCGCTTCCCCCGCCTCGGCGAGCCGGTCTCCGGCGTACTCCTTGATCGTGCCGAGCATCCGGTAACGCGGCGCGTCGTTGCCGTCGGTGACCAGTAGTGATTTCTCGGCCAGCGAGGTGAGCAACTCGAGCACGTCTTCCTGCTCGACTCCGTCGCCGGCGCAGACCCGTTCGGCTGCTTCCAGGCTGGCCCCGGCGGAGAACACCGCCAGGCGGCGGAGGACCTGCCGTTCGGGGTCGGTGAGCAGGTCCCAGCTCCAGTCGACCACCGCGCGCAATGTCCGGTGCCGGGGCAGCGCGGTGCGGCTGCCGCCGGTCAACAGGCGGAACCGGTCGTCGAGCCGGTGGGCGAGCTGGTCGAGCGACATGGTGCGCAGCCGGGCCGCGGCCAGTTCGATGGCCAGCGGCATCCCGTCGAGGGCCCGGCAGACGCGCACCATCGTCGACATCGTGTGGGCGTCGAGCACGAGGTCCCTGCGCACCGCGGCCGCCCGGTCCCGCAGCAGTTGGACGGCCGGGGACGACTCGTGCCCGCCGGCCAGCGGCTCGACCAGCCACAGCGCCTCGCCGGTGATGCCGAGCGGTTCCCTGCTGGTCGCCAGGATCCGCAGCCGCCGGCACTCCCCGAGCAGGCGATGGGCCAGTGCCGCTGCGGCCTCGATCACGTGCTCGCAGTTGTCCAGGACCAACAGCATGTCGCGATCGCGGATCGCGGTGATGAGCCGGTCCGTCGGCTCGGCGTTCGTCGCCTCGCCGAGCAGGGTGTCGCGCAGGCCGAGGCCGGCGAGCGTCGCCTGCGCCACGTCACCGTCGGCGCCGATGGCGGCGAGCTCCACCACCCAGGCGCCGTCCGGCAGGTCGCCGAGCAGCGTGCGCGCGGTTTCGGTGGCCAGCCGGGTCTTTCCCGAGCCGCCCGGGCCGATCAGGGTGGTGAGCCGATGGTCGGTGACGAGTTCGCGGACCGCGGCGATATCGGCGTCCTTGCCGACATAGCTGGTCAGCTCGGCCCGCAGGTTGGTCTTCCTGGTTTCCTCCCGCGGTCCCAGCTCGCCGCGCAGCAGCGCGACGTGCAAGGCGGACAGCTCCGGTGCGGGGTCGACGCCCAGCGCGTCGGCTAGGGCTTCCTTCGTGCGCTGGTAGACCTGCAGCGCCTCGCTGCCGCGCCCGGCCGCGGCGAGGGCACGCATCAGCGCGGCGGCGAGCCGTTCGCGCATCGGGTGGGCGGCCACCAGGTCGGTCAGTTCCGTGACCAGCGCCACACCGTGACCGGCGTTGACCTCGGCGTCGAACCGATCCTCGAGGGCGGTCAGACGCAGCCCCTCGAGCCGGGCGACCGCCGCCGCAAACGCCCCACTTTCGTGCAAATCGACGCCCTGCAGGGCCGCACCGCGCCACAACGCGAGCGCCTCGCGGAGCAGCCCTGGATCCTGGTCAGTGCGGGCCTGGCCGATGAGGCGTTCGAACCGCACGGCGTCGACGGCGTCGGGTTCCACCGCCAACCGGTAGCCGCCCGGCTGTGCCTCGACCACCCCTTGCGGTAGGGCCTTCCGCAGCCGGGAAACCAGGCGTTGCAAGGCATTCCCCGCGTCGGCGGGCGGACGTTCACCCCAGATCCAGTCGACCAGCGTCGCGTTCGGGACCGTGCGACCTGGTTCGAGCGCGAGGGCGATCAACAGCCCGCGCAACCGCGCGCCCGGCACGTCGGCCACGACGCCGCCGTCCGTGCGAACCTCGAACGGTCCGAGCATCCCGATCTGCACCCGGCAGATCCTGCCATGGGGGATAGGCAGGCCCCCAACTGCCGACGCGGGGCTCCGGGCGGGGGGCGCACCCTCCCCCGGCCGGGGGATTCGGCAGCGGGGTTCGTCCGGATAATCGGGCGGGTGGGCAGGCTGCGGAGCGTCCTCGACCGGGCCGCCGGCGCATCGCCGGCGGACGGCGGGAGCGTGATCGGACGTACCCTGGCCTGGCAATCGATCCTGATCGCGGTCGTCTGCATGGCGGTCGACGGCGCGAGCGCGGCGATGAGTGGCCTGCCGCTGCACTGGCCCGCCGGGGCGGCCCTGGCGGTTCTGGTCGTCCTGGTCGACGCGGCCCTGGCGCTGCCGGTCCGGGTGTCCGGGTGGGTGGCGACGGCGCACGCGGCGGCCGTGGTCGTCACCGCGGTGGTGGTGCGGATCACGGTCAACCTGCACGGCACCGGTGGCCACCAGATCTCGGTCGGGGAGAGCCACGTCGGTGCGCTGGTCGCCGGATACCGTGCCGGGGCGTGGTTGCGCCGCTGGCCTTCGCTGCTGTCACTGGGTGCGCTGGTCGTCGGCATGGCCGCCAGCCGATGCTTCAACCCCGGCGCGAGCGTGCTGTCGGTGGTGCTGGTGGCGGCCACCAACGCCGTGCTGCCCTGGCTGGTCGGCCGCTACACCACGGGTCGCCGGGCCTACATCGATGAGCTGCAGCACCGCCGGGAGAACGAACGGCGGGATGCCGAGGCCGCGGTTGAAGCGGCGGTCTCCCGGGAGCGCAGCTCCATCGCCCGCGACCTGCACGACGTGATCTCCCACCACGTCAGCGCCATCGGCATGCACGCCGGCGCGGCCCGCCTCGGGCTGACCGCGCGCGGCACCGGTGACCGGGTGACCGGCTCGCTGTCGGCGGTGGAGGCGGCCAGCCGGGCCGCGATGGTCGACCTGCGCAAACTGCTCGACGTGCTGCACGGCAACTCCGACGGCGCCAACCAGCCGGGCTTGGCAAACCTGGACGAACTGGTCACCGGCGTACGACCGGCCGGGCCGGCCGTACGGTTGACCGTTCATGGTGGGTCGCGGCCGCTGCCCGGATCGCTGGACGTCGCGCTCTACCGCGTCGCGCAGGAGATGCTGACCAACGCGCTGCGGCACGGCGACGGGACCACGGTCGACCTCGAGATCCGCTACCGCAACGACGCGGTCACGCTGGCCGCCCGCAACGGGATCGTTCGGGGCACACCGGTCACCGCGCTGGCCGGCGATGGGCGCGGGCTGGCCGGCATCCGCACCCGGGCCGCGATGTTCGACGGCAGCGTCAACTACGGCCCGGACGAGTCCAGGAAACGATGGGAGACCAGCGTCACGGTGTCCACCAGATCCATGGAAGGGGCCTCGTGACCCTGCGCATCCTGCTCGCCGACGACCACGCGATGTTCCGCTCCGGGCTGCGTGCCGTCCTGGAAACCCAACCGGACCTGGAATGCGTGGCCGAGGTCGCCGACGGACGGGCCGCCGTCACCGAGACCGCCCGGTTGCTGCCCGACCTGGCCATCCTCGACGTTCGGATGCCGAAGCAGGACGGCCTCAGCGCCGCGGAGGCGATCCTGGCCGAGCAGGCGAACACCACCCGCATTCTGATGCTCACCACCTATGACAGCGACGAGTACGTGTATCGCGCGCTGACCGCCGGCGTCAGCGGCTTCCTGCTCAAGAGCCTGCCGCCGGAGGAGATGGTCAGCGCGATCAGGGTGGCCGCCCGCGGCGACGCGGTGGTGGACCCGTCGGTCACCCGCCGGCTGGCGGCGCGGTTCGCCGCCGCCCTCGCACCGGCGGCACGCGGCCCGGATGCCGCGCCCGGCATCGACCGGCTGACAGCGCGTGAGCGGGAGGTGCTGCTGCTGGTCGCCGCCGGGCACACCAACGCGGAGATCGGGGCTACGCTCTACGTCGGCGACGAGACCGTGAAGACGCACGTGTCCCGGATCCTGGCCAAGCTCGGCCTCCGCGACCGCGTGCATGCCGCCCTATATGCATACCGACACGGACTGGCCCGCCCGGATACCGACTGACCGGCGGTGTCCCCCGAGTGGGGGATGCGTCATCCCCACTGGGGGTGACGAGATCGGCCGCCACGCTTCCTAGCGTCGAGGCCAATCCCGTTCCGCCCCGACCCAAGGGAACCTTCCATAATGGACAGAACGACTGCCCCGGACGACCCTCATCGGCGTTCTGGTCAGGATTCCGACCGGCGTGGCCCTCGGGGAACGGCGTCCAGCGGGCGCGCGTCGGTGGGCAGCGCCCGGGTGCCAGCACCGCCGGGCGCCGCGCCCGTGGGCTCGGCCTCGGTCGGTTCGGCTTCCGTGGGTTCGGCGTCCGTGGGTTCGGCCCGCGTAGGGCGCGCTACCGTGCCGGGCCCTGGTTCGGCCGGCGGTGCCGCTGGTCGCGCCACGGTCGGGCGGGCGGCGGCCTCTCCGGGCTCGCCCGCGGGCCCGAAGCGTCCTCGCCGGCGGGGCGGCAGCGACGGCCCCGAAGCGCTGGCCAAGGCGAAGCGGCGAAAAAGGATCAACTGGGTCATCGTGCCGATCGCGGTCTTCGTCATGCTCGCCGGCCTCGGCCTGGTGACGTTCACCTGGTATTCGACGAAGGTGCCGACGCCGGAGAGCATCATTCCGCCCTCGGCCACCACCATCCTCGCCGCCGACGGCTCCGTCATCGCCAAGCTCGGCACGGCCAACCGGGAATTCGTCGCGGCCGACAAGATCCCGGATTTCCTGCAGAAGGAAGTGGCCGCGGCGGAGGATCGTGCGTTCTTCTCCCGCGACGGCGGCGTCGACTACGCCGGCATCGTGCGCGCGGCGCTCAACAACGCGACCGGCGGTGACAAACAGGGTGCCTCGACCATCACCCAGCAATACGCCCGCAAGGCCTACGACGGCCAGCAGTCCTACGGCAACCTGACCGACGACAGCTACGCCCGGAAGGTCAAGGAGGCGATCCTGGCCTCGAAGCTGGCCAAGGAGTTCGACCCGTCGACGATCATGGTGCGCTACCTCAACATCATCTACTTCGGCCGCGGGGCGTGGGGGATCCAGGCAGCGGCGCGGGCCTACTTCGGCAAAGACGTCGACAAGCTCAACCCGGCCGAGGGCGCCGTGCTCGCCGGTGTGATCAAGCAACCGGACCCGGACGAGGCCACCGGTCACAAGGGCTTCGACCCGGCGATCAACCCGACGGACGCCAAGGACCGGTGGAACTACGTCCTCGACGGGATGGTGCAGCAGGGGTGGCTCAAGCCGGAGGAGCGTCCGGCGCAATACCCGGCGTTCAAGAAGCCCGACGACAAGGTCTGCACCATCGACTGCGGCGTGAACACCCCGCAGGGCAACGTCATCAACTACGTCAAGGAGGAGATGGCGGACATGAAGCTCTGCGACCTGAGGAAGAACCCGGCCTCCGGTAAGCAGAGTTGCTCCGAGGCGCTGCAGAACGGCGGCTACCGGATCAAGACCACCATCGACCCGAAGATGCAGGCGGCGGCGGTGGCGGTGGCACAGAGTTCGAAGAAGGGTTCGGAACTCTACGGACAGCCATCCAACCTGCAGGCCGCGGTGGTGTCGATCGAGCCGAAGACCGGCCGCGTGCTGGCCTACTACGGCGGTGACAACGGCACGGGCACCGACTATGCCGGCAAGAACGTCGACGCCGCCGGGAACATCACCGGTGGCCACCCGCCGGGATCGACCTTCAAGGTCTACACGTTGGCCGCTGGCCTGAACAACGGGATCTCGCTGGACTCGCACTGGAAGGGCAACCCCTTCACGATCGAAGGGACCAAAATCCACGTCCAGAACGCCGGCCGTACGCCCGGAAACAACATCTCGCTGCGAAACGCGACGCTCCAGTCGTACAACGTCCCGTTCTATTACGTGACCATGAAGATCGGCACTGACAAGGTCATCGACATGGCGCACCGGGCCGGCGTCTCCACGATGTGGGCCACCGACCATCAGGAGGCCGTCGACCTGGCGGCGAAACCCGCGGCCGACCTCACGCCCGCGCCCTTCTTCAGCGGCATCACCGGCTACGGGCAATACCCGATCACGGTGCTCGACCACGCCAACGGCATGGCCACCATGGCGGACCGGGGCATCTACAACAAGGCCCACTTCGTGACCTCGGTCGCGCAGAACCAGCAGGGCAAGTGGGTGACCGTCGGCGGCGAAAAGCTGAACCCGAAGCAGACCATCAGCCAGGAGGTGGCCGACAACGTCAGCCTGGTGCTGCGGGACTACCCGCAGACGGTTCACCACGTGCTCGCGGACGGGCGGCCGTCCGCCGAGAAGACCGGCACCTGGGAACTCAACTCCGACAGCGCGGACAACGGCGACGCCTGGATGGTCGGCTACACCCCGCAGCTCGCCACCGCGGTCTGGGTAGGCAACAAGAAGGACGCGAAGCCGTTGCTGACGAAGGGCGGCACCAGAATCAGCGGTTCCGGCCTTCCGGGCGACATCTTCGAGCGGTTCATGAACACCGCGCTGAAGGGCAAACCGACCGTGCAGTTCCCCAGCGGCGTGCAGCAGATCGGCGACCCCAACTCCGGCAACGGCGAGACTCCGCCCCCGCCGCCGCCGCTGTTGGGCGGCCAGCCGCCCGTTTGCCCCGATCCGCAGAACCTGCTGTGCCTGCTCAACGACAACAACGGCGGGCCACGCTGAGCCGCCGCTCGGCGCTTTTGCCG
>Ga0193743_1003143_pt1 | contig 11196 bp, 5 predicted proteins | sample L2c2metaG_FD_143038 | JGI IMG/M metagenome (GOLD analysis project Ga0193743, IMG submission 143038) | Soil microbial communities from a riparian zone of the East river system, Colorado, United States - L2c2 | ecosystem: Environmental > Terrestrial > Soil > Riparian zone | place: USA: East River...
GATGGCGCGGGCAATGGCGGTGCGCTGCTTCTGGCCGCCGGAGAGAGTGACGCCGCGCTCGCCGACCATGGTGTCGAAGCCGCGGGGGAACTCGAGGATCTCGGTGCGGATGTGCGCGATGGCGGCGGAGTCTTCGATCTGCTGGTCGGTAGCTGCGGGGGCGCCGAAGGAGATGTTGTGACGGATGGTGTCGGAGAAGAGGAAGGTCTCCTGCGGGACGAAGCCGATGTCGGAACGGAGCTCGGCGAGAGGGAAGGAACGGATGGGTGCGTCGTCGATGAGGACCATGCCGGGGTCGGCCTCTTGCAGGCGTGGGATAAGGGAGACGAGAGTGGATTTCCCTGAGCCCGTTGGGCCGACGATAGCCAGCGAGGAGCCGGCGGGGATGGTGAGGTTGATGTTGTGGAGGACAGTGGGGCCGCTGGGGTAGGCGAAGGAGAGATCTCGGAGTTCGATGTCGCCGTGGATGCTACAGACGGGAAGAGCGGAGGGGATCTTTGAAGGATCGGGAGAAGAGGTTTCAGGGCTGGGTCGACAGGCGAGGAGCGCGGGGTCGTCGGCGATAGCGGGCTGTTGCTTGAGGAGTTCGTCGATGCGAACGACGGAGGCGGTGCCGCGCTGGAAGAGATTGACGACCCAGCCGATGGCGATGATGGGCCAGATGAGCTGGACCATGTAGACGTTGAAGCTGGTGAACTCGCCGACGGAGATGCGGTGAGCGACGACCTCGTGGCCTCCGATGAGGAGTGTAACCATGAGGGAGAGGCCAAGGACGAACTCAAGGGTGGGCCAGAGCATCGCCATGAGGCGGACGAGATGAAGCGAGCGGCTGATGTATTCGCGGTTGGCCTCTTCGAAGGATTCGATCTCGGCCTCTTCCTGGGCGAAGGCGCGGATGAGGCGGGCTCCGGAGAAGTTCTCCTGAGCCTTGGCGGAGATGTCGGAGAACATGGCCTGGATGCGCTCGAAACGCCGATGGATTCGATTGCCGAAGTACTGCACGATGACGGAGGCGGCGGGAAGAGGGACGAAGGCAAAGAAGGTCAGCTTAGGGCTGATGCGGTACATGAAGGGCAGCGCGGCGCAGGTGAAGACCAGCGTGTTGGCGCTGTACATGATCGCGGGTCCGAGGAGCTGACGGACGGCGTTGAGGTCGTTGGTGGTGCGGGCCATGATGTCGCCGGTGCGATGCGTGTTGTAGAAGCCGGGCGACTGGCGTTCGAGGTTGCGGAAGAGATCGTTGCGCAGATCGAACTCAATCTCGCGCGAGGCTCCGATGATGACCTGGCGAGTGATGTAGAGGAAGACGGCGGAACAGGCGGCGACGAGAAGAAGGCGCAGGCCGTGAAAGAGAATCTTCTGCTGGGTGATGCCGTGGTGCATGTCGTCGATAGCGTGCCCGATGACGATGGGGACGAGGACCTTGACCACGTTGTAGATGATGACGGCGACGCCGCCCCAGGCCAGCGACTTCCAGTAGCGCCTGAGGTAAGGGTTGAGAGGTTTGAGACGATCCATCATCATGCAGATTTCATTTTATGCCGCCGGGGATTAGATACCTGCCGAGTGGCTGTGGGTGCGGAAATCAGGCGAGATAAGGCGCACTTGATGTGTGCGGCCTTATCTCGCCTGGGATGACGCTCTGAGTTACTGATTGGGCTGGGTCTGGGGTTGGGGCTGGGGTTGGGGCTGGGGTTTTGGGGCTGAGTCGGGGGAGGCGGGCTGGCCGGGCTGTGGCGGCGTATTCGGCTGCGCGGGTTCGGCAGGTTTGGCCTCAGGTGCGGGTTCTGGCTTCGGCTGCGGTGGAGTGTCGGACTGTGCGACGAGCTCGAGGTCGAAGATCAGGTTGGCTTTGGCCGGAATGACGGGTGGTCGGCCGGCTTCGCCATAGGCGAGCTGGTAGGGGATATAGAGGCGGCGCTTTCCGCCGACATGCATTCCTTCAAAACCTGTATCCCAGCCTGGGATGACCCGGCGCGCACCGTAAGGAAAGACGATGGGTTCGGCTCCAGGATGGTCTTCGGAGGAGTCAAACTTGGTTCCGTCGATGAGCCAGCCGGTGTAACGAACCGTGTAGTACTGTTGCTGCTTGGCGAGTTCTCCAGTGCCGATTTGGATGTCGACATAGCGAAGCGCGTAGAGATTTTTGGGTGTGCCTGCCACCTTCGGGACGTTGGGTGGATTGTCGGCAGGATTGGTGTTCGCGGGCGCTGGTTTGGTCGCGGTTGTTGTGGACGAGGTGCGATGGGCGGTGGTGGAGCGTCGCTGTGTTGCAGTCGTCGTCGTTTGCGCGGAGGCTGTAGCGGTGATGAGGGTTGCCAGGATGAGGGTGGATTGAAATGTCATCGTGGCTTAAGTGTAGGCCAGATCGCGTAAGGTACGCGATCTGGCCTGTTACTGGTGGATGGCCTAGTTGGTTGGAAGTGTTGCCCGGATGCTTCCGCCGAAGCTCCCTCCGGTGTAGGTCCCTGTGTAACGCTCGACAGCGGCTGTTCCCGGCGCTCCGGCCGTGGCGGGGAAGATGACGGTTGTGATTGCCGAGGAACCGGGTTGGATATTCCCCAGTGAAGAGGGGCTTGGGTCTCCCGCGGCATTGCCCAGGGTCGCTCCTGTCAGGAGCACATTCGATGCGGTTCCGGTGCCAGTGTTGGTGACGGTGACGACCGTCTGATAGCTGCCGTCGCCGACCTGATAGAGCGCTGCGGTGGTCATAAGCTTCACATTTCCCTGAACCGGGGGAGTATCAATGACGAGATTGCATAGAGCGATGGTTCCCACCTGCGAGATGGCGTCCCAGTGGTCGATGCTGGTGATGCCTGCCTGCTCGGTGCGGAAGGAGTAGTTCGTTCCGATGGTGATCTCATCCTGCCCTGCAGGAGTGACGTAGATGGAGTATTTGTTTGTGGGGACGTTGACCACGGCACGGAAGTGGTACTTCACGCCAGCCGCGTAGTTGATGGTGCTGGCCGCAGCGAAGGCTCCCCCGTTGCGTGCGTCAATCTGTCCGGTCGGATTGAAGCGCCCTGAGATAGCCAGGCCGGTGAAGGCAGCTTGCGGACCAAGCGAGAGGCCTACGTTGGAGTTGTTGAGAGCTGTGGATGGAGTAGCATCCCATTCGGCGGTGAAGGTCCCGGTCTGAGTGGGGATGGTGCCATTAATCCAGTTGTTGCCGAGCTGCTGGATGCAGGCTCCGCTCAACGAGGTAATGATGAGGAGCGCGGTTGCCGTGCGGGTGGTGGATCCATCGGTCGCGGAGATTGTAATGGGATACGCAGCAGGAGTGGTCGTGCCAAGCGTGGTAATGGTGAGGGTGGAGCTGGGGTTGCCGCTGCCGACTGCGGGTGAAGAGAATGCGGTGCTCGCTCCAGTGGGAAGACCGCCGGTAACACTGAGGGCGACGTTGCCCAGGTAGTTGTTCGGAGTCGTAAAGGTGATGCCGAAGCTTGCGATATCTCCCGCAACCGTCGTGATGGACGAGGGGGACGCTGTGATGGAGAAGTCAGCCGAGGCCGAGTTTACGGTGAGGCTGAGAGGAAGATTGAAGGTCGAGGTTCCGCTGGAACCTGTGACCGTGATGGGATAGACGCCGGGCGTCGCCGTCGCTGAAGAAGCAATGGTCAGCGTGGTGGTGCCGGTTCCGGTTACCGTCGATGGGCTGAAGGCAGGAGTCGTTCCTGCGGGCAGACCGCTGACGCTGAACGAGACAGTGGGGCTGGGATCGCTGCCGGGGACGATGTTGATCGTGAAGCTTGTGCTGCTTCCAGCGTGGAGAGCCGACGAGGTTAGAGGAGCGCGCATCAGGAAGGGTTGCAGCGAGGACGCATCTCCTCCGTGAGAGAGGCTCTCGTACACCATGATGTGATACTCGGTTGGATTGGGAAGCTGGCGGATGACGGTGTTGAGGTACTCGATGGTGAGCGGAAGGTCGAGGCCGAGGCGATTGTGGTACTCGTTGTAGCCGATCTCGTCGGTGGGATAGATCTGGAGCGTGACGGTGCCGTTGCAGACGAAGGAGGGCACGGTGTTGCTGTTGGCGAGGAGATACTTCGCATTGAATTCAAGCGCGGAGGTGAGGCGGTTTCGTGCGTTGCTGGTGGCGTCGTTGTAGAGATCGACGCCCTGGATGTATGCAGTTTCGGCGGCGTCGAGGGAGCCGGAGATCCCATACTGCGCGTGGCCGAAGTCGCGGCAGGTCTCCTGGGAGATGCCGTCGACTCTGGAATCATAAACGGGCTGACCGTACCAGTTGGCGTTGCCACGGGGAGCGGGAACGGGCTGACCGCCATCGGTGTGGTAGTAGAAGTAGGCGGGGATGCGCTGTTTCCAGTAGAGGACTCCCTTGTTGAAGGTGGCAACATCGTCGTTGAAGACGCCGATGCTGATCATGCCTTCGATCATGCTGATCTCCCAATTGCCGTTGGAGGTAGATCCATTGATGATCCGGGGAAGAATGATGGTGTTCAACATGGTCTTGAACTGCTGAATGTCGGCGTCGGCCCAACCTGCGTTGGAGTAACGAATGATTTCAGCGGCGCGAGGAAATTTTTCGCTGTCCCATGCGGCCTGGAGAGGTTCGTTGGAGTTGGTGTAGCCCTTCAGGTTGTAGCCATAGGTATTGAGGATTCTGATGGCGTTGTCGGCGAACTGATGGTTGCCGGTGATGTACCAGAGCAGCGCCTGAAGGTAGGCTGCGCTGGAATCGTTGTCGGCCGCCGAGCAGCCGATGTTGGGGTTCGAGGTCGGACCGCAGTTGATGATTCCGTCGGAGGGAGGGCCTTGAATCTGATAAGTAAGCGAGCCGATGTTGCTGTTCTGCGCTTTGAGAAATGCGGAGTAAAAGGGCTCGGTGTGCGCGGCAACCATGATTTTGACGTAGTCCAGTTGTGCCTTGCTTACGAGAACACCGGGGTGCTGGAAGGTCTGGGCTTGCACAGTACGCCATGCGCCGAAGATCGTTGCGATCATGGCAAGAGACATGACGAAGAAGACGTTTCTGTTCTGGACTCTCATTGGATGACGGCTCCTGTTTTCTGACGTGGAGAGGTGAGAATACGCGCACTAAGCCGACGGCTCTCAAGCATGTGCGCAGGCCGGGTAAAAATCTCAAGACAAACGTATGTCTTATGATGATTGACTTATGTTCGTAGAGCGGACTAAATAGCCGACAGCCATTTAGCATGATGCAAAGAGGCGCTGTCAACATGAAAGAAAGAGCGGAGATGCCTCTGGCGAAAAATTTACGGAGAGGTAGCGCTAACGGGAGTATGAGGTCTAGGTGGGAGTGCGGAGGAGGAGATAGGTTCCCGCGATTCCAAAGAGCAGGTCCGGCGTCCATGCGGCGAGGACTGCGGGGAGCGTGTTCACGTTGCCCATAGCCTGGAAGAGAGCATCGACCACCCAGTAAGCGATGGCGAGACCGATTGCCGTGGCGATTCCGGCGAGAGAGCCGCGCTTGCCCATCGTTAATGCAAACGGAATGGCAAGGATCGCCATGACGAGCGTGATGAGCGGGTAGGCGAGCTTGCGGTTGAGCTGCACGCTGAGCCGTTTGGTATCGAAGCCGGATTGATTGAGGTCGGAGATGTAGCGGGAGAGCTCGTTGTAGCTCATCTCCTGCGCGGGGCGATCTTCTTTGACGAAGTAGGAGGGTTGTTCGTGAATCTCGGAGAACGCTGTGACGGTGAAGGGCTGATAGGAGGAGATGGTATCTCCCTCGAAGGTGCGCTGCCAGCCGTTCTCGAAGACCCACTGGTCGACGCGCTCGTTCCAGTGCGCCGATGAGGCGAAGATGCGGCGCTTGAGGGCGAATGTGTTGGGATCGAACTCAAAGACGGTCAGGTTGGCGAAGACGTTTTTCGCGGCGTCGAAGAACTGGTAATAAAAGATGCGCGTGGGCGAACCGGAGGGACCGGCCTGGCCGGAGATCCACTTGCGGTCGGGGCGAAGGAAGGTCTGGGCGGGCTTGTCCTTGATGGTGGAGCGCAGGGCTTCCTGGCGGCGGTTCGCTGCGGGAAGGTAGAGCTCGTCGAAGGCAAAGAGGCATCCTGCGATGAGCAGGGTGGTGACGAGAACGGGAGTGATGATGCGGTAGAGGCTGATGCCGGTCGCCTTCATCGCGGTCATCTCCGAGGTGCGGCTGAGCGAGCCGAAGGTGATCAGGACAGCGACCAGGGCGCAGAGCGGAGTGACGTTGTAGAGGATGAAGGGAATCAGGTTGATGAGGTAGTCGCCGACGGTGACCAGAGGCGTGCGATTGCGAATGATGTCTCCGACCAGCTCGAAGGTCGTGAAGATGAGGAAGAGGATGGCGAAGGAGAAGAGGATCAGCGCGAAGTTCGTGACGTATTCGCGCATGACGTAGTCATCGAGCAGAAGAGGGAACTGGATGCGGAAGGTGCTGCGGAAACGGCGGAGAATGGAGGGAATGTCGAGGTTGCTGCCAGAGGCAGCGAGCCTGCGTCCGCGCGGGTAGCGAGTGAGCAGCTTGTTGAGCCGCACCCCGAGGGAGGAGATGAGGCCGAGGGCGATGGAGCCGCGGGACATCTGGAAGAGAAGAGCTATGCCGACAGCAGCAAAGAGCAGGTTCGCTCCCCATACACCGAGGAAGGGCGAGAGCTTGCCGTTCTTGGCAAGGGCGATGCCGATCTGGGAGAGGAAGTAGTAGATGAAGACGAGCGCAATAGTGAGGACGAAGCCCGTCGATTTTCCTCCCCGCTTGGAAGACAAGCCAAGGGGAACGCCGATGAGCATGAGGACGAGACAGGCTAACGGATAGGAGAAGCGCCGGTTGAGCTCGATGCGGTAGATGCGTGCCTGACGTCCGGGAACAGCGTTGTCCGGCGAGTTGCTCAGGCGCCATAGCTCGGAGACAGGCAGCGCGAGGATCGGGGTGTCAGAGCGCCCGAGGTGAGCGTCCTCCTGCACTCCAGTCTGGATGGGCAGGTCGGTGGAGGCGAAGGTGGAGATGTTGTACTGGTTCGGGTCGGTGGGGGAGGTCTGATGCTGGCCTCCGTCGATGAGGTGCAGACGGATGCTGCGCGGGTCGTTGGAGACGACGACGGCCTGGTCGGCGGTGGTGACGTTGGGGTTGGCAGGCTGGGTCAGATCGGCGAGAAAGACGTGACGCCAGAGCGCGGCTCCCGCGGCCGGTTTTACGTCTTGGATGTAGAGGACGTAGTTGCGGAAGTCTTCATAGAAGACGCGCGGCTGCACCTCAAAGGAGGCCTGCGTGGACTTGAGGGAGTCCTGCAGCGCGAGCGTGGCGGCCGCCGATCGTGGCGCCAAGTAGAGCGAGTTGAACAGGCCGAGCGCAACGGCGATTGTCGAGACGATGGAGACGATGCGGACGAAGCTGAACACTCCGATGCCAGCGGCGCGCATGGCGGTGATCTCGGAGTCGGCGGCGAGGCGCGAGAGGCCGAGAAGAATTCCGACGAGAACTGCCATCGGGATGGTAACGATGAGAAAGTTCGGCAGAAGGTAGGCGAAGATGCGCAGAACGTCGGTGAGGGAGGCGGAGTCGCGAACGACCAACTCGAGAATGTGCCCGAGGTCGCGCATGAAGAGCACAAAGGTGAAGAGGGCTCCGCCGAGCAGGGCGTGGGAGGTAACTTCGCGGAGGATGTAGCGGGTGAAGATGCGCATGCTGTGGTTCGTGCTCTACGTTGAGTGTAAAGCAGTTGCCATGGCACGGCTTGGGACGGGATGGTGTCATTCAGCTCGCAGGGCTTCGACGGGGTTGATGGAGGCGGCTCGGCGGGCCGGGATGAAGCTGGCGAGAAGCGCGGCGGAGCCGAGAAGGACCGCGACGGCGACAAGTGTCGGAAGGTCCCAGGAACGGGTGCCGAAGAGAAGTTTTTTGATCAGGGAGGCGGATATGACGGAGCAGACGATACCGGCGCCGATGCCGGCAAGGGTAAGCCTTCCGGCCTCTTTCAAAATGAGCTGATAGACCGAGCCACGAGCTGCTCCGAGGGCCATGCGGACGCCGATCTCGCGAGTGCGCTGGCTGACGGAGTAGGCGATCACGCCATAGAGGCCGACGACTCCGAGGAGGAGAGCGAGGGCGGCGAAGCCTCCAACGAGCCACGCGGCGGAGCGGTGCAGGTAGGCGGTTTGCGAGCTGTTGATGCGCTGGGTCATCGTCTGTTCGTCATTGGTGCCGATGCCGGGGTCGATCTGATGAACGGCGGCGGCGAGTGCAGGGAGGATAGATTTTTCATCTCCTTCGGTGCGAACGAGGAGAGCAAAGTAATAGTCGGTGCTTTGATTGACGGGCGTGTACTCGGCGGGCCAGATCTCTTCGTCGAGAGAGCTTTCGCGAATGTTGTCTACGATGCCGACGATCTCCTTGATGGAGTCGGAAGCAAGATCGCCGTTTCCGTACTTCTTGCCGATGGGATCTTCGCCGGGGAAGTATTTGTCGGCGAAGGCCTTGTTGATGACGGTGACCCTGGGCCGCGTGGAATCGTCCTGTTCCGTGAGGAAGCGACCGCGCATGAGACGTGCCTGGATAGTTTTGAAGTAGCCGGAGCTGACTTCACGCTCATTGACTTCGTTGTGTTCGCCGTGGAAGGGATGGCCGACGACGCGAATCCAGTCGGTGTTCCCGTTGCCGCTGACGGGCAGTACGCTGACGATGGCAGCGGAGCTGACGCCAGGCAGTGAGGAGGCGCGATCGAGAATCTTGTGGACTACCGGAAGCATCGCCTCGTCTTTGTTATAGGTGTTGCTGGGTGGTGAGACGTTATTGGTGTTTCTTGGCAGTGAGACGAAGAGGGTGGCGAGGTTGCTGGGCTCGAAGGCCAGGCCGACGTGGAGGAGGCGGTAGAAGCTCTTGCCGATCAGGCCCGCACCTACAAGGAGCACGACGGCGATCGTCAGTTCGAGGATGACGAGGTTGGCTCCGAGGCGGCGCCAGAGGGTTCCAGCGGAGCCGCGGTCCCCTTCGTTGAGGGCCTCGCGCAGGGCCGCTGTGGGAAGACGAAGGACCGGGGTGAGCGAGAAGATAGCCGCAGCGAGCAGAGCGATGGCGGCGGTGAAGCCCAGAACATGAGTGTTGAGTGTGAGGTGTCCGAGGTAGGGCATGCTGTCGAGCATGTCTTTGGAGACGAGACTGAGCAACAGGCGCATGGCGATGGTTCCAGCAGCGAGGCCGGTCAAGGCGCCTGCAGCGACGAGTACGAGGCCCTCGGTGATGAACTGGCGGACGAGGCGCGTAGGCGAAGCTCCAAGAGCTCCGCGGACGGCAAACTCGCGGCGGCGACTCTCAGAGCGGACGAGCAGGAGGCTGGCGACGTTGACGCAGGCGATGATGAGCAGAAGGCATGCGCCGGTGAGAAGGACGAGCAGGATGGGGCGGATCTGGCCGACGATCAACTCGGGGAGTGGCTCGATGTGCGCACCCTGGTCGCGGTTGGATCCGGGGTACTGGATCTCGAGCTGCTTCGCGATGCCGGCCATGTCGGATTGTGCGGTGTCGAAGGTAACGCCATCCTTGAGACGCCCGATGGCGAAGAGATTGTGGCAGCTGCGGCGTTTTTCGCAGGAGCTGAGCTCGTGAACAGTGGACCAGAACTCTGCGTTGCCGCGTGGAGCGAAGTGAAAGCCTTCAGGGAGGACGCCGATGATGGTGGTTGGTGCACCGCTTAGAGTGATGGTCTGACCGATGACGTCTTTACGGCCTCCGAAGCGTCGCTGCCAGGTGCCGTACGTGACGATGGTGGTCGCGGGAGCGTTGGGTTGATCCTCGCCGGAGTAGAAGTCGCGGCCGAGCAGCGGGCGGATGCCGAGGGTGCGGAAGAATCCGTCGCTGACGCGCGCGGCGGGAACGGGTTCGACTCCTGAGGGAGTGGCGAGCAGATAGCCGCTACCGGTGTAGGCATCGAGCGAAGAGAAGACTTTGTTGAGGCGCTTCCAGTCGACGAAGTCCTGATAGGAGATGTTGGAGCGCGGGAAGGCGACGCCGCGTTCGGCGACATCGGCAAGGCGCGTGGGATCGGCGTAGGGAAGGGGCTTGAGGAGTGCAGCATCGACGAAGGCGAAGATGGCGATGCTGGCTCCAATACCGAGCGCGAGCATGAGAATAGCGGTGACGGTGAAGCCGGGGTTGCGGCGAAGCTGGCGTAGGGCGTAACGAATGTCCTGAAGCAATGTTTCAAGGAACGGGATGGTACGGCCCTCGCGATGAGCCTGCCTGGTGCGTTCGACGCCGCCGAGCTTGAGGAGCGCTTCGCGGCGGGCTTTTTCGGGAGGCATGCCGGAGCGGAGATTGTCATCGATGTGCAGCTGGAGGTGGCTGGCGAGCTCGTCGGAGAAGTCCTGCTCCTGTTGCTGACTGGGCACGATGCCGAAGATTTTGAGAAGCCATACGCGGATGCGTCTCATGATTCCTCCGAGGGGGCGAGAAAGCGGGCGAGGATGGCGGTGGTCTGCTCCCAGGAGCGAGCTTCCTGGTTTAGGAGGCGGCGGCCGGCGCGTGTGAGGGAGTAGAACTTGGCGCGGCGATTGTTTTCGGACTGTCCCCACTCCGAGGCGATGGCTCCTTCCTGCTCCAGGCGGAGAAGGGCAGGGTAGAGTGTGCCGTAGTTCAGCGAGAGCAGATCGCCGCTGGTCTGTTCGATGCGGCGCGCGATGCCATAGCCGTGCAGCGGTCCCATACTCTCGAGAGTCTTGAGGACCATCAGTGCAAGTGTTCCCTGCCAGACATCTGTTTTATCGCCCATTCGATCTCCCTATTGCCTCGCCATAGGAGTATGGAAGGTTTTCTATGGGGCTGCAATAGGAGAGATCGTATTTGTGACGAACGGCAGAGCGCCGGACTTCAGTGGGAGAAGAGGAGACGGTCGCGCTGAGCCTGATCCCCCGCGATATAGGAGGTGGCGAACCAGCTTTGTTTCAATCCGCTGATTGCGATTGGCTTTTGCAGTGTAAGGGCTTGCTGCTCAGCGTGTGGAGTAAGTGCGGAGGCCTGTTTCATGCGCGAGCGGAAGTGAAGGTGATCGAAGATGCGCAGCGCATTGATGGCATAAGAGGTCGCTGTTCTCTGGTCCTGGATCACGACGAGGTTGTCGCCATTATTGGTCTCGCCTGAAGGTGAAAGATTGGAGGAGCCGGTATAGACACGGGCGGTGGGAAGATTGAAGTCGGTGACGACGAACTTATTGTGTTCGTTGATGCCGGAGCCTCCACTCCATT
>Ga0193743_1003144_pt1 | contig 11192 bp, 14 predicted proteins | sample L2c2metaG_FD_143038 | JGI IMG/M metagenome (GOLD analysis project Ga0193743, IMG submission 143038) | Soil microbial communities from a riparian zone of the East river system, Colorado, United States - L2c2 | ecosystem: Environmental > Terrestrial > Soil > Riparian zone | place: USA: East River...
GGAAGAAAGTGACCGCGACGTTCAGGCCAAGAACGTAACGATAATTGCATTATTATCTCTGTTAAATTACTATATAGTTTTATGTAAATAAAGCAGAATCTTTTTTTTTATGTACAAAAAAAAAAACAAGTCCAGTTTCATTTACCCCTCATAACGTCTGAATACCAAGGAACCAGCCAAGAATTCCTAAGAGAATAGTGCCGACGGTTCCAACCCATGACCTCACGCCTGATTTTTCCAACCAATCAAACCCACGAGCTGCCAACTCGTATCCTAGATTGTGTAATCCTCGTGACAATTGGATGTGATGGTCAGCGTGTTGGATCTCGAAGGGTGGATGAACCGTCAGTCTCCGTGTTGGGATATTCATTCGAGTTGTGGTGGCGGTTGTGGATAAAGAGGATCCTTGCTCTTCATCAATAGAACATGCAGCTAGCAAACCAGAAGTGAAGCCATCCTCGTGGAATCCATATTTTAGGTAGGCACCTGCATAAGAGATAGAGCGGGTGTTTTGAATTTTGTACATCTCATTCTGGGCCCTTACGGCCTTCAAAAGAAAAAATGGAAAAAAAGGTGAGTGTTTTTTTTTTTTTTTGGATTCGATGAGGTAGATAAAGATCACACAAACCTTGGCATCTAATACGGGATGGTCGTATTTCCACCTCCCACTGATTTTGGCTATATCTGGCTCAAAAGGTGGATTGAGTGTCACGAAAACTGGTCCATGCCGGGCTTCAGGGAGGTGTTGCAAATCATTCATGCCATCTATTGAAGGAAATTTGTAGGTGATCAATTGTTCCAGCGTTACGGGAAGGCCTTACATGTTCTATACATTGTTATTCATCAGATCAAGAGCACCCAACATAAGAAAAAATTGTAAAAAGCACGGACAAAGAAACGTGATTGACGTCTGCGTTCAAACTTTTCTCCCATTTACTCTCTTCTTCCCGAGAATACAGGGCGTTTTCCGATTGCATCCCCGAACCATGTCGTCCACTTTCACGCCGACCAGAATTGCTGAATGTAAGATAATTCCAACATGACCAAGCCATTCGGCTCTTGGGCATCAACTATGAATTCATGACAAAAAGGTCAATTAGGAAAGCGAGAACAGAGTATAAAAAAAAGCGTGAACCTTCTCGTCTGAATGTAAAACTGCCTCATTGTGATTCCAATCGAATTGACTCAAAACACGTTCTTCTTCCTCAGTAATCCCCCCGGCTCGTAACATCTCTAAAGCGGTATCGGAATGACAGGAAAGTATGACATGATCGTACTCCACATGTTCATCGTTCGCAATCGTAAGTACAACCTTTTTTTTTTGACCATCGTCCACTTTGATGGTTTTAAGGGCGACAACAGGCGTTGAAAGGTGCAATTGTTCTTCAGGAAGTCTCGATAAGATTTTGTTGACGTATTTATGACTGGATGGGACGTAGCAGGTTAGATGATATGACGAGGTGCGTCAAAAAGGGAAGGTATTACCTCCCCCCTTGTATAGTCAGCCATGAAGGTTTGCCGGTGATTTGCAATAGATGGTGATTATAGAGAAATTGAATCTATTGTGGTGCTGTGAAACAGATGCGAGGAAATAAATTTGGTCAAAAGACTTACGAGTGTTCGGGCAGGAAAGTCAAGAAAACATTTATCTGGAGGTGTGCTCCAAATAGCCGCTGTCATAGGCTAACAGAGAACATTGTGATTCAAGTTCAGTCTTTTGAAGATAGAGGAGATGACTGACAATGAGATAGTTGTTACGAAAAGCCAAGGAGTAGCCTTCCAAGTCGAGGTATTCTCCAATAGACATCTCGCTCCCATTATTCTCTTTCACATCTAGAAGAACTCGTCTAGCACACGCGTTGAAGCGCATAATGTCGTAGATCATACGCCACATTTGTGGATCTACAATTCGATGAGGTTGGCAAAACACAGTAGCAAGGTTCTTGCCAGCCCATTCAAATGCGCCACCGTCGCGGGATATGCTGAAAGTCATTTCAGTGGGATTGACAGAGATCCCTGGGTCCATGCCTACATCATCAGGAAACTTCTGGCGATAGAGAAAGGACTGTAGGAAGGAAGGACTCTTCCTTTGAGGTGGTGGAAATAGTCGAAGGAAGCGTAGAAAATTAGGGTAGGTAGAAGGATTGAAGACAATCTAACGACAAGGGAATGAGAACTGTCCTAGTGTGAATATAGGATTGGAACACGTACAAAACCACTATTGAAAAAACAACCATAAGTCTGTTAACAAGAACTTGAAGGTCATGGAATTACAGACGTGTCAACATCGACTCCTTGGCGCCCTAGTCTCTCGTCGGGCAAAAAATGAACTGTGTTTGCGTGTCCTCCGGGTCTGTGGTCTGATTCATAAAGATGAACCTCATGTTCACTGTATTCATTCAAGAGCTTAGGACCGGATAAGTTTAAATTTGACAACGGAACCCGACAAACACACCCATGTGGCTCCTAGCCCAGAGACACCGGATCCAACGACGGCAACTTTCATTCGTCGCTTGTGAAAAAGGGACGGCTGGCGGGCCGTGACCTCTTTCTCTCAATATGCCAAAAGAGCTTCCGGGTTTTTACTGGGACGAGGCAAAGAACCGTTACTTTCCAATATCTTCGAGGCCGAAACAGCCCCTTCCAACTAGATCAGATACTCGCCAGAAAGTCCAGAGCCACACAGAATCAATCAAAACTCGACTGCAGTACCAACGGCAATGCCTTACTTGGAATAAAAACGAGACTATTCGAACAACGGGCAACTACCTTCAACGATTGAGAGCCTCCCAGTAAGCTTTGTTTATATCGAGGTCCCTAATACCCAGTCGTGTTCATTTACTAGCGATATTCTCTGTTCGCATTATGCATCAACTTCGCGCATGCACCTACTACGAACGCCAACTCTGGGTAGCATACGAGCCTTCTACGTTTGTGTTGCATCTTTACCCTGCACAATGTGATCATATTCAATGGGCATGATGTAGTCTACAACGCTGGCTGGAAAGACTTGGCGCTTCATAGGGGACAATCAAGGATGGCTATATAGCAACAAGAATTCACCCCCAGAAGAGCAAGTGGCCAACGATGTGGACATGCCACTTTGGTCCACCGACTTGAATCTGCAACCTTCCTGCGAAGTTAGTAACCCAATCCTGTCGATTCGGTCCACAGCTCAGACCCGGTTGTTTACAGATCTCTTCCATGTCCATTTCAGGCTCTCGCTTCATGTGGGTTTACTTCAATACTATCAAACTTCAATATTTAGAGGATTTTCAGTACCACTTGTCTCGGCCCAGGGAAGCTTTCTGTACAAGATTTAAATACGCCAGAGTGCGTCGCGTCTATCTATATCTATGCCAACGCTTAGAAAGAGGCTAACTGATTTATCCGTCAGACGAACATTTCTGCTAACTTTGCATCGCGTATTCGATATAAGGGCTTCCCATCTCCAAAGCCAAACACTTGTCCTTGGTAACTAATTTTTATAGAAACGTCATAGTCTTATCTCTCTCCCAAGGTGCCTATAAATCAGCCGTTTATATCTCTGATATAGATGTCTCGGCTACACCTCAGTACCTGCACACCAATAGCGACATTTTTTCCGTTTTCCAACAAAAGGTAGATTTCCACCCTGTCTTGGTACCGTATTCATCCTGACCTCTCTCACCAGCACCTCGTTTACAGTGGCGCACGGAACGGTACTATCGAAAGATTCGACATGCGCATGGCAAAACACTACAGCCAGAAGCTGTTTGACGCTCGTTTCGCCAACCGTTCCCGAAGTCCAGTTCTCCATCTCGATGTGATACGAGAGTCAGAACTCTTGATAAGTCACCTGAATGGCGATGTGAGTTCCTGTTGCCGCTGGATCATGGATCTATTTGATTATAGACCTGTTTGTGCCGTTCTGAATGTTAATATCCAGCTTGTCACGTTTGACCTTCGCTTCTCTTCAGTCGCCTCACCGCCATCACCAGTGCGGCTCTATGAAAACCACATAAACTCTTACACCCATAATCTTGTTCGTACATTAATCCTGATTTTTTTTTCCCATGGAAATCAGGACTCAAGAGGTCTTTATCAAACGTAGGGCATTACCATCGACCATGACCACGACCTCCTTTTCGCAGCAGGACAGGATTGTCGTATCCGAGGCTGGTCGCTGCGGACCGGCGCTCCACTGTTGCTTCCACCAACATGTTCATCAACGTTTCCAGCTCATGATAATCCATTTTCTGCGAAATTCTCCCATCCCGTTTGTGCCTTGCAGGTCACGCAAGATCCTGGCAGTGCTGGAACCTGTTTGTGGGCTGCTTCTGATAAGGACCTTTACCGGTATCATCTAGGGCAACGTTCTACAATGACAAACAGATGAATTAACTTGACGATTTCAGTATTTTCTAGTCCATGGTTCTGCTTTTTCTCGTGTAAGAATTTACAAGGGTACGCGTCAAGCAGGGTTCACTGCGTGCTTAAGCAAAGACTGACAAAGTAAGCGTCCGCAAACTGCACTCTGTGTTTCGATCCTAGTCTTCGAGTGTTACTAGTAAGTCTGAACGATGAGAAGTACAGTGTCCAAGCTGTCACCTTTCCAGTCCAAAATATAGATGCATTTGTCGACTACACCTCCAGCAGCACACAATCTCATGATTTACTTCGCGCAGTTACCCGTCTTGACTTGCCGAGTCGTTTGCTACCTCCTCTGCCTCTACTTCCAGAGCCACTGCCTCTACCTCCACCGCCTCTACCTCCACGGCCACTGCCTCTAAAGCCACCCCGACCCCGACCTCGACCGCTGCCTGAGTCAAAGTTATCTGTAGATTCCCTGGTATTCTGCTTTGATCTTCTGGTAGCACCGCCAAAGCCGTATTTCTTATCTCGCACCGAGCGTGGCACGCTCTTACCACCAGATTTCCCTCGTTTTGCAGGACGGTCAGAGATGGCATCTTCAACCGCAATGTCAAAGTCGTCTTCACCGCCCTGTCGATTGTCCAAGACATCCCCTCGTTCTGAAAGTTATACATTAGTTCCCGTGAAAGCGAAGCTGTCTGTCAATGGGAAGCATACTTCGCTTTAAACCTTTCAGCCTTTCCTCCATCTCTTTCTTGGATTTCTCGCGTTCCTTGAGCTTCTCAATTTGCACCTGCTTGCCAAACTTCTTGCCTTCCCTCTCCTTTCGTTTGTCTTCGCTCTTTTTGATGCCGGCAGTTTCGTCCAGCAGACGCTGTCGTATGCGTTCCATGTGTGCATCACTTTTAATCATTTCTGCAAAATAGTCAGAGGGTCGACTGAAGGGAAATTTATGTTTTTCTGCGAGCACTCGGGCTGCGTTGGCCCCATGAAGAGCTTGTTTATAACTAATATTATACAAGCCGAAAGTAAGAAAAATGAATTTTTTTTTAGGGAGGGAGGAGAGGAAAGGATAACTTACAAAGCAAGTTCACGATTAAGATCATCGTTTACGTCGACATCAATCGTCTGTGGGTAAGATAATACCAAAGTCTCTGTCCATGGGAATGATGGGTCCAATTGAATGGATTGACGAGTTCGTTCGAGGGCTACCTAGAAAATGAATGTCAGTAAATAGCTGTACTATTAATGAGGAATGTAAAGGACCTCGTCATCAATCTCGATTTTCTGACGAGGGACTGCGTCCTCGTCCACCGACTCTACTTCGTCCAGAAGAACCTCAACATCTTTTTTTCCTTCTACGCCTTCGTGCTCTTCCTCACATATATCTTCATCTTCACTTCCTTTATTCTCACTCTCACTTCCATCATCTTCAGCCCCGCTGACTTCGTCTTCCTCGTCAATCTCTACACCCAACTCTTCATCATCTGACCCAGCGTCATCTTCATCTTCAGCCGATTCAGATCCTGCGACTACTATTGCCGGAGCTTCTTTTGTTGGCTTTGTTTTCGCGTTGGAATTTCGTGGTTTTATGATTGAACTTTTAGCATGTTTGCTTGTGGGTGGCATGAGCGCAAAGTTTGTTGAGTCTAAAGGAAGTGCCAAAAAAATCATCGGCGGGGTTTAGCCAAGCAACTACAAATTTATTGCAACTCATCACAGGTTGCATGGGAAACAACATTACGAGTGTATTCATAAGTACTTCGGATGTACATCATAAATGTGCCATGTGTAGTGCATTATAATAAATATTACGGCGGTAGCAAAATATATCTACAAAATTTGTCAGGGGAGAATAGGGTTATAACAGAAGCTGTACAGAGGTGATGTACATGGTGCATAAATGATCGATAGATAGATAACATGAATGATAGGAGCACGAAATCACCTACAATAGTCATACACAGTTCAAAAAATCAAAGGCGGACAATGGTAAGGATAGCTATGCGTCCATCCTGAGCGATCCCGTGGTTAACACCTTTTATAGAGACATCAGCTTAGATTGTTACTGAATATCGTAGTGACAGACCTTTCTTTCCTCCCTTGATAAGATCTGTTCGCCACTCAACATTGGCTTTCCACCACATACCTTCCCACCACCCTCCTCGTACGGCCCGTTCCACGAGCCAGTCCCGCCCTATGTTATAACCGTCTGGAGCGATGGTATGTCGTGTACTCGAGTCTAGTTCTTTAGAAGCTCTGCCCTTGTATGTCAGAAGAAGATTTCTCATTGCAAAGCTATCTTGTACCCTATGAACCAAGCGCCACTATCCGCTTGAGTGCCATTCTGTTTCCACGCACGAAAGTGATGACCACCTATAAGAATGCCGGTTGGTATATGAGGGATGAAAAGTAGATGATGGAATATGAACCTGCAAGACTCTCCCAGCATGTTCCCCAGATTGGAAATCTTTGCCGTGCGAGAAACGCTTCCGTTTTCCGCCCATCTCCATCTCCTAAATTAGCCTGGTGTCGATGGCCATAATGCAGTCCAAGGCATTCTTCCGAGTATCCAAGGGACCTACAAAGAGGTCAGCTTGAGGCATTCAGAGCAGGCTTTGATGGATACATACTTTGCGTAGTGGTGTAACCCTGCATCAGTCAAGATAAACGGATCTGAGTGACCAGAGATGAGGACATTGAGGGGTTCCCCATATTCCCGGGTCGTATACTAAATACTCGTTAGCCACACTTGAATGGCTTTACTGATAAGCCTCACTCACGTCGAGGAATTGGCCACCCCTCTCCCGTGGATCAAACCATCCAAGCTCTGGTTTGTCAGACTGGGTCAATATTGCCTGAGATCCGGAGGAATCGACAGGAGAAGCGACGACAGGGTAGAGGAGTAGACATAGCAGGAATAAGGACATGTTGATGGTTGAAGAATGGGGTATGAATGGCCGACTCCTGGCAGTGGATCATGGCCGACCTGTGGCCCTGAGGGCTGTGGCGACAGAGAAAGCCTGAAGAAAACACATGTAGGATATTAGTAATTAAATAATAGCTGTTATTGAACCCAGGGTAAGCACGATCACACAGATAAAGTTCTTCCTCAGCAACCATGGCCTCTAGTCTCTTGCACCCACCCTCGCCCACGAATTCAGAACCACGGAATGTATTACGAGAATCTGATGATGAGGATGCAGATACAGCTTCACAGCTCTCGATACCTCTTTCCTCTCCACCACGGTCGCGCCGGACTTCGACCGCCAGTCATGATCCGCGTCAATCGTTCGCCACTTACAGCTCGGGCTCGTATTCCAATCGAGATGATTCTAATTCTGAAAGAGACGACGTGAATTATTGGGTGGCAACGCCAGGGACTTCGGTTTCACCGACATCGAACTCTGATGCCCCAACGGAATTCAAGTCACCCACATATCCACCGACCCCACCAAACCGAGATGATACCATGTCTATATCGTCGTTTGCATCGACATCATCAAGAAAGGCTCGTCCAGAATCACTTATAATTGCCCCGACAAATGATCCATTGGTGTTAGGAGTTGCTCTAGTGGACTTTAATCATCTTGTACGTTGTCTCTCCTTTCTTATATATTAACCTCGCTATATTATATCATCAGGTAGGACCTAGAATAGAATATTCGCGAGGGGAAATTTTTGAAGACGGAGAGGTGTCCAAGATCCTTCCTTTCCTTGCCCTCCCTGATGGTGCTCATCTGGTACGCACATATTGTGATCCACAACACATTTTACTCATTAAATCAGAGCGCGGAGGATTACTCTTATTTCCATCTCATCAGACCTGGACCTTCTCCAACAACTATATTCGGCATCTCGTAGGTTCAGACATATTGGCTCCACATCTTTGCTTATGGGCAATAGATGCAACCAGCAAATAGCTGCTTCAAGCCTTCTCGTCAAGGGTTCTGATGTCACACGCTCCACTGTCCAAAAAGCCGTTGTAGTACTCGCCGCTAAACCCGTATTTGGTCCAATACGGTATATATACCTCATTTTCCACGGTTTTGTTAAATAAAATTTCACCGCCTTCTAGGGACAAGTTACGCGTAGTAACTACCGCACTGTTTCTGCAGAGGTGAGTCTGTTATATACGTTCTAATCCCTAAATTGAACGCATGATTTACAGGGATTTCACCGATGCGAGCATTCTTGACGACTTCGGAGCTTCTTTGGAACGCTCATTGCGCGGGCAGCTCACAGACAGTGGGCTTTATATGGGTATGTCTTACACCCTGTTATTACCGTCGTTCTTAATCGTAAAGCTATTCAGGGACAAGTCTGTGAGTATCGTCAGACATCAGATGTCGTATCATGGAAGTAAAACCCACCTTGCAGAGGCGAGCTAGTCCATACCTTTCGGCAACGAACGTTAGTCCTTGTCAAAGCTTTAATGCTACAAAAAAGGGTATGAACATTCTAGTGAAATCGTTAAACTTTAATCACATCTCTTACTGGACATATAGATTATGTTCTTCGGATACCCAGTCGAGAAGCTATGTACATATCAATACTCGTTAGTGGCATTGCTGCCTGGTGCGTCCCCCTGTTTTTAGCCAGTGGATGTCCCATGAACCACATATCAAGGCCTTCTGCAAACGTTGGATGATTGCGGTTCGCCTCCCCTAGCTGCCCGGGCACCCACATTAACGCGACCGACATCCCTGCGGACCTCGGATCACAAGAGTATGATGGCTTTTATGGGATTACCCCTGGATATTTTCGGAAAGGTATGACCAAACGTCTCGCCAACCACGAAAATCTGATTATTACAAAAAATCAATTATAGGACTCATTTTTCCAGCCTTACCTCCCACTTCAACAGATCGACATGCTTAAGAACACACCAAGCTGGCTTTGTGGATGTACAAACTCTATCATCACTCAACAACAGCAAATAGATCTTCTCGTCAACGTACGTCGATCATAGATATATTTATTTACGCCAGACGCTGACGAGGACATTAGACAGACACTGGTGTTTTTGAATTCCGCGATCAAAAGCTAGAACGGTCAGCTGGACTGACTGCTGCGGACAGGAAATGGATGGATGACATTGTGACTGATGTTAATGAGAGCTGGGATGAAAATACGTCTACTCGACCAACGGGAATGCAGCAGTGCGTAATTTCTACCGGAGCATATTTGCAGATACGAAGTGAATTATCTATTTATAGATTCAAAGGAAGCGACGACTATCTCAGGGCAAAAGTATGTTTAAATCTTGTCCTTCAAAAGCCCCGATCCTCATTTCATTTTTAGTTCGAGGAATATATCGCTTCCGCCCTGGCGTCTGTGAAATACCGAGACTTTATTACCAAAGGCGAAAACAGTGGCGTGCTGATCACGGGAGGAACTGGTGTGTAATCGTAAGTAATTTTAACGGAGATAGTTTCCTGATCAGGTTTATGTAGGCGGCCATCCGAGCTCAACGGAAGACTTCAATCCTCTGTGGATATCTGAGTTCAAGCGAACTAATGCTTATGAAGTCTGGCAAAGAATAACGGATCCTGTTTTGTTCGATATAGTAGAACCAAGGTGATATTTCTCTACCGACCTTACTCCACCGTGGGTTAACCTGCTCTGGTCATAAAGGCATCCCTGCAACGAAAAACCTTCTGTGGTCGCTGACATCGGTCTTCGCCTACATGAAGGTATCCAAGAACTAAAACTCGATCAGCAACTCGCCCCTGCGAGGGAAGCAGTTGCACGGACATTCACCGTTGGCTCATCAAACTTCTTTAAAGCAGTTGAAGGTGTTAGAGAAAGATGGGGCCAACGCACTCCCACCAATCCATCACCACCCGTTCATGGAGACAACGTCGATTCTCTAAATAAAATGTCACGGACGAGTACGCCTCCTGTTGAGGTGTCAAAAGCTGACTGGGAGGAAGAAGATTGTCATACCGCAACGCCTGCGGGCACGCGCAAAAGACCTAACCTGCGACCATTCTCCTTGACCAGTACCAGCTCACTTTCATTGGAATCGCCTCCGGACACAAGTTTCAAACCACCTAATTCAGGTTGGAGCACTACTATTGGTTCCTTCCTTTCAGCCAGGGCTTCCAAGTTCCAATTGGCGTCTTCGAAGACGCCTACTACTGCAAGCCCAGGCGATGCCCCCGCGCTAGCCTATCTCACTCCCACTATTCACGAACAATTTGGTGAAGCTGAGGGATCGCCATTGTTCAATGGCGCGAGTCCTGGAACTAGTCCGACTGCTGCGACGGTGCCTCTGAGTATTGATGCTGTTTTAAACTCGGGTGCTTCGACACAAACTGCGAAAATTCCTTCAAATGATAGTGGTGTGGTTATTGTAGCTCAGCATGGGAGTCCTGGCACACTTCGGTAGAGGAAGTACTTTATTGTCAGAGTAACATGTTGGCATGTTACAGCGGCTGCTTATACAATTATAATGACAGATTCAGGCTTTTCTCACATGTTGAATGTTGAGAGTATCATCTTAGCTTGAACCTCTGAGTATGTGTAAGTTCAGCTAACAATGCACACCCAATTTATTTTATTTTATTTTATTTTTCGGATTTATTGTGCTAAAGGAATGGGTCCCTATGGTACACATGTCATGTTGACAGGTAGTTAGGTAGGGAGCAATAGTGTGGTGTGCTAAGTCAATGCCTGTCTATGATCTGTAATCTAATGATAAGCTAGAGCCATAGAATCCTGTATTGAAACTATTACAGCTCGAGTCGGAAAGTCCAAGGGGGCCCAAGGATCTTAAAAATGACACGGGGTCAGTAAACCTTTTTAAGGACTTTGAGGTGACCCCCCCCCTCCCC
>Ga0193743_1003145_pt1 | contig 11191 bp, 10 predicted proteins | sample L2c2metaG_FD_143038 | JGI IMG/M metagenome (GOLD analysis project Ga0193743, IMG submission 143038) | Soil microbial communities from a riparian zone of the East river system, Colorado, United States - L2c2 | ecosystem: Environmental > Terrestrial > Soil > Riparian zone | place: USA: East River...
ATCCCGCACGGCAATCATTCCGCTGATCCCCGACCCCATCCCGATCGGCACATACACCGTCTCCAGCCCCGGACACGCCGACAGAAACTCCAGCGCATACGTCGCCACGCCCGTCACCAGCAGCCGATGGTAGCTCGGAACCCAGTGCCATCCGTTCTCCTGCTCCAGCCGCACCGCATGTTCCAGGGCCGCCTGAAAGTCCTCGCCATGCTCTACCAGCTCCGCCCCCAGCGTGCGCATCGCCCGATTCTTCTCCACGCTGTTCCCACGCGGAACCACGATCACCGATCGAATCCCGCTCCGCGCAGCTCCCAGCGCGATCGACTGCCCATGATTCCCCCGCGTAGCCGATACGACCGTCTTCACCTCAGGCCGCTCCCGCGCCAGCCAATCCATGTAAACCAGCCCGCCCCGAAGCTTGAACGCCCCCACCGGCGTATGGTTCTCATGCTTCACCCATACCTCTGCCCCGGCCCGTTCACTGATGAGTGGCCAGCAGTACTGAGGCGTAGCCGGCATACTCCGATAGACCAGCTCGGCAGCCTCGCGAATATCCTCCAAACCCGGCAACACTACTCCCATCACAAGCTCCCCTCAGGCTTCGCAGTATTCGTGTGTCAATCTGATGGTGCCGCCGCAGCCGCCGATGCTGTTTGTTCTCGATCACCGGGTTCGCGAGATAAACCCAAAATCCGTGCGTACCTTCGCTCACCCAAAAACGCGCATCAGCCAACCGGCTTTGCCACACGTTTCACCACATCCAGACCACAAAAACACTACCCATTGCCACCAACTTTTGCCAAAACCCCTGCAAAATCAATACAAACGATCCCGAACCTGTGTCCGCACCAGGTACAGAAAAAACAGCAGCGCAAACATTCCCCGAATCATAAAAAACCCGACATGGGTCTTCTCAAACAGGAAGAAATCCCCGACGCTCAGCAGCAGACACCCCGCCGTCACCAGCGCCCATCCCCACTTCTTCAGCCGCAGCAGCCCGAAGATCCCCACTGCCAGCAGCGTGCACACCGAAAGAACCCCATACTTCGTCGCGCCCTGTCCAAACGCCCCATGCAGCCCTGCATAGACGTTCATCATCGTCATAAAAATCATGAACATGCAGATGCCCGCGATACCCGGCAGCATCTGGCCCTTCTTCGTCGTCAAATCTCTCTCATCGCTCATAAGGTATGCAGATAAGCCAGCAAATCGTCCAGATCCTGAGCACCCATCGTATTCCCCTGCGCCGGCATCATGTTGCGCCCATGCAAAATCGTGGCCGTCACCCGCTCATCGTTCGCCGGCATGCCGCTCGGCAGATATTGCTTCTTGAATATGCCAACCACCGGCGGCCCATTCAGAGGTGCGTCCTTCCGGTCATAGTGGCAAGCCTGGCAATGCGCCTGAAACACCGCATGCCCATGCGTCTGCTGCGCATTCAGCTCCGAAAACGGCGTAGGCGGCGCCACCGACTTGCACCCGGCCAGCACACACGCCAGCAGCAGCAGAAAAGAAGCTCGGCTCATCGCTTTATTCTCTCACCCTATCGGCGCACCGACTGTACCAGCAGCATCGCGCCAATACCCGCCAGTCCGACGTAAACATATCTGAGAAAGGCATCTCCATGCAGTCGATGATTGATCACCCTGCCCAGCCATATCGCTGGCAGCAGAACAGGCAGGCTTAGCAGATAATAGTGGGTCACAGCAGGAACCCACAGCCCCGCCAGCCAATATCCACTCATGCCAATAATGCTCGCCGGCAGAAAATATCCCTGCAACGTAGCGCGAAAATGCTGTGCGGACCAGCGGCGCATCGCCCCATAGATCACCAGCGGGGGACCATTCATTCCATACGCACCGCCGAGCATGCCCGCGCAAAACCCGCAGCCGAGAAGCCATATCCTGCTATCACGCTTCAACTCGGGCGGTTTGCTGCCAATCAGCGAATACACGGCAAATGCCATGATGAAAATCGCCAGGACAACCATCACCGCCTGTTGATGTCGGCTCGTCAGCAGCAACAGCCCCACCGGGGTGCCAAAGAGCGTGGAGGCCACCAGCCATCCCGTGCTGCGAATGTGGATCTTCCGCCAGTCCTGCGCAACGACTGCGGCAGCGATCGTAATCGACACCAGCACAGCAAGCGGCGCAGCGACCTTAAGGGGAATGCAAAGGGCGAGCAGCGGGACGGCAACCAGCGCCTCGCCAAATCCAAATGCCGATCGAATCAAAGTAGCAATAAACACTACGACCAGGACCTGCAACGTAGCGGCATCCATTACTTGACCCGCAGACGAATGACAGGCGTTCCAGACAATCGGCAGCTCTTCATCTTCCTATTCTAAAGAGTAGATCCGCACAACGAAACCCGCCCTTGCGACAGCTTCGACGATCAACCACGTTGCCTCTAGTTGGCCGCAGCAATCGCCACCACAATCTTGTCCATCACCTCTCGATCCACGTTCGACCGAGGAGTATGGTTCCCCACCATGATCGAAAAGATCACCGTCTTACCGCTCGCGCAATCCAGATAGCCACTCAGCGCCCGTGCCTCACTCAAAGTCCCCGTCTTCGCGAAGACATGGTCCTTCAGCGGAGTCTTCGGGAATCGCTCCGCCAGCGACCCATCCTCTCCCCCCACTGGCAGGGTGCTCTTCCAATCGGCAAACCACGGCTGCATCGCCGCATATTGCAGCAACCGCGCCGCAGCCCGCGGAGCCACGAGATCGTGCCCGCTCAACCCCGAGCCATCGAAGAAGACAAAATCATCCTTATCAATCCCAGCCCGCTCGAGGAATGCCCTGACCACCCGCGCCCCACCGACCGTCGATCCATCCCCCAGCACCGAAGCGCTGAGATCATGCAGCAATGTCTCCGCATGCAGATTCTGGCTGATCTTGTTCGTGACGACCATATCCTCCAGCAACGTAGGCGAAGTATGCTTCGCCAAAGGATTCAGATACGCAGCCTGCATGGCGTCGCAGTTATTCACGCAAGAGATAAGCCTCTTCGCAGCCCCATACGATTTAGACCAATCGATCCCTGGCAGCGGCTCATGCGATGCCTGCATAAAACCCCTCGCATCGCTCGAGATCCGATGCTCCGCCCTGGCCTTCCCCGTCACCACAATCCCCCGAGCCTCCAGCATCCCCTTCAGCGCCATGGCCGCATACTCCGCGGGATCGTGGATTGCGATCTCCTCCTCATCCGGCTGAGCATCCACGGCAATCGTCCCGTACACTCGCAGCACCTTCGATCCCAGTGCCCGCTCGATCTGCACATGGCTCCCACTCTTCGCCACGCCCGTCACCAGACCCGACACATCCACCGTGTAATAGGGCACCGCCGGATCGACAACCACCGCTCCCGGCTTCCCTGCCGCATCGCCCGGCAACACCGTGAACTTCAACTGGCTGTCATTGATCGAAAGCGCCGATACCGGGGCCCCATAGCCCCAAACCGTATCGTCAATCGACCAGTCTTCCGCATACGGTTCCCACGGAAACAGTGTGTCGTCCCCCACCACATCGCCGTTCACCAGCTTCAGCCCCGTCTTCGCCACCTGGTCCGCCATCTCCTCGAGATAGCGCAGTGCCGCAGGAGCAGGTGGAGCCGGCTTAGGCCGTAACGCCGGCGCTATATACGGAATCGCCCGTCCCGAGAGATTCGCGTCCCCACTCCCCACCAGCACCACGTCTCCCCGCAGCTTGTCCGCTCCGTTGAAGACGCCCTTCGCCACTACCTTCGTCTCAAACGTCGTTCCTGCGCCCAGCAAGGCAATCGCCGTAGCCGTCGTAAACATCTTCGTGTTGCTGGCCGGCTGAAACAGTTGCTCCTCATTCATCGAGAAGATCGGAGTCCCATCCATCGTCATCACTTTGATCCCCCAGTGAGCCCGAGCCACGGCGGGGTCTTCGAGCAGCCGCGTAATCTCCCGCGCCAGCTTCGTTCCCACCCCACTCCACCCTGCCTTTGCCATCCCTGGAGGGTCGTCGCTCACACTCCGGACCTGCGCCCGCCCCATCTGCCCACACAGCACCACCCCACACACCGTCCAAACCAGTACTCTATCTCTCATATTCGCGCAGTCTAGCATTCACCGTTCCATCCATCATCTCTAATTCGTGTGCCCATCACTTAGCCCCTTACCCCTAAGCTCCAGGCTGCCTTTAGAATCCAACCATGCCCTTCGACACCCGCCAACGCTTCGAGTGGCAACTCCGGACGCGAACCCTGACCCTCGGCCGGAAGACCCTCATCATGGGCATCCTCAACATCACACCCGACTCTTTCTCCGATGGCGGCCACTTCTACACTCCCGAAGACACACGGGAACGAGCCGTAGCCCAGGCTCTCCAGATGCTCGCCGAAGGAGCCGACATCCTCGACATCGGCGGCGAATCCACCCGTCCCAACGCCACCCCCCTGCTGGCCGACGAAGAGCAGAACCGCATCCTCCCCGTCATCGAAGCCATCCGCACGCAAAAGCCCGAAGCGGTCCTCTCCGTCGACACCTTCCACGCCGCGACGGCACAGCGCGCAGTAGAAGCCGGAGCCGAGATCGTCAACGACGTAAGCGGCCACCTCTGGGATCCAGCCATGTCCGCCACGTGCGCTCGACTTGGCTGCGGTACCATCCTCATGCACACGCGAGGCCGCCCCCAGGACTGGCGTACCCTCCCACCCATCCCTTCAGATAAAGTGACCCCTCTTGTCCTCGCAGGCCTCAAGGAGCGCGTCGCGGCCGCCACAGCAGCAGGCATCTCCCGCGAGAAGATCGCCATAGACCCCGGCTTCGGCTTCGGCAAGTACCTCGACGAGAACTATCCCCTGCTCGCCCACCTCGACCAGTTCCGCCAGTTCAACCTGTCCATCCTCGTCGGCGTCTCCCGCAAAGGCTTCCTCGGCCATACCCTCGCGCGAACCTCCAGCCCCGGCGTCATTCATGTAACCCCGTCCCCCGCGCAAGCCCGCCTCCATGCCACCACCGCAGCCAATGTAGCCTCCATCCTCGCCGGAGCCCACATCGTCCGCGTCCACGACGTCCGCCCCGCCGCCGAAGCTGCCGCCATCGCCGACCGCATCCTCGCCTTTTAAGCCGGATTCCCCGACGAATCCGTCGTCCACGACTCCGTCTGGAACGCAATAAACACTGCCGTCCATGTCCCCTTCGACGGCAGGTGAATCAATAGCGCCCCATCCTGCCACACCCCGTTATCCCCTCCATGATTGTTCACGGGATTTCCCTGGTTCATGTGGATATCGTGAATCCCATCCACCCTCCCCTTGTCCGCAAACGCACTCCCAAACGCATAGATCACGCCGCCCTTATCCGCGATCGTCATGTTCAGCAACGTCACCACGGCATTCTGCAGCGCAGCCGCCCGGGCGCGGTTCAACATGCGCTCCTGCTCGCTCCCCTTCGAAAGCATCTGCGGCAATAGAGTCATCTGCTCCCGCGTAATCATCGGTCTCCCATCCACCTCCGACCGCACGTAGTCCAGCGCCAAGCCGCCCGGAGCGCTCTTCAACGTCGTCATCCCCATCGGCAACGCCAGCAGCGCCGCCTCATCTGGCGGCGTAAATCCCTCTTCAATCGCGTACAGCACCTCTGACCCATCCCCCGACTGGATATTCACCGCCACCGTAAACGGCCCACCCGGAGCATTCATCGTGATCTGATAGTGCGTACTCGCCCCTGTCACTACTTTTCCCGCAACCGGATTACCCGCCAGCACGCTGTAGTTCCTGATCGGCATAACTCTCCTCAATAAGCTCTGCAACAGAGCCAGTTGTGCATCAGTTTAAGTTGCCGCAGGGCCTTGCAACTACCTCAAACACCGCTTTGCGAGAACAGAGAAGCTCCATCACGGTTGCGAGTAGTAGCCCTGCCGCGTCCGTGCCGTCAGGCCAGGTTTTGCCACCTGGATCTCCACGTGGTGGTATTCGCCGGACTGGTCGGCAGGTGGCGGATTGAAAGAAAACTCATAGTAGGCGTCAGTGTCCGCGATGCACTGCTGCAGCTGAGCCGTGATGTCATTGCTGGCGTTGAGGACGAGTCCGCCGGTCTGGGTAGCAAGTACCTGAAGCGACAGGTCTCCCAGGAGCACATCGTTGGGCTTGCTGATGCCCTTAACAAACTCCTTATAGTAAGAAGTGCGGAGAAGGGATTCGCTGACGCCAATGGGATCGATGCTGTAGAGGGTGATGCGCGCCTGTCGCAGTGCGGTGGATAGGTTGACGATCTCGTCATAAATTCGCTGGCGCTGCTTCCAGCTCAGGTCGATACGGGGGCCTGACAACAGAGGCCAGCCGGGAGACACCCACAAGATGATCTTGCGTCCGGGCCGGGTCGCTTCCCGGGCAGCAAGCTGGTGAAGCGCGTCGAGCGAGAGTTGGACGCGTTCATCGGCGCCATAGAAGCCGCTGGAACGGCGGATGGTGCGAAGCCCAATTGCCGCCTTATCGAGAGAGCTGCTGAGAGCGTTGCCGTCGCTCGACGCGTCCTCCTGAATCTGAGTACCGTTGTCGGTAAAGATCGCGAGTGTTGTAGGGTGTGCCAGGTGCCCGTTATTGGCGCGCAGAAACCTGTCGATCTGGTCACGCTCGTAGGGGATGCGCTCGTACGGGACATTGACCGCATCGACAAGGAGAATGACCTTGATCGGAGCCTGGCTTCCACCGAGAGCATGGAAAGATGTAATGGGCTGCGGCGTCTTGTTATCGAAGAGAGTGAAGTCCTGTTGCCGAAGTCCGGGAACTGGCGGTCCAGAACTCTGCGTAACAACGACATCTAGGTAGAGCTTGGCTGGGGATTGGCCTGCGGGAGTGTTCTGCTGTGCCGAGGCTGGAGCGGTAAAGGGCAGAAAAGCAAGGAGAAGCAGGACGCAAAAACGTGTTTCGATCGGCATGTCTTTCCTCTTCCGAGCGAAGGCGGAGAGGCCTCCGTTGGAGCGCACCGTAGCTGCAACGCACGCGCGACTGTCTAAAAGATAGATGCTACTGGAGGTTGATGGGACTGATGAAATTGAAGCTGGAATCAACAACTGAAGAAGTAGCCACCGTTTTGAACACGCATTTATGGTGGTTCACGTCCAAAACCTGAAAAACCTCAGAGCGCCAGGTGCTATCCTTGGGCGAAGGAAAAACGAATGCCGCTTTCGCTCCTCATCCTCCAGATCGTCACCCTCCTCGCCGTCGTCTTCCTTCTGCTCCGCAAGCAGGCAGCCCCCGACCAGGACACCCGCCTGTCCCAGCTCCCTGACCAGCTAACTCGCCTGGACGTTCGCAACCAGGCCCTCGACGAGCACATCCGCACCTCCTTCGTTCAGATGCGCAACGACATCGCCACCGAGGCACAGCGCACCCGCGAGGCCAGCGAGACCGCCTTCGCCGCCCTCCGCACCGAAGTCACCGCCAGCATCTCCACCCTCGGCGCAACGCTGAACACCGGCCTTGCCGCCTTCCGCTCCGACAACAAGGCCTCCGACGACCTCCTCCGCAACGCCGTCCAGCACCACATGGACGCCATCACCCAGCGCATCTCCGCCTTCACCAACGACACCAACGAGCGCCACACCAGCCTCCGCGAGTCCCTCAACACCAAGCTCGCCGATCTCATGGCCAGCAACACCACTCTGCAGAACCAGCTCCGCACCGCCGTCGAAGAGCGCCTCACCAAACTCAACGAGGACAACTCCAAAGAGCTCGAAAAGATGCGCCAGACCGTCGACGAGAAGCTCAACGACACCCTCCAGACGCGCCTCACCGAGTCCTTCGGCCAGGTCACCGACCAGCTCAACAAGGTCCACAGCGGCCTCGGCGAGATGACCAAGCTCTCCGACGGCGTCAACGACCTCAGCCGCATCTTCACCAACGTCAAGTCCCGCGGTGGCTTTGCCGAAGTCCAGCTCGGCATGTTGCTCGAACAGATGCTCGCCCCCAGCCAGTTCCTTCGCAACGCCAAGGTCAAGGAAGGCTCTCTCGAGGTCGTCGAGTTCGCCGTCCGCTTCCCCAGCCACGCAGGGGAGACCCTGCTGCCTATCGACGCCAAGTTCCCGCGCGAAGACTGGGAGCGCCTCGAGGCCGCCTACGAGAGCAACATCCCGGAGAACATCGCCGCCGCCGGCAAGGCCTTCGAGGCTGCCATCCGCACCGAAGGCGAGCGCATCTGCAAAAAATACATCAATCCGCCCATCACCACGCCCCACGCCATCATGTTCCTCCCCACCGAAGGCCTCTATGCGGAGGTCATGCGCCGCGACGCCCTCCAGGCCGAGATCCAGTCCCGCTGCCAGGTCACCATCGCCGGACCCAGCACCCTCTCAGCCATCCTCACCAGCTTCCAGATGGGCTTCCACATGCTCGCCATCCAGGAAAAGGGCGACGAGGTCTGGAAGGTCCTCGAAGGAACCAAGCGCGAGTTCAACACCTTCGAGACCCTCATGACCAAGATGGAGTCTCAGGTCGGCACCGTGCAGAACACCATTCAGAAGCTCGGCGTTCGCACCCGTGCCATCAATCGCACCCTGCGCGAAGTCGGCGAAGTGGACAATAGCACCCCCGCCAACAACCTCATCGGCTTCGAAGAGATGGCTGGCGTCGCCCCTCTTCTTGCCGCCTCCGCTGACGAAGAATAGTTGCTCCCGGTCCGATATCCCCCATTACACATCGCCCGCTTTGCTTTACACTCTGCTAGGCGCTCAGTATTCTTGAGATTGGCTGTGTTGACCACCCCGCACATTCACCAATAGGTTTTGATTCCAGAAGTAAACAGGAGAAGGACATGGCAGTAGTAGATGAAAAGGTAAAACAGATTATCGTCGAGCAGCTTCAGGTGGATGAAGCCGAAGTAACCCCCGGCGCGAGCTTTCAGGAAGATCTCGGCGCCGACTCCCTCGACGTAGTCGAGCTCGTCATGCAGTTCGAAGAAGCCTTCGACATCCAGATCCCCGACGAAGACGCCGAGAAGATCAAGACCGTTAAAGATGCCATCGATTACATTGAAAAGAACCAGAAGGCGGCGAAGTAACAATGGAGCAGCGTCGCGTCGTCGTAACCGGCCTTGGCCTCATCTGCGGGGTCGGTAATACCGTGTCTGAAGTCTGGCAAGGTCTGCTCGCAGGCAAGAGCGGCATGGCCGAGATCAAAGCCTTCGATCTCACCGGCCATCCTGTCCGCTTCGCCGCCGAGGTCAAGAACTTCGACCCGCTGCAATTCATCGACAAAAAAGAGGCCCGCAAGATGGGCCGCTTTATCCACTTGGCCATCGCCGCCGCCGATGAGGCCATGAAGCACTCCGGCCTCCAGGTCACCCCGGAGATCGCCGATCGCTTCGGCGTTCACATCGGCTCCGGCATCGGCGGATTCGACGTCATCGAGCGCGAACACTCGGCTATGCTCGCCGGCGGTCCGCGCAAGATCTCGCCCTTCTTCATCCCTGGCTCTATCGTCAACCTCGCCGCCGGCCACGTCAGCATCCGCTACAACGCCAAAGGACCAAACGAGGCCACCGCGACAGCCTGCACCTCCAGCGCCCATTCCATCGGCGACGCCTTCCGCATCATCCAGCGCGGCGACGCCGACGCCATGATCGCCGGAGGCACCGAAGCCGCCATCACCCCCATGGGTGTCGGTGGATTCGCCGCCATGAAGGCCCTCTCCACCCGCAACGAAGACCCCGAACACGCCTGCCGTCCCTTTGATAAGGACCGCGACGGCTTCGTCGTAGGGGAAGGCGCCGGCATCCTCATCATGGAGGAGCTCGAGTTCGCCAAGGCACGCGGCGCCCATATCCTTGCCGAGGTCATCGGCTACGGCATGTCCGCCGATGCCTTCCACATGACTGGCATGGCTCCCGAGGGCGAAGGCTGCTTCCGCGCCATGTCCGCCGCCCTCAAGGTAGCTGGCATCTCACCCGACAAGATCGACTACGTCAACGCGCACGCCACTTCGACTCCTTTGGGCGATGCTCTCGAATCGCAGGCCATCGAAAACGTCTTCGGCGAGCACGCGAAGAACGGAACCCTCCTCGTCAGCTCCACCAAGTCCATGACCGGCCACCTCCTCGGCGGCGCAGGCGGACTCGAAGCCGGCATCACCATCATGGCGATGCTCGAGCAGACGGCCCCCCCGACCATGAACATCGTCGAGCTTGACCCCCAGTGCCGCCTGAACTACGTCCCCAACAAACCCCAGGCTGCGAAGATCGACTACGCCCTATCCAACTCCTTCGGCTTCGGCGGGACCAACGGCTCTCTCGTCTTCAAGCGCTGGACCGAGTAAGCTCTTCCGCTCTCACGAATAGAAAAAGGCATGGCTTCCGCCGTGCCTTTTCTGTTCCCACGTTCCACTCGATCTTGCGTGTGTCCATAGCACGCGCACCGCCAGCAGGCACCCCGCCCATAGCCTAGCTCGTCGCCACAGCAATCCCGATGCTGATCACCATGCCAATCACCCACCACCCCACCACCACGGCAGCCGCCTTACCCTTCGACACCTTCGCGACAATTGCAGTTCCGATCACCAGCAGCGCCAGCTGCCACAATCCGATTACATCGAAGAAACTCAGAATCGTCTTCGCCACCGGCCCGGCGTCGGGCATGTAGTAGGCAAGATTCGTCCCCACTGGATTCCGCAGATCGTAGGAATCGGCATTACCACCAAACAGCAGCGTCACGATCGTCAACAATCCCGTCAGCAGCCTCGGCAGACCGGCATACATGCACACCGCGAACATCTGACCAAACGTCGCCTGAGCGCCTAGCCCGAAGTTGAAGGTCGCCCAGTAGAGCATCGCCCCAATCGACACAAAGATCAGAATGAAGACAAAGGCCCCATAGCTCGAATAGCGATAGCCCTTGCCCATCGCCCGGATCTGCGTCGCCCTCTGCTCCGGGGTAAGGCTCGCCAACTTCTCCTCTTGCTTCGCGTTCTGGTGGACCTGGTTCTCCGCCACCCGCTCGAAGCCCACCTGCTTGTCGACGACGAAGGTAGTTCCCAGCGTCACCAGCACCGCCAGCAAAAACGGCAGCCACCAGCTCGTACTCCGCAGAATATCCGTAAAGGTCTTCGACGGAGCGACGAATGTATCCACCACCCGCTCCACCTGGCTCAACCCCTTCCCCTGTCCATCCAAACTATCGCTCACGCTCTTCTCCTGAAGTTTTTCTGGTCCATCGAGTGGCGCA
>Ga0193743_1003146_pt1 | contig 11189 bp, 13 predicted proteins | sample L2c2metaG_FD_143038 | JGI IMG/M metagenome (GOLD analysis project Ga0193743, IMG submission 143038) | Soil microbial communities from a riparian zone of the East river system, Colorado, United States - L2c2 | ecosystem: Environmental > Terrestrial > Soil > Riparian zone | place: USA: East River...
TATACTAATGTCCATGTGTTGTCCTCAAGGCAAACACATGTAAAACATATGGTAAAAGCATGTTGCGCAGCAACATGTGTAGAATGCATGTCAATTGTCAATGAAAGACATGAGTCAAAGGCATGTCAAATGCATGTAAGTAATAAAGTAAAAGAAATGTATCTTAGATCATCATCTGATGATAAGATCAAGAGATCAAGATAAGATCGTAGATCGTCGAGATAAGATCGCCAAGATAAGATCGTCAAGATAAGATCGATATGATCAAGAGATCTATAAGATAAGATCAAGTAAAGTTCAAGTGTTCAAAGTAAAAGTAAAAGTAAAAAGAGTGTCGTAACAGTGACCGAGACTCATGACCTTGAGACTGGTGCGTGCGCGATGTGATTGGCCTGGAACATGGAACGTGTGTGGAGCATGGTGGGGCTGTGGTTGTGCTGCGGTAGAAAGCACATGGTGTTGGTTGGTAATGACAATGATAAGAATGCAGGTTGTTCTGGTGGTAACGGAGTGGAGGGAGTATTCCGACGGAGCTCTGATATAAGTCCGACGAAGGTGGCCAGTGGTAATGGTGGCACTGAACAATGGTGAGGCGGCCATCATTGGAGACTCCGTCGGAGCCATCCTTTGATTGTTCTTCGGAAAGAACGTGACCGAGCACGGACCATGACAATTTTCATCATCATGGTCATGACTGGAAAGATGACAATCATTATGGTCTATGAAAAGAAAGATCAGTACATGATGTAATAAAATAATCCCATGAAACTTATGCAAAGCCATACATGTTTCTCAGAAATCTGTGTTATCATTCAATTGTTCATCTTCTGAAACATTGCCCTTCATGCTATAGAATTCATATAATCACTGACAACAAAAGTTGCAAGAAGAAAAAAATAATAACTTCTTGAACAGTAGGAGAGAAGAGACATCTATCAACTGCAAAACAATGACTCTGAGCCATCCTGTTGAAATAATTTCACAGCTAGGAATCAAGTTAGCCTTGAGTACGAGAGTTATCTTGTCTCAAGCTGAACTTGTCAGTATTAGCTACCCGTATTACCTAACATACTATAAACGGAGGGTCTGTAGATAAAATAGATAACGAGATAAACTCAACACATCCTACACGTCCTTTGATATCACAGGAAAGCATGAAAAAGACCGAACATACACAATCTTGAACAGTAGCAGAGAGGACGCGTCTATCGACTGCATACGACGACTCTGAACATCCTACACCATTCTTTAATATGACAGTAAAACATGATAAAGACCGAACATACACTGATAATCTGCGGCAGATGTCGTCAAGATGGGCTGAAAGGCCTTCTCATTAGAATTATTACAGAGCGGTGGCGATTGTCCATTGAAAAAAATAAAATGTGAGCGAGGACGCAAGAAGAGCATGGTTTGAAAAAAAATATCACATTTATGTCATTACAGAAATGCCGAATTCATGCCGAACTGTCTCACCTCGACATATCATCCCTGTACCTTCAAGAGACCATGTGCTGTCAAGGTGTTTGCTCCAAAGTCGAAAGGTTATGCATGAGATCTGAGTATTAGAGAAAAAATCTTCTGCAGCATGCGCTGCAGCGACCGAACGCAAGAGGGGCTAGTGGGAAAAAAAAACATAAAAAAAGTAGTATAGATTACGACTCACCTTCATATAGTGACTTTGGTCTTTTTCAAGTAGCAGGTATACAAATGAATGATTATAGTACACACATTCTAGAGACAAGGTTTCAAGAAATCCTCCCAACCCAAACCCATAGGAATAATAGTTCTAGGAAGTAATACAAATTTCATACATCCCTTCATGATACTCAGTTCAATGTGGGATCGTGGATTGACTATAAAGATATTGCCAATATACCTGTTTTTATTAAAAAAAAACTTTAATAAGACTTATTTTATTACGGGAAAAAGGTTGATTTTCGTACGCACGATGTCCTCAAAATTGTTACTCAATTTACGCAGATACAACCTTTGGCCTGGAAGTCATTGGTATAGGCGACGGTGGTACAACTTCTTTGGGTCTATTGCGATAACAGATGGTCGCAATCACCGACATGATGAAGACTTCAAATCCTGCAAGGATGGCGGACACAACGAACGTGATTAGGACAGGATCCATGGGGCATTTGGATGAAGAGCAATAAATCCGGTGAAATATTCTCGAACCGATGGCGCAGGTGGCGGTGGAATATAACCACAACACGATGAGGAAACATGTGTATCCTATGCTCCGCCATGATGATGGTTCAAAAGGAAGTGTAGGGTCGACCTGTCGGGCGTGCTGCCAGGCAACGAGAATGGTAGCTACATGGAAGGGGGTGCTGAAAACATATGCTATGATTGTGGGGATTGAGTACAATGGTGATAATGAGACGTTGATAAGAGCGAAGATGAAGGGTAAGATGGAAAATCCGAGGGAGGTATAGGTGAGGAGTGGGAGGTGTTGTGGAATCTTTGAGTTCTCGCAAGAAACGAGGGTGTGAGTGGACGCTGTGTCTGAGGTATCCACGATAATCATGATCAGAAGCGATCCAATTAAAATGTTATGAAAAGACGAAGAGCAACTTCATTGTTAGTGATCTCAAACTAGTTATGACTGCGCAGTGCCTGACGCTGTCAACCTGTCGGCTTGTCGGCTTGCACAGCCATAAATTGATGCGTCTGCCAGGATCATCGGCATATCACACTCAAACGCTACGATCACTTCTGGGAGACTATCGTTCCGTAAACGAGCTGGGCTCTTTGTATCGATGTTGATATCTGGGCTTGTGGGTGAATCTTTGCTGGAATGATGTTCACCTTTTCATGGGCCCACGAGATATTGAGCACGGCGTTAATTGACAGGTTTACGAAGTTATTCGATTTCAACTGGTAGCCGAAATTTACATCGTACCATCCATGTTTGTTCCCGTCAATTTGATCGGCTTGCGCTCGTTGACTACTGACCCGCCATGATTCGGCATGTTGGGGTTCGACCTGCTTGGACATGTTTCAGAGGAAGACCATCTTCTCGGGTCGGCCTATAGGACCATTCCTTCCAACGGGTACAGGTTAAAAATCCCAGCACCAATAGTTATGGCATCAACAAAATATCATTTAGCCCATCAGCCACAACAAGGGATCTTCTTTCCTCCTAGGGGGCCCGAACAAATTTTGGTACATAAGCAGTAGGAAGTTTGGATCTACTCGAGGGGTTACCACCGTTAACGTTGAGCGGATTGAACTACTCCTGACGAATAATGTGGATGGGTTGCCATGTCCTGATCCAAAATGGTCCTGGATCCCCATAGGTGTTCCGGAGCTTACTTGATTGCGAAATATAGGTTGGGAAGTAAGGTGTAATGATTCTAATCGAGCTTCGCCAAAACAGTGATGACCACCTGAACGTCAAACGATCTTAAACTTCGCGCTACAGTTTTAAAGAACAGACGTTTGCCGTAAAGAGCGCAGTCGTAGAAAATGTCATGTAAATGTTATTGAGATGGGTAAATGAAACAAACGATGGAAGTGAATGGCTACAGTTAATTGTATGAATATGAATTATATCTATATACTTCTTGGATCGACTTTTGCGGTTGGTGGGACTTGATACAGAGCGAGAATTATTAAGGAATACAAGTAAGGTAGAGAGTATGCGAGGGTATTAAATGGGTGTTGTCGGTGGAGTGCTACCAGCCTCAATAGGAATGAACATGTCCCACACAGGAGACAATAGGCGGCGTATGCTGGTAAAGGAGGGCTTGAATGGCGTCTCTCCACTTTTCCTCGTAAAATACGGCCTGATCCTGAGTGACTTTCACTTGTAGATCCTGAGAAACGCCTGCAAGGTCATTCTCGCGCTGTCGCAAAATATAATCTAGTTCTTCTTCAAACGCATCCGTGCTACCCATGCAAGTGAGATTGGGAAGCCTAGCACCAAGAGGTGAACTGGGACGTGAGGTGCCTACAGGAGCAGGACTCGAAGGTCTGGAAAAAACCGACAAGAGGGGTGATCGAGGCGATTTAGGGCGAATAATAGTACGTGTTGTTGTGTAATCCTCCCTTTCGAATACATCAGTCGACTGAGTGTCATTTTTGTGACTGAAGATAGTGGCCTCGATGGCAGTGAGGGACGATGGCGTAGATTCGTCGGTAGCGGAGCTAGATTGGTTCGTAGTCGCAGTTTCATCAGATGGTGAAGATTCAGGAGATAGAATATTGATCTGTGGAATGCCAGATTCCTCGGGATGCACACTGGGAGCCACTGTAGAAATAACGAGAGTCGAAGGTTTCTGGAAGAACTGATGTCAAAAAAGGAAAGAACCAAGATCGTTTCTTACACTCACACGACGTTTGGAAAGGTCAAAGCGTTGAGCATCCATGGCTTCAAGCCGAAGGAGTGTAGAGTTCATTTTATAGAGCGAGAAGATGTATGGAGATGGAGTAAAAGGCGTCGACGTGATATTAGAGGCCTAGGTGAAACAGCTGATGGGTCCCTCAGTCAGATGAGCCCGGCCTTATATATCATGCTGGACTCGAAATTGTGGCATGAAATTGACAGTAGGTTTCGTCGGGACCCTGAAGAGTAAGAGGCCCGCCATATCCATTCTGGAACATTTGAATGGCCCACACAATGTGTCGGTCCGCAGGTGCTTTGGAACCTCAGGTCACTTTCGGCCCTTAAAGGACGTCCAGAAGATAAAAAGGCTGACTTACAGGCCATACGGAACGTGTTCTTTGTGATGAAGTTAAAAGCAGCATTACAATGGCGTGGTCCGGTGGCCTCATGTCAAAGCCACTTTGGACATGATATATATGAGTGCTCGCAGAGGGGAGGGCGCAAGCACATCTTCTTTCCATCCAACAACGACGAATATTAACAAATGTCGATATCCAAGGTAACCTCCAAGGCAATTTCAGCCCCGCCTCTGAGAAAGGTACGGTTGCCACACCTCTTTGGAACCCCTTCGCTCCCGTCCTGACAATCCTTTTGGAGGCGCAATCCTCCCCTTCTATGACAAGGCCAGGAGAACGAGAGATCCCACCGTTTCCAGCAGAATTACAACAACAGCTGGCAGTGATGAGAGGAGATACCATGCCAGAAAGATGGATATGTGTCGTGCGACGAGAGAAAATCAATTTTGCTGTGGGTAGAATCATACAGGTCGGCAAGGTGAATGACACATCCCCGTTTCTATACCAGAAACATGGACTGATAAAAAAATGGGATGGAGCAGAAGCAGAACACCGTTTCGAAGGATTGATTAATATGGGCACTGGTACTGGAGGCAATCATAAGTGCTGATCGATGATCTTTGACGGCTGCAGCACACTGTCACAATAAATTTAAACATTAAGCAGAGACAGTCAAACGTGAAAAATCGATCATAGTTTGAAAAGGAGGCCTAAGAATTTTGGATGCAGGTGAAAAGAAAGATGTAGGTCCTTACGAGCTAGATCTCGCGTGGGTAAAAAATCACCACATCAAGCTGATGGCAAGCTGCTTGCAGCCATAGACAATGACATGGCTCGACTCCCCGCGAGCTTCACCAGTCTTTATCGCTTGTTCCTTCGCACGGCTTCCGCTGCTGTGCTACACCACAGATCAGCACGCATGAACCTCATAACGCGCTGGCGACCCATCTTCGACGCTGCAGCGAAGGTAACCAAAGAACTTGAGCACAGCCCACAGAGCAATTCCTCTAGGTGGAGACAGGAGAGGGTTGACTGGTTGACAATATGGAACGAACGTGGTTAGTCCATTTAATTATATTTGTAGGCATGGGCAATTCCACCTTACTCTGACTATAGTTGATCGTACACTTGCACTTCTGTATACATCTTGTCACTCGCGAGGTTTGCCTCACCAGCTCGTTCGAAACCTGGCTTATCTACGAGGCTCTGAAAGGCAAAGGATTCGGCTGACGCAAGCGAGACGTAAAGTCTGGGACCCCCGGAATAAAGCTTTGCTAACAAAATCACAGTCTGTGAAGCTTAAGGATGTCAACGTATCAGCGAAAAAGAAGAAGGAAGCGCAGTTTGAACTCAACGCTGATGGAGCTTTGGGTGAGGTCGTTCGGATGGCTGAAGGCTGCGGTAATTTGACTCTGGGTCGCGAGTCAACGGTCGCCTCACGGAAATCTTAAATATCGCCCCCGTCATAACTATCTTGCGGGTCCCCCGTATGTACTGCCGGAAGCTTATACTCGCAAACTACATCTCCCAATACTCTTTCGCTCGGTCGCGCACATGCAGATATCCCTCAAGTCCATTGACCACAACGTCCAAATCCTTTGAGGATCTATTTACGTTAGCATTCTCTCTATTATTTTTGGATGTTGGAACGCGCTAGCCAGATGTCCCCTCGGATTGCAATGATTTTTCCTGGTGACTTTGGTACTCTGGACGATTGGCATGGGTTATGCAATCTCTCCAAAAGCCCGTAAGCTGGCTTGTATTATGTCGTTCATTAGATATGATATATCCCCCCCTGTCAGCTGAACCCAATTTTTCAGGTTGACCATGGCTAATTTTATTTGTTCCTCATTGCAAGAATGACTTGTTCGCCTCTGAACCGTATCTATTGAGAGGAACTATTAGTCTACGTGTGTACAGAACAATGTGTGTAGCAGACTGCCGATGACACCGGGCGTGCCAACAGTTTCGGTAGTTTTCGGCCTCGAGGCCTACATACAACCTCCGTGAAAGAACTTTCACAGCAGCCTCGGTAGGCAGTGTGAAGACTCCTACCGTCTCTTCACAGATGCTCTCACTGACATCTCAGTGATAATCCCTTGTCCAGGTACTGGCTAAGTTTGTTCTTGGCAGAGCCTGAGAGACAACTTGTTCGACTTGGGCTGCTGTTCATATATCAGATTCGGCATTCCAAGCGCTCATGACATGGCTGCATCTGAACCGTCGCCGGTGTCTGATGAGTCAAGTTCTGAAGGGTATGGATTTTATAATAAAGAGTCTCTAACTAACTTAACACCGATATCTCTCTAGGCCACACCTTCGCCAACTTTTAAATGAAACGATCACTCACGATCAACCAACAGCGATGTCTCCACGATCAGCCTTACTTGCACATACCTCTCTAAGAGAACACTCGGTGGAAGAGCCGATTAATACGATTATTGAACCACCACGTATGCGGAAACGCACCTCTGCCTCTGAAGGACGCCGGAAACGAGAACGGGATCTTGCGAATGCGAGTCCATCCCAACGAGAACTTGTCCGCCTTTTGATTGACCAAGAACAAGAAGCCTCCACACTACGAAGACAACTCTCTATTGCTAACCAACGAGTGGAATCTGAAGCAAGAAGAGCGGCAGAACTCGAACAAGCGAATCGGCTGGCCACTCAACGATATCATGAAATCAATGAAAGCAAGGTCGTCGTCCAGCAAGAGGCTAGCAAGGCTATTCAGAACTCCCGACTCTACCATTTAGAACTCGAGAATGCACAGAAAGAGATTGAGAGGGCGCAAGAAAGCTTGAAACGCATTGAGAAGGAACGAGATGAAGCTGAAGCAGCTGCCGCTCGAGCGAGGACTAAAACCAGGAAGCTTCGTCAACAGCAGATGGTCGCTGCGGCGCGCGAGGAAGGCAGACAACTTGGCTTTGAAGCTGGTTTTGAGCATGCACGTCAGGAACGTCTCTTAACCGGAAGCACTAGGAGACCCCATAGTTCTGCTTCCAGGCGGAATCCCCACTCAAGCAGTAGGGATGTTGTCACTAGGCCCTATTCCCCTGCCGAAAATCCTTCATACCAACGCTCAATGCGAAGTCATAATTCACAGGAAGTGAATGAGGAAGTTTTGCGAAGATCAACTCCCTTGGACGACCTTGACACAAGTCCTGAACCGCTTGCTGATCTCCAAATACGAAATTTGCCCCCCATAGGTCCATCTATGAGCTCACCTGCCATATCCACCAAGCGATCGCGTACATCTCCACTCCGCCCTTTCCAGCCTCCTCCAGAATCGACATACGAATCAGAGCCTCATACGCCCAGCCTACCTCCGCTTTCTATCCCAGCCAAAGAAGCTTCCCCACAACTGGCAGACAGGTCACCTTCTATCCAATATTACGAGATCGATATACCACCGCAAGATCTACTTACAAGGGAAGAAATTATGAGAGAATTTAATACTAAGGAGAATCCTAACGATATCATCAAACAAATGCCTCGAGATATGTGGGTGACAGCCGAGAAACACCGCGAGATCAGAGGTTCCCCTCCCGTGCCATATTCGGGACCAAATCCACCCCCTCTCCTTCCTACACTGCGACCCCAGCCCAAGGGCGTTCGGCTTGCTAAGCCTCCACTTAAGGTGGTCAGGTTTCCAAGTCTTGCTAAAACTAGGCAACAAGCGGCATCATGGTACCGTTCGTTCAGCTTTCGGAAGAAAAATAAACCTGTCATTGACCCCGCCGATGACGTCGATACGCCTGTTCAAAATCAAGAAACCACGACGCCTGCTTCTACTACTAGCAACAAAGGTAAAGACCCAGAACCCAATACCGCATCCATTCAAGCTTCCGACTCCGACGATCAGTTTGGAGCGCCTCCTCAACCTCCACAATCCTGGTACAAGAAATCTGCCCCTTCTTCCATTCGCACTGCAGGCTCCAAACGTCGGCCCATCTCTGGTGTCGAGTCTTCGCCTGGGCTCTCACAGTTTGAACTTCTTTTCACACCGCACGTTGGTACATATAGCGTGAGAAGCGGAAAAGAGGGGAAAAAGTTAAAAGAAAAGGATAATTTGAGTGTTATCAATGAGGAGAGGACGAGTCTGGGGAACACACCGACGACTGATCGATTTTTGCCGGATGAGATGAGGGCAAGCTCGAGTAGGATGGTATCATCAATAACGTCTACCATACCTCACCTCAACTTTACTGGCGCGCAACCAGGATACGAGTCGATAGCTTCAAATTCGGTAAGCATTCCTGCTTCACAATTTCCTGCATCAACTTTGAGAAGTTTGCATTGATTCTTCTTGTTCTTCTCTAGACTCCAAATAAACGACGTCATCCATTGGCTCTCGTTATGCATAATCCCGACGAACCATCATCGCCGCCTGGTGTTGCTTATTCACAAGCGGGTCCTAGTAATTCGAAGCCGCATGATTATTCCCTGGCTCGCATGGCACGCAAGGCGTCACAATCATCGGAAAGAATGTCAAATCCTTCCGATGACTCTATCGGAATTGACATTGTGCCTCCGGTAAGCTGGAGCTTTGATTTGATAATAAAAATTTGACCTTTGTTGTTATTTGTAGGTTCCTGATCCAGTCCAGCCTCCTCCGCAGACCGGACGAAACCATCTCAGCCCTTATCATGTTCACCGTCCGACATCTCGGTCAAGTTCACGTATCATCCCAGCGCAATCTATAACCTCTCTCCTCAGCTCAAGCGGCAATAACCTAGAACTGCCACCACCATCCACCGAATTACGATCTGGTTCACGCACAAGTTCTCGACCTTCAGATAACAGAGGATTAGGTCCTAAATTCCCGTCTAGCCCACGTTCTGTAACTTCACGGCCACAGTCTGCTGTGAAGGCTGCTCCGTATGGCAATCCTATGGCCAATAAGTCTGTTGAAGATGCACGATCCTCCCGTTCTCGTACACCACGTGTGCCTACGCCCATGATGATGCCGCCGCGTGGAACACAGACGTCTCCAAAACCTGAAAGCGTACGATCGTCAGCATCAAAGAAACCTTCTGCCTTGAACTTGAGTACCAGCCAGACCAACCTTGTAGTTGAACAACAACAACCCATTTCGGCTTCAAGTCTCTTTTCGCCAGTCCGTCATTCTACCTCACGTCTATCACTGCGCGAGGCGGGATCGTTTTCCAATGGGTTTGATGATGGCACGTATCTAGATCCTGCGTTTTATCCTGGTGATAAACCTAGCAGTCCTTTTATACAACAATCATCAATGCTTAGAGATGGTCATCGGAGTCAGACATCTCTAAATGTGCCTTCTAGACCAGTTTCTAGAGGCACTTCTTCAGCTCTTTCTTATGTTTAGCTTGAGGTGTATTCTTATTGTAGCTTTGTTTGCTCAACCTTTATTTATGTAAGATTTGCCGTGGATTTTTTGTATGTATGTCACCCAGGTAATTCAATTAGGTCTGCTCTAAGCTGAAGCTTCTTGTTAGATCCAGTAGGTGTCTCCTCGTCAATGGCCTGGATCCAATGAGCAGTCACAGCTATAAAAGATGTCTGATTTGGATCTGACCATCCATCAGTGGTGAAGGAGATTTTTCCCACTGATTTCTACTGTATAACCTAGTCAGTGCTTTTTACCACTAAATAAATTGATTTACAGACTGTCATTTCTTTTCAAGCTGCTGCAGATGGTCCTGATATGTGTTATCAAATTCTTTGTCTATTGTTGTATGATGTCGTGGTCCATGCTTGGTCACATTCTTTCTGAAGAACAATCATAAAATGGCTCTGACAGAGCCTCCAATGATGGCCATCTTGCCCATTGTTCAGTATTAGCCTTTACCACCATCCAACCTCATCAGACCTTTATTGGACCTCTGTCAGAATTCACCCCTATACCGTTGCCATTGCCAACCATCATTCTGTTGAAATATACAAGTCGTTATCTTGTTTTTGTCATATATTTCGCCTTTAAAATGTCAGGTTTACATACACTGCTGGAAGGGGATTATTCTGCGGTGTGCAGAATCGTGGTAGAATGTATTGCAAAACCATTAAATTTTGCACATAGCAGAATATTTAATTCTTATTTAATTCTGCCAAAGTGTAAAAGATAATTAGAATCTGGCGAGATTTATATGTTCTGCCTCAATTTTGCATTTAGTAGATTATTACCTTTTGTATCAATTTCGAGACAATTAGAATCTGTACTGAATGTAAGAATCTACCTAAATTTAACCCAATATGTAATGTATCCTTCTGCGTATCATTCTGGATTAATTCTCACTAGATTCGGCAAACTGCGGAACATAATCAGAAATTTTAATTCTGCATTCTGCACGCCCGCCAACAATGGATTCTGCCAAGTGCACAATCAAAGATTCTGATTATGTTTCGCAGTTTGCCAAATCTATTGAGAATTAATCCAGAATGATATGTAGAAGGATACATTACATATTGGGCTAAATTTAGGTAGAATCTTACATTCTGTACAGATTCTAATTGTC
>Ga0193743_1003148_pt1 | contig 11184 bp, 8 predicted proteins | sample L2c2metaG_FD_143038 | JGI IMG/M metagenome (GOLD analysis project Ga0193743, IMG submission 143038) | Soil microbial communities from a riparian zone of the East river system, Colorado, United States - L2c2 | ecosystem: Environmental > Terrestrial > Soil > Riparian zone | place: USA: East River...
CCTGGTGTCCATGGTGCTGGTGTGGCTGGCAGTACTGCTGGTCCGCGCCACCGGGGAGCTGGACGGGCCGGCCGTGTCGGTACTGCCGGCCGCCGGCCGAGGGCTGCTCGCGCTGAGCACCGCCGCACTGGGCACACTGCTCGTCGCGGGCACCCTGGTGACCGCCGCCGGCCCGCACGCCGGGGACGCCAAGACCCCACGGCTGGGACTCGGCGTTCCCCAGGTGGCGCAGCTGCACGGCGATCTGGTGGTCGGTTACCTGGGGCTGCTGGTCGGCCTCGGCTTCCTGTTGCGCGCGGTCGGCGCGCCGACCGCGCTGACCCGGCGGTACTGGGTGCTGATCGTGGCGGTACTGGCTCAGGGCGCCCTGGGCGCCACGCAGTACGTGCTGGGGGTGCCCGAGGTGCTGGTGTCACTACACGTGCTGGGCGCCTGCCTGGTCACCGCGGCGGCGGCGGCGGTCTGGGCGGCCAGCACCGCACGACCACCGCTGGCCGTGGCCGGTAATGCGGCCGACAACGGAGGCACACCAGCGCCGTCGACCACCAACAACACCCCGTCGACGCCCGCCGAGCTCGGCTCCAGCTGAACGGCACGGCACGGCATCATCATCACGGCTCCAAGACCCTGGCACCCCCGGGAGGGAACAGATGCGCGCGGCACAGATTGAGCAGCCCGGCGGACCGGAAGCGATCAAGATCGTCGAGCTGGACGATCCCACGCCGGGCGAGGGTGAGCTGTTGGTCCAGGTCGCGGCGGCCGGGGTGAACTTCATCGACACCTACCAGCGCTCCGGGCTCTATCCCGTGTCGGTGCCGTACGTGCTGGGCCTGGAGGGCGCCGGGACGGTCCGCGAACTCGGGCCGGGTGCCAGCGGGTTCGACGTGGGCGATCGGGTCGCCTGGTCAGGTGTGCCGGGCAGCTACGCCGAGCTGGCCACGGTGCCCGCGGACCGGGCGGTCCGGGTGCCCGACGAGTTGGCCGAGGAGCAGGCGGTCGGCGCGCTGTTGCAGGGCATGACCGCGCACGCCCTGGTCACCAGTACTTATCCGGTGGCCCACGGCGAGGACGTGTTGGTGCACGCCGCCGCCGGCGGGGTCGGGCTGCTGCTCACCCAGCTGGCCACCGCACGGGGCGGCCGAGTGATCGGCACGGTCTCCACCGAGGAGAAGGCAACGCTGGCCAGGGATGCCGGCGCGGCCGAGGTGATCCGCTACGACCAGATCGACGACCTCGCCGCCGAGGTGCGGCGCCTGACCGACGGGCAGGGCGTCGCGGTGGTCTACGACGGCGTCGGCAAGACCACCTTCGACGCCAGCCTGGCCAGCCTGCGCGTCCGAGGCATGCTGGTGCTGTTCGGCGCGGCCAGCGGCCCGGTGCCACCGGTGGACCCGCAGCGACTGCACTTCGGCGGCTCGCTGTATTTGACCCGCCCGACGCTGTTCCACTACATCGCCACCCGCAAGGAGCTGGAGTACCACTCCGGCGAGGTATTCGCCGCGGTCATCGACGGCACCCTGGACATCCGCATCGGACACCGCTACCCGCTGGCCGACGCGGCCAAGGCGCACGAGGACCTCCAGTCCCGGCGCACGACCGGCAAGCTGGTGCTCATCCCCTGAACACTCGGTGACGTCTGACTGAACCTGAGGGATCAGCCGGAAGTCAGCTGCGTGTTATCTGAGGGCGCACTGAGAAGGACTCCGCGCCGACCGGGTCAGAAGGGCCAGCCGAGCGCTGGCAGGCCCAGCGCCGCGTCCACCGCCACGGTGACGAACAGCCCGCACAGGTACGTGTTCGACAGGTGGAACAGCCGCATCGGCCGGGCTGGCTCGCCGGCCTTGACCGCTGTGTGCAGCCGGTGCGCCATGACCACGAACCAGCCGCCGGCCAGCACCGCCACCACGGCGTACACCCACGAGGTGACCGGCACCAGCAGCAGCGACCACAGCGCCATCAGCCACGAGTAGGCCACGATCCGGCGGGACACCTGCACCGGGGTGGCCACCACCGGGAGCATCGGCACCCCGGCCGCCGCGTAGTCGTCGCGATAGCGCATGGCCAGCGCCCAGAAGTGCGGCGGCGTCCAGAAGAAGATCACCCCGAACATCACCGCCGCCGGCCAGTCCACCCGACCGGTGACCGCCGCCCAGCCGATCACCACCGGCATGCACCCGGCCGCGCCGCCCCAGACGATGTTCTGCGAGGTACGCCGCTTGAGCACCAGGGTGTAGACCAGCACGTAGAACGCGATCGCGGCCACCGACAGCCACGCTGCCAGCCAGTTCGTGGTGAACCCCAGCCACACCGCGCTGAGCACACCGAGCACCAGCCCGAACACCAGCGCGTGCGAGCGCGGCACCTGGTGCTGGGCCAGCGGCCGCGCCTGGGTGCGCTTCATCTTGGCATCGATGTCCGCGTCCACGACGCAGTTGAGCGCGTGCGCGCTAGCCGCCGCGATAGCCCCGCCGACCAGCGTGGCCACCAGCAACCAGAGCGACGGCAGCTGGCCAGCCTCTCCTCGGCGCCCGGCGAGGAACATCGCCGGCACGGTGACCACGAGTAGCTGCTCAATGATCCGGGTCTTGGTCAGCGACAGGTACGCCCGCAGCGTTGAGCGGCCGCGCGCGATTCGGGGCGTTAACCGGGCGCCAGACGCCGACGGGCTTAGCACGGGGCGTATGTCCGCCCTGGTCGGCACACCTCGAGCACCTCACATGCGGGTCAGTTCGAAGCCGGCCCCGCCCGGGCCGGTTGGCTCGTGCTCCCACTGGGGAGCACGGGCCGCGCCCGATGTTAGCTCCCTGGTGTTTGCGCAAGGATTCCCGGGTAGTCCTAACCGGTCCCCCCGGGCGTAGTGATCACAATTTGTGTCGGAGCAGGTCTAGATTGGTACCGAGCCGACGGCCGCTACTTCGGCCTGTTGTCGCGACAGTGCCGCCGCAACATGCACGGGTCGGAGTTGGGGCCGCGTCGAGCAGGGCCAGACCAGCGCGGCACCAACGCGCCATACCAACGTCAGGAGCCATCCTCCGTGTCAGACACCACCATCGCCGAGCTGACTTCCCGCTCGGTCCCCGAGGACTGGACAGAGCTCGACACCCGGGCAGTTGACACGATCCGGGTGCTAGCCGCCGACGCGGTGCAGAAGGTGGGCAACGGCCACCCGGGCACCGCGATGAGCCTCGCACCCCTCGCCTACACCTTGTTCCAGCGGGTGATGCGACACGATCCGTCGGATACCGACTGGATCGGACGGGACCGTTTTGTGCTCTCCTGCGGGCACTCCAGCCTGACGCTCTACATCCAGCTGTACCTGTCCGGGTACGGGCTGGAGCTGGAGGACCTGGAGAAGCTGCGCACATGGGGGTCCCTCACGCCGGGCCATCCCGAGCACGGGCACACCCGTGGCGTGGAGATGACCACGGGCCCGCTGGGCCAGGGGCTGGCTTCCTCGGTGGGCATGGCGATGGCCGCCCGCCGGGAACGCGGCCTGTTCGACCCGGACGCGCCGGAAGGCCAGAGCCCGTTCGACCACCAGATCTACGTCATCGCCTCGGACGGCGACATCGAGGAGGGCGTCACCTCGGAGGCGTCTTCGCTGGCCGGGCACCAGCGGTTGGGCAACCTGACGGTCATCTACGACGACAACAAGATCTCCATCGAGGACGACACCACGATCGCGCTGTCCGAGGACACCGCGAAGCGGTACGAGGCCTACGGCTGGCACGTGCAGGTGGTGGAGGGCGGGGAGAACGTCTCCGGCATCCTGGCCGCGCTGGAAGCGGCCCGCGCGGAGACCAAGCGGCCGTCGTTCATCCAGCTGCGCACCATCATCGGCTACCCGGCGCCGACCAAGATGAACACCGGCAAGGCGCACGGCGCCGCGCTGGGCGCGGACGAGGTCGCCGCGGTCAAGAAGATCCTCGGCTTCGATCCGGACAAGTCGTTCCAGGTGGAGCCCGAGGTGCTGGACCACGCCCGCGAGGTCGGCGAGCGCGGCCGGGTGGCGCACGAGAAGTGGCAGCAGTCGTTCGACGACTGGGCCTCCCGGGAAGCAGACCGCAAGGCCCTGCTGGACCGGCTGCTGAGCCGGGCCCTGCCCCAGGGCTGGACCGACGCGCTGCCGCACTGGGACCCGGACCCGAAGGGTGTGGCCACCCGGAAGGCCTCCGGCGAGGTGCTCACCGCGCTGGCCCCGGTGCTGCCGGAGCTGTGGGGCGGCTCCGCCGACCTGGCGGAGAGCAACAACACCACCATGGAGGGCGCCGACTCGTTCGGCCCGCCGGAGACCTCCACCAAGATGTGGCAGGCCAACCCGTACGGTCGCACGCTGCACTTCGGCGTCCGGGAACACGCCATGGGCGCCATCCTGAACGGCATCGCGCTGCACGGACCCACCCGGCCCTACGGCGGCACCTTCCTGATCTTCTCCGACTACATGCGCCCGGCGGTGCGCCTGGCCGCGGTGATGCAGACCGGAGTGACCTACGTCTGGACTCACGATTCGATCGGCCTTGGCGAGGACGGCCCGACCCACCAGCCGGTCGAGCACATGGCCGCGCTGCGCGCCATCCCCGGGCTGGCCATGTTGCGCCCCGGCGACGCGAACGAGACCGCCTACGCCTGGCGGGCCGTGCTGGAACGGCCGGAGGGCCCCAAGGGCCTGGCGCTGACCCGGCAGAACCTGCCGGTGCTGGAGGGCACCTCCGCCGAGGGGGTGGCCAAGGGCGGCTATGTGCTGCGGCCCGAGTCCGGCGACTCCGGCCCCAAGGTGGTACTGATGGCCACCGGCTCGGAGCTGCAGATGGCCGTCGAGGCGCGGGACGTGCTGGAAGCCGACGGGGTGCCCACCCGGGTGGTGTCCCTGCCGTGTGTGGACTGGTTCCTGGAGCAGGACCAGGCCTACCGGGACTCGGTGCTGCCGCCGTCCACCCGCGCCCGGGTCTCCGTTGAGGCCGGCATCGCGCAACCGTGGTACCGGTTCATCGGGGACGCCGGTGAAGCGGTGTCCATCGAGCACTTCGGCGCCAGCGCCGACTACCAGACGCTGTTCCGCGAATTCGGCTTCACCACCGAGGCCGTTGTGGACGCCGCCCGCCGCAGCCTGGCCAAACTCTGAGCCCGCCGAGACCAACAGACGACAACCCAAGGAGTACGGGAATGAGCACCAATGAGCGGCTCGCCGCACTGGCGGCGGCGGGCGTGTCCATCTGGCTCGACGACCTGTCCCGGGAGCGGCTGCGCAGCGGCAACCTGCGCGAGCTGATCGAGGACTGGCACGTCGTCGGCGTGACCACCAACCCGACCATCTTCGCCGCCGCGCTGGCCCACGGTGAGGCCTACGACGAGCAGGTCCGCGAGCTGGCCAGCCGGGGCGCCTCGGTCGCCGACGCGGTGCGCGAGATCACCGTGGCCGACGTACAGCAGGCCTGTGACGTGTTCAGCGGCACCTGGGAGACCAGCGGCGGCAAGGACGGCCGGGTCTCCCTGGAGGTCGACCCCGGCCTGGCGCACGAAACGGAGGCCACCGCGGCGCAGGCCCTGGACCTGTGGAAGGCGGTGGACCGGCCGAACCTGATGGTGAAGATCCCGGCCACCCTGGAGGGGCTCCCGGCGATCACCCAGGCGCTCAGCGAGGGGGTTAGCGTGAACGTGACGCTGATCTTCTCCATCGAGCGCTACCGGGCGGTGATGGACGCGTACCTGGAGGGCCTGGAGCGGGCCTCCGCGAACGGCCACAACCTGGCCGGGATCCGCTCGGTGGCCTCCTTCTTCGTCTCCCGGGTGGACACCGAGGTGGACCCGAGGCTGGAGAAGCTCGGCACGCCGGAGGCGCTGGCGCTGCGCGGCAAGGCCGCCGTGGCCAACGCGCGGCTGGCGCACGCGGCGTTCCGCGAGGTGTTCTCCTCGGACCGCTGGGAGGCGCTGGCCGGCCAGGGAGCCAACCCGCAGCGGCCGTTGTGGGCCTCCACCGGGGTGAAGAACAAGGCCTACCCGGACACCCTCTACGTCAGCGAGCTGGTGGTGTCCGACACGGTGAACACCATGCCGGAGGCCACCCTCAAGGCGTTCGCCGACCACGGCGAGGTCGAGGGCGACCGGGTCACCGGGCTGGCCGACGACGCGCGGCAGGTGTTCGACGGGCTGACCGCCGTCGGCGTCGACGTGGCCGACGTGTTCGAGGTACTGGAGCGCGAAGGCGTGGAGAAGTTCATCGGCAGCTGGAACGAACTGCTCGAGACCGTGGGCCACCAGCTGGAGGCCGCGAATTGAGCCGCGGCATGATCGCCACGGCAGGGGAAGGCATGCACGATGAGTGAACTGTCCGTGTCGGGTCGGCCGGATGGCTGGTCGAACCCGCTGCGCGACCCTCGGGACAAGCGTCTGCCCCGGATCGCCGGCCCGGCTGGGCTGGTCATCTTCGGGGTGACCGGCGACCTGGCCCGCAAGAAGCTGATGCCGGCGGTGTACGACCTGGCCAACCGGGGCCTGCTGCCGCCGGGCTTCGCGCTCGTCGGGTTCGCCCGGCGGGACTGGGCGGACGAGGACTTCGGCAAGGTGGTCTACGACGCCGTGCGCGAGCACGCACGCACCCCGTTCCGCCAAGCGGTATGGGACCGGCTGGCCGAGGGCGTCCGCTTCGTCCAGGGCACCTTCGACGACGACGACGCGTTCGACCGGCTCTGTGACACGGTGTACGAGCTGGACAAGAGCCGGGGCACCGGCGGCAACCACGCGTTCTACCTGTCCATCCCGCCCGGCGCGTTCCCGGTGGTCTGCAAGCAGCTGGCCCGCTCCGGGCTGGCCGGGCAGGACAACCCGGACCAGTGGCGCCGGGTGGTCATCGAGAAGCCGTTCGGACACGACCTGAAGTCCGCGCGCGAGCTGAACGCGATCGTCAACGAGGTGTTCCCCGAGGAGTCGGTGTTCCGCATCGACCACTACCTCGGCAAGGAGACGGTGCAGAACATCCTGGCGCTGCGCTTCGCCAACCAGCTGTTCGAACCGATCTGGAACGCCAACTACGTCGACCACGTGCAGATCACCATGGCCGAGGACATCGGCCTTGGCGGGCGGGCCGGGTACTACGACGGCATCGGCGCGGCCCGCGACGTCATCCAGAACCACCTGCTCCAGCTGCTCGCGTTCACCGCGATGGAAGAACCGGTGGCCTTCTCCCCGCAGGAGCTGCGCACCGAGAAGATCAAGGTGCTGTCCGCCACCAAGCTGGTCCACCCGCTGGACGAGACCACCGCGCGCGGCCAGTACGCGGGCGGCTGGCAGGGCGGCGAGCAGGTCGTCGGGCTGAAGGACGAGGAGGGGTACAACCCCGCCTCGACTACCGAGACCTATGCCGCCATCACCGTCGAGGTGGACACCCGGCGCTGGGCCGGGGTGCCGTTCTACCTGCGCACCGGCAAGCGGCTGGGCCGGCGGGTGACCGAGATCGCGATCGTGTTCAAGCGCGCCCCGCACCTGCCCTTCGACAGCACCATGACCGAGGAGCTCGGGCAGAACGCCCTGGTCATCCGGGTGCAGCCGGACGAGGGCGTGACCATGCGGTTCGGGTCCAAGGTGCCCGGCAGCACCATGGAGGTGCGCGACGTCAACATGGACTTCGGCTACGGGCTGGCCTTCACCGAGGATTCTCCGGAGGCCTACGAGCGGCTGATCCTGGATGTGCTGCTCGGCGAACCGTCGCTGTTCCCGGTCAACGCCGAGGTGGAGCGGTCCTGGCAGATCCTGGACCCGGTGCTGGAGCAGTGGGCCGAGTCCGGCGCGCCGGAGCCGTACCCGGCCGGCAGCTGGGGGCCGGAAGGGGCGAACGCCCTGATGGCCCGCACCGGCCGCGTCTGGCGCCGGCCCTGACCGCCGTGGACGACCGAACCTCCGAGCGGGAGACCAGACATGATCGTTGACATGCCGGCCACCTCGACCCAGCAGCTGAACCGCAAGTTGGTCGAGCTGCGTGAACAAAGCGGCGTGATGGCGCAGGGTCGGGTGCTGACGTTCGTGGTCGTCACCGATGACAGCGCCAACACCGAGGAAGCCATTGAGGAAGCCATCGAGGCCAGCCGGGCACACCCGTGCCGGGTGATCGTGCTGGTCCGCGGCGCGAAGAAGGCCGCTGCCCGGCTGGACGCGCAGATTCGGGTGGGCGGCGACGCGGGCGCCAGCGAGGTGATCGTGCTACGTGGCTACGGCCCGCTGTCCTCAGCCGAGGCCTGCGCCGGGATGACCATTCCGATGCTGCTGCCGGACGCCCCGGTCGTGGCCTGGTGGCCGGGGGTGCCGCCGGCGGTCCCGGCCGAGGACCCGGTCGGGCGGCTGGCCGGGCGGCGGATCACCGACGCGGCGGTGGAGAAGCATCCGCTGCGGGCGCTGGAGCAGCGGACGGCGAGCTACACCACCGGAGACACCGACCTGGCCTGGACCCGGCTCACCCTGTGGCGGGCGCTCCTGGCCTCCGCGCTGGACCAGCCGCCGTATGACTCGATCACCTCGGTGGTGGTGGACGGGGAGCCGGACTCCCCCTCCACAGACCTGCTCGCCAGTTGGCTGGCCAGCCGACTGTCCGTGCCGGTGAAGCGCACCAAGGTGGGCGCGGTCGGCGGCATGCACTCGGTGCGGCTGAACCGTCACTCCGGCCCGATCGAGCTGATCCGCGCGGACGGCAAGACCGGTTCGCTCACCCAGCCCGGCCAGCCCGACCGGCTGGTCCACCTGGCCCGGCGACCCATCCGCGACTGTCTGGCCGAGGAGCTGCGCCGGTTGGACACAGACGAGATCTACCATGACTCGCTGAACGCGCTGCAGGAGATCACCCGGGGCCGGGCGCCGGCTGGGGCCAAGCGATGAGCACCGCCCAGGTCGTGGTGCACGCCAACCCCGACCTGGTCGCGGCGACGGCGGCGGCGCGGCTGGCGGTGCGGCTGGTGGACGTGCAGCAATCCAGGGGCGTCGCCTCGGTGGTGCTCACCGGCGGCCGCACCGGCATCGCGGTGCTGGAGCAGCTGCGCCAATCACCGGCCAGGGACGCGGTGGACTGGTCGCGGGTCGACATCTACTGGGGGGACGAGCGGTTCCTGCCGCCCGGCGACCCGGAGCGCAACGACACCCAGGCCTACGACGCGCTGCTCAACCACGTGCCGGTGAGCCCGGAGCGGGTGCACGCGATGCCGGCGGCGGACGAGCGTTGGCGGGACGACGCGGATGGCGCCGCCGAGGCCTACGCGCGGGAGCTTGCCGGGCTGGCCAGCCCAGAGGACCACGGCCCGGTGCCGCGGTTCGACGTGTGCCTGCTCGGCGTCGGCGAGGAGGGGCACACCGCGTCGATCTTCCCGTCCTCCCCCGCGGTGTACGAGACGGAACGCACCGTGGTCGGGGTGCACAACTGCCCCAAACCGCCGCCCACCCGGGTCAGCCTCACCCTGCCGGCCATCCGGCGCTCGGACGAGGTCTGGCTGCTCACCACCGGTGAAGCCAAAGCCGCCGTAGTGGCGATGGCACTGAGCGGCGCCGGCGAGGTGCAGATCCCGGCCGCCGGAGCCCGCGGCCAGCGACGCACCCTGTGGATACTGGACCGGGCGGCGGCCGGCAAACTCCCCCGCGACCTGGTCCCCCCGCTGATCTGACTGGACACCCGCCGTCCGGCGCACCGCACACCCTCTACCGGCGTGGCACACCTGTTGCAGCGGGTGTGCCGCGCCCACACCGGGTGTGCGGTGGTCGACCCACGTGGCCAGATACCGTGCGGGGCATGAGCAGCGGAGCGGCCGTCACGGTGGAACGCACCGGGCCGGTGTACACGGTCGTCCTGTCCCGCCCGGCCGCGCGCAATGCGGTGGACGGCCCCACGGCCGACGCCCTGGTCAGCGCATTCGACGAGTTCGACGCCGACCCCGACGCGTCGGTCGCGGTGCTTTACGGGGAAGGCGGCACGTTCTGTGCCGGCGCGGACCTCAAAGCGATCGGCACTGAGCGGGGCAACCGGGTGGACCCGGACCCGGACGCCGACGGCCCGATGGGTCCGACCCGGATGGTGCTGTCCAAGCCGGTGATCGCGGCGGTCAGTGGGCACGCGGTGGCCGGCGGGTTGGAGCTGGCCCTGTGGTGCGACCTGCGGGTGGCCGACGCGACCGCGGTGTTCGGGGTGTTCTGCCGGCGCTGGGGCGTGCCGCTGATCGACGGCGGCACCGTCCGGCTGCCTCGGCTGATCGGCACCAGCCGGGCCATGGATCTGATCCTGACCGGCCGCGAGGTCCGCGCCGAGGAGGCCGAGCGGATCGGGCTGGCCAACCGGGTGGTGCCGGCCGGCATGGCTCGGGTCGCCGCCGAGCGGCTGGCCGCCGAGCTCGCCGCGCTGCCGCAGACCTGCCTGCGCCAGGACCGGCTGTCCGTGCTCGAGCAGCACGGCCAGCCCGAGCGGGAGGCGTTGATCACGGAGTTCGCGCACGGCCAGATCTCGCTGACCGCGGACGCCGCCGAGGGAGCCGCCGCCTTCGCCGCCGGAGCCGGCCGCCACGGCACCCCCCGCCCCTGACCGGTCGGCCGCCGGGCCCGGTCGATCCCAGACGATCTAGAGTCGGGTGGTGACCGCCGCACTGGGTGTTGTGCTCCCGCCGGATCTACCGCGCGAGCTGTTTCTCGAGTTCGCCAGGCAGGCCGAGCAGGTCGGCCTGGACGAGCTGTGGGTGTTCGAGGACTGCTTCCTGCGGGGCGGCATCGCGCAGGCCGCGGTGGTGCTGGCCAGCACCGCGCGCATCCGGGTCGGCGTTGGCATCCTGCCGGCCGGGGCGCGGCAGGTGGCGTTCGCCGCGATGGACATCGCCACGCTGGCCGAGCTGTACCCCAGCCGGCTGCTGGTCGGGATCGGGCACGGCATGCCGGCGTGGATGCGTCAGCTCGGTGCCTGGCCGGCCAGCCCGGTCACCTTGCTGGAGGAGTACATCGCCGCGCTGCGCTCGATCCTGGCTGGCCGGCGGACCACCACAGACGGCCGGTACGTACGCGTCCGGGACGTCCAGCTGGGTCGGCCGCCCGAGCACGCCCCGCCGGTGTTCGCCGGCGTCCGGGGGCCGAAGTCGCTGGCCGCGTCCGGCCGGGTCGCGGACGGCACCATCCTCGCTGAGCCGGTGACCCCGGGGTACCTGCGCGCCGCCCGCGGCCACATCGCCGATT
>Ga0193743_1003149_pt1 | contig 11183 bp, 8 predicted proteins | sample L2c2metaG_FD_143038 | JGI IMG/M metagenome (GOLD analysis project Ga0193743, IMG submission 143038) | Soil microbial communities from a riparian zone of the East river system, Colorado, United States - L2c2 | ecosystem: Environmental > Terrestrial > Soil > Riparian zone | place: USA: East River...
CGGGTCAAGTTGTACCGAGCGCCCAACGTGCCGTCACGGCGAAAAACTGGCCGATCTTTCGCCCCACGCGCACGCTCGGCGTCCTGAGGAACGGGGCGTCGTGAGGAACGGGGCGAGGTGAGGAACGCGGCGTCGTGGGGAACTGGGCGTGGGGAACGCGGCGCGGTGAGTAACTGGGCGGGGTGAGTAACTGATAGGCGCAAACGAACACCGCCCCAAAGCCGGCAGGCCATGGGGCGGTGGCGCGAGTGACGATGTCACTCGTTGTGGTGCCGAGTCACCAGAAGAGGACCTTCGTGGGGGGCGGCGGGGGCGGCGGCGTCTTGGTCTTGGTGTGGGTCGTGCCGGTTCCGGTGCCGGTTCCGGTGCCAGTCCCGGTCCCGGTGCCAGTGCCGGTTCCGGTGCCATTGCCGCCCTTGCCACCGTGGGCAATGCTCAGCTCGCTGGCGGTCAGGGTGCGGATGCTCTGGCGGCGCAGCGCCAGCTTGTTGTCGCGGTTGGTGCTCATGATGTCTCCCTATTCGTGTGGTCGCCGCCCCGGTGGACCGCGCTCATAGGTAAGAGCGATGAGCCCCCGGAACCTTCACACTTTTTTGAAGAACATGTTTCGGGCCCTGCCTGCGGTCAGCTGTTGGCGGTGCCGCGGCCGGTGGGACGGGGCGCCCTGGCGATCTGGCTGGCGTAGTGGCGGTCGAGGAAGCCCAGGAGAACCAGTTCGTGGGTGCGCGCCGCTGAACGCAGCAGCCGCACGGCATGCAGGTGCGCCAAGCTGTGCAGCAGCTCCGGGAACGGCTGGCTCAGGACCCCGCCGCGGGAAAGGTCCGCCAGCTCGGCGAGCAGAGGTACGAGTCGTTCGGACCGTTGCCGAAACACCTTGCGAGCCGGGTCGTACGCGTGTTCCACGGTGTCGTCGAGCAGCGCGGTGAGCTCGGCGCGCTCGCCGCGCCAGCGCGCCCCGATGCCCGAGTCGAGGTTGGCCGCGTTGGGGTACTCCGGCCGGTACCCGGCCGCCCCGCTCTTGGCCCACTCCCGCCGCTGCGCCAAATCCAGGCCGGCGTCCGCCAGCAGCCGGTCGGTGGCGTACAGGCATAGCTTCCACCGGACGTCGGGCGCGTCATCGTCGTCGAGCAGGCCCAGCACGTCGAGCACGGCGTCGCTGTCGGCGGCGTGAATCCGTTCGGCCAGCTCGATGCCGGCGTCGCCGCCGTAGCGTTCGATCTCGCGGTGGTAGGTGTCGAGCGCGACGCCCCAGATCGTGCCGTCGGCGAGGTAGGGCGCCAGCGCGTCGGTCAGTGCGGGTAACGCGTGGTCGCGCAGCGCGCCCGGCTCTCCGTGCAGCCGGAGCCGCAGATGATGCTCGGGGTCGCCGTAGCGCAGGAAGAACCAGTGGTCGACGACCCCCGTCTTGCGCAGCTCGCCGATGACGGGGCCGACGGCCTCGGTGAGGATGCGGTCGGCCGATGCGGTCCCGGTGTAGACCTTGAGGTAGAGCCACTCGCTGCCCGGCGCGAAGGTACGCCGCACCCGAGGCGCCCGCCATGGCCGAGGCGCCGGCGCGGGGTCGCCTCGGCGGATGAAGGGCACGATGAGTTCGTGGGCGAAACGGCCCTGCGGCCCGGTCGCGACCCCGGTGGTCAGGACCTCCTCGACGACCGCACCTGACCGCCCGCGCAGCACCTTGGCGGCCGTGGAAATCAGTGCGGCGCTGGTGGTGTCGACGTAGAGCCGGTTGTCGCCGTCGGCGATGAGCAGCTCGCCGGGGAGCCCGCGGTCTCGGGTCAGCGCCGCCCAACCGCCCGCGGCGTCGGGTCCGGTGACGGCGGCCACTTCGGCAGCCGAGAGCAGCCAGCGGGCCCGGGCCAGCACCAGCCGCCCGGCGGTGACGCGGGGCAGGGTCGGCACTCGGGACAACACACCCCAATCCCACGCGAGCCCACCCGCCACCCCGTCGTACTGCAGCGCCGCCAGGAACCGGTACACCCCGAAGCCACGCCATGCCGGATTGTGTGCCGTAGTCAGCCGCGGTCGGACTTCGACGCGCAACCGGGGGCTGTAGAGGACCAGCCGGCCACCGTCGAGGCGCACGGTCAACTCATCCACGCGCAGTTGACGATCCGCGGGCGCTCCCGACCGTCCCAACAGGACCAGCTCGTAGTCGCGCAGCACCGGTCGGGCCAGCACGTTGCCGATGCGCCCCTCCGGCAGGTGGACGAGTTCGGCGAACACCACACCGGGCGCGTGGGCCTCTTCGGCGCGCAGGTGAGCCCGAACGGCGTCGTGCAGACGTGGGTCGCCGTGACAGAACCGGCCGAGAAGCTCCGCACCGGAAGGGCCCTGGACGCCCTGAATTTCGATGCCGTCGTCGAGCAGGGTGGCACTGACCGACAGGGTGTCGGGCAACGGCGCCGGCTGCGGCTCGGCGAGACGGGCGATCGTCTTGGCGTCGAGTTCGAGTTTCCCAGAACCACTTTCGCGGGCCCGCATCAGCAGGTCGAGCAGTTCCCCGTCGCGCGCGGTGAACACGTAGTTCGACGACCCGCCGCCCAGGTCGAGTCCGGCCAGCAGCGGAGACTCGTCGGCGGCCGGATGCGACGACCGGTCGAAGCCGATGCCCATCTCCTCGTCGAGGGCCTCCATCAGGGCAACCTCGCGGTCGTCGTACCGCGCGCCGAACTCCGCCTTGAACCGGCTCAGCGCGGCATCCTCGCCGGCCGGGGTCAGTCGGTGCAGCAGCTCCACCGCCTCGGCGAGTAGCCGGATGGTGTCGGGTCCAAGGGTCAGACCCGACCCGGCCCGGTGCAGGTCGACCTGGACCAGCCTGCCGTCGTCGCCGTCGCCGTCGCCGGCCAGGTCGAGCAGCGTCGCGGCAAGGGCGTCGTAGGCCTCGGGCGGGTTGCCCAGCCCGCCTGCGTCCAGTCGGGCGAGCTCGTCGGCGACCTGCCCCAGTGCCTCCGTCGTCGCGGCCAATCCCGGCCCGCTCAGCGACGATTGCACGTGCGCCAACGGTTCCGGTCCGGTCACCGCGGGCTCGGCGACCGCGGTCAGCACGTGGGCCTCGACCAGGGCGTCGACGTAGTCGCGCGCCTCGTCCGCTTCGACGCCCGCGTGTGCCCGCACGGCGTCGGCGACCCGCTCGACGGCGCAGCCACCGGCGGCCGCGTCCAACGCACACCGCAGCGGCGAGTCGTCCTCGACGACGACCAGGTGATGGGTACGACGGCCGTCGCGCAACCGGCTCTCGATGAGGCGCATCGCGCCTGCCGCGTGGTAACGGCTGGAGTTGGGCTCGACCACCATCGCCTGCCGCGTCGACGAGTCCGCCAGCAGCCGCTCCACCAACGATGCCAGCACCTCGGTGTCGGGTCGGCTGTGCCGCGTCGTCCCCTCCGGACCGTCGACCACCAGGGCGGTCTCGTCGCCAACCACCCCCGTCGCGCAGCCCGCGAACAACCCGAAAGGGGTTGCCCGGGTACACATCCGCACCAGATAGGCGGTCACCGAGGCAATCACCCGGTCATCGGGACTGCCCGCAGCCAACCGCCGCATCAGCCCCGGTGACGCCAGGTGCAGTGCCTCTCGAACCTCCGGCCGCGCCGCCAGGCTGCTCCAGTACGTGGGGTCGGCGCGCAGCCGGTCCAATTCCTCCAACGGCAGCAGGGGGGCACGCATGACGAAGAAGCCGCTCGGCCTCAGCGACGCACCCATGCCGGTCAATCCCCCTTGGTGGCGCGGCTTTCGCCGACGAGCTGCCCGCCGACCAGTTGGGCGTAATGGCCGCCGGCGGCCAACAGATCGCGGTGGCATCCGACCTCGACGACCCGGCCTGCGTCCATCACGACGATGCGGTCGGCGTCGATCACGGTGGCCAGCCGGTGCGCGATCACGATGACGGTGCAGCCGAGCCCGGCGATGTTGGCGTGCACCTGCGCCTCGGTGACGGTGTCGAGGCTGCTGGTGGCCTCGTCGAGCAGAAGGATCCGCGGCCGGGGGGCGAGCGCGCGCGCCAGCGCAAGCCGCTGGCGTTGACCACCCGACAACGACGCGCCCGCGTCGACCAGCGGGGTGTCCCACCCCATCGGCATCGCGTGGATGTCCTCGGCGATGCCGGCCAGCGCGGCGGCGGCCTCGAGCCGTTCCAGCGGCAGGCTTGGGTCGCCGAGGATGAGGTTGTCGCGGATCGACAACCCGAAGATGTACGGGTTCTGGGTGACCACCCCGATCTGGGAGCGCACGCTCCGCGGATGCAGGGTGGCCAGGTCGATTCCGTCGAGCAGCACCCGCCCCGCCGTGGGCGAGTAGAGACCCAACAGCAGCCGGCCCATGGTGGACTTGCCCGAGCCGGAGCGCCCGACGATGGCCAGCACCTGCCCCGGGCGCACCTCGAGATCGGCGCCGTCGACGGCCGGTGGACCGTGCGGGTGATACCGGAAGGTGAGCCCTTCGGCGCGCACGGCACCGGTCAGCGGGGGTGCGTGCCGCAGGTCGCGCCCCTGGGTCTCGGTCGGCGTGTTGAGCACGTCGTCGATCCGGCTCATGTAGCTGCCGAGCAGCTGGACCTGCAATGCGGTGGCGACCAAGGTGGCCAGGGGCTCCAGGAACGCCCCGGCCAGGGCGGCCAACGCGAGCATCGTGCCCAGCGAAAGCTGCCCGCTACCAACCAGATACGCGCCGACCAGCAGCACCGCGATCGGGGACAGCAGCCCCAGTCCGTGGAACGCCGTGTCCACCGCGGCCGAGAGGCGCCCCTGGCGCAGCGACACGTTCATCTCGGCGACGTACAAGTTGGTCCAGTGCGACACGGCACGCCGCTCCGCGCCTGCGGCCTTGAGGGTTTCCACCGCCGAGAACATCTCGTAGGCGTAGGACTGCGATTTGGCTTCGGTGGCCAGGGCCTCGCCCATCAGGTGCTGGTTGCGTCGCCGCGCCGACAGCAGAACGGTGACCTCGGCGACGGCCAGCACGGCGACCAGTGCACCCAGCACAGGTGAGAGGGCAACGATCAGAACCAGATACACGGCGGCTAGGGCGCCGTCCAGCAGTGCGGCGATGGTGCCGGTGGTCAGGATCTCGCGGACCGTGGCGTTGCTGCGCAGCCGCATCATCAGGTCGCCCGAGGATCGTTTCAGGAAGAACGCGTACGGCAGGTCCACCAGGTGCTCGAGGAAGCCCAGCGTCATCGCGACGTCCAGCCGGCTGCGCAGCCGCAGCAGCAGATGTGCCCGCAGGAAACTGGCGAGCATCGAGTAGCCGATCAGCGCGACCATCACCGCGGCCACAATCTTGAGCAGGCGCCCGTCGTCGGCTGGCACGAGTTGGTCCACGACCACACCGGTCAGAACCGGCACCGCCAGCGCCATCAACCGCACCACCACCGAGGTGGCCAGCACCCTGCCGATTCCAGTGGAGCCGGTCAGCATCCGGCGCGCATGGTGCACCGCGCCCGGTGCGCGGCGCCCGCCCGCCGCGAACGTGGCGGCGGGCTCCAGCATGATGGCGACCCCGCTGTACAGATCCTCGACGGCGGGCCACCCGACCCGGTAGCGGCCCGCCATCGGATCGATGATCGTGACACCGCGCCGTGACGTCGACTCCAGGACCACGAAGTGCGCTGCGCCCCAATGCAAGATGGTGCCGCGCGGCAGCACGTTCAGGTCATCGAGTTCGGTGGCCACCCCGCGGGCACGCAATCCATAGGAGGTGGCGGCCTCGGCGAGACGCAGCGCGTCCACGCCGTCGCGCCCGGTGCCGGTGGCTTCGTGCATCTCCGCCAGCGACACGTGCCTGCCGTGATAGCCCAGCGCCATGGCCAGCGCGGCCGCACCGCAATCCGCCATCTCGGCCTGCGCGATGTACGGGATCGCGCGCCTGCGCCACCTCACCAGAGCCTCGGCAGCAGCACGCCGATCAACGGTTGCCGCCCGGCCGGGACCACCAGCTCACCCGCCGACACCGGACCGGGCTCGTCCAGTTGGGCGATCACCTCGGTCGCGGTCACGTCGACGACGACCGCGCCAAGGGTGGACCCGGAGGCGTCCCGGTACTGCGCGACGGTGCCCGGCGCGGGCGGCTCTCCCGCGGCGCGGATCGCGGTCACCGACGCGCCCTGCACCACCGCGGGCAACGCGGCGGTCCGTTCGACGGTGACCGTCGCGGCCGCCACGGCGCCTCCTGCCAACAGCACGCCCAGCACGACGAGTCCCGCGTCGATCCATCCCGGCTGCTTGATCAGCTCGCCAGGGCGGGCTCCCGCCGACTGGTGATCGCGCCAGCGCTTACGAAACACCGTCTCGCGACGGATCTCGCCGTCGTCCTCGGTCACGACGACCTCCCCGTCGGCCATCAGCGAATCCCCTCATCAGCGCGGATTCCCCACATTGTGGACGCTGCGGTCCTCGGATACGCCCGGATCGCCAATTGCCTGCGGTCGACGATCACGACAACCCCCTCGTGGCATGCCGCGGCCCGCGGTGGGCCGCCCTCACAGATAGGAGCATCGACCGACGCCGAACTTCACACTTTTTGCGAAGGAGTTCTCGGCGGCACCGTCAAACCAGGATGAAACCCGTCCCCCGATCGGGCGGACTAGTGGTCCTCATTAGCTCGCCGAACGTACGGTTGTTCACGGCCCTACTCGAGCGATGTGTACAACAACCGTAACGTTCGGCGCCTGACTCCGATCGCCGTCAGCCGGATTGCGGACCCTCAGCCAGCCAACGCTCCAAGCAATGCGGGCATCGGCACCGTCGCAACACCGATCGCCGAATCGGCAATGCCGTACGGAATCACCAGCGTCTCGGCATGCACCAGCGCGCCGCAGGAGTAGACGACGTTGGGCACGTAGCCGTCCTGCTCATCGGCGGCAGGCGCGAGCAGTGGTTGGCGGAGCCGACCGATGATCTTGGTCGGATCGCCGAGGTCGAGCAGGATCGCGCCGATGCTGTAGGTGCGCATCGGACCGACGCCGTGGGTGAGCACCAGCCAGCCTGCGTCGGTTTCGATGGGTGGCCCGCAGTTCCCGAGCTGCAGCACTTCCCACGCGTTGAGCGGCTGCTGGCAGGGCGACGAATTCGCCCACACCAGAAGGTGATCGGAGTAGGCCAAGGTGTTCGTCTCGCGGTCGGATCGTGACATCGCCGCGAAGCGGCCATCAACCCGACGGGGAAACAGCCCAAGGCCCTTGTTGGCGGCCGCACGTCCAACGATGGGCTTGGAGGTGAAGGACCGGAAGTCTCGCGTCTCGAGAAGCTGCTGGCTGATGTGGGATCCGCTGTACGCCGTGTAGGTGGCGTAGTACGTGACCGAGCCGTCGTCGTCTACGAACCGGACGAGGCGGGCATCCTCCATGCCGGCCGCCTCCGCACCCATGGCCGGCCGCAGCACGCGCTCGGAAAGGGTTGTGTAGTCGGCGAACTCGACGGAGTAGGTGCGCTCGGCGATCGACCGGATCTCAGCGATCGTTGCGCGGGCACGCCCTCGGGTGCGCATGTGGGTCAGTAGCGTGTCGAGTTGTTCGTCGAGGTCGGCCTTGGTGAAGCGGTCACCGAGCGCGTCGAGGACGTAGTCGGCGGCCTCCCTGGCATCACCGAGTCGGGCCAGCTCGTTGCGGAACACGGCCCCGTCGAGGAGAGCCTGAGTCGCCGCCCCGGTGGTGGCGAACGGCACCGCCTCATCGATCGAGGCATTTCCGTCCGCGTCCACGATGCCGGTCCGGAATCCCATCGAGGACTGGTGACCTTCCCCGATACCCCGCACGCTCATGACGAAACGCAGGCTGCCATCGGCTGTTCCGGTCTGATCGGGATGGGCCACCATGCTCGGGTTGCACAGGGCCGCACCTTCGATGGCGTACTCGCTGGTAAAGGCCGCCCCCAGCAACACCTTTCGCGCCTCGGAGAGCTGTCGGCCGGGAACTAGGCGATCGGCGAGCACATCCGCGTGACGACGAAAGGTGCCGATCAGGTCGCGGTGGCGCCCGTCGAAGCGGGTGACGACATCGTCGAGGGCTGACTGCACGTCCTCCTCGGACAGCGCGAGGATGCGTCTCAACACCGCGCCCGCCCGGGACTCCTGATGCTCGAAGCCCTCCTGGCCCGGCACGAAGAGTTGAGTGACGACGCGCGACGGGTCGGCGGCGAGCCGCTGCGGGCTGCGCGTCACCAGTTTGGTCTGCGCCGAAGTCATTGCCTCACGGCCGAGATGCGCCGGGCGTGCTGCATGGTCGAGAGCGCAGCCAGCGTCGACTCCGTACCCTGATTGCGGTTCACTCCGTCGGCGTGCAGGCCGTCGAACCCGCCGCCCGTCTGTGCGTCCCACATGACCTGTCCCGCGTCGTTGTCGCCCTCGAACCAGGCCGCCGCCCTGCGGACGCCGTCGGGCCAGTTCGGGCTGGGATCGGCGGCAGCGGCGCGCGCGCACGCATCGGCGAGCGAGGACACCTCGATCGGCTGCTGATCGAAGGCGGGACGGACGTCGTCGGCGCCTCGTCCCCCGACCGGGGTGGGCGAGAAGTGTCCGTCGGCCGTCTCGTAGTCGACCAGCCAGCCGAGCAGATCCAGGCCGCGGCGTTGTAGCGCCGCATCGTCGAGCACGGTGCCCGCCGCGATCATCGCTTCGGCGAGAACGGCATTGGCGTAGGCCAGGCGCGGCTCGGGCCACGGCCAGGCCGGGTCGTCGCTCGGCGCGATGACCGAACGGGCGTAGTAGGTGAGCAGCTCTCGAGCCTCGACGTGGTCGGGATCGACGGTGAGGAGTTCGGCGGCGCCCAGTGCCGCGAAGGCCATTGCCCGCGGCGACGGCGACCGCTGCAGGGCGGCCCGCTCGAACTGGATCTTCGCCGACTCGCGAACGAACGCGACGTTCGATTGGGCGGCGGCGGTTCCCAGCCCCCAGATGCATCTGCCCCAACAGTCGTCCAGGGCGGGCTCGTCGGTCCACTTGCCCGTGCTGTCCATCCGGTTGCGGCAGGCGCCGGTGAGAGCCTGCGCCTCGCCGAGGAAGCGCATGGCCAGCCCGGCAAGACCATTCAGTTTCCGATCCGGATCGGGCTCCTCCCGGCTGACGACCACGAGGACCCTGGCCATGTCGTCGGTGCAGTAACCGTGCTCGGTCGCGGGTTCGGTCAGATTGGCGTGCTCGAAGGTCCCGCGCCGGTCGGTCATGTGCAACAAATGGTCGAACACCGGGCCCAGCACCGGCGCGGTCATACCAGGGCCCGACGCTCGAATACGAGTCGTTGCGCCAGAGTCAGATACGACTTGGCGATCGCGGGCCAGGCCAACGTCGGAGCCAGCCGGCGGCCCTCGGCCGCCATGGACCCGGCGAGGCGCGGATCGGACAGCACCCGGCGCAGCGCAAAGGTCATCGCATCGGGATCGTCATGGTCGACGACGATTCCCGCTCCGCTACCGAGAAGCTCGATGGCGTGCGGGAACGCGGTGGCGACGACGGGCCTGCCGCTTGCGACGGCGTCGACCAGAACGCCGGAGGTGACCTGCTCGGTCGAGTCGTACGGCAGCACGACCACGGCACAGGACTGGACCAACGCGGCCAGGGACGACACGCCGCGGTACTGAGCGTCGAAGGACACCGAGCCCGCCAGGCCGTTGCGTTGCGCCTGCTCGGTGCGAGCCTCGCGGTACGCCTCGCCCTCGGCGGCCAGCACCTTGGGGTGCGTCCTGCCTGCGATCACGTACTGCGGCCTGCCGCGGAGCGCGTGCAGCGAACCCATGGACTCGATCACCCGCTCGATGCCCTTACCCGGGCCGAGGAGACCCCACGTCAACAACGTCGGTCTGCCGGCACGCTTCGATTGCGCGCCCTGCGGGATGGTCGCCCCGTGTGCGATGGTGCTGACCTTGTGCCGGTCGACGTCGAAGCCGCGGACCAGGCGCGCGTTGGCGGCGTCGGACATCACGATCACCTGATCGGCGAGACCGGTAACCGTCTCGAGAACGGAACGCTGGTGCGGTGTCGGATTGAGTGGGACCGTGTGGGCGACCACGATCGACGGCACGCGCAGCCCGCGCATGACGTCAACCACCTCGTCGCCGTCGGTGCCGCCGTAAATGCCGTACTCGTGCTGGATCACCGCGACGTCGCACTCACTCAACAGATCTGCGCAGGCCGCAACCGACGCCGCTCTGCCGTTGACGAGCTCGCCGACGACTCGGGAATCCGGAGGCGACTCACCATCGGCCACCCGAACGACGCTGACGTCGGCACCGTTCGCCTCCAACCCATTGGACAGCGCCGCGCTGAACGTCGCCAGCCCACAGACCGTTGGCGGATACGTGCCAAGGACACCGAAACTTGGAGGCGCAGAATTTCGTTGCGCCCCAACAGGGTTGATAAAGGTTCGACCAAGCGATAGAGCAGTCAAAGTGATCCCGACCGTGCGAATGTCACGAAGGTGTCCGGCTTGAGCGGTTGCTCGTGGCGATCAGCGGAAGACGGCTGATTCATTCCGGACTGGTCGGTTTCCCAACGGCTCTTACACTACACCCTCGTGGCCCCATCGGCGGCCTTCGGCCGATCGGTGCCCGCCGGCCCGCGGCGGCATAGTCCCCCACTTGACCTGCAAGGTCGTCGACGACGCGGCCGTCCCGATTGACGCAAGAGGGGCAACTCCTCCCCGCCAGAATCACTCGAAATTAATTGATTCCGAAAGCATTTCGGAGCCCATTCAGACCGCGCCGACACGAGACAAGACTGCCCGGTCGGCGTACAGTCCGAAGATCGGGACCAGCCAGGCCCCCGTCTCAAAGGGGAAGCCAAGTGACCGACAAATCGCCTCGCCAAGCTATGGCTAAGAAGTCCGGAAAGTCTCTGAAGGAGAAACGCGCGGACAAGCGCGCGAAGTCCGATCACACCTCGCAGGCCGAGACGGTGCTGAACCCCAAGAAGCGCTGACGCCGTAGCCAACGCCCGAGAGCCCGGATGCTGATGCATCCGGGCTCTCGGGCGTAGTGGGGCTTACTTGTGGTTCTGGTGGTGGTGGTGCACCGAGGTGCCCGGCTGGGGCATGTTGGTCTGGTGCGGGAAGGCCGGGTGCTGCACCGGGGCGCTGATCGAGGGGCCGTTGGTGGTGACCGCGGCGTCGGCGTGGCTGATCGTGGCGGTGCCCAGGGCGATCAGGGCGGGGGCGGCGATCAGGGCGGCGGTGGCGGCGATCCGGCGGGTGATGG
>Ga0193743_1003150_pt1 | contig 11180 bp, 8 predicted proteins | sample L2c2metaG_FD_143038 | JGI IMG/M metagenome (GOLD analysis project Ga0193743, IMG submission 143038) | Soil microbial communities from a riparian zone of the East river system, Colorado, United States - L2c2 | ecosystem: Environmental > Terrestrial > Soil > Riparian zone | place: USA: East River...
CGGGGCCTGACAGCGACAGGTCAAGAATCCGCGCGCCCGGCCGATAAGGGTGCATGCGTCTGGACATCCCCACCCTCGGCATCATTGGTTTCCTGATCGGAATCGCCCTGTCGGTAGGTTTCACCCTGCTTGGCCTGGTGTTGCCACGGCAACGCGTGTTGCGCCTGTGGGCTGCCGGCTTCTGGATGGCTACGCTCGGTGCGCTGTTCGCGGGCCTGCGCAACCAGATCGACGAAGGCATGTCGGTGGTGCTGGGCAACCTGTTCATCGCCATTTCCGGCGCGCTGATGCTCGCTGGTGTCTCGCGGCACGTCGATCGGCCGTTGCGCTGGGGGCCGCCTGTGGCGTTCATCGCGGCTTTCGTGGCGGCGCAGGCGTTCTTCGAGTATGTCGTGCCGAGCCTGCGCGTGCGCCTGCATCTTTTCAGCGTGCAGATGGTGGTGTGGGATGCCTGCACGGTGTGGATGCTGCTTCGCCACGGACCGCAGGAACTGCGCACCAGTTGCCGACTGGCAGCGGTTGTCTTCACTTGCGATCTGCTGTTCTACGCGGCAAGGCCTTTCATGCCGCTGGCCCCTGGCTCCGGCGAGGACGCCATGCACGGCGGAACGCCGATCGTTGCCACCTTCGTGATCGGCATCATGCTGGCGTTGGGCTGGTTCATCGCCTTCATGCTGCTGGTGGCCGAGCGTCTGGCCGTGGACCTGGGCCGCCTGGCGCGCATCGATGGCCTGACGGGCCTGCTCAACCGCGGTGCGCTGATCGAAGACGGCCGCCGTGCGCTGGCGCATTGCCGCGCGCGCGGCCGTCCGTTTGCACTGCTCATCTTCGACCTGGATTATTTCAAGAAGGTCAACGACACCTATGGCCACGATGGCGGCGACGCGCTGCTTCGCCAGTTCTCCACCCTCATCAGCGCGGTGCGGGACCCGGGCACCCTGCTTAGCCGTTACGGCGGCGAGGAATTCGTGCTGGCCTTGCCGGGCCTGACCCTGGGCGAGGCCGCGGTACTGGCCGAGGACATGCGCCAGGCGGTGGCCGCCACCGAGGTGCCATTCGGCAACGTCCGGTTGTCGATGACCACCAGCATCGGCGTGGCCGTGGCCGACGCCACGCAGTCGTTCGAGGAATTGATCGCCCGCGCCGACGAGGCGCTGTACAGGGCCAAGGCGGCTGGCCGCAACCAGGTATTCGCCTGCTAGTAGCTGTGTGGGGTCAGAGTTATGGCTCTGACCCCTAATGCGCCGCCTGATGCGCAGGCCTATAATCGGGGTTTCGATGCCTCCGCCGGCTATCCAGTGTCCGTTGCCACCATTCATGATGCCTTTGCAAACCCTGAGGCCACCTTTGCCCGGGGTCCGGTTCGCCTGACCGTGCTCACGCCGCGCCTGTTTCGCGTGGAGTTCGATCCCTCCAGGCGTTTCAACGATGCGCGCACGCAGTTCGCCGTCCGCCGTGGCTTGCCCAAACCCGACGTCGACGTGATCGAGGACGACACGCGCCTGGTCCTGGATACCGGCGTGCTGAGGCTGGAATGGATCAAGGGCGAGGCGGCGCCCGATGCCTCGAACCTGCACATCGTGCTGCGCGACGACGGCGAAGGGACGCGCTGGACGCCGGGCATGGTTGAGGAAGGCAACCTGCTTGGTACCTACCGCACGCTCGACCGCTACGACGGCGACACCTGGACCGATGGCACGCGGATTCCGCTGGAGCCGGGCATCCTGTCACGCGGCGGCTGGCACGTGGTGGACGATTCAACGAGCTTTCGCCTGGACGAAGATGGCTGGGTCACCGGCCGCGGCCAGGCGCCGGCGCAGGATTTCTACTTCTTCGGCTACGGCCACGATTTCCGCGGGGCGATTGCGGACTTCGCTGCGGTATCCGGCCCGCAGCCGCTGCCGCCACGCTTCGTTTTCGGCTACTGGTGGTCGCGCTACTGGAATTACTCCGACCAGGAACTGCGCCGGCTGCTGGGCCGGTTCGCCACCGAACGCATGCCGCTGGATGTGCTGGTACTGGACATGGACTGGCACACCACGCCGGGCCTGTCCCTGCGCACGGGCATGGACGAGCGCGATGAGTTCGGCGAACAGCGCGGCTGGACGGGCTACACCTTCAACAGCAGCTTGTTCCCCGACCCCGATGCCTTCATGCGCTGGGTGCACGGACACGACCTGAAGATCACCGTGAACCTGCATCCCGCATCCGGCGTGCCCGCGTTCGAAGAGAACTACACCGCGATGGGCCAGGCGTTGTCGTTGGACACCACCAACGGCGCTACGATTCCCTTCGAGGGGAGTTCCAGGCCCTACATGCGGGCCTTGTTCGACACCATCCTGCGTCCGCTTGAAAAACGTGGCGTCGACTTCTGGTGGCTCGACTGGCAACAGTGGGCGGAAGCGAAGGCCATGCCGGGGTTGTCGAACACCTGGTGGCTCAACCACGTGTTCTTCAACGAGATGGAGCGCCACGACGATGCGCGCGGGCTGATCTACCACCGCTGGGGAGGCCTGGGTAACCACCGCTATCCCATCGGCTTTTCCGGCGACAGCGTGATCTCGTGGGCGTCGCTGGCCTTCCAGCCGTACTTCACCGCCACGGCGTCCAACGTGCTGTACGGCTACTGGAGCCACGACATCGGCGGTCACACCTTCGACAAGGCGGTGCCGCGCGCCGAGCGCCATCTGGATCCGGAGCTCTACACCCGCTGGGTGCAGCTGGGCGTGTTCAGCCCGGTGCTGCGCACGCACTCGGCCAAGGAAGCGAGCCTGCACAAGGAACCCTGGCACTTCGCGCCGCGCTTTGGCGATGTCATCAGCGAGGCGATCCGCCTGCGCTACCGCCTGGCGCCGTATATCTACGCCGCGGCACGGGCAGCTCACGACACGGGCCTGTCGCTGGTGCGGCCGATGTACTACGACTGGCCCCGGGAGGAACGCGCCTACGAAGTGCCGGGCCAGTACATGTTCGGTGACAGCCTGTTGCTGAGCCCGGTGACCGCAGCGGGCGAAGGCGGCTACACCCGCGTCGACACCTGGCTTCCGCCGGGGCGCTGGTACAGCCGCGAGGGCGCACGCGTCTATGACGGCGGCGTCATCATCAGCCAGGACTACGCACTGCGCGAGACACCGATCTTCGTCCGCGAAGGCAGCATCCTGCCGCTGTACACCGACGGCCTGCGCAACCTTACGCGGCTGCCGCAGCAGATGGTGCTGCAGGTCTATCCGGGCCCGGTGGGCGAGACGTCCGTCTACGACGACGACGGCATATCGCAGGGTTATCGGCGCGGCGCCTTCGCCCGCACCCTGGTGCGCAGCTGGCGTGACGAGAACGAACACCAGGTCGCCATCGGCGCGATGCAGGGCGTCTACGCTGGCCGGCCCGACATGCGTTCGTACGTGGTGGAATTGCTGGGCACCGGCATGCCGCTGGAGGTGCGCGTGGATGGCGTGCGCCTGCCCTTTGCCACCGAGCCCTCACCCGACAGCTGGACATGGGACCCGATGGTCGTTTCCGTGCGCATCGAGCTCGCCCCGGGCCCGGTGGACCGCGAACGCCACATCGTGGCCCGCTTCGATCCGAAGCGTGCGATGCCGCCGGAGCTCTGGCGGCGCATGCAGCACACCGCCGAGGCCGTGGCCTATCTCAAGCGCGTCTGGGGTGATATCGCAGCGTTGCCCGAAGAGATCGAACTGGCAGGGCAGTCCGCACAGCTGTTGTCCTATGCCATCGCCGGCCCCGACGAAGGGCGCGTTGAGCGCTTCACCGCGGCAGTGGATGCCTTCGAGGCACGCTTCGCCCGCTTGCCCGCCGTCGCCGCCGACACTCCCCTCGACACCGAACTCGTCGAGCAATTCACCCAGCTACTGGTGCGCTGATGAACCATGAATACGACCCCGACCAAAACTTCCACGACGACGAAGACGGCGACGGGGAAGAACTGGACGCATCGTCCGTCGAGGGTCTGGTATGGCAGCTGTTGCTGCTGATCAACCCCGGCGACGAAGACCTGGCGATGCAGCAGTTTGCGCAGGTCCGTGAGGCGGGGATGGGTGAAGATGCGGAAGCCACCCTGCTGGCCATCCGCGATGTAATCGACTGGCGCTCGGGGTTTCATGTGGCAGCGGATGAACCCCGCCAGCTGATCGACGCCGTGGAAGAGTTGGTATCGCGCTACCACCTGGCGATCGACTGGGGCGGCGACGCTGATGACGACGACTTCATCGCGGCTCACGATGTTGCCTCACTGCTGTCTGTAGCGGCGGACGAAGTGGCTCCGCACAACTACCTGTTGTGGACGTGGCAAACGGGAAGCAACACCTACGCCGGCTGGATGACGGCCCAGGCCGACGGCGAGCCGATGCTCCAGGTGGCGCATGCGCTGGGCATCGACGTGCGTCCCGCCGCCGACGCCTAGCCGATGATCGCGTGGGGAAGGAAGCGCGAGGTGTCCTGGGTGATCAATCCGGCATCTTCGCGGATGCCCATGCCCGAAGGACGATCGGCGATCATCCAGCTGCCGATAAGCGGATAACCGCCCTCGGTGCGCGGCAGCTCGTGCAGGGCCTGCCGGATCCACCCGCCGTTGCCATAGGGGCCGTCGGTGGCGACGGTTTCGCCGTTGGCAAGGCGCAAGGTGATGTTGGCGCCTTCCCGTGACAGCAGGGGCTTGCGCACCCAGCCGGGCGGCAACTCACCGGCGAGGGTGTCCTCGAAGAACGCCGGCAACAGGTTGGGATGGTCGCGATGGCGCTCCCACAGCAACGGCAGGATGCCCTTGTTCGACAGTACTGCTTTCCACGGTGGTTCCACCAGGCGAAGGCCGGAGGCGGGCAGGGCGCGGCCGAAATCGTCCTGCATCATTGCTTCGAGCGGATATAGCTTGAACAGCGTGCCCATCACCACGTCATTGAGATCGGTGAAGGCGCCGCGCGTGGTGATGCCGATGTCCCCGACGGCGATCACGCCGGTAGCCATGCCGGCCTGTTCTGCGCAGTCGCGCATATAGGCGATGGTGCCGTTGTCTTCGCGGCTGCCGGCGATGGCCGAGAAATACACCGGCTTGGGCAGCAGGCGGGCCATCGTGGCCAGCGACTCCACCAGTGCCTCCTGCAAGCTGTTGTACTGGTCGGCGCCGGCGGGCAGGACGCCCCGGGCCTTCTGCTCCTCGAGCCACACCCACTGGAAATAGGCAGCCTCATAAAGACTGGTGGGCGTGTCGTAATTGAGCTCGAGCAGCTTTGCGGGGCCCTGGCCGTGGTAAGCCAGGTCCATGCGTCCGTAGAGCTGGAGTTCGCCCGCATGCCAGCTGGCGGCAATCCAGTCCCAGTACTGACGCTCGATGCCAAGGCGCGTCATCATGGCCTCGGACGTGACGATGTCGGCCACCATATCCACCGCCATCGCGTGCAACTCCGCGGTGGGCGCCTCGATGTCGTCTTCGATCTGGCGCAGGGTGAAGGCGTAGTAGGCCGATTCGTCCCAGTACGGCGCGCCGTTGATGGTGTGGAAGTCGAAGCCTGCGTCTTCGGCGGTGCGCTGCCAGTCGTCGCGGGGTGTGATGCGGACGCGCCGCATCACTCGCCCGCGCTGCCGCGGGCACCGAAGCCGCCGCGGCTGGCGGTGGCGCCGCGCCCACCAGCGCCTTCCGGGGCCGTCAGCGAGCCGGTACCCAGGCCCCGCGCGGCGAACGAGCTACCGGCGTAGGCGCCGGTACCGGCACCTGTCGATGGCTGGTAGAACGATCCGGTACTGCGGCGATAAAGCGGTTCGGACTGGTAGAAAGAGCCGCGCATGCCGTTGCTCATCAGGTGGGAAATCATGAAGCCGGTCATCAGCGGCCCCCAGATGCTGCCCTGGCGCTGGTCCTGGCGTTGCACGCACTGGTCGGGCGGGAAGTCCTTGATGCACTCATCGCGTGTCATATAGCGAGGCGCCGATGTGTCGGCCACCTGCTTGGCGTGTTCTTCGGCTTTCTTGCAATCGTCCAGCAGGTTGCCCGCTGCGGTGCATTGCTCGAGCGTGGTGAATTGCTCTTGCTGCACGGGCGGCGCGTCGTCGCTGCAGGCGACAAGCAAAACGGGGCTGGAAGCCATCAAGAGCAGCGTAGCGGTACGAGAGCGTTTCATCCTTCGCCTGTGTCCTTTCCGAAGCCGTTCGGGACGGACAGTCAATCATGGCGGGCCGTTGTTATCCAGTGTCGTGTACGCCATTGCATCCTGCCCGCCGTCAAGCCCGGTCGATGCAACCCAGGCCGCGCAGTGTCGCGGCCACCGCTTCGTCCATTGGCGTATGCGGCTCGGCGCCAATGAGTTCACGCAGGCGCGATCCGCCAAGGCGTATCGGCTGGCGCCAGAGGTAACGGAGCTCGCGCAGTTCGCGGAAAATCCGGATGAAAGGCCACCCCAGGGAAACAGCCCACCACGGGAAGGCCGCGATGCGCGCGTTGTTGCCGGCGACGCGCCGTACGGCGGTCGCCAATTGCGTGCCGTCTTCATCCCAATGGCCGTGCATGTGAACGTTCTCGAACGGACGCAACCGCTCGCCCACCGACACCAGGCTTGCCATCGCCGCGGCCACGTCGGGCAGGTAACTCCACTGGTGGCCCACACCAGGCTTGCCGATGCGCCTGACCACGTTGACGGGCTTGCCCGGCGTGACCACCTGGCCGAACCACGCGTTACCGGGGCGCGGGCCGAAGTAATCACCGGCGCGTACGATCAGCACCGGCACGCCTTCGGCGGCTACCTCGCGCAGGCGGGCTTCCATGGTGACGCGGATGCGGCCCTTGATCGTCTCGGCGTCCTGCGGCGCGTCTTCGGCGATCACCGGGAATGCGCCGGGTCCGTAGTTGTAGAACGTCCCGGGTAGGAGGATGCGTGCGTCGACGGCGCGGGCGGCGCTGATGGTGTTCTCGAGCATCGGCATCACCCGGGTAGCCCAGTCGCGATATCCCGGTGGATTGACCGCATGCACGATCAGGCCGACGCCTTCGGCGGCGCGGCGCACGGCCTGGGCATCCATGGCGTCGCCGCGTTGCCACTGGATGCGGGCGTCGGCATCAGCGGGCGGCTCGCGCCGGATGAGCGCGCGAACCGTCCAGCCCCGGGCCAGGAGCTCCCTCGCCACCTCGCCCCCGATGCCTCCCGTGGCGCCCAGGACCAGTGCTGTGTTTTTCGTCGCCATGAGCTGTTCCCGTGGAAGTAGCGTCCACAGGATGCGCTGCCATCGACTAAGAAGGAATTGACTTACCGATTGACTGGCTATACAAAAATGTATGGATAACAATCCGGACTGGCAGCACTACCGCAGCTTCCTCGCCGTGCTGGAAGAGGGCTCGCTATCGGCCGCGGCACGCAGCCTTGGGCTCGCACAGCCCACCCTGGGCCGTCATGTGGAACTGCTGGAGGCGGCGTTGGGCACCACGCTGTTTACCCGTTCGCCCACGGGCCTGGCCGCTACCGATGCGGCCGAAGCCTTGCGGCCCTTCGTTGAATCCATGCGCGCCACGGCGCAGGCGATTGAGCGTCACGCACATGCCGTCCGCCACACGGTGGCCGGTACCGTCCGCCTGGGCGTATCCGAGGTGATCGGTATCGAGGTCGTGCCAACGATCCTTGCGTCGTTTCGCCAGGCATGTCCTGGTGTGGTCGTGGAGCTGGTGTTGTCCGATCGCAACCAGGATCTCCTGCAGCGTGATGTCGACGTGGCCGTGCGCATGGTGGCGCCAGTGCAGGAAGCGCTGCTTGCGCGGCGCATCGGGGCGATCGAACTGGGTTTGCATGCGCACCCGTCATATCTCGAGCGACGGGGCCAACCGCGCCAGATGCACGATCTCACCTCGCACGATCTGGTCGGCTTCGACCAGGCATTGCCCTATATCCGGCGCATGTCGGCCGGATTGCCACCATGGCGCCGCGAGATGTTCGCACTGCGCAGCGACAGCAACATGGCGCAACTGGCGGCCATGCGCTCAGGCCTTGGCATCGGCTTCTGCCAGGTTCCGCTGGCCGCGCGGGAGCCGGCGCTGGTGCGCGTACTGCCCTCCATGGCCCTGCCGCTGGAATGCTGGGTGGTGATGCACGGCGACTTGCGCGGCCAGGGGGCATGCAAGGCCCTGTTCGATGCACTGGTCAAGGGCCTGCTCGCCTACCTTGCCTAGCGCCCCGACGCGGTACCGGCTTGCGCACCATCATCCCACTGGGCGATGTCTTCTTCAGTCAGCATGGCTTGCACGGCCGAGCGGTTGGCGCGGCGCATGGGTTTCTCGTCGACGCGGTCCAGCGGTGCCTGGCGCAACGCATCGGGCGGCAGCACGGTAAGGTCGAAGGCGATGCCGTCGGCGTTGAAGGTAAGGGCAGTGAATTCGGCCTGGTCCTCGCGGGTCATGCGCAGGCGGCGCACCTGCGTGCCGAAGGGGATGCCGTGTTCGGTCAGGAACAACGGCACGGCTTCGGGATCTTCGCTGAACACATGCAGGCATACCGCTGAGTGTTCATCGGCGGTGCCTTCCAGTACCGCGCCCACCAGCCGTGGATCGAAGCCGCGCAGGAAGAACATGCCTTCCACCGCGGCCTCGCGGCGGGCACGCAAGGCTTGCGGTTGCGAATCGCCCTTGAAGATGCGCTGGTGCTCGCGCAAGGCCTCTTCGATCTCGTTGTTCCGCGGCAGGGCCTGGTCGTCGATGATGCCCAGGCGCTCGGCGGCCTTCAACTTGGCATGGTGGAAGTCGCGTATGCCGTGTTCGCTCATCAGCCGGGCGGCTTCCTGGGCGATGCGTAGCCGGCTGCGCTGGCTGCGGTCCTGGGCGTGGATGCGGTGGTGTTCGCCTCGTGACATGAGCGTATGACCCCGTGTGCAGGACGTGGGGTGAGATTACATGTTTTGACAGGTTTTGGCGTGACGGCGAAGTAACGGGGTAAAGGGGTCAGGGTCATGACTCTGACCCCCAACCGTTGTCGATCTAGAAAATATCGTAGGAATGCTGGTCGGTCTCGTCCTGCTGTTGCTGCTGCTGGGCTTGCTGGCGCAGGCGGTCGACGTCTTCGACCTTCATGATCTCGCTCATCGCGTCCGGGTCGCCGGCGCTGGTGGGCATGCCGGAACTGCGGTTGATCTGCACCGTGCTGATGCCCGGCGGCATCGGCAGCGTGGCCGATGGCGTGTCCTTCAGCACCGCGCCCATGTAGTCCTGCCAGATGGGAAGTGCCGCTTTGGCGCCGAATTCACCCTTGCCCAGCGAAGTGAAATCGTCGAAGCCCACCCATACCGAGGCCACGACCTTGCCGTTGAAGCCGACAAACCAGGCGTCGCGGTGGTCGTTGGTGGAGCCTGTCTTGCCGGCCAGGTCGTCGCGCTTCAATTCCATCGCGGCCGAACCGGTACCGCGGCGGATCACGTCCATCATCATCGACGTCACCAGGTAGTCGTTGCGCACGTCGATGACGCGCGGGGCCAGGTGCGGCGGATGCGGGCCGGTGGTGTGTGCGTCATCGGGCAGTTTCGCATCGCCGATCACGGCGGCCGTGGAGCTGGTGGCTGGTGCGTTGGCGGGGCCTGAAGGCGTGGAGGGCGGGGGCGGGCCGGGCGGCGTGGTATCGAGCAGGCGCTCCTGGCAATCCACGCAGGCCCGCGCCGGATTGGCCACATAGACGGCCTGGCCGTTGCGGTCATTGATCTGCGAGATGAAATACGGGGTGACCAGGAAGCCGCCGTTGGCGAATACCGCATAGCCGCGGGCCATGCTCATGGGCGACACCGAGGCCGTGCCCAGGGCAAGCGACAGGTTCTGCGGGATGGCATCGGGCGTGAAGCCGAAGCGGGTGGCGTAATCGCGGACGTAACGCACGCCGATGGCATCGAGCAGGCGCACTGACACCAGGTTCTTCGACTTCACCAGCGCCTCGCGCAGGCGGATCGGGCCGTCGAACTTGCCGTCGTCGTTGGACGGTGCCCAGATGCCGTCGGGCCGCGATGGATCGGGGAATACCACCGGTGCATCGTTGACGATCGACGCGGGGGTAAAGCCGCGCTCGAAAGCCGCCGAATACAGGAACGGCTTGAAGCTCGAGCCTGGCTGGCGCGCGCTCATCACGGCGCGGTTGAACTTCGAACGCTGGAAATTGAAGCCGCCCACCAGCGCCTGCACGGCACCATCCTCCGGATCGAGCGACACCAGCGCTGCCTGCACGGAGGGGATCTGCGTGAGTTCCCACTGGCCTTTCTCGTTGCGCTGCACGCGGACGAGGTCGCCACGCTTGACCACCGCGTCCACGCTCTTGGGCACGCTGCCGGCACTGGTTTCGTTGACATAGCGGCGGGCCCAGGCCACTGCGTCCATGTCCAGGGTGATCGATTCCTTGCTGGACAGGTACACCGTGGCCTGCTTGGCGGTGGATTCGGTGACGATGCCCGGCTGCATGCCGCCGGCCGCCATGTAGCCGGCCAGCACCCGGTCCAGTTCCTCGGTGCCGGCACCCGCTGGCAGTTCGTCGTGGCCTTCGGGGCCGCGGTAGCCGTGGCGGCGGTCGTAGCTGGAGAGCTTCTCGCGCAGGGCGGCGTTGGCCGCATCCTGGCGCGCGGAGGTGACCGTGGTCTTGACGGTATAGCCTTCCACCAGGGCGTCGTTGCCGAGTTTCTCGATCGCCTGCAGGCGTGCCATCTCGGCCAGGTACGGCGCATCCACCTCGATCGGCTGCTCGTGCGGATACGCATCGTTGGGCTCGGCGATCGCCTGGTCGTACTCGGCCCTGGTGATGAAGCGGTTGGACAGCATCTGGCCCAGCACCCAGTTGCGGCGGCCGATGGCGCGCTTGGGGTTATTGAGCGGATTGACCACCGAGGGCAGCTGGAAGGTCGATGCCAGCATCGCCGACTGCGCCACGGTGAGCTGGTCGAGCGTCTTGCCGTAGTAGAAGCTCGCAGCCGCACCCAGGCCGTAGGTACGGTGGCCGAGGAACATCTTGTTGATATAGAGCTCGAGGATTTCATCCTTCGTGAGCTCGTTCTCCATGCGCAGGGCGATGAAGATCTCGGTGAGCTTGCGCGAATAGAGCTTCTCGGGACTCAGGAAGAAGTTGCGGGCGACCTGCTGGGTGATGGTGGAACCGCCCGGCCCCTTGTCGCCGCCGGACGTGATCACATGGATGCCGGCGCGGGCAATGCCGTGCCAGTCGACC
>Ga0193743_1003151_pt1 | contig 11178 bp, 7 predicted proteins | sample L2c2metaG_FD_143038 | JGI IMG/M metagenome (GOLD analysis project Ga0193743, IMG submission 143038) | Soil microbial communities from a riparian zone of the East river system, Colorado, United States - L2c2 | ecosystem: Environmental > Terrestrial > Soil > Riparian zone | place: USA: East River...
GGCAAAGAGGGACTCTTACCCTCCAATGTCAGAGACAATGACACTTTGACCTTGTTATAAATGGAGGGGGTCTAGCAAGAACAAGATATTTATATTCATAAGGGTATGCCTAAACACAGAAATGATACGAGTAAAAGAGAAACAGCAGCCAGCCCTAAGGCATTAACAACAAAATGTGTTGTTGGTGTTGGCGATTGGTGTTGAACAATCTGGAGACGTGGCAAGGTCGAGCTTAATTAGAAATGGTCAAAACAACTACAAATTTGACCACTAGCATGATGAATAACGAATATATAGCATAGCAAAAAGAAAGAAAGGGTGACTCACCGATGGCTACTCTTTAGCGGTATCCTTTTCTTCATCGCAAGACTCTTCATCAGCAGACTCCATAAATGGCTCGTGCAATATGACACCAAAGTGGACATGAAGGTTTATGGTGACTTGATCCTTGTGAGCGCCAGAAGAGGGCGAGTATGTGGACACTGTGTATGCCACCAGAGCAAGAGAGAATTCTGAATGTTACCAAGATAACGAGGGAGAAAATCAGGTATATTTTGAAGCTCATCAGGAACTTTGAGCTGACGCTTCCTCCCATCATAGATTGGGACTGTACAATATATTTAAGTCAGAAAAGAAAGAGAGTGAATTTATGCAATATCCATACTGGTATCTGATGCATGAAGAGACGGCCTACATGATGTTGAAGAAAGACCAGCAACCTTGCTAGAGAAAGCAGGACTTGCAGGGGCAAATATCTTGAATTTGTTCATATGATTTGGGGTGGAATTGGAAGAACCCACTATTGCTTTATCAAATTCTTTTATTGAAGATAAGTAAGTATGTCCATAGTATACAATATCCAAAATGCACTCACCAGTCTTATGCATCATTCCTGTTGTAAAACTGAATGCGTTCTCCACCATTGCAAAATGCAACAAGTCTCTTTCTCTATGCACATTGTCATTGGGTAGGTATGGAAGTTCATATGCAAGGCCAAGGATTGCAACAAAGCGTTCCAGCTCCATGGTGAGCAGAACTCCAGCAATGTCCTTTATGATCCATTCCTTTGGATCTGAGCCAAGGGAACGACCTTGTTCATGATTGTCACGTGTCACAAGGACAAGAGAGAAACACAACAATGGCTCTGATGAATTGCCATGGAGGTATAGAACATTCTTTGTAAAGGAGTTGGCATCCTTCACACCTAGCTGAGCTGGGTCAATACAAGATAGATTGGCAATGTTTCCAGCTTTGTCATGGCTGAAAGATATCAGCCGCTTCAAGTATCTGGGCTCAAAACAATTATACCAAATATCAAAGTACAAAGAACAAGGGACTTACTCTACATCTGGTGATTGGTAGTATTGCAAGACCTCTGAAAATTGAAAACCTCCATTGTCACAATGGGGTCCCCAAGCAGGTGCATAGTCTGCCATCCTAACAGAAAAGGATATGAGAAAAATGTAAAAAAAAATATAATAGGTTAATTACCTAGGTAACCTTGGAATCTTTCTGTAGGTCTGCTTCAGCAAAGGATCAACAAGACTGGGTTCATAGATCTGGCATCTATCCAACTCTGGTATGCTTGACAAGAATGCCAAAATAAATAATAATCACCAAATATTTTAAAGGCAAACTTACACAACACAACACATCTCTACATCTGCCAGATAAATTGTGGAGTCATTAATTTCAATTGTGCTATAAATTGTGCTTTATTGAAATTTCAATCCTTCAGAATATTATGAAAAAGAAACATATGGTGGTACTGCTTTGGATGGAGACTTAGAAAAAGCCAGTGTTTTCCCCTTGTCTCCCTTTGAAACTTGGAGGTGAGCTCCCGTCGTTCTTGCTTCTGAACTAAAGACACAAGTCAGCTCATCAAAATAATAAGCAATAAAAACAGGTACTTACACGGCCACATCAAAGATAAGCTGACGAGCAGACTTTGAAGTCTTTGAGGAAGTGGAAGGCTCTTTATTATGGGCCTTTTTAGGGCTGTCCCGTGTAGGACTAATGTGCGAAAGTCATCAGAACATTTTTTTTTTTTTGAATACAAGAAACCGATCATATATCATACCTAGGGACAAATACATCATCATCATCCGATTTGCTATTTGCAATGGCATGTTTCTTCCCACCAGCTTTGGTAGGAGATGGTGTAGGAGGCGGAGTGATTTCTATACTGTGGAGCAGAGGTAAGAAAGAAAGTACAGATGAAAGCAAAGCAGATGTAACTTACTTGTCATTGTCATTATCCTCCAATTCAACTGCTGGAGCTGGGGAGCGGTTGTTTCTGACAGAGTCAGCATGCAGGGTATGACAAACAAAAAACATAAAGCCACATACTGGTCACTGGCATCAGAGGCAACAGCCACAAAATCTTCATCGTCAGACTCAACAACGGCTTTGGGACTGATAGGTTTCTTGCATGGACTGTGTCTAGTCATGGAAAGAAAGTAAGAGGGGGATAAAATCAGTTGGTAAAAACTGGTGAGGATGCGACAAAGATACAAGATGACTTTATATCATTCTATGTCTGATTATAAAGGACAGAAAGCACAAAGAAAAATATACAGTAAATATTCAAGTCCCCAGGCCAAGCAAGCTACGAAATAAAAATTACAGGAACTAACTTAAAACACCAAGAAGGCCGATGGTCGTCAGCCTAATTTGTTTTACTCCAGCACCAATCAAAAGTCTAACAAATTCTATAATGGGTGAATGGTGTATATTTGAACATGTAGTCCTTCCTATTCTAAATGGTATTGAGCTCTGGAAATTATACATCCATTGGTCAATTAGGAGCAAAGGGATAAAGAAAATGGGTGTGATTTCCTGTGATCTTCATGTCTATTGCCAAGGGCAACCTGAGCCCTTGATATATGCCACAATTAAAATAAAATAAAAATTCCTTTTGATTTCCATACTTGGCTAGTTCAATAGACTAGACAACTGCTCTATTAACCATGCCAATTGCTTCCAGAACCCTGAAAAATCTGAAGAAAAATGAAAAGAATTTACCGACTTGATACAACTTGAACTCTGCATCCGAGAACCTAACAGATCTAGTTCCATATGTTTAGATTGGCACTGACTGCGGAGCGGAGTGGTCGGCTATCTCAGTCTCATCTGTCAAACTAGTCAAGGATGGAAGTCAAAAGAAAATTAAACCATGATGCATATCAAGGATCGTACTCCAAGTCTGTAAAGGACTAGGATGATCTAGTTAGCAACCTGATATTCACCAATTTAGTACCAAAGGGGGGACACTAGGCTTCAAAGGTCACATAACGATTAAAGCCTAAAGGTCCTTTAGCCAATGCCATTGTTCCAGTCAAAAATATTTTCCTACCCTCCCTGCAGTCGTCCAGCTCCAAACCATTATGGATGAACACTATGATTTTGAGGATGCTCGTGAGTGAATGTCATAAGGCCAGAAAGACACTTTAAGTACTCAATCAAATCCAGGTGACCGACTTGAAGAATGGACCGACATCTGAAATACCAAGAGCCAATATTGCAAGCAACTGCGCAACTTTCTAAAGGTCAGCATACTGAGATAACAAACATTTAAACAACACTTACTAATATAGTACAAAAAGGCCGATAGCATAAAAGAACTATGTAGACCCATGGAAACAGGAGGTAATCGAAGCTGGAAGCTAGGAGTCCAAGAATCAGAAGACTCTGAAATTGAAGAGGTTGTTCTCCGCATCCAAGGAATTGTGTGCAACCGAGAACTGCCACCGATAAGAAGACCATTCAAAGTGTATGTATTGACATTCTGTTGTAGCAAAGGACAAACTCATACCATAACAGGCAGCCCAACAGGCGACCATATTTAAGGCAATCCATGATGCTGACTGGTCTTTCATCCCCCAAGTTCAATGATGCTGTTCAGTCGATGCACACAATTGAAGACATATTCCAATGACAGGCAGTACTAGATGGAAATATGGAAGTGTGGGTTCAATCAGCTTTCCAAGGACATCCATCTATTGATGTTGGCAATTGATACTTCACCCCTCGCCAACATGCGCTTCAAGACCAACAGATATCTTTTAGCACAGCTATTGACCCCAACAACATACTCTCTGAGGTGACGGGAGAGGAGTTTGTCCATACTGAAGACAACAAAGTTGAATATTATGAAGCCCGTAAGGAAGCAGGGAGAACCAAGTGAGTTGTGGACTACTGATGTAACCAAATAAAGATGTCAATAATTATGCAGACACTACAATATCAACCCCAACGCCATACGTGTTGGTGATATTGTGGAAGTGCAGATTTCATTTGAAGGCATACGGTTGAAAGGGAAATGAAGCAAGATGGCAATCATATTGAGGGCGATAACAGTATTGGACACGGGAGTCCATGATGTAAGGATGTACCTTTGACCAATGGTGGCCCAGCTAACAACTTAAAAAGAATGCAATCAAGGCGAGGGCAGAAGCACAAGCTAAAGAATTCTGGCAACCAGCAACCTTGAAAAGAAAAGTTGGATATCACAATGACAAAGATGAAGATGAAGAGGACATGCCGGATGCAACTAGGATGAAGATTGGTTGAGCAATGAGTAGAAATATTTAAAACCCTTTTTACTCGGATATTTATGTCCTCAGTTTTTTTTTATATCATAGCGTGCCTAAACTATGTGCATGTGCTACTTGATTAAATAAAGAACTTTCAATGAAAACAGCCTTTTTTTTTGCTTATACTGATAGTTAATTTGAGGGACAAAATATATTAAAGTTTTTGAATGGACTGATATAAATATTTCATATTAAAATATGATGATTTCCGTACTGGACCGGTGGATGGCAAAAAGTGTGTTTGGATAACGCTACTCTGTAAACTTGGAGGATGGTAACTGATGTGACAGAGAAGTCACAAAATTCAAACTACATCTACAAGGGTGCTCGCCCTTTTGTTCTCACCCCCTGTCTAACTCCCTGTAGCATATCATAGTGTACTTTGTGGATTACAACTTATATATATTATAAAACATTAGTTCCCATCAAAAAAGAATTGAATGAAAGAAAGAAAAAGAAAAAAAAACTTACTGATGTTGTTTGGTAAGGCTGTGCACCACCACCGTAATTACAGTTTAAGGCAACCATATGTTGGCAGCCAAAAGTGTACTGTATTGGAAGGTTATTTTATGGTATGGTTATGGTATGGCTAAGCAAAATTACAGCCATATAAAAACGGCATGACGGTTGCATGACTCTGGGTACTTTTAGGATGTCTTTCAGGCTAACAACAATTACATTTATTCCAATCGATGAAAATCCACTGAATTTATATACCAATGTTGGCCCTTTCTATTGTTTTCAATGGGAAATCACACTACCAAGCTTATTACATAAGTGAAATCTCACCCATCAGAGGGCCAATGATTTCTTCTTTTCGGACAGAAATATGATATGAATTTAGTGATAATTAGCTCTCCACTAAGGATTACTTTTATGGTAGTGTATATTGTTATTACTAATAAAGATATTTCCTTTTATATCCAAACTGGCCGTATACAGCCAATTGCCACCATATTTACTGCTGACCATACTGTGGCAAGGTTGAACACCTCAAATATGGTACGGCTACAGCATAGCCATAGCTGTAAGTTCACCGTAACCTTACGGCCGTATGCCATTACGGTATGGTGTGCACCCCTATTATTTGGGCCCATTTAAAAATTTCATCTATGCTGCCTTCCTGTTGCATGTTTTATTGACTACAACCTATATATACTTAATAATAGAGGACGTTAGTTAGTATAAAAAAAATTGAAGGAAAATATATAAAAACACTCACCAATGGCCCATTTTCATCACCATTGTCCATCTAAACCCTAGTGTCTGAAATTCTGGTCTGGTCTTTTACCCCCCAGGGCAACGGACCGAGACCGAGACTGGACCACCAATGTCCTAATACGTAAAAAACTGGACTGGACCGCTCAAGACCGCCTTTTCCGGACTTGAACCAGTCTGGACCAGTCTTGGGTCCTAATCAGTCTTAACCAGTTCACAACTGAATTTTAGACCTGATTTTTTTGAAAATCAGTCATGTATTAATCAATAATATTTGTTGAGGTTAATTTAAGCTTTAAAATGAGCACAAGAACATTAGATATGGTTGGGGATTGAATTTTCTACAATAATATTCAGCAAATTATACTATTTTAGTGTCAACATTGTACAGTTTAATTTAATTCTCAGCCAAATCTTAACTTTTTTGGTGATCTTGGGCTAATTTTGGAGGGATAAATTGGGGGTACAAATTCACCGATTCAGACTGGTCTTAACCACAAAGACCGGTCCATAAAGACTGGTCTTTTTCCGGTCTTTGATTCTCAAAAACCAAAAGACTGGACTGCTGGTCCAGTCATTTTCAGTCTTGGTCCGGTCCAGTCTCATTCTTTTTCCAGTCTTGGGACAGGACGTTAAAACACTACTAAACCCCCATAGCATATTTTGTAGGTTACAACCGATACTATAAAACATTAGTTAGTATCCAAAAAAAGAAAAGAAAGGGACAAAAAACACTTACAAATAGCCTGTTTGCATCACTGCCACCTTCCATCCAACTCCCTGTAGTGTATTTCGTAGATTACAGCTAAAAAAATTAGTTAGTAGAAAGAAAAAAAATGGAAGGATAAAAAAAAACACTTACTAATAGCATAAATGATGCACCTGGTGTCATTTGGGCCTGTTTTCATCATTGCCGCCTTCCATCCAACTCCCTGTAGCATATTTCATAGATTACAACTATAAAACAATAGTTAGTATCAGAACCAACAAAAAAAGAAAAAAATGGACACATACTAATAACCTAAAAAACACCAGGTGTGTCGTTTGGGCCCGTTTTCATCATCATTGCCTTCCACCTGACTTTCTGTAGTATTTCATAGATTATAACTAAAAATTTTTAGTTAGTATAAACAAAAGGAAGAAAAAAAAAAGAAGAAAGAAAAACCCTTATAGCCCAAATGACACACCTGTTGTCGTTTGGAGTCCTACTATAGGTGTGGGTCACAAGCATAAGAGATCATGTGACCATGAGAAAAAAGCAATGATAGCGGCCAACCATCTTAAAAATCTCGCAGGAGATACACAGAATATAAACAAGTCTAAAATAAATTTAGACTTGTAAACCGCCGCTTTCAGAATACAGTTGTATTCTGGGAGCACTCGTAATGAATTGAACATCGAAACAGTAGTAAAATTGTTGGTGTAAATCACAATTTTGGAGCCTCGAGGAAAAATTCAATGAGCATCATGCAGAGCGCAAAGAACAGCCAATGCTTCATAAAATATGATTGAGGTTGACGGCATGTCAGGCGGTGTGGACGTCACAAACCCTAGCCAAGTTGTTGGATACCAAAAAGCAAAGCCCTTTTGGCATGCATCCTTTTGATTACGCATGTTGCATCGTCAACTTCCCATGTCACACATTTCAACATCAACACCCCATCTGACTGTTGAACCTTGAACCGTGCCCACTCAAGATCTTCTCTCATGGCTGTGTTCGCCCATACTCACGCTTCCTGTTCCTTCCCACGAATCTTCATGTAAATGTTATTCAGCGCTGGACGGAGGAGTGGATAAACATTGAGGGCCCAATTGATCCAGCCAGCAATCTGCTGCCATTCCTTGACTTTCTTGCGGACTCCTTTCTGGCTCCACCTTTCTAGTTCATCTACCAAACGGGCCCTCGCTTCCTGAGGGAGAGTAAAGGACAGGTTATTTACATCAACATCAATTCCTAAGACAGTCAATGTTTCACCGTAAACCTGCTTCTTTTTCTTGTGAGGGATGCCCAACTCATCCCATAGCTCAAGCAATCGCGCTTGCTGTAGAGGGTAATAGGCCTCATAAGGTTCGTATTTCACCATCTTCTTCTCTTCTTCCACACCAAATGAATCGTCAACATAGATCAAATCTTCAATCATTCTCTCCTCATCCGCTATCCAAGCCACTAAACGCATTCAGCGATATGAATATCGCCCCCGACCCCAAACCGCCAAACAAGTTTGCTCTGTCAACCCTTAACCTTCCTCGAATCCTTATTACCTGCTTTATCTGCCATAACTTGTGCATGGGACAGGCTCGATATGCCTCTGTTATATCAGACTTCCATGTCACCAATTTTACATCGGGATCACATCTTTTTCTTCTCAGCAACATCTCTCCCAGATGGGCAAGATTATCCAAAGAATATCCAGTTACCCATCATCAATCCACCATACTATTTAACAAAAAAGGACCTGCACTCAAATCATTCACCAGTCACCAACCAATAGAATGGGGTTTCGGGACGACGAAGATAGGCATGCAGTACATTCCCGGTAAGAGGTTCTCGCCAAATTCTTCAGACATCCGGCTCAATTCTCTTTCATGCTCTAGCTGTCTGACCAAAAAATCCTCTTTCTCCGCTGTGGATAGGTTTCGATTTGTCCCATGTCACTGGATATCCATCCTTGGTGATTGTTGCCCAAGGCCAGAAACCTTCGTGTAACCCATCTAGGACTGACTCGACAAATTCTCAATTAGGATGGGACTTCGTCAACCATTCTAACACTTCAACATTTACCAGAGTCATTATCTCAAACAACTCGGGATGACTGCTCAACATTTATTGGACTTCTTTTCTCTCGTATTCTGCTTGGGGTGGATGTGGTAATGGTTTTGCTGTTATCGTCCACTTTGCTGCTGTAACCATTGGATCTGCTTCAGGGGCCCACAAATTGTACTGCATGTACCTCGGTCTCATTCCTAATTCTTCTTCAGTCTCAATTACCTTTTCTGCAGGTTGGTTTCCCATGACCGGTTTGTCCACAGCTCTGACATGAATGCTTGTATTTGCAGGCTGCATCGGTGAAATGGCATCCGATCTGGCTGTTAAATCTATGGCAGATTTCAGTCTTGGGAGTATCTGATCAACCTCCGCCAGCAGTTCACCTCCACTGCTGGTGCCAGGTGGTGTTTCCCCTGGAAAAACCCATTAAGAGACATGTTTTGTGATTTCCAAAGGGTTTTTCCCATGGAAACACAAAAAGTGTTTCTGAAAGAAAAATCTGAGAAACACATTATGTGTTTCTCTCAGGTTTCCCATAGATAAATTTTTTCTTTTTCTCAAAATTTATCTTTTTGAAACATGATAAGTGTTTCTTTCTTTGTTTGAAACAAAGAAAGCATGTTTCATAGATAAATTTTGAGAAAAACAAAAAATCTATCAATGAGAAATATGAAAGAAACACCCTTTGTGTTTCCATGGGAAAAACCCTTTAGACATCACAAAACATGTCTAGAAATGGGTTTTTCTGGGGGAAACACCACCCAGTGCCAGCGGGGAGGTAAAGTATTGGTAGTCGGTGAGCAATAAAGTCTGTCCTCCACCGACTTCATTCCTAACCCCCTTGTCAAAAAGGATGACTTGCCTGTGTGAGGTCGGTCGTTTCGTGGCAAATAACCTCTCAATGTATTCTCCGTATTCGGCCAACTCCCTTTCTCGATGGTCGAAAATGAAAGCAATCGCTCTCAAAGCGGATCTCCATGCTGTAGCCCACTCAGAACTAGACTCAGCTTTCCGCTTCGTTTCAATTCCTCCGATACTAATTTCAGTATCTCCAACGTGTGCTTTTCTCTCAGGATCAATCGAGATACAGTGGAGTGATGAGATGACTTTGTCGATGTCGACGGCTTCCCCTTTGAAAATGTGCTCCCACTCCAACATGGGAATCCCTTGAGGTGCTCCCGGGTGAGCTTGACATACAATTTGGCTGACTTGATGTCCTTGTTAAGCTTTCTGATGATTGAGGCTGATTTTGCACAGCTAGGATTCTGGAGGATGGCCAGGTCTCTCTTCCGGTTGTGCCAAGGCATGTCACTCAGGTGCAATCTTCTCTTCCTTCGTCTTTTGTCGACTTCTGACTCAGACTCTGATGAAGGTTCACTCCCTTCAGATTTATGGCTACCGGTAGGTCACTCTGGATTAGCGAGGAGGTTGGATAGCCGTTCCAGAGCAGACACAGGTTCTGGTCTGGCTTTTCATTTTCCACCACTCTGTAGGTTAGTTTGGGTCAACTCCCAAGTATAACTCAAAAGACTGCGACTTCTCTTGAGAGGACAAGTCTGCATCTGAGCTGAGTTTTCAAACAATAGCTGAGATGACGTCAAGCTTGGATTTTTCACCAGATCTGTAACTGGTGATGATCTGGTCGATCTCAGCGACATACGGTCAAGCGTTGGATTGGAATTGAAATCCAAAGTCATTACTTGACTGGATTGTTGGGATTGTGCTATTTCCTTCTCCTTGCTCATCACTGATGTTGTCTCTCATGGTTCAGGAGTCTGTAACCTGTATTCCAGGTTCAACTTGGTCAGAATCGGACAGGAGTTCGACTTGTCGCACAAAGTCATTAGATGATTCGTTTCCATGACTCATGATTTTGAACGAAGAGATTGTTTATATATAAAAGCAAAAAATTCAAACAATCTCTATGGAGACAGTAAGCAACAGACGAAATAATGCAACACTGGTTGCGCCCACCTAGGGAGATAGTAAGCAAGAGACCTGAGGATGTGAGACACCGTCATCCCCCGCTTACCACTCCCTTGTTTCAGCTTACCAGTATCTAAGACCAAACCTAAGTTAGGTCACCTGGCGCTAATGTGCCGCTGGGCAGTGAATAGCTAAGTATGGTGATGCACAATCCTTGGTAACGCCATGGCCACATCACATCATGTCACATGGGCTTATCCGTCGCAAATGTTGAGACAGTGCAATTTCACAATGGCTGCACCGTTTTCCACCATTCTTTTTGTGAATTATAATTTAGTTAATGTATGTCATGCATTAAATCAAACATATGTAGCATAAAATATCACAATTATTGAGAAATGAAGAAAGACCTGTTTACTCAGCATCATTATCACTTGTGTCACTATCTATGCCTTCAAAATCAAACTCCTCAGACTCAGACTCCTCCCAGTCTTCAGCCCTATCAGTGTCCCACACTCCTTTCACATAAAGTTCCACTGCATCCACAAGAGCCTGTCTTTTATCATTGGCATACTTTGGTATGGCACCCTGAAGATTTGGTGCACCTGCCTCCTTGAATACTTTGATTTGGTCAAGCAAGGGGTTTCCTTTAAGACCAGAGACAATCCTCTT
>Ga0193743_1003152_pt1 | contig 11173 bp, 9 predicted proteins | sample L2c2metaG_FD_143038 | JGI IMG/M metagenome (GOLD analysis project Ga0193743, IMG submission 143038) | Soil microbial communities from a riparian zone of the East river system, Colorado, United States - L2c2 | ecosystem: Environmental > Terrestrial > Soil > Riparian zone | place: USA: East River...
AGCCGTCCTCGCTGATCGGTCTGGCGGATCACCGTGACCACCTCGTCGAACTGGCGCAAGCCGAACATCGCGCGGATGCGCGCGGCTGCCAGCAACGGGCGCGACGAGACGTAGTCGTCACCAAAGCGCTCCAACCACCCCGCCACCGTGATCCAGTCGGATCGTTGATACATCTCCGGCAGCTCGGCCTCAGCGGTGCGGGCAGCAGATTCGAGATCGCCGGCGGACAGGAACCAGTCGGTCGCTCGCTCCCGCTCGCGGATCGACTCATAGTGCGATGCCCCGCGGCGGTAGAGCTCCGACTTCTCCTTCGAGCGTTGCGCATCGAGCTCGGCGCGTAGGAACGTCCGCAGGACCGAGTGATACACGAGGTGGCCCGAATTGCTCGTCATGGCCGGCAGATGGCGGCTCGCGATCGCGAAATACGTCTCCCTCCCGTCGGGTCCGAGCAATGCTTCCGCGAGATCCGGGGTGATGACGTCGGCCAGCGACGTGGTAATCAGGAACTCCTGCTCGGCGGCCGAAACGGGTCCGAGCACCTCGTCCCGGAGATAGTCGACGAAGCCCTCCGACTGACTGGCCCGCGACGCGTCGAACCGCGAACCGAAGACCAACGCGGCCATCCAGCCGCCCGTCGCTTCGAGCGTCTCCTGGGCATCGAATTCGGAGACCCCCCGGAGCGCCAGGAACTCGGCGATCTCGTCGACGGTGAGGCGCAACTCGTCCTCCGCCACGAACGCGTATTCGTCCTCCAGGACCCGACGGCGCAGCGGTCCGCCGAGCGCCTCTCGACTCAGCAGCAGGCAGCGTAGGTTCGACGGCGCGTATTCCAGGAACGTCGCCAGGGCGGGGACCAGCGCCTCGTCGAGAAGCAGGTGCTCGCATTCGTCGATCACCACCAGAAAGTCCTGCGAGCCGACCGTCTCGGCCAGCGTCGCGGCCGCCTCCAAGGTGACGGCACCGGAGCGGAGCGCGGCGTGGAGCGCATCGGCACTCCCGGTGCAGTACTCCTCGATCGTGATCGCAAGATCGGTGAGGAACCGTGACGCCGAGGCATCCGAGACGTCCAACGTCAACCACGCCACCGGCCAGCCCGAGCTTGACGCAAACATTTGGGCCTGGACGGTCTTGCCCGTTCCGGCGGCCGCGACGACAAGGAGCGCCCGGCGCCGATTCAACTCGAGGCGGAACAGCCCATTGAGCCGGTCACGTTCCAGCGCTTTCGCGGGCACGCCCGGTGCGACGTACTTGTGCGAAAGAACGGCACGTTGGAAGACCTGTGCTTTGTTCTGTGTCACCGACCCACCGTTCCCCCGGACGAAATCCTACGGAAACACGGTACCAACCACCGGTCCACGCCGGCCCGATCGGACGTTCGGTGAGTAGGAGGCGAGCCGGTCGGCTCAGCGCACGACCCGGTAGCGGATATGGGTGACCCCGTCGGACGCGATGGCGTTCGTCTGCTCGAGCGTGATCGGGTCGGGGCCGAGGTGGTCGAAGAGCCGGACGCCACCGTTGAGCAGGACCGGCGCGATGCTCACCTCGATCTCGTCGAGCAGCCCGGCGCGGAGCAGCTGTTGGACCGGGTTCGCGGCGCACACCGACACGTCCTTGTCGCCAGCGGCCTCCTTCGCGAGTTCGACGGCGCGCTCGACGCCCTCGGTCACGAACGACACCCGCGGGCTCCACTCCCCCGTGGTCGGCGGATCATGGGTCACCACGAAGTTCGGCACATCGAGCGGATGGCCGTCCCGCCAGCCATTCGCGATGTCGAACGTGCGCCGTCCGCTGACCATGGCACCGCATTCGGCGTACCAGCCCTCGACCACCGGAACGCTCGCATCGGGCGGCGCGAGCCAGCCGTTGATGCGGTTCGCTTCCGGGCCCGCGCCCATCCACGTGAACAGTGCCTCGCCACCGCGTCCCAGCGGTTGCTCGGGGCTGTCGTCCGCGCCGGCGACGTACCCGTCGAGCGACACGCTGAGTCCGACAATGACCTTGCTCATGATCTGCTACTCCTTGGTCGCGGCGCGCACCCTGATGTGACGTCGGCCGGCGCCAGAACTCATCGACACACCATCGGGAATATCCGTCGGCGTCGCACCGTTTATACTTGCGTCCGCAAACATTGTGCGCACGACTAACCCGAAGGGGAACGATCGACATGCCAGCCATCACCGCCGACCCAACCACCGTCCCAGCCATTGTGGCCCCGGACCTCACCGCGGTCGATCGGCCCGTCCGGTCGATCACCACCGCACCGACCGGCACGGAGGGCGAGGGCTTCCCCGTGCGCCGTGCGTTCGCCGGCGCCGACCTGAACGCCCTCGACCCGTTCATCCACATGGACCAGATGGGCGAGGTCGACTACGCGCCGGGCGAACCCAAGGGAACGCCGTGGCACCCCCACCGCGGCTTCGAAACGGTCACGTACATCATCGACGGAACGTTCCTGCATCAGGACTCGCACGGTGGCGGCGGCGTCATCACGGACGGTGGCACGCAATGGATGACCGCCGGCAAGGGCCTCCTCCATATCGAGACCCCGCCCGAAGAACTCGTCGTTGCCGGCGGCCGGTTCCATGGCCTGCAGCTCTGGGTGAATCTTCCCGCGGCCGACAAGATGATCGACCCTCGATACCAGAACCTGGACGGAGAGACCGTGACCCTGTTGTCGTCGCCCGACGGCGGCGCGCTGGTACGGCTGATCGCCGGCGACCTCGACGGCCATGCCGGTCCCGGATCGACCCACACCCCCATCGTCGTGGCCCACGCCACGTTGGTTCCCGGCTCGCGCATCACGATCCCGTGGCGCACCGATTTCAACGCCCTGGCGTACGCCTTGTCCGGCGCCGGCAGCGCCGGTACCGAGCAGGCGCCGCTGCGCATGGGCCAGCTCGCGGTGTTCGGCGAGGGCGACACGATCACCCTGTCCGCCGGTGAGTCCGAGCCGCTCGACGTGTTCCTGCTCGGGGGCCGCCCGATCCGCGAACCGGTCGCCGCCTACGGCCCGTTCGTGATGAACACCAGGGCCGAACTCGAGCAGGCGTTCGACGACTTCCAGGCCGGCCGCCTCGGCACGATCCCCGCCGACGGCCTCCAACCCTTCCGAGCCTGACGCGTCACGATTCTCACGCCCCAAATGCACACGGCGATGTGCAGATGGGGCATGAGAACGCGGTTCAGCCGGCCATCCGGGTGACTGCGGCTTCCAGGACCGACGGGCTGGTGGCGAAGTTGAGGCGGGCGAAGCCGTTGCCGGGCGTGCCGAACGCCGGGCCGGAGCTGAGTTCGACGCCGCGCTCGCGGAACGTCGCCGCCGGGTCGTCGCCGAGACCGAGCGCCAGGCAGTCGAGCCACGCCAGGTACGTCGCCTGGGGCACGCGATAACCGACATCCGGGAGGTGTTCGGCGAGCAGCTCCCCGAGCAGTCGCCGGTTGGTGTCGAGCTGAGCAAGCACGGCGCGCTGCCACGCGTCGCCCTCCGTCCACGCCGCGTCGGTCGCTTCCACCGCGAGCAGGCTCGGCGCGCCGAGATAGTGGATCGGCAATGACGCGAGCTGGTCCTGGAGCCGCTCGACGCCGGCGTGAAGGATCGCCCAGCGCATGCCGGCCAGGTTGAACGCCTTCGACGACGAGGTCACCGTCACCGTCCGTGCCGCGACATCGGTGCCGAGCGACGCGAACGGCACGTGCTCATGCGGCTCATGGACGAGTTCGGCATGGACCTCGTCGCTGACCACGACGAGGTCGTGACGTTCGGCCAACTCGGCCACTCGCACCAATTCCTCCCGACCGAACACTTGGCCCGTCGGATTCTGCGGATGGCACAGCAACCACAGGCGTGCCGCGCCGGGATGGCCTTGCCGCTCGACGAGCCGCCGGTCGAGGTCGTCGTAGTCCCACGCGTACCCGTCCGGCTCGACGACAACAGGGATCTCGACGAGTGGTCGTCCGGTGCGCTCGATCGATTCGAGGAACGGGTGATACGCCGGGGTGTGCAGGACGATGCCGTCGCCCGGCTCGGTGAGGTGGTGGATCGCGATCTCGACGCCCTGCATCACGTCGGCCAGTTCGTGAGTCCGGTCGACATCCGGCGCCCACCCGTACCGCGCCGTCATGCGCCGGACGAACACGCCAGGAAGGTGCGACCGGCCGATCGACGGCCAGTCGGGATACCCCATGTCGGACGCGGCTCTCGCCCGGACCCGCTCGACGATGACCGGGGCGACCGGGAAGTCCATGTCGGCGACCCAGGCGGCGATCCGCCCGCGGGGATACTGCCATTTGATCCCCGGCCGGGTGGCGGCGGCGTCCGGGCCAAACGATCGGAGCCCGTACGGGTCGTCGGCCGAGGCCCCGATCATGCGCCGAAGGCGCCCGGCTCGATCCCGAGTTCGGCGTACCGGCGACGCATCGGGATCGGCAGACCGATGTCGACGCCCTGGCGGAGCTCGCGCACGAAGTCACCGTCGTCGTCCCAGACGTGGCAACTGTTGAGGCTCGCGGCCATGCGTTGTTCCCGCTCCTCGCGCGAGAGGGCGGCACCTCGCCGCAACGTCTCGCCACTCCGGCGGGCATCTGTCGCCTGCATCGACCAGATGCACTGGATCGCGACCGGTGCCATCGCGAGCAGCAACGCCGTGGTGTGCGTGCAACCGCGCGGCCCGCCGAACAGTTCCCGCACCTTGTGCGTGAACCCGCGGGCGATGGACAGCCCGACGAGGCCCTTGTACGTATCGATGATCGACACGCATTGCTCGTGCGGATGCGACTCGAACAACACCGTTGACTCGAGGATCAGCATCGAAGGAAACGCGATCTCCAGCTCGACCTGCATGTGATGGATCGTGATCGGATCGGGATCCGTGGCGATGTACAGGTGCGCCGGCTTCTGGTCGCGCACCGCCCCGCGCAGGAGCAACCGATCACCGGCGTCGCCCTCCCGCGCCAGCCGGTAGGCCCGGATCCGGTACTCGCGTTCGTGGAGCACGTCGAGCCCGTCCGGATCGGGCGGCAGGATCGGCCCGGCATCGAACAACGTCATCTGCATGTCGTACCCGTTGCGGCAGGCACGTGTCGATTCGTGACGACGTGACCCATGGCGCCGCGGAACCGACGTCGATCGGTCATCCGGAGCCGGGTACCTTCGGCTCCGTGACTCTTGCTGACCGGACCGGACCGCTCGTCGGTCACCACGTCGAACTCGTGCCGCTCGACATCCGCTTCGCCGCCGACCTCGCGGCTGCCGCGGCAGTCGACCGCTCGTCGTACGGGTTCACGCGCGTGCCCGACGGGGAAGCGGGGGCCGCGGCCTACATCGCAACCATGCACGCCGAGCGGGACGCCGGGGTCGGCGTGCCGTTCGCCCAGGTGCTCCGCGCGACGGGGCGCGCGGTGGGTTGCACGCGGTTCCTCGAGATCCGGTGGTGGCGGGGGCGGCCGGAGCCAGACGAGGTGGAGATCGGCGGGACGTGGCTGAGCGCCGACGTGCAGCGGTCCCCGGTCAACACCGAGGCCAAACTGCTCATGCTCACCAACGCGTTCGAGACCTGGGACGTGGTCCGCGTCGCCATCGCGACCGACGAACGCAACGAGCGCAGCCGCACCGCCATCGCCCGGCTCGGGGCGACGTTCGAAGGCATCCTGCGAAACCACCGCCCGACCTACGTCGCCGGCGAGACCGGAGCGCGAAACACCGCGATGTTCAGCATCACCGACGGCGACTGGCCCGGGGTCAAGCAGCAACTGGTCAAACGCCTAGCCCGAGTTTCCTGGCTCTGCGGTTGAGCTGATCCGGGGCCGCTGGAAGATTTCTTGGAAATAGGTCTCTGACCAGCGCGTTTGTCGGATGCGGGTGCTCGCGATTGTTTGCGCGTTCGTGTATTACCTATATGTATGGCTTCGATTGTGGGGAAGAGACAGGGCAACCGGACGTACTACTACTTGGTGGAGTCGGCCAGGGTGGGCGGCAAACCGAGGATCGTGTCGCAGCAGTATCTGGGTTCGGCCGACGAGATCGCTGCTCGCCTGAGCGGGGTCGCGGTGGGCGAGCCGGCGCGCACGCAGCATCGCAGCTTCGGTGACTTGGCCGCCGTGTGGTCGGTGCTCGAGCGGCTCGACCTCGCCGGCATCGTTGACGACGTGGTCGGCTCGCGCCGCGGTGACGCCGCGGCGTCGGTCGGCACCTACATCGCGTTGGCGGTCGCCAACCGGGTGGTGGCGCCGTGCTCGAAGCTCGCCTTCGCTGACTGGTGGGCGACCACCGCCGGGTCCCGGTGGGTGCGTCTGCCGGCGGCGGCGTTGGATCACCGCCGGTTCTGGGACGCCATGGACGCCCTGTCGGCCGACCAGCTCACCCAGTGCGAACGGCGTCTGGCCGCCGCCATGGTCACCGAGTTCGATCTCGATCTGACCGGGCTGGTGTTGGACATGACCAACTTCGCGACGTTCGTCGACTCCGCCAACCAGCGCAACACGATCGCGCAGCGCGGCCACGCCAAACAGGGACGGGTCGATCTGCGTCTCGTCGGCTTGGGCCTGGTCGTGACCGCCGATGGCGGGGTGCCGATCTGTTCGCATGCCTATGCCGGCAACCGGCCCGATGTCACCCAGTTCGCGACAGTGATCGGCGAGCTGGCCACCCGCTTCGGCGCCCTCGCCCACGACGGCAAAGGGCTGACCGTGGTCTATGACGCCGGCATGGACTCCGCTGCCAACCAAGAGACCATCGAGGCCGCCGGACTGCACTTCGTTGGCTCGCTGGTGCCGTCCAACCATCCCGAACTGCTCGCCGTGCCCGCCCGCCGCTACGCGGTCGTTGACGAGGAACGCTTCCCCGGTGTCACCGCGTTCGAAGCAAGAGCTGACGCGCTCGGCGCCGAGCACCGCGTCGTGGTCACCCATTCCCAGGCGTTCCATGACGCCCAAACCCGTGGCTTCGCCCAAACGCTGGCCAAGGCCACCCGAGCACTGACCAAGCTCGCTGAGCGCCTCGCCCGCGGCAAAACCCGACGCAACCGGGCCGCGGTCGAAGCCGACATCGCCGAGATCCTCCGGCCCCGCTGGCTCAACCGCGTCCTCCACGTCACCCTCACCGGGCAACACCCCGCCGAACTCCGCATCACCTGGACGCTCGACACCACCGCCCATCACCAACTCGCCGACGAGATCTTCGGCAAACGCGTCCTATTCACCGACCACGACGACTGGCCCCTCGCCGAAGTCATCGCCGCCTACCGCAGCCAAGCCGACGTCGAAGCCGGCTTCCGCCAGATGAAAGACCACCACGTCGTGTCGTTCAGCCCGATGTTCCACTGGACCGACTCCAAGGTCCGCGTCCACACCTTCTACTGCGTCGCCGCCCTCGCCGTCGCTCACCTCATGCGACGCGAGGCCGCCCGTTCCGGCACCCACATGAGCGTCCGCGAACTGCTCGCCACCCTCGCTGGCATCCAAGAAACCGTGCTGCTCTACCAAGGCGACACCGGACGGCCCCGCGCCCGCCACATGCTCACCGACACCGACACCACCCAACGCCAACTCCACCAGCTCTTCGGCCTCGACGCCTACGCCCCCACCCGCTGAACCTGGGTAATACACCACACACCCACCGACACCCCCGCCGACCTGCAGCTACGCCGCCCACCCCTCAGCTATCCAGGAAACTCGGGCTAGCAGCCAGTTGAGTTCGCGGCGCGGCGCGCCCCGACCCCCGCCGCGAGACGGACCAACCGCGGGCGAGGAGGGCAGTGGGGGGCCCGACACCGTCGCGAGATGAACGACCCGCGGTCGAGGAGAGGGCAGTGGGGAGCCCGACCTTCCTGGGGTGAAATTGACTGCTCCGGCGATGGCTGAAGGTATGGGCTATCGCTCGGAGCGATCGATTTCATCCATCCACGCAGACCGCCAGGCCGGAATCTCTCCTCACACATCGGGACGTGGCAGACCGAGGCAGAGGATTTCGTGCGGAGGACGGCCCGAGCTTTGTCGGGCCGTCCGCAGCACCAACTGGTTGGGGGGTCCAAGGGGGGAAGGGTTTCCCTTCCCCCTTTGAATTATGGTCAGCGGTCTGTGAAGGCGTTACTCGTGTCCGCCCATCCCTGCGCCGACAGCTACAGCCATGCCATCACGGCCGCGGCCACGACCGGCCTGGAACGGCATGGTCATCAGGTGACGGCACTCGACCTCTACGACATCGACTTCCCCCCGGCGATGACGAAGGACGAGCACGACGCCTACAAGGCCAAGCAACCGCCTCCGGACCCGACGGTGCGCGCGCACGGCGAGCTCGTTCAACAGGCCGACACCCTCGTTTTCGTGTACCCGACGTGGTGGAGCGGGCCGCCGGCGGTGCTGAAGGGGTGGTTGGAACGGGTGCTCGTTCCGGGAGTGGCGTTCACGTTCGACGCCAAAGGCAAGGTCGAGCCGGCCCTCACGAACGTCAAGCGGGTCGTCGGCGTCAGCACCTACGGGTCGCCATGGTCGTACGTCAAGCTCGTGAACGACAACGGCCGCCGCACCCTCACCCGGGCCTTTCGGCTTACGTGCGGGCGGGGAACCAAGACCACGTGGCTCGGCCTGTACTCGATCGACACGTCGGGACCCAACGAGCGCACCGCGTTCCTCGACCGGGTCGAGCATTCGATGACCCACATGAAATGAACACGCTCGTCGTCTATTGCCATCCCGACCCCGAGTCGTTCACGGCTGCCGTTCGCGACGCGGTGGTCGAGAGCCTCACCGCCGGCGGCCACGACGTTCGCGTGCGTGACCTCTACGGCGAGGGGTTCGATCCGAAGTTCAGTGCCGAGGAACGCCGCACCCATTTGGCTCCCGGTCCGCTCAAGTCCGTCGAGGCCCACGCCGAAGAACTGCACTGGTGCCGGCATCTCGTGCTCGTCTATCCGACGTGGTGGAGCGGGCAGCCGTCGATGCTGAAGGGGTGGATGGATCGGGTCTGGGTGCGCGGCGTCGCGTGGGAGCTCGCACCTGGCGGCAAGCGGATCAAGGCCCGGCTCAAGAACGTCCGCCGCATCACGGCCGTCACCACGCACGGGTCGTCCAAGTGGGTGAACGTGTTGGAAGGAGAGGGCGGCAAGCGGACGGTGACGAGGTCGCTGCGCTCGGTGTGCCATCCCCTCACGCGCACGGACTGGCTGGCGATGTACGGCGCCGACGCGTCGACCGCCGAACAGCGCGAGGCGTTCCTCGCCGCGGTCCGCCGGAAGTTGGGCAAGGTCAAGCGTTAGCGACCGGCGGCGCACCGATGCCTCGTGAGGATGCCGCGAGTCCTGCCCTGATGGTTGCGGCGAGCCACAGCGGAGCGGGCAAGACCACGGTCACCGGTGCGATCCTGCGTGCCCTGCGCGAGCGGGGTCGGACCGTGCAGGCGTTCAAGCTCGGACCGGACTTCATCGACGCCGCGTACCACGCCGAGGCGACGGCCCGGCCGGCGATCAATCTCGACCTGTGGATGATGGGCGAAGCCGGTGTGCGCGCGAGCCTGCGCCGCTGGTCCGCCGACGCCGACATGTCGGTGGTCGAATCGATGGGCGGCCTCTATGACGGCGCCGACGGCACCGAGCACGGCAGCGCAGCCCATCTTGCCAAGCTCCTCGGGCTCCCCGTCGTCGTCGTGCTCGACGTGTGGGGCATGACCCGCACAACGGCTGCGATCCTCGACGGGCTACGAGCGTTCGACCCCGACGTGAATGTTGCGGGCTGCATCCTCAACCGCGTCGGTGGCCCGGCCCACGCCCAGATGATTCTCGATGCACTCCCCGAACGGCTGCGTTCGCTGATCGTCGGTACGGTGCCGTATCGGCCGGCGCTCACGATCGCCGAACGACACCTCGGACTCACGACAGTCCAGGAAAACCCGGCCTCAGCGTCCGACCGCGACGGCGCGCTCGTTGACGCCGCGGCGGGGATCGACGTCGACCGCCTGATGCGCATTGCCGGCTCCGACGGCGCGGCGCCTCCGACGACACGCCGCCCGGCGTCAACGAACACGGCGATCCGCGCTCGCCTCGCCGTCGCGGTCGACCCGGCCTTCTGCTTCTACTACGAGGAGAACATGGCCATGCTCCGCGATGTCGGTTTCGATTTGGTGCCGTTCCGCCCGACGGTCGACCAGCGTCTGCCGGCCGACTCCGCCGCGGTCTACCTGGGCGGCGGCTATCCGGAGAGCTTCGCGACCGAGCTCGCCGCCAACGTGTCGCTCGCCGCCGAACTCGCTGACCGTGCCGGAAACGGGATGCCGGTCTACGCCGAATGTGGCGGGCTGATGTACCTCGCCCGATCGCTCACCGGTGCCGACGGCGCCTGGCATCCGTTGGTCGGCCTGCTGCCGCTCGATGTGGTGATGGACCCAACGCATCTCGCCATCCGCTACGTCGACGTCACAACCCGACATGCGTCTCCCCTCGGCCCAGCCGGCTCGACCATGCGGGGACAGGAGTTCCACCAGTCCCGCATCGTCAACGCCGAGGTCGCGCCGAACCTCTACGACGTCACGACGAGCGCCGGCAGCACCTCACGAGATGGCTACGTGGTTGGTGCCGTCGTCGCCAGCTACATGCATCTCCACTTCGCTTCCAATCCCGACCTTCCCGCCCACCTCCTGCAGGCCGCGCTGGACCCGGTCGGTCACTGAGCGGAGCCGTCGGCCACCGCCACTGCGATCTGCGCGGCGACCGACGCGTTGTTCTCGGCGAGCGCGAGGTTGGCCGGGATGCTGTCGCCGCCCGTGGCCTCGGCGATCCGGCCGAGCACGAACGGGGTGACCGCCGCACCGACGATGCCCGCCGTGGCTGCACCCGCGAGCGCGCCATCGAGCACCTCGTCGAGGTGGGCGGCGTCGAGCTCGGCGCCCGATGGGATCGGCACGGCGACCAGCACACCGCTGAGGGTGCGGGTCCGCGACGCGAAGACCCTGGCCACCTCGGCCGCATCCGCCACCCGGTGCGGCACCGGCAGGCCCGACGACCGGGTGTAGAACGCGGGGAAGTCGTCGTGCCGCCACCCCAGCACCGGCACACCGCGGGTCTCGAGGTATTCGAGCGTGCGCGCGAGGTCGAGGAACGCCTTGGCGCCAGCACTCACCGTGATGACCGGCCACGACGCCAACGCATCGAGGTCGGCCGAGATGTCCCCGGTCACGTCTGACCCG
>Ga0193743_1003153_pt1 | contig 11172 bp, 10 predicted proteins | sample L2c2metaG_FD_143038 | JGI IMG/M metagenome (GOLD analysis project Ga0193743, IMG submission 143038) | Soil microbial communities from a riparian zone of the East river system, Colorado, United States - L2c2 | ecosystem: Environmental > Terrestrial > Soil > Riparian zone | place: USA: East River...
CGATGACGGCGGACCGTCGGTGCAGGAGGAGGGACAGGTGCGGCCGGGGCCGGAGTATGGCGATCCCGTCAGGGAGACCACGCCCGCTGGCGACCGCCGTACGGGACCGGGTGCTCACGCGCCGGCGACCTTCCGGCGTACGAGGACTACCAGGACCGGCACGCCAACCAGCGCGGTCATGACTCCTGCGGGGACTTCTGCCGGGGCTCGGACCACGCGGCCGGCCACGTCGGCGGCCAGCAGCAGGGCGGCGCCGAGGAGAGCGGACAGCGGGAGCACCTGGCGGTTGCCCGCCGGGACGAGACGGCGAGCGAGGTGAGGTACGGCGAGCCCGACGAAGGCGATCGGCCCGGCGGCGGCCACCGCGGCCGCCGTCAGCAGGGTCGCGCCGAGGGCCGCTGACCCACGAACGAGAAGCACCCGGTGTCCGAGCGCCCGAGCCGTGTCGTCGCCGAGTTCGAGGGCGTCGAGGCCGCGGGCGCAGGCCAGCACGATCAGCGCCCCGACGACAAGGAACGGCAGCATCTTCCCCACGGTGTCGGCATCGCGCCCACTGAGCGCCCCCACCTGCCAGAAGCGGAACTGGTCCAGCGTCGCGGAGCTGGAAGTGAGGACAACAGTGGTGGCCCCGGCCGTCATCGCGGCCAGTGCAGTGCCGGCCAGAGCGAGCTTCACGGGCGAGGCGCCACCCCGTCCGCGCGAAGCGATCGCGTACACGAGCCAGGCGGCGACGACCGCACCAGCGAAGGCGTACCAGACATATCCGCTGAAGCCGTTCGCGAGCCCCAGCGCGATGGCGAACACCACGCCCGCCGCCGCGCCCTGGCTCAGCCCGAGGATGCCGGGGTCGGCGAGCGGGTTACGGGTGACGGCCTGCAGCGAGGCGCCGGCGAGCCCGAGGGCGGCACCCGCGGTCAGCCCGATCTCAGTCCGCGGCACCCGCAGCGACAGCACGACCAGGGCGTCCGGTGTGGTCCCGCCGTGCAGCAGCGCGTCGATCACGGCGGATAGCGGCACGGGCCGGGTACCGACGGCGAGGCTTAGCAACGCGACAACGACCACCACGAGGGCAGCCACCGGCCAGGCGATACTGGCGCGCCGTGCGAACCGCTGTCGACGCCCCAGAGCCAGACCGGTGCTCACTTGCCGAGGTGCTCGGCGAGCTGTTGTAGGACGAGGCGGGCTGCCGCCGGGCCAGCGTTCAGGTACCAGGGGTCGTCCTCGACCTTGACCGCGTGCCCGGCCGTGACGGCCTTCATGGACTTCCACAGCGGACCGGCCAGCACGCTCGCCGCGTCGGTCTTGTCTGGGTCACCCTGCACCGAATAGAAGATCCAGTCCCCGTCGGCGGTATCGATGCTCTCGGCCCCGATGTCCTCCGAGATCGCCTTGAACTGCTGCGACGCCGGCCGGCCGAGTCCCATGTCGACGGCGATCGACCCCGTGAAGGAAGAGACGCCGAACATCCGGGTGCGATCGGGCGTGAACCGCAGCATGGACACGGTGACACCACCGAGCTCCTTGCCGCGCGCGGCCGCGTCGGCGGCGATGCCATCGACCAGTTGCTTGGCCTGCTGTCCCTTGCCGACGGCGTCGCCGACGAGCAGCAGGTCGCGCTTCCAGTTGATGCCGTTGCCGGCCGTGACGACGGTCGGCGCGATCTTCGAGAGCTTGGGGTAGAGCTCGCCGAGCGAGTCGTTGGCGAGGATCAGGTCGGGCTTGGCCGCGGCGAGCGTCTCCAGGTTCGGCGCCTGTCGCGTGCCCGCATCGGTCATCTTCGCCAGCTGCGCCTTGTACTGCGGGAAGGCGGTGGCGAGGTAGTCGGGAACCAGCCCGGCGTTGGTGGCGCGAGTGGTGGCCGTCGGGACCAATCCGAGGGAGAGCAGGTCGTCCAGCTGCTGCCCTTGAAGTGCGTGACGGTCCGCGGGAAGGTGCCGTCCTGGGCGACGGTGGATCCCATCCCTTCGGCCAAGGCGCTCGGCGCGGCGGCGGGCCCGTCGTCGGCGCCTTTGGAGGACCCGATGACCGGGTTGCGGTCTCCTCCCGCATCATTGCCTGAGGCCGGCGAGCAGCCCACCAACAGCGTTCCGACGAGCATCGCGGCCAGGGCGGCCTTCCACTTCAACACAGGCGTTGTTCCTTAGATCGGTCAGCGGTCGGCCGGGCGGCAGATGCCGTTGGCGGCTGCACTGGCGGCGAGGGCCTTGGCGGCCGGGTTGTCCGGCGAGGCCTGGCCGTTGCGGGTTGTATGGCGGCCGACCGGCACCACCATCGGACTACCGGCGACCGGGTCGGGGATGATCTTGACCGCCAGGCCGAAGACGTCCTCGACGACCTGCTCGGTGATCACCTCACTCGGGTTGCCCTCGGCAACGATCGCGCCGTCCTTCAGGGCGATCAGGTGGTCGCCGAACCGGCAGGCCTGGTTCAGGTCGTGCAGCACCAGCACGATGGTCCGGTCGTCGCGCTTGTTCAGATCGACCAGCAGATCCAGTACTTCGAACTGGTGGGTCAGGTCGAGGAACGTCGTCGGCTCGTCCAGCAGCAGGATGTTGGTCTCCTGGGCCAGCGCCATCGCGATCCAGACCCGCTGCCGCTGGCCACCGGACAGTTCGTCGATCGGCCGGTCGGCGATCTCCAGCACATCGGTGGACGTCATCGCGTCGGCGATCGCCTCGTCGTCCGCCTTGGTCCACTGCCGGATCCAGCCCTGCCGCGGATAGCGGCCACGCCCGACCAGGTCGGCGACCGTGATCCCCTCCGGCGCGGTAGGTGACTGTGGCAACAATCCGAGCTTGGTGGCGACCTCGCGGGTCGGGATCTGCTGGATGCTCTTGCCGTCCAGCAGCACTGTGCCCCGACTGGGCTTGAGCAGGCGGGCCAACGCCTTCAGCAGGGTCGACTTGCCGCACGCGTTCGCGCCGACGATCACGGTGATCTTGCCGACCGGGATCCGCACCGACAGGTCGTGGATGATCTCCCGCTGGTCGTAACCGACCGCGAGGTTCTCCGCCGCCAGACTGTGTTCCGTCATTTCAGCCACCACTTCCCACCCGGTTGGCCCGGGCCAGCAAGAACATCAGATACGGCGCACCCACCACGCCGGTCACCACCCCGACCGGCAACTGGGTATCCCCCAGTGCGTGCTGCGCGAGCAGGTCGGACAACGCCACCACGAGTGCGCCGATCAACGCCGACGCGATCATCGCCGGCCCCGGCGAACGCGTCACCCAGCGCGCGATCGGCGGCGCCACGAACGCCACGAACCCGATCGGCCCGGCCGCCGCTGTCGCAACCGCCGCCAGCAGCACCGCGATCACGATCAACCCCAGCCGCGAACGCTCCACCCGCAACCCCAGCCCGTACGCCGTTTCGTCGCCGAGCTGCAGAATCCGCAACCGATGGACCAGGAGCACCATCAGCGGCGTCAGCAGGACCAAGGCGATCGTCAAGGCCCGCACCTCTGACCAGTCGACACCGTTCAGGCTGCCGGTCAGCCAGACCAGCGCCTGCTGGGCGATCTCGACCCTTGCCTTGGTCAACAAGTACGACGTGACGCTCATGGCGATCGCGCCGATCCCGATGCCGACCAGGATCAGCCGGTAGCTGGAGACCCCGCGGCGCCACGCGAGGATGTACATGCTGAACGCCGTGATCAGCGCTCCGGCGATCGCAAGACCCGACACCGCGGCCCCGGTCAGCCCGAGCGTCACGATGGCGAACACGGCGAACGCGCTCGCGCCGTACGTGACGCCGATGATGTCCGGGCTGGCCAGCGGGTTGCGGGCGATGCTCTGGAAGATCGCACCGGACAGACCGAGCGCGGCGCCGACCAGGATGCCGGTCAGGGCGCGCGGCAGGCGGAGCTGGTTCACGATGAACTCGGTCGCCTTGTCGCCCTGGCCGAACAGCGTCTTCACCACGTCGATCACCGGGATCTTGAAGTCGCCGAGGGACAACGAGACGCAGAAGGTCGCGAAGAGGGCGATCCCGACGATCGTGATGACCAGCACCGACCTCGCCCGGCGGACGGCCCGGGATCGTGCGATCAGCTGCGCCGGCGTACCGGCTGTGGTCGTCGCCATCAGAGGTCCGCCAGCTTGCGGCGGCGGACCAGGGCGATGAAGAAGGGCGCTCCCAGTACTGCGGTGACGATGCCGACCTGGAGTTCGCCGGGCTGCGCCACGATCCGGCCGAGCACGTCCGAGCCGAGCAGCAGGATCGGGGCCAGCACCATCGAGTACGGCAGGATCCAGCGGTAGTCGGGACCCGTGATAAGCCGGGCGACATGCGGGATGGTGAGGCCGACGAAACCGATCGGTCCCGCAGCCGCCGTCGCCGCGCCACAGAGCAGTACAACCGTCACCGCGGTGAACAGCCGGGCCAGTCCGACGCGCTGACCGAGGGAGCGAGCCACGTCGTCGCCAAGCGAGAGGGCGTTCAGCAACCGGCCCGAGACCAGCGCGAGCACGATGCCGATCAGGATGAACGGCGCGACCTGACCCGCGATGTCCGAGCCGCGGCCCGCCAGCGAGCCGACCGACCAGAACCGGAACTGGTCGAAGGTGTCGACGTCCCCGATCAGCAGCGCGGTCGTCAGCGAACCGAACATCGCCGTCATCGCGGCCCCGGCGAGCGCCAGCTTCACGGGAGTCGCACCCTCCCGGCCAAGCGATCCCAGCGCGTAGACGGCGACCGAGGCCGCTGCCGCGCCCGCGAAGGCCAGCCAGACGTACGCCGTGAGGCTGGTCAGGCCAAACCAGTAGATGCCACCTACAACGAAGAGGGCGGCTCCCCCGTTCACGCCGAGGATGCCCGGGTCCGCCAACGGGTTGCGGGTGACGCCCTGCATCAGAGCGCCGGACAACCCGAGCGCGGCGCCGACCAGCAGGCCGATCACCGTTCGCGGAACTCGCAGTGACCGTACGATCACGTGATCGGTGTTCGCGTCGTTGTAGTGGCGGAGAGCGTCGATGACCGTCGAGAGCGGGATCTGTTTGGAGCCGACGGCGATGCTCAGCAGGCAGATCAGCAGCAGCACCGCGACGCTGACGATCAGCCCGGCGACCAAGGTGGCCCGGCGGGTACGCGGGCGCCGCCGCGGGGCGTCGACGGTGGCGGAATCCGGCGGCGGCGCGGCTGTGGTCGGCAAGGCGGGCGGCGGGGGCATTGGACTTTAGGATCCTCTTAGGTAAGGCTAACCTCTAGACGCCTCAGAATAGCCCGATCGCTCACCGGGCCGCATCTGAACCCCTGCATCTCGGTTGGAGAAGCTCGCATGACCACAGTGCTCGAACGCCCGATCGCGTTCGACTCCGTCCTGGCCACGGTGGCGGCCGTCGACGACGTCAGCCCGCATCTGCGCCGGGTGACCTTCGTCGCTCCCCGGATCGCCGAGGTGGTGACGGCCGGTCCGGACCAGCGGATCAAGATCCTGTTCTCGCCGCCCGACGGCAGCGAACTGCGGTTGCCGACCGGCGACGACTGGTATGCCGAGTGGTGCGCGACCCAGGTGGAGCAGCGCTTCATCATGCGGACGTACACGATCCGCGCGCTCCGCCCGGAGGTGGCCGAGCTCGACATCGAGTTCGTCCTGCACGGGGTGAACGGTCCCGCCTCGGCCTGGGTGAGCGAGGCGCAGCCGGGTGAGACGGTCGGACTGATTCTGCCGTTCGCCGTGGACACCACCAGCACCAAGGGCCTGCTGCAGTCCGGCGTCGACTACGTGCCGCCGGCAACGAGTGTCCGCCGCGTCCTGGTCGCCGACGAGACCGCGTTGCCCGCACTGGCCGGGATCCTCGAGCAGCTGCCGCCCGCAGTACGGGCGACTGTTTTCGTCGAGGTGCCTGACGTTCGGGACATCCGGCCACTGCCGACCCCCGGCGAAGCCGACATCACCTGGATCGCCCAGGCCGGCGGTCCGGACGATGCGCCGCAATCGTTGCTAGAGGCCCTTAAGTCGTCGAGTCTCCCGTTCGATGTCGACTACGCCTGGGTCGCGGGTGAGTCCGCGATGATCAAGCAGGTCCGCCGGCACCTCGTCAACGCGGTCGGTCTGCCGAAGTCGACCATCTCCTTCCAGGGCTACTGGAAGCGCGGCGAACCCCAGGTCTGAACCAGTTGGTCCCGTAGGGCGAACTTCTGGATCTTGCCCGAGGCCGTGAGCGGGAACTCGTCGACGAAGCGCCAGATCCGCGGCGCCTTGTGCGAGGCGAGCTGCGCGCGAACGTAGCCGAGCAGCTCTTGTTCGTCGGGTGTCGCGCCCGGCGCTGTTCGGACGAAAGCAGCGACCTGTTCTCCCCAGACAGGGTCGGGCACCCCCACCACGGCGACGTCGGCGACGGCTGGATGGTCGGCGAGCAACTGCTCGATCTCACGCGGATAGATGTTCTCGCCGCCGCGGATGATCAGCTCCTTGAGCCGGCCCTCGATCCGGCAGTACCCCCGTTCGTCCATGCTCGCCAGGTCACCGGTATGCAGCCAGCCGTCCTCGTCGATGGCCGCGGAGGTCTGCACGGGATCGTCGAAGTACCCGGCCATCACGTGGTAGCCGCGGGTGCACAGCTCGCCGATCTCACCAGGCCGGGCCAGGTCCTCGCCGGCCGGTCGGACGATCTTCACCTCGGCACCGGGGAGCGGTCGTCCGATCGTCTCCGCCCTATCCTCTGGCGAGTCGTCCAACTCGGTCATGGTGATGACCGGCGAGGCCTCCGTCTGGGCATAGACGATGGCCATCGGGACCCCGAGGACCTCTTCGATCCGCCGTACGAGGTGAGGCGCGACCGTGGCACCTCCCGACAAGGCGTAGCGCACGGAGGACAGGTCCGTGCCGGCGAAGGCCGGGTGCGCGAGCATGCCGAGCAGCATCGTGGGCACGCCACAGAGCTGGGCTGCCCGTTCAGACTCGGTCAGCTGCAACTGCAACGCAGGGTCGAAGCCGGGCAGAAGCACCTGGGTGCCCAGGCTGGCCAATGGCGCGAGGGTCCCCTGCACACATCCCGCCGTGTGGAACAACGGCATCGGATTGATGAAGACCTCGCCAGGCTGCATGTCGAAGGCGCGGACATAGGACAACCTCGCGTTGTTGGTGATGCCACGATGACGCAGTACTGCGCCCTTCGGCCTCCCTGTGGTTCCGGAGGTGTACTGGATCTGCGCGGGATCCTCCGGTCGTACGTCGGGGAGCTTCTCGGTCGGAGAACCACTTTCGCGGAACTCCGCCCAGTCCTCGAAGTGCACCACCGTCCGCAGCTCGGGAAGGTCGGACCGGATCCCCTCGAGGGTCTCGATCAGCGAATTGCCGCGGTACTCGCGGACCAGGAAGACGCCGGCAGAGCGGGACTGCCCGAGCACATGGCGGATCTCCTGGCTCCGCAACGCCGGGTTGACGGTGACGAGCGTCAACCCGGACAACGCCGCGGCCATCTCGAGCAGCACCCACTCGGGGATGTTGTTCGCCCAGACCGCCACCCGCTCACCGGGCGCGAAGCGGCCGAGCAGAGCGCGGGCGACTTGCTCGGATTCCGCCAGCAGTTCGGAGTACCGCCAGCGCCGGCGGGCCGCGGGGTCGGGGAGTCCCTCGACCAGGGCGACATCGGAGGGAGCCTGCTCGGCCGCCGCCCGCAGCAGCGACCCGACGGTTTCGTCCCGGACGAGTCCACCGGCCGTCGCCTCGGTGGACTGGTAGGCGCCCATCACACTGCCCGCCCATCGATCCACAGCGGCTCGAGCGGCGGCTGTCCGGTCACCCAGTAGGAGTCCAGGTCGTCCGCGGACCAGCCGCGCTCGGTCAGGATCTCCTCGTCCGTGACCATCCGCCCGGTGCACGTCCGGGGCTCACTGGTCAGGATCTCCAATGCGGCGTCGACATAGATCTCCGGACGCCGCCATTGGGCCGGCTCTCCCATCTTGTCGCGACCCCAGTTCCGGGTCGCCGCAGTGTCGATCGGTGCCGCCGGCCACAAGGCGTTGGCGGCGATGTTGTCGTGCTCGTGCTCGGCGGCGATGCCGACCATCAGCCGGCTCATCCCCATCTTCGTCGTCATGTACGCCGCCTTTCCGGGCGAGGCTGTAGTCGTGATGGCAGGGCTGTTGCTGAGCAGGTGGCCCCACCCCTGCCGAACCATGTGCGGGAGCGCGTAGTACGCGGCGAGGTAGGCCGCGCGGACGTTGACCTGCCAGATCAGGTCGTACCGTTTGGGCGGGGTGTCGATCACGCGTTCCCACCACAGCGCGCCGGCGTTGCTGATGACGATGTCCGCCCGGCCGAACTCAGCCACGGTCCGTTGGATCAGCCTCTCGACCTCCGCTTCCTTGCGGACATCCGTCTTGACCGCGAGTGCGCGTCCACCGAGAGACCGCACCTCCGCCGTGACGGAGTAGATGGTGCCGGGCAGCCGAGGGTCCTCGGTCTCGCTCTTGCCTGCCACCACTACATCGGCCCCGGCAGCCGAGAGCGCAAGAACCAGCGCCCGTCCGATCCCCCGGCTTCCGCCGGTCACGACGGCGACCCGTCCGGTGAGTTCGCCCCTGTGGTCTCTCATCAGAAATGACTCTCCAACCAGACGAGGGAAGCTGTTAGCAGCCTCGATCCAGGCTGTCTCCCCGGCAATGTGGGAGCGGATCGAGATCGACGCCCGATTTTGTCCGTGGCGACAACCGTCGACTCCTGACCTGCGGGTTTACGCTGCAGAGATGGGCGCACAAGCACCAGCCGGGGATGAGCTGTCAGAGCTCGGCTACCAGGTGCTCGATCGGCTCGACTCGGTGGTCGAGGCCATGTGCCGGCTCGTCTACCGGGAGCTCCCGTTCTACTCCGAGGGCGACGTGACCGACGTCGACCTGCGCCGTTCGGTCCACGACAACCTCGTGCCCGTCCTGCAGAGTCTGAGCACCTCGACACCGCTCGATCTCGAAGTCGCCCGCGCCACCGGCCGGGAACGCGCCGAACAGAGCGCGCCGTTGCCCGAAGTACTCCGCGCCTTCCGGATCGGCTTCGAACACCTCTGGCATGACCTGGTGGAGACGGCACGGGCGACCGGCACAGTCGACGACACGATCCTGGTCGATGCAGCGACCACGGTCTGGCGCCTCGCCGGTGAGTGCACCGACGCACTGGCCATCGCCTACCGGTCGACCTCGACGGAACTCGCGGTCCGGCTCGAACACCGCCGGCTCGCACTGCTCGACGCGCTCTTCCTCGGCTCAGCCACCGACACGACGACGCTGTGGGAGATCGCCGAGACCCTCGGGGTCCCGCTCACCGGCCGGTTCCTGATCGTCGTCACCACCTCGGCCGAGCCGTCCGCGGACCTCGACGCCCGCCTGGGGCGGCATGGTGTTCACACGACCTGGCGCTGGCGACCCGATGCCCTGACCGGCCTGCTGTCAGCGGGCCCGGGTACTGCGGAGTCCGTCGTACTGGCCGATCTCGAGAGTGGGGCCGCTCATGACCTCGGCGTCAGCGGACTGTTCGAGCATCTACGCGACGCTCCGCAAGCACTGCACGACGCCCGGATCGCCCTGACCACTCTCACCCATCAGGGCCGGAAGGTGGTCCAGTACGACACCAGTCCGCTGGCGATGCTCGTCAGCGCCGCTCCCGCCGAGGCCGGGCGGGTCACCACCGCGGTGTTCGGTGGCTTGCTCGCCCTCGGCGTTCACGAGCGCGCCACGCTGCTCGGGACCTTGCGGAGCTGGTGTGCGAACGAGGGATCAACCGATCGCACCGCCCTGCAGTTGCACTGTCACAGCAACACGATCCGCTACCGGCTCCGCCGAATCGAGACCCTCACCGAACGCTCCCTGCGGAACCCACAAGATCTCGCCGAGATCGTCACGGCCCTCAACGCCCTCCGCGTCTCACCACCGGGCCCCGGCTCCTGATCCGTTGCGTCCGAAGAACTGGAGAGACGTCCCTCCAGTTCTTCGGACGTAAGCGACTTACTAGGAGGGGTTTTCGGCGTGGGTGAGGGTTTCCCAAGCCACGAAGAGGTTGTTGGAGCCGGCCGGGCGGCGGGACTCCGTCAGGGCCTGGGTGTTGGCCATCGCGTAGCCGAGGCGGGTGTGCATCGCGTTGTAGCCGACCTCGGTGATCGGGCCCAGACCGCGGGTCACGCTGCCGCCGCAGAGCCAGGACGGGACCGTTTCGAGGTTGCGCTCCCAGCGGGACTGGAAGCCGAGCGCCTGGCGCAGCCGCTCACCGAACTCTGGGTAGAGGTCGATGCCCTGGATCCGGGACGTCTCCAGCACGTGGCCGATCGCGGAGATGCCGTACCCGGTGTGCACGAAGTCACGGCAGGTCTCCTGGGTCAGGCCGGTGACGAAGGTGCTCTGGCCCTGCCAGTAGGCGACGATCTTGGCGGTGGTGTTGAGGTTCTGGCTCGGCTTGGTCTTCGGTAGTGCGCCATCCGACTCCAGGTAGACGAAGGCGGGCACCCGGACCCGGTACAGCGAGATCGCCTTGTCGTAGACCGTCTTGTCCTCGAGGAACACCGCGATCCCCTGGATCGCCTCGGTCATGCTCAACTCCCAGTTGCCGTTGGAGTTCGAGCCGTTGATGATCTCCGGCAGGTAGACGTTGCGCAGCATGGTGCCGAACCGGCCGGAGTTCGGCCAGTTGCCGTAGACATGCTTGATGATCTCGGCCGCCTTCGGCCACGACGATCCGGCCCACGCGGTCTGCAGCGGCGCGTTGCTGTTGGTGTGGTCCTGCAGCGTCGCGGACCAGGCGTCCATCAGCTGGATCGCCTTCTGCGCATAGCGATCGTCCCGGGTGACGTACCAGATCAAAGCGTCCGTGTACGCCGCGATCGCGTCCTCGCGCTCGTTCGTGCAGCCGTAGTTCGGGTTCGAGTACGAGCCGCACTCGACCACCGCACGAGGCGTCGGGGTCCGGGTCAGCGATCCGTAGTTGCTGTTCTTCGCCTGGTTGTACGCGTTGGTCCACGGCTGCGCGCCGGCCTGGACCTTCGCGCGGACGAAGTCGAGTTGCTGGCGGCTGACGCCGACACCGGGATGGGTGAAGGTGCCGGGTGCCTGGACGGCCGTCGGCGCCTGGGCAGCGGGTTCGGCCTTCGGAGCGGCGAGCGCGGGGCTGCTCAGGGTCCCGGCCACGATGGCCGCGCAGGCAGCGGTGATCAGTGCTTTCTTTCGCATGGGCGGTGTCCTGTT
>Ga0193743_1003154_pt1 | contig 11171 bp, 12 predicted proteins | sample L2c2metaG_FD_143038 | JGI IMG/M metagenome (GOLD analysis project Ga0193743, IMG submission 143038) | Soil microbial communities from a riparian zone of the East river system, Colorado, United States - L2c2 | ecosystem: Environmental > Terrestrial > Soil > Riparian zone | place: USA: East River...
GCAAGAAAAAGCAACAGCAACGAGCCGAAGGCTTTCACCTCCAGGCCGTTCATCACGCACGATTCCTGCGCGACACGCTCTCAACCTGCGACTTCAAGCGCTTCACCTGCTGCGGTACGGCGGAGGCCGTGCAGGCGCCGTTCAGCCTGCGGCGTTTCTGCCAGGGCAGCACGACGTTGAGCCAGAGTTCGCGGGCGCCCATGATCGAAATCGCGATGCCGAAGGGGATCAGGAAATACAGGATCCGAAACACCACCAGCGTGGCTACCAGCTGTTCCCTGCCGAATTCGGGCAAAGCGACCAGCATCGCGGCGTCGAATACGCCAAGGCTGCCCGGCGCATGACTGGCGAAGCCGAGCAGGGTCGCCAGAATGAACACCACCGCCAGCGAGACGAAATCGATGCCCGGCTGCGCCGGCATCAGCAGATACATCGCCAGCGCGCAGAATCCGAGATCGACCACGCCGATCAGGATTTGCAGCAGCGTCAGCCGCGCCGACGGCAATACCACTTTCCAGCCATTTTGCCCGAGTTCACGCCGATTGTCGCCCATGGTGAGCCACACGAGGTAGCCGACGATCGCTACAATGGCGCCCAATGCGATCAGCCGGTTGATGGCCGGCGGCAAGTGATCCATCGCGGTCGCTGCCGACGGGTGCCACGCCATGCCGATGCCGAGCACGAAGGTATTGCCCAGCCAGAACGTCAGCCCCGAGAGAAAGCAGATCTTGGCGACGTCGATCGCGCTCAGGCCGTAGTCCGAATAGATCCGGAAGCGGATCGCGCCTCCTGTGAACACCGTGGCGCCGATATTATGGCCGATCGTATAGCTGGTGAAGCTCGACAGCGCGGCGATGCGATAGGGGACGTGCTTTTTGCCGATGGTTCGCAAGGCAAAAAAGTCATAAAATGTCAGTGTGCAAAATGCCCCGATCACGCAGAGCGCGGCGAGCGCGATGTGGCCGGGCGATATTTCCGTCAGTGCAGTGAAGATCACGCCGGTATCGACGCCCCGGAGGGTGCGGATCAGGGTCGTGATCGCTAAGGCGATGATGAGGAGGCTCGCGGCGATTCCGAGCCGTTTCCAGCCGATCCATTCCTTGAAGCCACGCCCAAGCGCGGTCAGCAGTCGATGCATTCGTCCTCCCGGCGGGGCGGCAATAAGGAAGCCCATCGAGGCGATTGACGACAAGCTACGCGTCAAATCACTCCACATGCGGAACCCATAAGGCAAAAACGTCCCGTTGTGCAGTCCTTGACAACAGCCAGCTTCAGTCTTCGGTCGGGCGACTGTCACACGCCGTACATATGTCATCACGCATGAGATTCGAGTCTTGGCATTTGCCTGGCAGTCGTCTGCCATTTGTCTGTCATTTCGACTGCGGCCGCCCGGCCGTTCCATTCTCGCGATATTGTCTGTTCCATCACGGCGTTTTCGCGGCCGGCAGGAACAACCTCGCGATCAGCTGGTTAGCGCTGGTATCAACAAATCGAACATATCGGCGTGCCGGCGACAAACGGATTGCGCTGTCGTGTTCCCAAAGCAAAAAGGATCCGAGCGATGGGACTCTTTAGCAAAGACATCAAGACCATGAACGACTTGTTCGTGCATCAGTTGCAGGACATCTACTACGCCGAGAATCAGCTCGTGAAGGCGCTTCCGAAAATGGCCGAAAAGGCCACGGACAAGCAGCTCAAGCAGGGTTTTCTGACCCATCTCGATGAAACCAAGACCCACGTGCAGCGTCTCGAACAGGTGTTCCAGATGCAAGGCGCCGAGGTGAAGTCGGTCAACTGTCCGGCGATCGACGGCATTATCGAGGAGGCGGACGAGGTCGCCGGCGAGGTCGAGGACAAGAAGGTGCTGGACGCGGCATTGATCAACGCAGCCCAGGCCGCGGAGCATTATGAGATCACGCGCTACGGCAGCCTGATCGCGTGGGCGAAGCAGCTTGGCCGCAACGATTGCGCCAGCGTGATGCAGAAGACCCTCGACGAGGAAAAGGCCACCGATAAGAAATTGACCAAGATGGCGGAAAGCAAGGTCAACCTTCGGGCTGCCAGCTGATCGCGCGTTGATCGCAAGTTGCTTCCTGCGAAGGGATGATCGAGACGAAACGCCGCGCGGATTTGTCGCGCGGCGTTTTTCTCGTCGGCACTATTGCCGATATTTAATTCCGAAGAAGAGCGCCACGAGCGCGAACACGCTGATCGTCGCGGCGAACACCAGGCTAGCCGCCGTCGAGCTTGCAAGCGTGGAGATTACACCGACACCAATAACGGGCAGAGCATTTCCCGAGAAGCCGCAGACGAAATAACTCGAAACCACTTCGGCGCGTCGATTCTCCGGAGCAATCTGGTTCACGACCTGCAGACTGCCGCGATAACCGAGCCCGGTGGTGATCCCGCACAAGGTGGTCGCAACGATCATGATGGCCATCGAGCCGACAATCTGCGCTGACACAAGCAAAGCGACACTCGGAAGCATCAGCCCGAGCGCCCAGAGCATAGCGGCGCGGCTCGACAGAGACCGGGTCGCCACGATGGTAGCCGAGACCACCAGGGCAAGTTCGAGAAAAACCGTACCCGCCGCGGCGTGACTTGCCGCGTGCAGATGTTCGGCGAGGAGGCTTGGTTCGAGCGCCGCATAGAAGCCGACAAGAGCCATAGCGCCAAAGCCGGTTACGGCAGGCGCGACGAACTGGGCGCGGATTTCGGACGGCACCGAAAGCCGCGGCCGCATCGACATTCGCTTGATATTTTCCACAGGCCGCGAAACGGTTTCATGGGTGAGCCAGACCAGCGTCGACACTGGAACGAGCACAAGCAGATAGACGATAAATGGAAGTTGCAACGGCGATGATACGTAATCCGCCAGCACGCCCGATATCAGCGCGCCAATGCCCAGGCCGGCGAAATTCGCGCTCGTCGCGATCACAGTCGCACGCGACTTGTCCTGTTCGGCGATCAGCTCTGCGAGCCACGCGGTTGCCGTTCCGGCGCCGATACCGATAGCCAGTCCGCTCAGAATTCGCGCGGCGTAAAGCGAAACGATGCTGTGCGCGAAAAGAAATGTCAGGGCGCTGAGGATGGCGACGGCCATCGCCGCAACGGCGCTACGCCGGCGGCCGATCTCGTCGGACAATCGTCCGAACAACAGGAGTGCGGCCAGGTTTCCAACGACGTAGGCCGCATAAATCAGCGTCAGCGAGATTTGCGAGAAGCCGAATTGCTGTTTGTAAATGACATAGAGTGGTGTGGGCACCGTACTGCCCGCGAACAGTACGCCGATCATCGAGGCGACAACGCAAATGGCCGCGGTGCCGCCGAGTTCCATCCTTCGCGATCGGATGAGGCCAAAATGGTGAGTAAATGTCATCGAAGCTGCCTGCAGCAAGTAAGACACAGAGGCACAAACTGATACTTCTTGTTTGCGTTCCCGGTGCTCAGTGCGGATGAAATACCCGCCGATCAGAGCAGACTTGCGTCCGCCGCAACCGGCAATGAACGCATTTCATATCGCTTCCCAATGATAGCGTGCTCAATGCAATAATGCTTCGATTCTTATCGAAGTGTCCTTGAAACGAAATGTTTATGCCTCAGAAGGATGGCGTCGCCAGCCATTGGCGATCGCGGTTCAAGCTTTGCGCAGCGCAAAGTGCGCGCCGCAGAACGCCATCAGCGCGCCGAGGCACAACGCCGCAAGACCTGCGAGCACGCCCGATATCGTGGGAACCGGACTTGGCGCCGAGGCCGCTTGGCCCGCGCCTGCCAGCACCAGCACGCCGACGCCGATCAGAAACTGCCGCATCCGCTGCGGAATTTGCCCCGATACCGCGCTGTCCATCAGCGTCGCGGTGAAATACCCCCCGCAGAAACCGACAGTCGCAATCAACCACCACGCCAGCGCCGCGCCCGCGGGCATGAATTCGTGCGTATCGGATCGCCACAGGCCGCCGAGATCAAGTCCGAACCGTGCGCCAAGCATGTGCACGGCGAGCGCCAGCAGCACTCCTGAAACCATTGCGCCGGCGAGGATCAGGCGGCGCGGAAAATAGGTCGTCTCGGCCATGGCCCGCTTGTAAGATAAAGCCGGGCGGCCGCGCAAGCCGACGCGGCACGTCCAGGCAAGCTTTGGGCAAGCAATCTTTTGAGCAAGCAATCCTTGGAGAAAGGTTCAACGCATGATCATCGGTCTTCTTGCGCTGACGGCGGCGGCGATCTTCGCTGGCGCTGCGCTTTACGTTGGCGTCGCCGAGCAACCGGCGCGGCTGTCGCTGGACGATCGTGCGCTGCTCACGGAATGGAAGCCTTCCTACAGGCGCGGGGCCGCGATGCAGGCGCCGCTCGCGCTGGTGGGTTGTCTGTTGGGATTGATCGCATGGTGGCAGGCCTCGCATCCCGGCGCGTTGCTGGCGACCGAGCCCGACAAAGCGGGGCCGCAAACGCGTGCGCTGATTGTCAAATGGGGCGCGCTCCACGGCGTGCGTACCGCATTGGGCGCGCTCGCAACCGTTGCATTTTTGTGGGCATGTATGTCGCGCTAGGCACGGTCCGGGATTCCCGGGCGTTCGCGTCGAGCCCGCGAGAATGGAACATTGCCCATGACGGTTGATTTGTCGAACGAGGCTGCCGTGGATGTCCGTTACGCCTATAAGGCGTCGCTGATCGGAGCGGCGCATCAATTCGAACTGACAGGCGATGGGTTGTCGTGGCAGGTCGGCGGCAAGTCCGGGGTCTGGCCCTATGCCGATATCTCCGCGATCCGTCTGTCGTACCGGCCGGTGTCGATGCAGTCGCGCCGCTTTCGCGCCGATATTGAGAATAAGAACCGTCAGCAAATCGCCATCCTCTCCACAAGCTGGCAGACCGTTGCCCTGATGATGCCGCAGGATCAGGATTACCGCGCCTTCATAACGCAGTTGCACGAGCGGCTGGAGCGGGCTGGAAGCGATGTGGCGCTGTTGGGCGGCATCAAGCCTGGTGTCTACGCTGCCGGTATCGCGTTGCTGGCACTGGTCGCGATTGCGATCACTGGACTGCTCGCGCGCGCGGTCGCCACCGGCGAATTCGCAGGTGCGTTGTTTCTGGTCGGCTTCGCCGCCTTGTTTGGGTGGCAGATCGGCGGCTTTATCAGGCGTAACAGGCCGCGGATCTATACGTTCGACCATTTACCGAAGGAGTTGTTGCCATAGGGCACTAGCCGCAGAGCGGTAGGGTACCGCAATCAAGCGCAATGAAATGTGACTATGCGATGCGGCCGATGCCCGGCATCGTCACCCCGCCTGTTTCGGCTGCAATGTGAGGCGGACTGTGGAGGATGATCGACGCACTCGAATGCCGACGGAAGCCGAAATTGCGGAAATTAATGCAAGGCACCTGATCCGCACGCCGTTGAAGCCCGCCGATCTGCTGTTTGTGTTCGGCACCCGCGAGGATGTCACGCTGCGTGTCGATGAAGTCTGCCGGCTTTGGCGCGAGGGCTTGTTTCGCTGGTCCATCGTCAGCGGCGGTGTGACGCCGGGCTCGCAATCTTCCGAATGCGAGATCATCAAGTCCGCGATGGTTGCGCGGGGCATCCCGCCTGCCCGAATCCTGGAGGAGCATCGCGCGACCAACACCGGCGAAAACGTCGTGTTCTCGCTGCCCATCATCGACGCTGCGCTCGGGCTCACCAATATCCGCAGCGTAATTTGCCTCGGCAACACCTGGACGGCGCGCCGCTATGCGATGACGCTGCACCGGCACTGGCCGGAGGTGGAGAAGATGCTGGTCGCTGTCGACAGTTTCGAAACGCCGGTGGCGTTGTGGCACACCGATCCTGATTTCCGGATCCGGGTTCTCTCCGAATGGGACAAGATCGAACCCTACAAGGCCAAGGGCTTCATCGCGGAATGGCCCACGGCGTGACGGAGCAGGTTGCTTTCAATGCCGCACTACCAGCACCGAGCATTTGGCGTAGCGCACCACATGACCGGCGTTGGAGCCGAGAAAATAAGTCCGCATCGCCGGCCGGTGCGATGTCATGACGATCAGATCGGCCTTGACCGCCGCGGCTTCTTCGAGAATCTCGTGATAGATGCCGCCCTGCCGCACCACGCTGGAGATACGCGGAGCATCGATGCCGGATTCCTGCGCCACGATGGCGAGCGCCTCCTCGGAGGTCTGGCGCTGCTGGGTGTCGAAATCCGCAGGCACATATTCCGCCAGCATTACCGGCGTCATCGGCAACACGTTCAGAAGGCGCACCGTGCCGCTCCAAGTCTGCGACAGCGTCGCCGCCGTCGCAATCGCGGGTTTCGCCAGATCGGTATCTGCAAGATCGATCGGCACGAGAATGGATTTGAACATCTGCGCCTCCCTGTCCGCGACCAAGCTAGCACAAACTGGCGGATTCGACTCAGTCGTCCGAAGTTTGCTTCAGCAGCTTCGGGCTGACGAACAGCACGAGCCGTCCGCGGCGGAATGCCACGTCGGCCCAGTCGTCGACCGCAAAGTCGAATACGGCAAGGCCCGACGTCGGCAGGTTGTCGGCGAGCGCCTTGCGTCCGGCGGCATCGCCGCTACGGGCAAGCGCCAGCGCCAGTTCATGCATTCCGGGATTGTGCCCGACCACCATCAGCCGCTGCGGATCGGAAGTGGATGCGGTGCGGATGGTTTGCAGCAGTTGCGATGGGTCGGCACCATAAAGTTCCGGCAGAAGCTCGATCTGCGGCTGCGGAGCCATGTCTTTCATCGCCTCCCAGGCGATCTCCCAAGTCTGGTGCGCCCGGATCGCCGGCGAAACCAGCACCAGATCGGGAACAGGCGGATGCCGGCCGATCCAGCCGCCGATCTCAGCGGCGTCATGCCGGCCACGGTCGTCTAGTCGGCGATCCCGATCGCGGCCGCTCGGCGCGTCGTGTTCGGTCTTGGCGTGACGCAGCAGCATCAAACGGCGCATGGCGCAATCTCGATTCGTTTCAAGTCTGCCGATTAATGTACAAGCTCACGCTTAGGACAAGGTGACAACCGCCTGACGGGCCCGTAAGAAAACGACATGAGCGAGACTTCCACAAGTGCGACCAACGGACATGATGTCGCTGACATGCCGGGACGTTTGCGCCTTTCGTTCGATCTGGATGTCGACATTTGCGTTGTCGGGGCGGGGCTTGCCGGCCTCACGGTGGCGCTGGAGGCCGCGCGCCTCGGCGCCAGCGTCGCCGTTCTTGAAGGCCGGCAGGTCGGCTGGAATGCATCCGGCCATCAACTCGGCACGGTGATGCCGGGCTATGGTCTTCCGATCGGCGAACTGATCGCACGCATCGGCTTCGAAGACGCCCGCGAACTCTGGTCGCTATCGAAGGCGGGCGCCGATTTTGTTCGGGCGACGGCGTCGGAAGAATCAATTCCGGGCATTGCACTGAGCGAGGGTGTGCTTGAGGTCTCCAACGTCGATGTCGGCGATCAGCTGATCAGTCGGCTGCAAATGCTCGGCGAGGATTTCGAAACTGACGTGGAAGGCTGGCAGGTCGATCGCGTGCGCGATCAGCTCAAGACCGATCGTTATTTCCACGGCGTGTATTATCCCAAGGCGTTCCAGATCGACGGCCGCAAATACGTTCATGGCCTTGCCGCGCTGGCGAGACGGGCGGGGGCACGGATTTTCGAGGATACGCCGGTCGTCAGCATCGATTCATCGGGCATCCGCAAGCGCATCGTCACGCCGTCGGCACGCTTGCGCGCGTCGCATGTCGTGCTCGCCGGCAACATCCATCTGGGCGCGCCGTTGCGGCGGTTGTCGGAAACGCTGCTGCCGGTTTGGCGTTATGCCGGCGTGACCGCGCCGCTCGGCGAGCGCCTTGCCGAGACAATAACGTTTCGGGGATCGGTGACCGACACCGATAGCATCGATCATTTCCGGATCGTGGATGGCGACCGGTTGATGTGGGCTTCACCGGAAACCACCTGGGCGGCGCGGCCGGAGCGTTTTGCGCCCGCCATTGCACGGAGAATCCGCACGATTTTTCCCCGGCTCGGGCGGGTCGAGATTGCGGAGGTCTGGGGCGGCGCCGTTGGACAGACCGTGCACGGCATGCCGCAGATCGGCCAGTTGCGCCGCGGGTTGTGGGTCACAAGCGGCTTCGGCCGGCAGGGTTTGAACACGTCGGCGATGGCCGGGCAGCTGATTGCGCGCAGCATTTTGTGGGGCGACGAACGCTGGCGGCTGTTTTCACCGTTCGAACTGGTCTGGGCGGGCGGCCCGACCGGCCGGGTCGCCGGACACTTCGTCGGGATGTGGGGACGGGGAAACTCTGCCGTTGCCGGGGCGTTGGCGCGTTATCGGGAAAGAGCCCGCGCCCAGGAACGTATTCGCGAGGCGCGTCTGGCCGAGGCAAATCGCCAGGCCGGAACCCGAGGGCCGCCACCACGTCGCGGCCCGCCGCCGGCCCGCCCGTTGCCGCCGCGACCGAGCGAAGGCGGGGGCGGGTAAATCGATTTCTGCCCCGCCCCGACCCTTTTCCGCGCCTGCGAGGGAGGGCCAGAGTGGGGGGCATCTCGCAAGAAAGTGAGAAAATTCCGGCTAGATCCGTGTAACTTTCGCTGCCGCGCCCCGTACTTAGGAGCGAAATTCGTATTTCGCTTGGCACGGAGACCATCATGATTGACCGCCGTATCCTGCTCGCATCTGTCGCCGGTTTGCTTGGACTTGCCGCCTTCCGGTGGCTGCGAACCTCGCCGGCAAACGCCGCGGAGAAATTCGAAATCGAAAAGACCGATGCGGAATGGCGCGCGCAGCTGACGCCACAGCAGTATGAAATCCTGCGCAAGCAAGGCACCGAGCGCCCGGGATCGAGCCCGCTGCTCAAGGAGCATCGCAAGGGCATCTTCGCCTGCGCCGGCTGCGATTTGCCGCTGTTCTCCTCGGAGACGAAATTCGAGAGCGGTACCGGCTGGCCGAGCTTTTATCAGCCGCTCGAGAACGCCGTCGGCAAGACCGAAGACCGGACCTTTGGGATATTGCGGACCGAAATTCACTGCCGGCGCTGCGGCGGACACCTTGGTCACGTCTTCGACGATGGGCCGAAGCCGACCGGCCTGCGCTACTGCATGGATGGCTTCGCCCTGGTGTTTCATCCGGCCGCCCCGTCAGCGACCTGATCGCAGTTTGCGCCCGGCAATTGTTGCCCGCTCGGCAATTGTGCCCCGGTCTCCAGGCCGGGGCTTTCTCTTTAATCCATTGATATAAATACGTTTTCTATATTGGCACGGCGCTTGCGACGTTTCCTTCGATTGCGGCAATGGTTTGCAGACCGGCTGGCCGCCCGGATCGAAGTTGGAGACGATGTAATGGGTATCTTCGGCGCTCTCACCACGTCCGTCGCGGGCCTGCGGGCGAATTCCTACGCCCTGGAAAACATTTCCGGCAACATCGCCAACTCGCAAACGACCGCATTCAAGCGGATCGATACCAGTTTCATGGATCTCATTCCCGACACCGGTACCACCGCGCAACTCGCGGGCAGTGTCACGGCCGGCTCGCGCAGCACCAACACCATCGCAGGGTCGGTACAGTCGGCATCGGTATCGACTTACATGGCCATCAACGGCGACGGCTTCTTTGCGGTGCAGAAGCCCGGCAGCTTCTCCGACAACAACCCGGTGTTCGACGGTATCGATCGCTACACGCGGCGCGGCGACTTCTCGCTCGACAAGAACGGCTACCTCGTCAATGGCGCCGGCTATTATCTGGAAGGCGTGCCGATCGATACGACCACGGGCAATCCGAGCGGCAGCGTGCCGGGGGTTCTGCGATTTCAGAATGACTTTCTGCCGTCGCAGGCGACGACCAAGATCGACTACCGCGCCAACCTTGCGAGCTACCCGCTGACCGGCAAGCACGACACCTCGGTGCCAGGATCGGAATTGCTGCGTACGGCCGACTTCGCCAGCAATCCGAGAATTCTGGGAACGCCGATGGCACCGTTCACCGACAGCAGCAAGACCGGGACCTCGCAGAACAACAAGCTGACGATTCCGGCCGCGATAACGAGCGCGACCACGCTCTCCGGTGCCGCAAACACAGATTCGATCGCTGCGAATTTCGCAGCCGGCGATACCATCACCGTCAACGGCGTCGTTCTGACCTTCGTCGCCTCGGGCGCCACCGGCAACCAGCTTAATGTCGGCGGCACCATCGGCGACCTGCTGACGAAGATCGACACCATTACCGGCGCGGGCACCGCTTCATCGGTGACGTCGGGCGCGATCACGATCCATACGGGGCTGACGGACGATCTGACGATGTCGAGCTCGAACGCCGCGGCGTTCGGTGCGCTCGGCTTCACCGGCACGGTGACGGCGCTCCGCGGCGGCGGCGGCACGGCGGGCACCGGCGTGGTGATCGGCAGCGACAACAAGACTTTCCTCGACGAATCGATCAGCGGCGGCGTCGCGACCGCCTATGACGGCAACGGCGCCCCGGTCAGCGTCCAGTTGCGCTGGGCGAAGACCGACTCAGCCACCCTGGGTCTCGGCCACGTCGATACCTGGAACCTGTTTTATCAGGTTAACCCGAGTGCGACCGGCAACGCGGTCGCCTGGCAGAACGTCGGCACCGAGTTCACCTTCGGCTCGAACGGCCAGATGAATCCGGTGGTGGGCCAGATCACGCTCAACAACGTTACGGTCAGCGGCGTGACACTCGGCAACGTCACCATGGCGTTCGGCACTGGCGGCCTGACCCAGTTCGCAGACACCAACGGCAACGCCCAGGTCAACCAACTGGAGCAGGACGGCTATGCGGCCGGTCAGCTCAAGAGCGTCTCCGTCAGCAACGACGGCCGCGTGGTCGGCAGCTACTCCAACGGTCGCAACATCGATCTGGCGGAAGTTAGCGTCGCGACCTTCAACGGCGCCGATTTCCTGAAGCGCATCGACGGCGGCGCGTTCGAAGTCACCAACGAATCCGGTCCGGCTCTGTACGGCAAGGGCGGCAGCATTTCCGGCTCGTCGCTGGAATCGTCCAACACCGACATCGCCGACGAATTCACCAAGCTGATCGTCACGCAGCAGGCCTATTCGGCCAACACCAAGGTGATCACGACGGCGAACACGATGGTCCAGGATCTTCTGAACGTGATGCGATAGTCCACGCGTTATTCCGTGGCGGTTTCCGAGAGCGGTAGTTT
>Ga0193743_1003155_pt1 | contig 11169 bp, 8 predicted proteins | sample L2c2metaG_FD_143038 | JGI IMG/M metagenome (GOLD analysis project Ga0193743, IMG submission 143038) | Soil microbial communities from a riparian zone of the East river system, Colorado, United States - L2c2 | ecosystem: Environmental > Terrestrial > Soil > Riparian zone | place: USA: East River...
GCGAAAGCCTTGCGGCCATGCTTTCCGCGGAGCAAGAGTAGGTCGTTGGAGTCGGTCCAATGATCTACCTCGGGTGGGTAAGTCAGACATCCTAGACAGGCGACACGGCCGTGCTCAGCCTGACTCATGATCAGCGTTCAGGTATTCTGTATATGGGAATGAAGGCACTGCGCCAATTCGGTGTGCTGGTCCTGCTGCTGGTGTCATGCGTAGCCCCGGCAATGGCCTGCATGGTTCCGAACGCGACAATGAGCGCCCAAGAGCGTGCCTGCTGCCGCCAGATGAAGAACCAGTGCGGTCAGATGGAGATGCCGGCGTCGCATGGTTGCTGCCAGAAGACCCCGCCGGGCGTTCGCGATAATGCTTTAGACACGAAGTCGATGGACTTCCACCCGGTTGCGGCTCCAGTTGTCTGGTTGGCTGCTTTCGAGCTCGTGAATCCGACTTCTGCTGTCGCAGAATGGTTCGAACTCTCTAACGACTCGCCTCCAAATTCCCCGCCCTCTACGATTTCCATCCTAAGAATTTAGTTCGCTCCACTCTCGCACTCTACCTTTGCCGAGCGCACGCGCCTGTCTGCGTGCTCTAGCAAATGCCTTGAACTGCATTTGAGATTGGAGCTTCCGTATGAACGTGGTCGCTTTGTTGACCGCCACGCTTGTGCTGGCCACTGCATTTTCCGCCTTCGGGCAGATTCCAGTGGCAAGCAGTCCCACGCCCTTGTCCCGGCTTTTGGCCGAGGCTGAGGCGAACAACCCCGAGATCTCCGCGGCCGATCACGGCGCGCGGGCTGCGCGGCAAATGGCGCCACAGGTGACCACGTTGCCCGATCCGAAATTTACCTACCAACAGTTCAGCGTGGGCAGTCCGAAGCCGTTTGCGGGATACACCAACAGCGACTTTGCCTACATCGGCGTCGGAGCTTCTCAAGAGCTGCCGTTTCCGGGGAAACTGCGGGCCCGGGGAGAAGTCGCAGAACGAGATGCCGATACCAAGGAGGCGGAGATCGAGATCGCGAAAACCAGCATTGCCGATGCGGTAAAAGCCGACTACCTCCAACTGGCATATCTGCAACAGACGCTTGGCATCCTGCGGCAAAACGAGTCCATTCTTGACCAGCTTATTCAGGATGCTACGGCCCATTATCAGGTCGGCCAGGGGATGCAGCAGGATGTCCTGCAGGCGCAGGTGAACCGAACCAAGATCGTGAAAGAGATCACCATGCACCATCAGTTGATGGGGCAATTGCAGGCCCATCTCAAAGGTCTGCTCAATCGCGACCAAGGCTCTCCCGATGTTGTGACGGAAGATCTGATCGAGATTCCGCTCAAGCGCACCTCCGATGAACTGCTTGCATTGGTCCGGCAGAACAACCCGCAAATCCAGGTTGATGCGAGCTCCATTCGGAAACAAGATGCTCAGTTGGCCTCCGCAAAACGTGAGGGAAAGCCGGACTTTGAGGTCGGCTACATGTACCAGAACACCGACCGCAAGTATCGCGATTACTACATGTTCACTTTCGATGTGCGCTTTCCGCGCAAGAAGCGGGTGAATGCCGAGGTTGCAGAAGCCGCGGAGAAACGCGCTGAGTCGCAACAGACACTCGACGCCCATTTGCAACAGCAGCTCGCAGAGGTCAAACAGGAGTATGTAAAGGCCACGAGCGATGAAGAGCTGCTCAAGGAGTACCGGGAAGGCCTCATTCCACAGTCCGATGCAGCCTATCGCGCAACGCTGAGCGCCTATGGGTCCAATCGCGAGCAGTTCATCCATGTCCTCTCGTATTTCACAGACCTTCTCAACCTGAAGCTCGAATACGCAGAGACCCTCGTCGATCACGAAGCTGCTTTGGCCCACCTTGAAACGCTGACAGGAGTGACACTGCGATGAACAAATATGTCTTGAGAACCTCCCTCGTTTGGATCTTTGTTTTCGCAGTTTTCGCAGGGATATCGGCTCACCGCTCCCATCGGGCGCGAGCACCGATGGCGATGGATATGCCGATGTCCGGCGGTGTGCAGCCGGTGGCTGCCGGTCCGTCACCGACCTCCAAAGAGCCCATGCCAGCCACGCCAGAACAAAAGATGCAAGCTCCGCTCGTCCCCGTTCAACTCACGCCCGAGCGGATGCAGAGCATTGGCGTCAGGACCGGCAGCGCCGAATACAAACAACTAAGCGACGACATACGTGCGACCGGCACGGTGGACATCAATGAACGTCTTCTCTCCTACGTGCAGGTGCGTTTTGCCGGCTATATCCGCCAGGTTTTTGCCAATGCCACCTATCAATATGTCCGCAAAGGAGAACCACTCTTTACTATCTACAGCCCGGACCTGGTCGCAACCCAGCAGGAGTATCTACTGGCACGCCAGAACCAGAAATCATTGAGTTCTAGCACTGTGGATGGAGTTGCGTCGGGAGCTGAGTCATTGTCAGCCGCGGCGGAACAGCGCCTCGAGCAGTGGGAGGTACCACAGAGTGAGATTGCAAAGCTCAAGGAGACGGGCAAGCCGGTTACCGATCTCACTATCAACTCGCCCGTAGCGGGATACATCACCGAGAGAAATGCTCTGCCCAATATGTATGCCGAGCCCTCGACCAAACTCTATACCGTTGCTGATCTATCTCGTGTGTGGGTCTATGCCCAGATATTCCAGAATGATGTTGGCCGCGTAAAGCCCGGCGACGCAGCGCAGATTACCGTCGATTCGTATCCGGGCCGCACATTTTCCGGGCAAATAGAAGAGATTCTCCCGCAAGTGGATATGGCAACGCGCACTGTCCGTGTACGGCTGGCGATTGCAAATCCAGGGCTCAAATTGAAGCCGGGTATGTTTGTGAACGTCGATCTGAAAACGAACATGGGACGCCAGCTTGTCGTCCCAGCATCGGCTGTCTTTCAATCAGGCACTCGGCAGCTTGTATTCCTCAATCAAGGCGATGGCCGCCTGGAGCCGAAAGAGATTACTACTGGTCCGCGCCTCGGCGATGACTTCATCGTGCTCAAAGGGTTGCAGCCACATCAGTCGATCGTCACTTCGGCGAATTTCCTGATCGATTCGGAAAGTCAGTTGCAATCGGCAGCAGGCGCGTTTGCTCCGCCCCCGCCAGGCGCAGGAGCCAATGCTCCGCCCGCGAATGTACCTGCTGCTGCACAAGCAAACATCGACTTCACTACCGATCCGAATCCACCACAGAGAGGCAGCAATAGTTTTCACGTAAAGCTCACTGGCGCTGGTGGAGCTGCCATTTCGGGGGCTGACGTCACCGTGACGTTTTACATGGCTGCGATGCCTGCGATGGGCATGGCAGCAATGAACACGACTGCGAAGCTCACCGACAAAGGAAATGGTTTGTATGAAGGAAGCGGTTCGCTCGGTTCTGGCGGCACATGGCAGGTCACCATCACTGTCCAGAAGAACGGGCAAGTGATTGCTATAAAACAACTGCGCGTAAACGCAACAGGAGGCATGTGATGCTCTCCAAAATCATCGATGCTTGCGCGCGCAATCGCTTCATGGTTTTCACCGCTGTCTTGCTGCTGACACTGGCGGGCATCTGGTCGCTCCAGCGTGTCCCGCTGGATGCACTTCCGGACATCTCGGATGTGCAGGTCATCGTCCACACCGCCTGGGCTGGCGAACCGCCTGACGTTATCGAAGATCAGGTGACATACCCGATTGTGACCAGCCTTCTGGCCGCACCCCACGTGAAAGCTGTTCGCGCTCAGACCATGTTCGGGGACTCGTATGTCTACGTAGTTTTCCAAGATGGCACCGACCCCTACTGGGCGCGTTCGCGTGTCATTGAATATCTGCAGCAGATCAGCGGGCGATTACCCGAAAAGGTTCATCCTTCGATCGGCCCCGATGCAACCGGTGCAGGCTGGGTCTACGAATATGCCATCGTTGATAAGAGCGGCAAGCACAGCCTTGCCGACCTGCGCAGCCTGCAGGATTGGCATTTGCGGTATGCTCTCGCAACTGTCCCCGGAGTGGCTGAAGTTGCGACGATCGGCGGCTATGTCCGCCAATACCAGGTACAGCTCGATCCCAACAAGCTGCTTTCCTACGGTATTCCGCTCTCTTCAGTCATCGGCAAGGTAAAGATGAGCACAAATGAAGTCGGCGGACGCGTTCTTGACCTGAGCGGTGCACAATACATGATCCGCGGCCTCGGCTATCTCCGCTCTCTGAATGATCTCGCTATGGTTGCGGTCGGCAGCAGGAACGGGACACCTGTCCTGGTGCGCGATTTGGGAACAGTGAGCTTCGGTCCCGACATCCGCGAAGGCGTGGCGGAGTGGAACGGCGAAGGGGAAACCGTCGGCGGAATCATCGTCATGCGTCAGGGCATGAATGCGCTGAGCGTCATCAATGGAGTGAAGCAGAAGCTGCGTGAGATCGCACCCTCTCTCCCACCCGGCGTCCAAATCATGACGGGATACGATCGCTCTGATTTGATCGATGCGTCAATCAAAACGCTACAGCGCGATCTTCTCGAAGAAGCGGTCATCGTCAGCCTCGTCATCATCGTCTTCTTATTTCACTTCCGCTCTGCGCTCATTGCAATCCTCGCCTTACCCATTGCGGTGTTGGTGTCTTTTATTCCGATGTACTGGCTGGGAGTGACCTCGAACATCATGTCGCTTGGTGGCATCGCGTTAGCTATCGGCGTGCTCGTCGATGCGTCGATTGTCATGGTCGAAAACGGCTATCGGCATTTGTCGGAACGGCAGGAAAACGATGCCAACCCGGTCTCGGAACCCGAGCGGAGGACGATCCTTATCAATGCAGCGAAACAGGTTGGCCCTGCACTCTTCTTCTCATTGCTGATCATCGTTGTTTCCTTCCTGCCCGTCTTCTTGCTCGAAGCCCAAGAAGGCCGCATGTTCCGCCCACTGGCATGGACAAAGACGCTGGCAGTCGGCTCTTCGTCCATCCTGGCCATCACGCTCGTGCCAGTCCTGATGGTGATGCTGATTCGAGGTCGGCTGCGACCCGAGCGTGCGAATCCACTCTCGCGCATCACCCAGGCGATTTACCTGCCTATCCTGCGGCTTTGCCTGAGACACCGCTGGCTCACCATCGCGGTCAACCTCATCTTCCTGGTAGTCACCTTTCCGCTCGCATCGTGTCTGGGCAGCCAGTTCATGCCGCCGCTCTTTGAGGGCTCTACGTTATATATGCCGACTGCACTTCCGGGTATTTCCATTGAGCAGGCGAAAGTGCTTCTTCAGCAGCAGGACCGTATACTTCGCAGCTTTCCGGAGGTGGCCAGCGTCTTCGGTGCCGTTGGCAGATCGGACAGCGCAACCGACAATGCTCCCCTTGATATGTATGACACGACGGTCATGCTCAAGCCGCGTGATCGGTGGCCGGTGGGAATGACTTACGAGAAGCTCATTCAAGACATGGACGAGAAGCTTCAGTTTCCCGGCCTCTCGAATACCTGGACCATGCCGGTCGAGAATCGCCTGGACATGGAACTGACCGGCATCAAGACACCGCTGGGTATGAAGGTGCAGGGGCCGAACGTCGATGGTATTCACCAACTCGCTTCGCAGATACAGAACGTGCTTTCCGGCCTGCCGCAGGTGCGGTCAGTCTTTTCCGAAAAGGTGGCCCAAGGATTCTACGTCAATGTCGATGTCAATCGGGAGGAAGCTGCCCGCTACGGCCTCACGATCGCGGATGTACAGACTGCCGTTTCATCCGGCATTGGTGGCCAGAACATTGCGGAAAACATCGAAGGGCGGGAGCGCTATCCTATCAACGTCCGCTACCAGAGAGATTTCCGCGACAACGTCGAAAAGATGCGCGGCGTTTTGATCGGCACTCCGTCTGGAGCGCAGATCCCGTTGGGACAGGTAGCACGGATCTCCTTCACGCATGGTCCAGCCATGATTCGGGATGAAGATGGTGCGCTTACTGGCTACATCTACATCGACCTCAAGAATACCGACTATGGTGGCTTCGTTCGACATGCTGACAAGGTCCTGCACGACAAGCTAGTCCTGCCAGCGAATTACTCGTTCCAGTGGTCGGGAGAATATGAGTTGGAATTGCGCGCCAAACAACGGCTAGAGCTGATTCTGCCCGTCGTCTTCTTCGTGATCTTCCTCTTGCTGTATCTGGTCTTTCACTCGGTTGCCGAGGCGCTTGTCCTCATCTTCCCGACCATCTACGCGATGAGTGGGGGATTGTTGCTGCAGTGGCTGCTCAAATACAACTTCAGCGTTGCCGTGGCCGTCGGCTACATAGCGCTCTTCGGCATCGCTGTTGAGACGGGCGTCGTCATGGTGGTTTATCTGCACGAGGCGCTTGAGCACAAACTACAAGATGGCAAGCCGTTGACGAACGCCGACGTGGAGGAGGCTGCCATCGAGGGTGCCGTCCAGCGTTTGCGGCCAAAGCTCATGACCGTATGCGCGGTCCTGGCCAGCCTGGTTCCCATTCTCTGGGAATCCGGTATCGGCTCCGATGTCATGAAGCCAATCGCTGCACCCATCGTGGGTGGCATGACTACCTCGACAATTCACGTTCTGATCTTGGTTCCCGTCTTCTTCGTCATGATGAAAGAACGGGCCCTGAAGAGAGGAACTCTTGCTCCTCGCAACATTGATTCCACCACAATCGACGATGGTTCATCCGTTCAACCTTCCACTTAAGAAGATCTCACGATGCAGATCACACTCGTCGCCAGGTCGGCGCATATTTACTCTGCTCTTTGGAGTAGTTGTCGATCGCGACTCTCGCTGTCTTTCGATTCGCTTTGCATCAGGTCGACAATCGTCCCGAACAAATGATTTCTGGTCCCCAGCCTAACTCCGGCCCGCGTAATATAGCGCACGACGATGTCGACACCCGATCCTGCCGGCCGCAGGTTGACTGAGGGCATCGCACTGAACTGCGGTGATCCCTCTTCGTGTGTCACCCTCTGCCATTCCTCTTGTGCCATCTTCGCGTCGCCCTCAGTCGCCTTCATTGAAGCTTCGTATATCTTTTCGATGAGCGGATGAATGCTCGTGCCCTGGGGTATGTTGACCTTGATCTCATCCCACATCCACTGTCCCACGGTAGAGAAATTGAAGTACTTTCCCCGGATGGCATAACCATTCAGAAAAGAGACTCTTCTGCCCGTGGGATGACCGTTTGCTGTCCAGTTTCCTGTCTCCAGCAACCAGGTGCGGAACAACCCGAGTTCCACCACTTCTCCGCCGACGCCATCGATCTCTACCCAGTCGTGGACCCTGATTCCGTTGGGTCCCATCAGCACGAACCAGCCGCAGAACGCCAAGATGAAGTCCTGGAAGACCAATGTCAATCCTGCAGTTGACAGGCCAAGAATCGTCGGCATCTGCCGCGGTACACCGAAGATGATAAGCAAGACCATCAACAATCCGACGACCTGTGTACCCAGGTTCAGAACCGTCTTCAGTGTCTGTTTCTGACGGCGGTCGCGGAACACCCGCTCCAGGGTCACTTGAAGTCCCCACCCCGCGAGTATCGTCAGCACACAGATCGCCGCGATCACAGCGAGCGATTGCAGCATCAGGTGAATGACGATCTTGTCCTGTATCTCGACTTGCCTTCCCCATCGCCCGTACAAGGCGACAAGCTGCTGTTGCGCTTCCAGGCGATCGTTCAGGATACTTTGGATATTATGCTGCGCCGCCAACCACTGCAGTCGCTCTACTCGTTCGGAGCTCGATAGAGACGCCGTTGATGCAGAAGCATTGGCAGCGGCCTCGGCCTTCATTCTTTCCTGATCACCCGTCAGTGCAGACACGTCCGCTGCGGCCAACTGCCCAGCCTGCGCAATCAACTGTTTTCTGTTGCGATGAGACCACCTGGCAGAAAGCTGTTGCGCTAGGGTCTTGTACTGTTCCGCGGAGATGACGGCCGTCTCCCCTTCGCCCGTCGAAACCTTGTCGTCATATTTCTTCATCGCGGCCTCGCGTGCCGCTAACTCCTGTTGAATCTTGACTCGCTGATCTCCGCTCTCGCGCGAAAGATCCTCGATGGAATCGGACAGCTCATTTTGATCGAGGCCCAGCTGCGCCTTCGCAATCTCAAGATCGCTGCCTTTCGACGCATCGGCCGTTGTTCCTTCGCCTGTTGTCAAGGCCGCGATCCGAGCCTGATCGCTCTTCACGATTGCGTGAAGGTCCGTCAGACGTTGCTGCAGCGCCAAAGCCTTGCCGCTCAACTTTGGTTTCTCCAGGCTTGCCTGCCTTAGAGACTGCGAAAAAGCCTGGTCCACTTCATGATCGGCAAGCCGTTCTGCCTCTCGTGCAAACTCCCGCTCTTCCGCAGATTGCGCCATACCGGCAAGCGTGGCAGCAGTCTGCCATGGGCGCTGGTCGACGATGCCGTGCGAGACGTACTCTCCGCTCCAGTTTCCTTTCTTTGCCTGGAGGAATGGAAGATATTCCATTACCCCGCGAGTCAGAAAGGCACCTGCCAACGCGGCGCTCAGTACAACTAATAAGATCGCAATGGTTACCTTACGGACTCGAGTCATGCGCACACCTTCACACTAGCCCTTCGATTGCCTCTTGATTGGATACTGAATTTTTACGCTGCGAATGCGGTCTTCTGTTTGAAGAAAACTGTGATAGTGGCCGCGGCAATTGATGCAGCCCGCGGAAGAACCGAGTAGAGAACAATATTCACTGTCGAACCGCCTTTGCCTCTTTCCGCTGTTCTGACCATTGGTAGAGGGTAGGAAGTACGAGAAGGGTCAGCAACGTCGACGTCACCAGACCTCCAATGACCACCGTCGCCAGAGGGCGCTGCACCTCTGCCCCAGCTCCATGCGAGACGGCCATTGGAATGAAGCCGAGACTAGCCACGAGCGCCGTCATAAGGACCGGCCGCAATCGGATCTCCGCCCCCTGTTCGATTGCCAATTCAATTGGCAGTCCTTTCTGGCGCAGTTCTCGGATGTATGTCAGAAGAACGATTCCATTCAGAACGGCGATTCCAAAGAGGGCGATAAAGCCTACTCCCGCGGAAATGCTGAAAGGCATTCCGCGCACAAGAAGGGCTACGATACCTCCGGTCGCGGCCAATGGGATATTTAGGAAGATCAGCAGGGTGGGAAGCGCAGCCTGGAAGTTGAGATAGAGCAGAACGAAGATGAGCGTAAGAGCGGCTGGGACGACGATCATCAATCTCTGGGTCGCGCTCTCAAGTTGCTCGAACTGGCCGCCCCATTCCAATTGATATTCGTTTGGGATCTTCACTTTCGCTGTAACGGCCTTCTGCGCATCCGCCACAAAGCCCGCCAGATCACGTCCCCGGACGTTCACCTCCACGCTGATTCTTCGCTGCCCATTCTCACGGCTGATCTGGGCAGGCCCTTCCTCGTCTTGGATATCGGCTAGCTGTGCAAGCGGAATGAAGTGCCCTTCACTATCGCCCACACGTAAATTGCTGATTGATTCGATGGCTGCACAGCAGGATCATCCCTCGGGATAAGGGCGAATGAAACCATCCATGCGCCCGTTCTTCGTCAGGCTCTCGAGCGTCTGCTCGGCGTCCACTTCGAGCAGACGCGGGCTGAAGTTCATCTGTTGGGGTGTGGAGACGTGCCAAATTACCATCTGGAAATATTCGGCTTCATCGGTCGTCATTGAAAGGCCTCGCCCGGAGTCTATACACATAACCTCGGTGGTGCCATATTGGATTTCGTCCTGCGAACCTTCTCCGCAGAGAATCTTCCTCGGCCTTTAGGGCGGGTCTACGTCTTCAGCTAGCCCTCTCTAAACCAATGGGCACCCCTGTGGAATTGCCCCTTGAAAGTGCTCTGTTTGTGTAAAAATCGGCCCGCGTTACAAATCGAAGGATGGGCCAACGATCAATCTACAGATACTCAAAGATGAGGACATCTACCACTGGGCAGTCCTTATTTCCACCCACACATTCCGACTCACCGCAATTCCATCAGTCAGGATCGTCGTGACCATTTGGAAGGACGCAGTTGCTCATGGCAACAATCTCTTCCGCTACGAGATCAGCCGCCATGCATACACCGACTCAGTTCGGACCTTACCTGCAATTGAGATGCAAACCTCATCTGATCGCTTGGCAAGACGAGTGGAGCAAAGAGCCCTACTAATTCGCAAGGCTCTGGGAGCGGTGGAAGGATCGCAAGGCCGGAACCGAGCTGCTCACGTTCACAGTCATCACGACTGACCCGAATCAAGTAGTCCAGCCGCTGCATGATCGAATGCCGGTGACTATCCCGGAGCGAGATTACGACCGCTGGCTCCAGCCCGGTGATCCTGACCGCCCGCCGATTGATCTGCTACGGCCGTACGACGCGGACAAGATAACCGCGTGGAAGGTAGACAAGGCCGCCGTGAAAGTCTCGAACCAACTCGCAACCCTAACGAACTGCTGAGAATCAGAATGCATCGGAACGAATCCCAGCAACTTTAACGAACAGCTTAACTGCTCCGCAAATGTCCGCAATCGTAGTACGCCATATTGGAGTCCCGTGTAGGGCGTGAGATGGGCCTGAGCCAAACGCTGCCCCATCTTTGATCTCGAAGGGACAGCGACTCACGTGGGCCAGACGAGGGTTAATCTTCTGATCTGCTGGTGATCATGATGACGGTGATGCTGGTTCGCTGGTTCTGCCGGTGATGGCGCTGTTGGTAATCATCATGATGGTGATGCTGGTGGTGCTGGTTCTGTCGTCGCCGTTGCGGTCTTTTCTGTTTCGGCGCCCCCAACCAGATCTTCGATGGTCTTCATTGGCAACATGAGACGACTGCCTTCGAGCCTCCGAAATCCATACTTCTCGTAGAACGGAACCGCCTTATCGGTTTTGGCGTCAACGATGACGGCGAAGGAACTGACGTGCTTCGTAGACTTCCATGCCTCGTAGAGAGCAGCAAAGATGACGAACCTTCCCAGCTTTTGGTTTTGAAACTCCGTGGCGACGGCCATTCTGCCTAACAGGGTGACGCCCACGGTTTTGTATCGGCCCGTCTTCTTGCGAAGTTCCTCGGGGAGAATGTCGCATGCTGTTTGCTGGCTCGATAGGGTGAAGAACCCCACGATCGTTTTGGGGTCATTCTCTGGGACGACAATAAATACAGCGGAGAGCCTGTTCGACATGTCGCGCGAGGCTCGCTCGCGGAAGTTACCTGTCGAG
>Ga0193743_1003156_pt1 | contig 11168 bp, 10 predicted proteins | sample L2c2metaG_FD_143038 | JGI IMG/M metagenome (GOLD analysis project Ga0193743, IMG submission 143038) | Soil microbial communities from a riparian zone of the East river system, Colorado, United States - L2c2 | ecosystem: Environmental > Terrestrial > Soil > Riparian zone | place: USA: East River...
TAGTCCTGCTCGGTGACGACCGGGTGCACGACCTGGCGCAGCCGCTCGACCAGGCGCGCGACCGCGATGTCGATGCCGCGCTTGACCAGCACCGGGTTGCCGCCGGAACCGATCGCCAGCATGCCCTCGCGGACGATCGCGTGGGCCAGCACGGTCGCGGTGGTGGTGCCGTCGCCGACGATGTCGTTGGTCTTGATCGCCGCTTCCTTGACCAACTGGGCGCCCATGTTCTCGAACTGGTTCTTCAGGTGGATCTCCCGGGCGATGGTGACCCCGTCGTTGGTGACCACCGGTGAGCCGGTGATCTTCTCCAGGATCACGTTGCGGCCTTTGGGGCCAAGCGTCGATTTCACCGCCTCTGCCAGCTGGTCCACGCCGGCCAGCATCAGCTCACGCGCTTCTGCACCGAATCGCAGTTCCTTGGCCATCGGTTCCTCCTCCTTCAGAACGGTGGTGCTAGGGAACGAGAATCGCGCGGCCCCGGACCCGGCCGGCATCGAGATCCGCGATCGCCTCGACGGCGGAGTCCAACGGATAGGTCCGGGTGTGCAGCGTGACCTTCCCGGCCTGCGCGAGTGCCATCAGCTCGGCCAGGTCGTTGTAGGTGCCCACGATGTTGCCGATGATGTTGCGCTCGGTGGAGATGATGTCCAGGGTCGGGATCCGCAGTTCGCCGCCGTACCCGATCACGAAGTACGAGCCGTTCGGAGCGGTCATCGCGAAGCCGTCCTGTTCGGCGCCCTGCTCGGCGACGAAGTCGAGTACGACGTTCGCGCCCGCCCCGCCGGTCAGGTCCTGGACGGCCTGCACCTGGTTGCCGTCAGCGACGACCGTGTGGTCGGCGCCGAGCTGCTCGGCGAGCTTCAGCGCCTCCGGGTTGCGGTCCACCACGATGATCGTGGTGGCGGTGAGGGCGGCCAGGCACTGGACGCCGATGTGACCCAGCCCGCCCGCGCCGATCAGCACGCAGGTGGTTCCGGGGTACAGCAGCGGGATCGCCTTGCGGACCGCGTGGTACGCCGTGATGCCGGCGTCGGCGAGCGCCGCGACGTCCTGCGGCTGGGTCTTCGGGTCGAGCTTCACGCAGGCGCGAGCGGAGGTGAGCAGGTACTCCGCCATCCCGCCGTCGCTGTCCAGTCCGGGGAAGGTACTGACCGCGCAGTGCATGTCATCGCCGGCCCGGCAGGCGTGGCAGAGCCCGCAGGTGGGTGTCGGGTGCAGGATCACGGTGTCGCCGACAGCCACGTTGGTGACGGCGGAGCCGATCTCGTGGACCCAGCCGGCGTTCTCGTGGCCGATCGTGTAGGGCAGCGTCGGCTGCATCGCGTCCGCCCACTGACCCTCGATGATGTGCAGGTCGGTGCGGCAGACCCCGGCGCCGCCGATCTTGACGACGACGTCCAGCGGGCCCTTGATGGTCGGTTCCGGAACGTCCTCGACCACTGGTTGCTGGTGATATCCGTGCAGTCGAACGGCCTTCATCACTCGTCCTCCTCCTCACCCGCACCGGTCGTGCCGTACCGGTGGCGCAGCATTCCCCGGCAGATGCCGGTGTTGGCCTCGATCCCGACCTTGGCCAGCCGTGCCCTGCCCAGGTGCAACGACACCGCGGCACCGGTGATGGGGTCACCGGTGCCAGGGTCGACGAGCAGGGGAGCGGAGGGGTCGGTCCGAAGGCCTAGCTCAGCCCGCCGCCGGCACAGCCTCTCCAGCTGTGCCGACGGGGGCGTTTCCCCGATCGTCATGGTCGCCAGCGCCGCCGGGTCCAGACCGGCGGCCAGAAGCGGACGACAGACCTGGTCGGTGCCCGCGAGCACCGCCTTGGACAGGAATGTCCGCCGTAACTCGTCCAGCTCGCCGACCGCCTCGCCTGCGAACGAGACGGCGAAACCGGCCCGTGCCGCCACCCCGGCGTTGATCTCCGCCGACGCGAAGTGGTCCTCCAGGGCGACGTCGGCGCTGCGCACCTCCGGCAGCGCCGACACCACGTCGTACGCGTCCGCGACCATCAGGAACGCGAAGTTCGGCGCGCAGAAGTACGTCGGCAGCCGGAGCCGGACCCGGACGTCACCGGCCGCCGACACGATGCACTCCGAAACGAAGCCGAGCGTGGTGATCGGCTCGTCCAGCTCAGGGTCGCGGACCGCGTCGAGCGCGGTGAGGACCCGGGACCGCTCCGCGACGGCCGCCGTCATTACTGCGTGACCAGCTTCGCGTCGTCCTGCGCGGCCGGGGCGGCGTCCGCGAGTTGCAGCTCGTCAGGCACCTTGAGGTCGTACAGCTTGGCCGCGTTCAGCCCGAGGATCTTCTTCTTGCCCTCGACGCCGAGCCGGGGATAGTCCGCGAACTCGGGGGCGTCGGGGAACTCCCAGTCGACGAAGCCCTCGATCTGCCACTTCGGTTCCCAGATGCCGTAGTCGCTGCCGAACGTCATCTTGTCCTCGCCGACCCAGAACAGCAGCTCGCCCATCACCTTCGCGAAGAAGTGCGGCCGGGCAGCCATCAGACCACCGATCACCACCGACAGTCCGGCGTACACGTTGGGCTCCTGGGTCGCCATGAAGCAGAAGTCCTCGATCCGCGGCAGCCCGACGTGCTCGACGATGAAGTTGAGCTCGGGGAAGTCGGTCGCGGCGTGGTCGACGTCGGACACGTCGAACGCGTCCTTGTCCAGCGGCCAGATCGTGGGGCCCTTGTGGACGTGGATGTTCTTGATCCCCAGCTCCTGGGCCTTCTCCAGGTACCGGTACGCCGCGGGGTCGGTGAGCTTGTAGCCGCGCGACCCGTTGTTCCACTCGGCCGTGTAGAGCTTGACGCCCCTCGAGCCGTACCGGTCGACGTTCGCCTTCAGCTCGACCAGGCCGTTGTCTCCGTCCCGCGGGTCGAACCTGGTGTTGAGGACGAACATCCCGGGGTGTTTCTCACCGAGGCCGGCGTTCTTCTCGGTGGTGTTGAACCCTTCCGTGTACCACTCCTTCAGGTACGTCGGCTGGAAGATCGCCACGTCCACGTAGCCGTCCTCGAAGACGTCCTTCATCAGGTCGTCCTCGGTGTAGCTCATGAACTTCTCGATCGGCCAGTGGGTCTCCTTCGGGGCCAGGCTCTGGTAGGCGTGGAAGCACTCGATCCACCCCTTGGCGTACTGCTCCGCGCCCGGCACCCAGTTGTCCGGTCCGGCGTTCCAGAAATGCATGTGGCTGTCGACCACGAAGTACTTCTCGCCGTTCTTCTCGTACACGGTGTGACCCCCTCTACTTGGACGCGGTCAGGTCGAAGCCGAGGTACTCGGCGGCGTCCTCGGGGTTGGCGACCATGATCGTGCGGTCGTCGAGATGGATCATCCGGCCGTAGTGCGTGGACATGTTCTCCTCGAACTCGGCGGCGTCGAAGTAGCCCGGCTCCTCGCCCAGCGCCTCGGAGATCTCGTCGTAGTTGACCTCCATCTTGCCGACCGCGTCGACCCTGATCATCGAGGGCAGCGGCGTCACCGTGACGTTGTCCTTGTGGCTCATCACCTCGGCGACGACGGCGCCGACCTGGTTGTTCATCAGGGTGAAGCCGCACCGGTTGGACGCGGTGTTGTCGGACTTGAACGGACTCTCTGCGGTGGTGAAAGCGGTGGTCACTGTGCCAGCTCCTTGGGCTCGGTGAGGCCGAGTCCGGTGACGATGCCGCTGAAGCGGCTCTTCGCCCGGTCCAGCCCGTCTTCGAATCGTGGCGGCTTGGTGTCCGGCTGCGACCAGAGCGGTTGCATCGTGCGGGCCGCCTCGATCGCGCGCGTCGTCCAGTCGGACAGCCAGTCCTGCAGGATCGCCTTGTTGTGGTCGGCGAACTCCTTGTCGGCGGTGAGCAGTTCGAACATCGCCCTGGTGTAGCGCAGGTCGCGCTCGGCGAAGTCGTACTCCGCCGCGCCGACGACGGTCGGCGTCACGAAGTCGCCGTTGCCGGGGGAGGCCTGCTGGACCAGTTGGCTGCGGAACAGTTCGCCGACGAGCGGTTCGAACACGACGTTGGCGGCGAAGATGGCCTCGCACCAGTCGTCGATCGCGGTGAGCCGCTCGGCCACGTCACGCACGCCCTGCCAGGCCGGGTCGGAGTTCCACGTCTCCAGGTGCGCAGTACCGTCGAAGTCGTCGAGCTCCTCGCTCAGGGTGAGGTTGTAGAGCGCGAGGTCCTGCGCCGCGCGGATCCGGTGCATGCTGTTCACCGCGATCGCGTTGTTGTGCATGTTGGTCGGAGCCCGCCGGTTCGCGTTCGCGAACAGGTAGAGACCCAGGCCCTGGTCCACGTGCATCCAGGCGCCGACGTGCTGCTCGATAAACCTGATCCAGTTGCGGTTCCACTGCCGGAAGGCGTCGGACTGCCGGGCCGCCTCGATGTTCTGGTTGAGCTGCCGGACGACGTTGGAGTTGTACCGGTACAGCGTCATCTCCCATTCCTCGTTCGGGTCCCGGAACTCGTGCCAGCCGGTGGCCGGCCAGTCGTAGCCCTTGCCGCCTGTGCCGGGACCGCGGGCCGGCTCCGGCCGGTCCGAGCCCCAGGCCTTCAATGCGGTCCAGTCCAGCGGATAGCCACCGAGGCCGTCGGCGAATCCGTACAGCCAGCCCTGGCTGAGGTAGTGCCGCGGATCCGGCTGCACCTCGACGGTGACGTCCTCGTAGTGGCTCTGCTTGCGCTTCTGCGGCGTGTAGTAGTTGTAGCGGCGAGCCGTCGAGTCCGGGAACGCCTTGGCACCGGCCTCGGCGTCGGTGAAGACCGGTTTCGGCACGCTCCGTGCTTGGGGGGAGTCCTGTGTGGTCGTCATCTGGCTTCTGCCTCCAGCGCCTCGGGATCACCGGCGTCGCCGGTGGTGGTGAACTTGTCGTAGAAGATCCGCTTCTGCGCGACGCCCAGCCGTTCCAGCAGGGGTAGCGCGGCCTCGACCATCGGCGGCGGACCGCACACGTACGCGTCGACGCCGGCCAGGTCCTGCTCGTGCCGGGCGACGACATCGGTGATCAGGCCGATCTCGCCCTTCCACTCGTCGTCGTCGGCCGGCTCGGACAGCGCCGGTACATAGGAGAAGTTCGGCAGCGTGGCCGCCAGTGTCCGGAGCTCCTCGTCGAAGCAGAGGTCGCGCTTGGCGCGCGCCCCGTAGTAGTAGGTCGCGGGGCGGTCGATGGCCCGCTCGGCCATCGACCGCAGCAGCGCCAGGATCGGCGCCATCCCGGCTCCGCCGCCGAGGAAGACCAGCCGGGCGCCAGGGTTGTCCCGCAGCGTGAAGACCCCGAACGGTCCGGTCAGGTCGAGCCGGTCGCCGACCGACAGCCGCTCGGCCAGGTGCGACGAGAACACGCCGCCCGGGTAGATCTTGATCACGAACTCGAGCAGTCCACCGTCCCGGCTGGACGTGTTCGCCATCGAGAACGACCGGGTCGCCTCGGATCCCGGTACCGCGAAGTCGAGATACTGGCCCGGGAAGAACTTCAGTTCCCCGGGTTCCAGCAGCCGCAGTACCAGGTGCCGCATGTCGTGGGTGACCGCGTCGTTCGCGACCACCTCGGCGACGGCCTCCTGGATCGGCAGCCCCGAACGGATCATGTCCTCGTCGTAGTTGAGCAGCTCGATCGTCAGGTCCTCGTACGGATGGGCCCGGCAGAGCAGGGTGTAGCCCTCGTCCAGCTCGTACTCGGGCAGCGCGAACGTCGAGTACCGCTCGAGCTCGATGTCGTCACCGTCGAGCACGAACGACTTGCAGGAGGAGCATTGCCCCTCCTTGCAGCCGTGCATCAACATCACGCCCTGCTCGGCCGCGGCCCGCAGGATCGTCTGTTCCTCGTCGACCTCGATCTCGATGCCGACGGGCTCGAACCGGACGACGTGCTTGTCTCCCATGATTCAGTTGTCGACAGGTGCCCGGCCGGCGGGGCCACCGCGCACGTACCTCGCCGCGAACGCGTCCCGCTCGGTGTCGCTCATCTCGTTGAGCAGCACGTTCGGGCTCTGCAGCGGCGGGCAGCGCCGGAGGTGGTCCAGGGTCCACATCTTGTCCGGGTTCAGATCGAGATGCGGTTGCGCGACCATCGTCTTGCCGTCGTCGCGGACGAATCCCATGTCGGACACCACGTCGGCCCAGTTCCAGCCGTGGTAGAGCGTCTCCCACTCACGGTGGCCGATCAGCTTGCCCATGTTCGGGGTCTGCCGGCCCTGGTACGTCGGGCGGAACGCGGTCTCGTCGGTCCACTTGCACATCTCGTGGCAGTACGTGCGCCACTGACCGTCGACCTTCGCCATCACCATGTCCTCGCGGACCAGGCATGGCACCATGCAGGTCCAGCAGCGGTGCGGGTACTCGTAGTCGACGTCCTCGAACACGATCGGGTTGTGCCCGTTCGGCTTCGACAGACGGTTGTAGTTCTCCCACCAGGCGCCGTACTTGTCGTACCAGCCCGGGTACTTGAACTCGAACCACTCGAAGTCCTTGTCCGTCATCGGGTCGATCCGCCAGTAGTTGGCGAGCCAGCCGGTGGCGAAGAACTGTGCGACCTCGTGCACGTAGCCCTTGTTCCAGATCTGGTTCCAGGACTCCTCGATCAGGTCGTGCGGAATCTCCAGACCGTACTTCTCCAGCGGCACCAGGTAGCTGCGGTAGTAGTCGTCGTAGATCCAGCGACGCCACATCTCGGCGTAGCTCTCCCGGTCCTTGCGACGGTCCTTGGTGCCGTACTCGATGAAGGTGCCGATCGCCGCGTCGACGACGCGGTGGTTGTTCCACCAGGCGTACCGCAGGTCGCGGGCGAGCAACTGGTGGTTTCCTTCGTCGGCCAGCGCCATCAACAGGGTGGCGTAGCCGTTGCTGATGTGTCGCGACTCGTCCGACTGCACAGAGTGGAAGACGGTCGGCAGCAGGTAGTCGCCGTTCGCGGCCGCCTCGGCGGGCATCGCGACGAACAACGTGTTGGTGAAGGCGGTCTCGGCCACGATGGTGAGGTAGATGCTCGCCGCCGTGATCGCGTCACCGGTGATGAAGCCTTCCGCGAACTGCCGGCCGATGGTGCCGCAGTAGTCGTTCTGGAAGTTGCGCAGGCTGGAGTTGAAGCCCGCCGGGTCGATGTAGTTGTTCATGTACAGGCGCTTGAGGTTCTGCTGGATCGTCGAGTGCCTGACCTCGTCGATCATCTGGATCGCCTGGCCGTTGTGCAACTCGGGGTTCGGTACCGTGCGGAACAGCAGCGGCATCGCCCGGGCCGCGGAGATCTCCGGCAGCGGGATGATGCTCAGGAACAACTTCTGCCACTCCAGCCAGCGCTCCTGCACCTGGCGGAACATGTTGCCGCGGATGGCGCCGTCGGCGGCGCCGTACACCCGGTGGTCCTTCTCTTCCTGCATCGGGAAGTACGACCGCAGGACCTGCTTCAGCGGGTCCTTCTTCTGAGCCTTCTGGAACGAGTAGTCGGTCCCGTACTGCGAGACTGGCTCGTGGTATGCGGGCTCCCAGGACAGTTCCTGGATCTTCTGGTGGGCCTTCGCCACACTCTGGCGACTCATGGCACTCCTCACGCTAGCTGTGGCCGCTGAGGGCGTGGGCTGAGCCCACGTCTTGGTTGCGTTTGAAGTACATCGCCGTGCCGCAGGGCGGGAGGTCTCAAATTGAGACAGATCAGGTGAGCCCCGAGGTGATGGAAGAACGCCTGCGAAGCACTAGTCTGCAAACAGCGATGCCAGGAGGCCTCGTGGACGAACTGGAACATGTATCAGGCGACGGCGGTAGCCGGGTTGCCGAGGCCAGGCTGCGTTTTCTGACCTACGACGCCTTCCCGGTCGGTGACGTACGCCGTCCGGTCCTCGCGTCCTGGGTACGGTCCCGGCGGTGGAACCTGCCGGCCGACCGGATCGACCTGCCGTACGTCGCGGACCCCGATCTCGACCTGCCCCTGGCCCGCAGTGCGACCCCGGTTCTGCGCCGGCTGCACGAGTATCTCGACGGACAGCCGATCAGCATCATCCTGACCGAACGCAACGGGATGGTGCTTCGACGGCTGACCGCCGATGCAGAGTTGAGCAGGCACCTGGACCGGGTCAACCTCGCCCCGGGCTTCAGCTACTCCGAGCAGTTCGCCGGGACGAACGGCATCGGCACGGCCCTCGAGCGCGGTGCCCCGACGCACGTTTTCGGGCACGAGCACTATGCGGAGGACCTGGAAGATCTTGCCTGTGCCGGAGTACCGATCAAACACCCGATCACCGGCAAGACGGTCGGCGCCATCGACCTCACCTGCTGGCGCAAGGACGCCGGATCGCTGCTGATCACGCTCGCCAAGTCCACGGCTGACCAGATCCGTGCGGCTCTGCTGACCGACTGTTCGGCCCGGGAGCAGGAGCTGCTCCAGGAGTACCTGCTGGCAGGGCGCCGGTCCGGCGACATGCTGCTCGCGGTCAACGACGATCTGTTGCTGATGAACGCCAAGGCACGGCAGAACCTCGACGCCAGCGATCAGGCCGCCGTCCTCGCCCACGCCTCCGACATCCTGGGCCGCGCAGGCGCCAACGCGGTGGCGGTCGAGCTGCCGAGCGGGCGACGGGTCCGCATCACCTGCAAGCCGGTACCCGAGGGTCGACGGGGCGCCGGCGCCGTCATCCAGATCACCCAGCAGCCGGCCGGCCAGAATCTGATGAGTGTCAGTGCGAACCGGCCGCCACCCCGCCCGGGGCTGCCAGGCATCGTCGGCCGGAGCGCACCCTGGATCGCCACCAGCCGGGACGTGGACAACGCCTACCGCGCCCTGCAATGGATCGTGCTCAGCGGCGAGCCGGGAGCCGGGAAGGTGGCGCTGGCCAGGGCGGCCCATCAGCAGAACAACCCGGCCGGAACGTTCCGGGTGGTCGATGCCGGCGTCGCCCAGGATCACTTCGCGGCCGACCTCGAGGCGGAACTGGCCGACGACACCGTCCAGGCGCTGGTGATCCGCCACGCCGAGCGGCTCGGCTCGCTCCGGCTCGACGAACTGGTCGGCGCCTTGTACAGCGGACGCGAGCGCCGGCTGTCGGAACCGCCGTGGGTCGCGCTGACGCTGACGACCGGAGGCTCGAACCAGCTCGATCTGAGCGAGTTGCTGACGCTGTTCCCCAGCACCGTCGACGTGCCACCGCTGCGGCACCACATCGACGATGTTCGCGAGCTGGTCCCGTACTTCCTGAGCCAGTTGAGCCACGGCGACCTCAGATGTTCGCCGGAAGCGATGCATCAGCTGCTGCGATCAGCCTGGCCGGGCAACACCGAGGAACTGCACCAGGTCTTGAAACAGGTTGTCCAGCACCGGCGACGGACCGGCATCATCTTGCTGGCCGATCTGCCTGCAGACCTGCAAGCGATCAGCCGCCGGAGTCTCAGCCAGCTGGAAGCACTTGAGCGCGACGCGATCATCCGGAGCCTCCTCGACAACAACGGCAACCGGGGTGACGCCGCTCGGTCGCTGGGGATGTCCCGGGCGACGATCTATCGCAAGATCCACGACTACGGGATCCGGTGAGCCGAGTCTTTCGGCTAGACGCCTGCCGAATTGTGCTACCACTGGCGCATGGAAGAACCGGCCGGGGAACGCGTCTCCCATGACCTGCTCGGGTCGAAGACCACAGGAGAATCCGAGAGCCTGACGACGGTCCTGGTCGCCTTCGTCGTCAACATCCTGATCGCGCTGGCGAAATCGTTCGCGGCCGTCCTGACCGGGTCCGCTTCGATCCTGGCCGAAGCGGCGCACTCGTGGGCCGACGCCGGCAACGAGGTGTTCCTGCTGATCGCCAACCGGCGGTCCAGCCGCCCGCCGGACGACCTGCATCCGCTCGGCCACGGACGCGAGGCCTACGTCTGGTCGCTGTTCGCCGCCCTCGGCCTCTTCGTGGCCGGTGCGGCGGTGTCGATCACCCACGGCATCCAGTCGCTCGTCACCCCCGAGCCGGCTGACGACTTCGTGATCGGGTACGTCGTCCTCGCCGTCTCCTTCGTCCTCGAGGGGATCTCGTTCCTGCAGTCGACCCGCCAGGCCCGCGCGGAGGCCCGCACCCTGGAGCGAGACCTGATCGAACATGTTCTCGCCACCTCCGACCCCACCCTGCGAGCCGTGTTCGCGGAGGATGCCGCGGCGCTTTCCGGTCTGGTGATCGCCGCCGCCGGCCTGTTCGCCCACCAGCTCACCGGTTCCTCGATCCCGGATGCGGTCGGCTCGATTCTGGTCGGCGTACTGCTCGCGTACGTCGCGCTGCTCCTGATCAACCGCAACCGGCGATTCCTGGTCGGGCAGGAGGCGGATCCCCGGGTCCGCGCCGCCGCGCTCCAGGCCCTGCTGGACGCCCCTGAGGTCGCCCGGGTCACCTATCTGCGGCTGGAGATCGTCGGCCCGCGGATGATCTCGGTCATCGGTGATGTCGACCTCACCGGTGACGACAGCGAGTCGCACGTCGCCGTCCGACTGCGAGCGCTCGAGGCGAAGATCAGCGCTTCGCCCGCGGTTGCCGGCGCAGTACTGAGTCTGTCCGCTCCTGACGAGCCAGCACTGGAGCCTTAACTGAAGTAGTGCTCGTCTGCCAGGCGGACTCGTCGGAGCGGGCCAGGCCGACGGCCGAGTGGCCGTGCTGACGGATGTCACTCGATGACATCGCTAGGATCAGGCGGTATGGCGCGATGGGAACCGGACGCGGCGGGTCGGCTGCGAGAGGCGGCGATGGCGCTGTACGCCGAGCAGGGCTACGACGGCACCACCGTGGCCGAGATCGCGGACCGGGCCGGCGTGACGGCGCGCACGTTCTTCCGGCACTTCGCGGACAAGCGGGAGGTGCTGTTCGCCGGCTCCGAGTCACTCGAGCGGTGCATGGTCGACGCGCTCACCGCGGCCCCTCGCTCCGCGGGACCGATGGACGCCATCGCCAGGCCGTCGTCGGGGCAACGCCGGAACTTCGCGAGCGGGAGTTCATCAAGATGGCGTCACTCGTCGCGGCCTTCACCGAGGCCCTGCGGCAGCGAGGCGTCGAGCCGGACGTCGCATCCCTCGCGGCGGAGACCGGCATCACCGTCTTCCGGGTCGCCTTCGAGCGCTGGGTCGCCGCCCCGGACGACGCGGACCTGGCCAAGATCATGCGCACCACCCTCGACGACCTCACCGGCCTCACTGCCTCTACCGGTTAACTGGAACCCG
>Ga0193743_1003157_pt1 | contig 11167 bp, 12 predicted proteins | sample L2c2metaG_FD_143038 | JGI IMG/M metagenome (GOLD analysis project Ga0193743, IMG submission 143038) | Soil microbial communities from a riparian zone of the East river system, Colorado, United States - L2c2 | ecosystem: Environmental > Terrestrial > Soil > Riparian zone | place: USA: East River...
CGGGTCGGCATACCGCCCGAACTCGATCCGGCGCGTCTTGTCCGGGTGCAGATCCAGTCCGAACTTCCCCAGCCGTTCTCCCAAGCTTTTGCGAAAACGGTCTGCGTCGGTTCCCCACTGGAAGCCGAGGACGATATCGTCCGCATAGCGGATGACGATCACCTCACCTCGCGCATACTTCTTGCGCCAGACATCCACCCAGAGATCGAACACATAGTGGAGATAGATGTTGGCAAGGAGCGGCGAGATCACCGCACCCTGCGGAGTACCCGTCTCCGTGTCCGACCATTTCCTTCCTCCATTACCCCGGCCTTGAGCCATTTCTGGATCAGGCGCAGGATACGGTGGTCGGCGACGCGGTGCTCAACGAACTTGATCATCCATGCTTTGTCGAGATTATCGAAGAAGCCCTGGGATGTCGGCATCAAGCACATAGTTCACCTTTCTCTTCACGAGCCCATAGGACAGCGCATCCAGCGCCTGATGCTGGCTGCGCCCCGGACGAAAACCATACGAGAAGCCAAGGAAGTCCTCCTCATAAATCTGATTGAGGATGGTGACCACTGCGTGCTGGACGATCTTGTCTTCCAGCGCGGCGATCCCGAGCGGACGTTTCCGTCCGTCGCCTTTCTCGATGAATACCCTTCTCGATGGCAGCGCCCGGTAGGCTCCGCGATGCAACCGGCTGTGCAGATCGACGATTCGATCCTCCAGCCCGGCCTCATACTCCTGCCATGTCACCCCGTCCACTCCAGGTGCGGCTTTACGCTTCAACGAGCGAAAGCTTTCCCGTAGCAGATCGACCGTGACATGGTGAAGCAGAGCAGTGAACTTCATCCCCTTGTGTTCCCTTGCTGCTTTCCGCACACCCGCCAGTCCCTGTGACACGCGTGCCCCGCTCTGCGTCGGGCGCGTGCTGGCCTGATGGGCGTTCTCCTCGATCAGCGGCCTTCCCTCCTCACTCTCCGCCATCGACTGCTCGACTTTGTTCGAATGATTCATCGGTACTATGCCACTGTCCGATTCCTCGGCTACGTACATGCGGGTCGTGCGGCCTGAGCCTTCACCCGCCGTCCTGCTACTTTGAGCAGCAGGCGTCTCCGAGGTCTCCCGGTTCTCGTGCATGAAGCTTCCAGACGTGTCTGGGGTCTACGACTACGCAGGACCGACAAGGGACTCGCGATATCGCCCCCAGCCGTTTTGCCTTCCACCAACTCAAAAGCGTCGGCGTCCTGATTGCATCTTTTCGGAGCTCAATACCCAGCCCGCCTGTACCCCTGTTTACGCTTCGCCACGCACCTCACGGTACGCAACGCAAAACTCGGGGCCGAGTGGTTCGCTACTCCTTTCTCGTAGGACTCTTGCATTCCCTGCTTCATGCCGGTTTATCCCGGCGCACTGAGTTGGCGATTTAGCTCTAATCAAGGCCAATTCAGGGATGGTTGATCGACACAGGGGTGCCAGCACGTGTTTTCTGCGGCTATTCGGCGCGCAAGGCTTGCATAGGATCGATTTTGGTTGCGCGCCTTGCGGGTAACCACGCGGCGGCGATGGTCATTACAGAAACGGCGGCGATTGCGATGGAGATAGCCGTCGGGTCGAGCGGACTTAATTCGTAGAGCTGGCTCTTGAGAATGCGTGTTGAACTCAAGGCGACGGGCACACCGATAGCAAGTCCGAAAGCCAATAGCAGAATGCATTCTCGAAGAATCATCCAAAGCAGCATATGAGATCGTGCCCCGAGTGCGAGACGGACGCCGAACTCACTCGTACGGCGGGCTACCGAATACGAAAGCAAACCGTAGATGCCGATGCAGCCGAGAAAAACAGCAATGATTCCAAAGAAACTGGAAAGCCGGGCAATCAGCGACTGCGTCGCAATGGAACCATCCACCTGCTCCTCCAGACTGCCAATGCTGTTGACCAGAATGTTCGAGTTGACCTCAGCGATGGCATGGCGCGTTCGCGAGATGATTTCCTGCCGGTTCGCCCCAGGTGCATAACGAACCGCAAAGTTCCCGTAGAAACCGGGATTTTGCGTGCAGGGGAAATAGGCGGCCATCAGCGCGCCTTCGGTTAGTGAGCTGTACTTGGCATCTTTGACCACGCCGATCACCTCCTTCTCGCCAGGATGATCCGGGGTCTCTCCAATTCCAAAGCGGCGTCCGATCGCCGAACCATTCGGAAAGAAGCGACGCGCCATGGTTTCGTTGATGACCGCGACTTTGTTTGACGTCTGCGTATCCTGGGCGTTGAAGAGACGGCCCGCGATCAGCTGGATGCCCATGGTGGAGAAATATCCCTTGCCGGCAATGTTGAAGAAGGCCTCGTCACCGTTTGACTGCGTCCGCGGGATGCCCTGGAAGAGCACTTGGTCGGTCCATCCGCCTTGATTGAAAGTGAAGAAGGCAAAACCATCCGCTTTTACGCCGGGGATGCTCTGCACACGGTCTTCGATCTGCTCCTGTAACTGGACAGAGCGTATCTCTTCCGGAGTTCCATGCGGCAGATTGGCCGTGCTTGAGTCCATAGAAAAGATAAGGACGTCGTGCTTGTCGAAACCGGTGTCAACGTCAGACAAGTGAATAAGACTGCGCACGAACAACCCGGCGGCAGCCAGCAGCACAACAGAAATCCCAATCTGCCCGACGATCAGCGATCGTGCCAGCGTGCCACGCGTTGTGGCAGAAGAACTGCCGCGCCCGTCCTTGAGGGCAGGTACGAAGTCAAGCCCCGCCGCCCGGAATGCCGGCAGCATGCCGAACAGAAGCGCCGTTACCACCGCGATGCCGAGCGTAAAGCCGAGCACGGGCATGTCGGGAGTCAGATTCAACGGAACGGGATTGGGGCCTGGCGTGGCCATGCTCAGCAGCACAGCACTCGCCTTCCATGCCAGCGCAACCCCGGCCACCGCTCCCAGAAAAGCAAGCAATACAGACTCCGTGAGAAGTTGCAACACAATCCGGCGGCGCGATGCGCCCAGTGCCATGCGCATCGCGACTTCACGCGTCCGCGCCACGCCGCGAGCCAGAAGCATGTTGGCTATATTCGCGCAGGCAATCAAAAGCACCAGCGCCACAATGGCCATCAGAATTTCCAGCGGCGCCGAGAACGCGTAACGCAGGAAAGAAACTCCACGGCTCCCTGGAGTCAGTTGGATACTGGCGTGTGCAATATTGTCGAGGTACTTTTGCGAAGGCTGAGGCCCGAGGTAGCTTTGCAGAATCTGCTTGAACAGCAGATTGGTTTCGACGCTCGCCTGGGTTGGGGTCACACCGGGTTTCAGACGGCCGATGAGATAGAGCGACTGAAAGAATTGAGTTCCGAGTTCGTTCCAGCCGGCACGAGAGAACGCCTTCTCCATCGAAAGCGGAATCCACAGGTCAGTCGATTGACCCACCGTGTATCCGTAGAAGCCCGGCCGGGCAACGCCGACCAGCGTGTAGTCGTGTGACTGGATGCGAATGGTTTTACCAAGCGCAGATGGGTCGCCATTGAACTGCCGCTGGAACCAGGAGTAACTGGCTACGGCGACCGGGCCCGAGCCCTCGGCGCCATCGTCGGATTCGCCTATCGTACGACCCAGAAACGACGGTACGCCAAGCACCGAGAAGTAACTGCCGGAGACAAGATCGACGCGGGTCGTTTGATAGGCTGCCCCGCCAATCGAAGCTTTGGTCGTAACCTGGCTGCTGTCTACCGCGGCGATTCCTGAAAACGAAGTATCTTTCTGGCGAAAATCGCGAAAGAAGGGATAGGAGAACAGCTTCGTCTTCCCGTCGGGAATTGAGTTCATGCTGCCCTGTGCCTGGCCGTTGCCGAATAGAAGCAACTCACTGGGCGTCTGGACCGGCAGCGGCCGCAGCAGAATCGCGTTGAGCAGCGTGAAGATGGCAGTGTTCGCGCCGATGCCCAGCGCGAGGGAGAGGATGGCGATGAAGGTGAAGCCGCGCGATTTGCGAAGTTGTCGCAGACCGTATCGGACATCCTGAACGAGCGTTTCGAGCCACATTGTCCCTCGGCTCTCCCGGCAATCCTCTTTGATCTGTTCGCTGCCGCCGAACTCCAGACGCGTGAGCCGGCGGGCTTCGGTTTCGGAAATGCCGGATCGCATCTTGTCCGCGACCTGCGCTTCGACGTGAAACTGGATTTCCTTATCCAGATCGCGATCCATGCGCTTGCGCGCGAATAGTCTCTGCAGCCAGCTCATGAATTCCCCTCCAGAGTTCCCTTCAGAATGAGCCCGACAACGTCGGTGAGGCGCTTCCAGTTCTCAGTCTCGGCCTTGAGGTGCGCTCGACCTTGGGCGGTCAGTTCATAGAACTTGGCTTCACGGCCTGTCTCGGATGGCTGCCAGTTGGAGGCAAGCAGCTTTTTGTATTCGAGGCGATGGAGAGCGGGATAAAGGGATCCCTGTTGGACCTGCAACGCCTCGCGAGACATTTGCTGAATCCTCTGCGCGATGGCGTAACCGTGAATGGGGCCAAGCGCAACCACCCTCATGATGAGGAGATCGAGAGTACCCTGCGGGAGATCGAATTTGTTTTCAGTCTTCATGCCTATGGCTTCTACATATACGCTCGAACATGTAGAAGGTCAAGGTGTCTGTTTTGGAGTCTATGGGTCCCGGCAACAACCCCGAGTTGACCCGCATAAACGGAAACTGCATCCAGCGATTGTTGCGTCTATGCGATTGCAGAGCGCAATTCTCGAACGGAGAAATCCGGAATTTGTTGACAACTATTGCGACAGGCCGATGCGCTCATTGAGCCGGAATCTTGGGGTTCTCTCTGTCCTGGGTGGTTGGTCGGCAACCCGCACCTTACCCGTCATTGGCCGTTCGGGCGCGTAACGGAAGAGTTGCCGACCAACCGCTCAGAACACCCCAGGCACCTGTTCAGGACTCAGTGAGTGACTCGGCCTGTTCTCGACAGTTGAGCCAGCGACTAGTAAACATAAGACGACTCGAATGAGGCCACTTCGCCGCAGACGCGCCATAGGACTCCTTGTCCATTCCCAGCAACGCGCTCAGCCGGAACGCAAACCGCCTCAGCTCTATTGGGTTTGGTACTGCTCATCAGTGACGTGTTCCATCCAGTCAACGACCTTACCGTCTTGTTTTTCTTGAATCGCGATGTGGCTCATTGCGGTAGTTGCCGTTGCGCCATGCCAGTGCTTCTCTCCGGGCTCAAACCACACTACATCGCCTGGACGGATATCCTCGACAGGACCGCCGTTTCGTTGCACCCATCCTGCGCCTGAGACCACGATCAGAGTCTGTCCAAGTGGATGCGTGTGCCACGCTGTGCGAGCACCGGGCTCGAAGGTGACGCAAGCACCGGATACCAGCGCGGGATCGGGAGCTTGGAACAACGGGTCTACACGCACCGTCCCGGTGAACCAATCAGTGGGTCCCTTGCCCGACGGCTGTGAACCGGCTCTTGTAATCTTCATGTCTACTCCTTTGCCTAGTTTGCTCTCAAATTGGATTAATAGAGAAACTTATCAAGCTGCTAGCGGTTAGTCATTCGCTCGACTTCTTCGGGATATCTGTCGCCCGTAACGACAAATCTTGATGTCAGCTCATCGATCTCACGAATATCGCCGGGATTAAGCTCCAAAGCCGTCGCCGCTATGTTCTCTTCGATTCGCTTGAGCTTCGTAGTGCCAGGGATAGGAACGATCCACGGCTTCTTTGCAAGCAGCCACGCGAGAGCCAATTGAGCCGAGGTCACGTTCTTCCGTGCTGCGAAGCTTGCAATCGCATCAACCAATGCGCGATTCGCCTTCCGTGCCCCCAACGTGAATCGGGGAAAGCTGCTGCGATTGTCTTCTTTATCGAACGTTGTATCTTCCGTCACTGTGCCGGCGAGATACCCCTTCCCAAGTGGGCTGAAGGAAACAAATCCGATGCCCAGTTCTTCTAGCAGAGGTAGAATCTCTTCCTCTGGCCGTTTCCACCAAAGGGAGTACTCATTCTGCAAGGCCGTCACCGGCTGAACTGCATGCGCACGGCGAATGGTTTGACCTCCAGCTTCAGAAAGTCCGAAGTGCTTGACCTTACCCTGCTGGATCAGTTCTTTAACGGTACCTGCCACATCTTCAATCGGCACGGCAGGATCGACACGATGCTGATACAAGAGGTCAATCTATCAGTACGAAGTCGCTTGAGTGACGCTTCGACTGTCTCCTTGATGTAGTCGGGGCGACTGTTCAAGCCGGTCGGATGTGGATCGGTAGTATCGAATTGAAATCCAAACTTGGTCGAGATCACAACCTCATCGCGCACGGGAGCGAGAGCTTCGCCGACAAGCCCCTCGTTCACGAACGGACCATACACCTGTGCAGTATCGAAAAGAGTAATGCCTCGGTCGACAGCGCCTCGCAGCACTGCAATCATCTCCTGCTTCGTTCCAGCGACCGCGCCATGCCCCGCGCTGGACCGCATACAGCCCAAACCGATGGCCGAAACCTCAAGACCCCTTCGTCCAAGTGTGCGCTTTTCCATGCTTTTTCTCCTCGGCACTGCAGCGTTAGGTTTTTGGGGAAATCCGCACGGTGGCCGCGCGAGCGCGATCTCCGATCATCGGCTTTAGATACGGACTCGACGAATACTTCGCGTCGTACGCAGCGTCGATGCGGTCGTTGATCTCACCGGTCACTTGCTCGAAGCTGACATCTGTTGTCTGCCCGGCAACCGTAACCTGTCCTGCCTTCTGTTTCGATGCAGCCTGGTACCAGCGGGAGGATGTCCCGTTGTAGGCTCGCACGTAGAGTTCACCGTCGACGACTACGGACCATATCCACGTCGGAGTTCCAAGCGTCACACCATCCTCGCGGAAAGGAGCAATATGCAGATCGTCGCTCTTTGTGATCTGCTGAAGCCGGTCCTTTGCCCATTTACCCATGATTTGATCTCCAATCGGTATCTGCTTCTATCTACTTGCCGCCGTTGTACTGCTGGTCGGTCACGGGCTCAAGCCAGTCGACAGCATCACCGTCCAGATTGTCCTGAATAGCAATGTGGGACATCGAGGAGTCCGGTGCTGCTCCGTGCCAGTGTTTGACGTGGGCCGGAATAATCACGACATCGCCTGCGTGGACTACCTGTATAGGACCACCCTCTATCTGCACCCGGCCCGTTCCCGCAGTGATAATGAGAACCTGACCGAGCGGATGCGTGTGCCATGCGCTCCGGGCACCCGGCGCGAAGGTGACGATTCCTCCTGAGACCCGCGACGGAGCATTCACCGGGAAGAGTTGTTCTACCTTGGCTGAACCGGTAAAGAACTTCGTCGAACCATCCACGACGGGCCTAACACCGGCATGGCTGATCGTAAGTCCTAGGGTGGCAGTGGGAGCCGGAGCAGCGGTGGTGGTTTGCGCTAAGGCTCCCGTCAACAGGAGCGGCGATAGTAGAGCGAGATTGAAGATTCGCATGATGTCCTTTGCTAGATCAGCCCGCTGGTCGGTTTCCGTCACTTCTGGCGTTTCTCGAAGACATCCTTCACGACAGGCAACGCTGAGAATGCGCACGGCCAGCCTGCGTAGAAGGCGATGTGTGTCAGCACCTCGGAGGCTTGTTCCTGTGTGAGGCCGTTATCCATGGCGCGGCCGAGGTGATAGGTGATCTGCCCCGTTTGGCCGTTCGCAATCAGCACGCTTACCGTCACCAGACTGCGATCTCGTGGTGCCAGCGCGGGACGCAGCCAAAGGTCGCGGAAGAGCAGATCGGTGGTGTTCTGAACCAGGCCTGGCGATATGGCTCCGAAGTTGTTCCTCACTTGTGCCGCTCGCTGTTTTTCAGCCTCTTCGTTGAGCGGCAGCAACTTCTCCTTCGCCGGGGGAAGCTGATCGATGCCGATACCGCGCTGATGGAAGATGTCCCTGGCAATCGCCACAGCCGACATCGCATTCGCCCATCCGGCATAGAACGCCAGGTGCGTGATGATCTCGGAGAGTTCGGCAGGCTTCACGCCATTATCGAGCGCAAGCGCGAAGTGATATGGCATCTCGATGGACTGGATGCGGGCGATCAGCGCAGCCACCGTGACCACACTGCGATCGCGCGGTGAGAGTTCCGGGCGCTTCCACAAGCCGTTGAGAAGCGGGCCTTCGGTGTAGTGAGCCAATGCGGGTGAAACAGCATGGACGTCAGCCATCGTCAGGATGCTGGGGAGTGCGTCGTGTTTCTTGTCGTTGGACATTCGATCCTCCAGAGCCCAGGAGGGCTCGGCCTGCCACAGCGTCAGAATGCTCGCCGCCAGGCCAGCCTTGATGAGGGACCGCCGTCCGAAATCGGCCGGCGCTCCTTTCATAGATTCGGTCTTCGCCACCACATCACTGAAGGTGATCTGACCCATATAAGTTCCTCTAGCGCATCACGTAGCCGCCATCGACCGAGATTGATTGGCCGGTGATGTAGCTTGCAGCATCGCTGCACAGAAACAGAACGGTGTTCGCAATCTCTTCAGGACGGCCTTCGCGCTGCATGGGAACGAACATCTCGCGCATCATCTTCAATGCCTCTCCCTGGCCGCCAGCTTCCATCTTGTCGGCCATTGGAGTACGGATCAGGCCGGGGCAGACGTCGTTTACGCGGATACCGCGGGTCGCATACTCCAGAGCTGCACTCTTTGTGAAACCAATCACGCCGTGCTTCGCCGCGTGATACGTCCCGCGTTGATTGCCTCCGACGAGGCCCCCAAGCGAGGAACAGTTGACAATCGCGCCGCTGCCTTGTTCGCGCATCACCTGCAGCTCGAACTTCATACAGCTCCAAACGCCGCGCAGATTGACCCCCATGACTCGGTCATAGTCATCGCGGGGCGAATCGGCAGTCTCCGCAAGAACGTTCTGGATGCCCGCGTTGTTGTAGGCCATATCCAGGCGGCCGAACTTCGCAACCGTCTGCTTGACCATTGCTTCGACTTCATCGTCCTTCGAGACGTCGCAGCGGATCGCCAGAGTCTTGAAGCCTTTGTCAGCCAGCTCCTTCGCCGCCGCCTGAACTTCCTTCTCATTCACGTCCGCCAAAGCCACGGAGGCTCCCGATTCTGCAAAAGCCTTTGCTGTCGCAAATCCGAGTCCTGACGCCGCGCCCGTGACGAGCGCTACCTTGCCTTCAAATGAAATGTTCATCTTCTTCCTCTCGTGCCCGTTTTCTCTGATTCCGGCCGTGTTCGCCGTCTTCGAGGGCATCTTCAACACTAGCGAGAGGGACGATACTTTGCTTACCTGATTCTGCCGATTGTTTGCCTGATTCTGTTTGGGCAAGAACTTTTCGGCAAAAGGGACTAGGCTGAAAATGGGAGCTTTTTGATGCCTACTAAGACGAAAAACGTTGTCCCTGTTGATCCAGCCGTACTTGAGGCCCGGCGCGAACTTGCCCGCCGTATCGCATCGATCACGGGTGCTGCTGGGGAGCATGTAACGGCTGTTCCCGGAGTCGTTCTTTACCACCGGGACGAGCCGACACCGTGCTATCGAGCGTCCTATGAGCCCAGCCTCAGCATCTTCGTGCAAGGGCGGAAGCATGTCATTCTGGGTGAGACCGAGTACATCTGCGACTCGTCGTCGTTCCTCTTGTCCTCGATCGACGTGCCTGCGCAGAGTCAGATCGTAGAAGCTTCCGCGAAAACGCCATTGCTGGTCATGTTTCTGCGTTTTGATATGCCAATGGTTCGGGAGATTCTTTCTCAAGAAGACCTGCCAGAGGCCAAAGCCGCATCGCATCGACAAGGTCTGGCCGTGGGCGAGACTACAGTTGGACTGCTCAGCGCCTGCAATCGGCTGCTCGATCTCCTGGATACTCCCGAAGACATTCCTTTCCTTAGCCCGCTGATCCAGCGCGAAATCATCTACCGCCTGCTCAAGACTCCGCAGGCTGGCCGCCTAAGGGCTATTGCAACGAGTGGAGACCTTGTGCAGCGAACTGCAAGAGCCATCTCCTGGCTGCGTGCAAATTTCGCGAAACCTCTTCATGTCGAAGAACTTGCTAATACAGCGCGAATGGGCGTTTCCACGCTCCATCACCAATTCCGTGCATTGACGTCCATGAGTCCGTTGCAATACCAGAAGATGCTCAGGCTTCAGACTGCGCGAGAGCGGATGTTGATGGACGGCTTGGATGCGACGACGGCGGCCTACGAGGTCGGATACGAAAGCATCAGCCAGTTCAGCCGTGAGTACAGCCGTTGCTTCGGCCTTCCGCCAATTCGGGACATTCGCGCCCTGAAATCGGATGGCATGACAGGCAATACAAGTCTCGGGTGATTGGGTTCGCGCAGTTCTCGGCGTCAGCGCAAATGTAGAGAATGCGTCCATTGCAGTCTCGCAGTCAATCGAGGGAGAGAACATGTTTACCAAGCAAATCATCTACCTTAGCCTGCCAATCGCAGTCGTATGTGCCTTCCTCGCGGTTCAACATGGGTATTCAGAATCATCCCAGGAGCGCATCGTAAGAATCGCAGAGCTGGAAATTTATCCTGACCAGGTTGCGGCATACAAGGCAGCGCTAAAGGAAGAGATCGAGACTTCGATTCGAGTGGAGCCTGGGGTTCTGACCCTATACGCCGTATCGGTGAAGGGCCATCCGAATCAGGTCCGGCTGTTTGAAAGCTACAGCAATCAGGCAGCGTACCAATCGCACCTGCAGACAGCCCACTTCAGAAAATACAAAGTCCAAACCCAAAATATGGTGAAATCTCTCACGCTTATCGAGACTGATCCCATACTGCTTGGCTCGAAATCAAAATAATCGACGATTGGTCCGTCTCTGATGCGGGCATCCAAAGCCTCCTGGCAGCCGTCTCCCCCGATGGCTACTACCGGGAAATTCGCATGCCGCAATCTTGGTTTTCTCAGGAAACGATAAAGCGCCAAGTCACTCACCGAACACTGCGGGCGGAATTTGGCTTTCGGAGTTCTGGGAGTGTGACGGGCAACCCGCACCTTACTCTCGTCAGTGGGGGCTGCTGCTGCCGTGCCCGCGTCTGTCTTAACCGCCGCTTGGAAACTCAAATATTCGTGGATCCTGGCGCGTTTGAACGAAGCCGCTGGCGCGGCGGCTGCTGCATTGGTGGTGGAGTTAGAGTTGAGGCTTTAGGGTTTGGGTCACAAGGAGGATTTGCCTGTGACCCGTCTTCGCCAGAAGATGCTGGATGAA
>Ga0193743_1003158_pt1 | contig 11164 bp, 12 predicted proteins | sample L2c2metaG_FD_143038 | JGI IMG/M metagenome (GOLD analysis project Ga0193743, IMG submission 143038) | Soil microbial communities from a riparian zone of the East river system, Colorado, United States - L2c2 | ecosystem: Environmental > Terrestrial > Soil > Riparian zone | place: USA: East River...
TCGTCGCTCTGGGTCGGCTTCGTCACCCCGGTGCCCAACTCGATCGCCCGGCCGCTGGTGGAGAGCCTGATCCACGAGGCGGTGGCGCACGAACACGACATCGCGGAGTACGTACCCGATCCGCCCGACGGTTTGATCGGCTTCGACCGCGCGGTCCGGCTGGCGCTCACCAAGGTGCGCGACTTCGACGTGGAGACCCGCTGGTCCGGTGCCGGCTCGCCGGCCGACCCGCTGCCCACCGACCCGTGTTGGGCCGGCGGCAGCGTCTACACCGACGTGCGGGAGCGTGCCGTCGCGGCCGACGCGTCGATGCTGTGGCGGGTGATCGAGGGGGTCGGCGCCGACAACGGCTGGTATTCGTTCCCGCTGGCCTGGTCGGTGCGCGGCTGGTTGGACCGGCTGGTCGGCGGCGTCGGGCTGCGCCGCGGCCGGCGCGACCCCAACCGGCTGCACGTCGGCGACGCGCTCGACTTCTGGCGGGTCGAGGAGGTCGTGCCAGGCGAGTTGCTCCGGCTACGCGCCGAGATGCGGCTGCCCGGCCGGGCCTGGCTGGAACTGCACGCCGAGCCCGACGGCGCCGGCGCGGCGCGCTACCGGCAGCGGGCGGTGTTCCTGCCGCACGGGCTGGCCGGGCACGCGTACTGGAGGGCGGTCTCGCCGTTCCACGCGGTGATCTTCGGTGGGATGGCCCGCAACATCGCGCGCGGCGCCGAAAACCCTACTGACCCAGGGTCGCCCGCACCTGCGCCGCCGAGACCGGGCCTTCCCGGAGCACCCGCGGACCGTCCGGACCGGTGAGCGAGACCAGCGTCGAGGCGAGCGTGTGCCGGATCGCGCCGTGGTCGACCACCACCGGCACGGCCTCGTCGTCGGCCCACTCGAGCTCGGCGAGCACGTCGGCGTCGACCGGGCGGGACTCCGCGCCGGACGGATTGAGGCTGGTCGCGGTCACCGGCACGCCGGCCAACGAGATCACCTGCAGGGTGGCCGGGTGGTCGGGGACCCGGATGCCGACGGTGCCCTCGTGGGTCACCAGCCGGTCGGGCAGCTCGCTGGTCTGCTCGACAACCACGGTCAGCGGGCCGGGCGTGAACGCGCCGATCACCCGGCGGGCCGCCGGGGTCAGCACCCCGTAGTGCGCGGCCATCTCGATCGACGCGCAGGCGATGTGCATCGGGTGGACGAGGTCGCGGCGCTTCGCCCGGAACACCCGCTCCACCGACGCCTCGATGGTCGCGGCGGCGGCGAGCATGTAACCGGTCTCGGTCGGCAGCACGGCGAGCCCACCACCCGCGAGCACGCCGGCGACGAACTCCGCGTCGGCGAGCCGGAGCAGGCCAGACGGCGATCCCGGTGCCAGCCAGCGGGCGTTGACCATGTCTTTCCCCCTAGGGCGTGTCTCGTGGATCAGGGTGGTGCTCCGGCGAGGTCCAGGCGGCGTCCGGGCGTGCGCGGAGATCGGTCGGATACCGGTGTTGTATCTGGCCGGTCTCCGCGTGCGGTTGGACGCCGCCTGGATCCGGCGGAGTGCCGGCATGATCCACGAGACACGCCCTAAACCGCGATGAGCAGGCGGGCGAGCGGCACGACGGTCTCCTCGATCTCGTCGGCCACCCGGCTGAATGTCTGGTCGCCGCGCCCCCACGGGTCGTCGAGGTCGTCGGCGGCCAGCGGTGCGGCGCCCCGGCGGGCCGCGTCGACGGCGGCGACCAGCGCGACGCCCCGGGCGTACGCCGCGTCGGGCGTGTTCCCGCCGTCGGGCAGCGCGGCCGGGTCGACCACCGGCAGCAGGCGGCCGAACTCGCCGAGGACGAACGTGCGCTGTTCCGCGTCGCCGCGCAGGGCCACGACGTAGTCCTGCTGGTCGGCGGTGGCGGTGAGCACCAGGTCGGCCGCGTCGATGTGCTCCGAGAGCAGCTTGCGGGCGGCGAAGCCGGCCGGGTCGCCACCACGGGCGCGCACCTGCCGGGCCGCCGGTGGGTTCATCTCCTCGCCGTCGTGCCAACCGCCGGTGCCGGCGCTGTGGCTGAGCACCAGCGCCCGCGGATCGGCGGCGCCCGTCGCCGCGCGCGACAGCCGCTGCTGGACCGCCAGCGCGAGCAGTCGCTCGGCCATCGGCGACCGGCAGATGTTGCCCATGCACACGTGCAGGACGGTGAACGGCGGCACGGTCACCGCTCCGGGCCGGCCAGGCCGGGGACGACGTCGCGCAGCTTCTCGATCGGGATGCCGCCCTCGCGGAGCAGGCGCGGCACGTCACCGGTCACGTCGACCATCGCGCTCGGCACCGGGTCGGCGCTCGGGCCGGCCTCCAGGTAGACCCGGACGGCGTAGTCGAGCTGCTCGCGGGCCTCCTCGGCGGTCGTCGGCGCGGGCCGGCCGGCCTTGTTGGCGGCGAGCACCGCCATCGGGCCCGTCTCGCGGAGAACCTCGAGAGCCACCGGGTGCAACGGCATCCGCACCGCGATCTGGCCACCGGTCTCGCCGAGGTCCCATTGCAGGGTCGGCGAGTGCTCGATGATGATCGTCAGCGGGCCCGGCCAGAACGCCTCGACCAGGTCGCGCGCGGCCTGCGGCAGCGAGAAGACCAGGCCGTCGAGGGTGTGCCGGGAGCCGACCATCACCGGCGGCGCGGCAGCACGGTCGCGCCCCTTGGTGGTCTGCAACTGCGACACGGCGTGCGGCGTGAACGCGTCGGCGCCCAGCCCGTAGACGGTGTCGGTGGGCAGCACCACCAGCTCACCGGATTTGACCGCCTCGATCGCCGCGGCGATCCCCCGGTCGCGGTCGGCGATCGACCGGCAGTCATAGAGCATCACGATGAGCCAGTCTGCCACGCAACGCTGTCGACGCTGCGTCCAGTCCGCTAAGCGGCGCCGCTGGCGCGGCGCCAAGCAGTGGTGAATCGAGGACGGCCGGTGAGATCCAGATGCCGGTCAATCCGGTCAAACCGCCCATCGGCGCGCAGCAGTTCCGGTAACACCGCCGCGTGCTCCTCATCGTGCTCGATGGCCAGCCCGCCACCGGGACGCAGCAACTGGGCGGCCCGCTCGACCACCGGCCGGACGACGGCGAGCCCGTCCGGCCCACCGAACACCGCGGTCGCCGGGTCGAACCGTGCGACCTCCGGCGGGACGGGCGTGCCCTCCGGCACGTACGGCGGGTTGCTGAGCAGCACGTCGACCCGGCCGCGCAGGTCGCCGAGCAGCGCCGGATCGGTGACGTCGCCGGCCACCACCCGGGTGCCCGGTGCCAGCTCCGCGGCGTTGCGGCGCAGCCAGGCCAGCGCGGCCGGTGACTTCTCCACGGCGTACACGGTCGCGCCCGGCACCTCGTGTGCGACCGACAGTGCGATCGGGCCGGGGCCGGCGCAGAGGTCGACCACCACCGGTGCGGTCAGCTCCCGGGCCAGGTCGATGCCCCAGCCGGCGAGGAGTTCGGTCTCCGGCCGGGGCACGAAGGCGCCCGGGCCGACCGCGAGATCCAGGTAGCGGAAGGCCGCCGTACCCGTGACGTATTGCAGGGGTTCGCGGTCGCGGCGGCGCGCGACCAACTGCTGGAAGGCGTCGCGCTGCTCCGGTGTGGCCCGGTCGACCAGCGCCAGGCGGCCGCGCGACACGCCGAGAACGAAGGCGGCCAGCAGCTCCGCGTCGTTTCGCGCCGATTCGACCCCCGCGGATTCCAACATCGCGGCGGCATCGGCGATCATTGGTGCGACGTGGATCGTCGTACCTTCGGTCGGCTGTTGTCGGCGGCCCGTCACGCGATAATCATTGACGCTCGAGCACGCGACGGTTGCGGAAGGGGGTCACCTGGTGGCTTGGCTCGACCGGGTCCCCGACCAGGTTGACGCGCTGCGGGAGGCACGCGCGCTGATGATGCGGAGCCGCTCGGCCGACGCCTGCGTGGTGCTCGACCGGGTGCTCGACGCCAGCACCGAGCCGCACACCCGTGCCGACGCGCTGATCCAGCGCCTGTCCTCGGTGATCAACTTGGGCCGCACCGCCGAATACCCGAGCGCGGTCGACCGGGCCCTCGAAGCCGCGCGCGAGGCCGGCGACCCCTATGTGCTCGGCCACGCGCACGCCCTGGCCGCGCTCGCCGCCCACCACCAGGGCGCGCTCGACCGCTGCGTCACCCACTTCGTGCAGAGCGCCAGCTACCTGGCCCGGGTGCAAGATCCGGACGGCGACACCGCGTGGGGCTGGCACGACCTGGCGATGGCTTATTCCTATTTGAGCTTCCACGGGTACGCGCTGGGCGCGATCGAGCGGGCCCGGCAGATCGGCACCGCCGCCGGGCTGCGCGAGGAGATGTTCGCCGCACCGGGCATCCGGCTGCGCAACGCCGTCGCGCTCGACCACTCCGGCGACTCCGACGGCTGCCTTCGGGTGCTCCGCGACATCGGCGCCGACCTGTGCCGGTTCCTCAACGCCGACGGCGGTGTCCGGTTGCGACCGTCCACGGTGACCGCCTACGGCTACGCGGCCGCGCGCCGGGCCGCGCTCGGCGAAGACGTCGACCCCGGTGTCGACGTGAACGCCCTGCTGGCGGCCGGCGGCGACGGCGCCCGGGCCCGCGACCTGCGCCAGCTCGGCGACGTCTGCGTGGCGATCGCGTCCGGCCGGCCGATCGAGGCGCTGGCCCGGCTCGGCACGGTCACCGTCTCGCCACAGACGCTGGGCGCGGCCGAGCCGGAGCGGTTGCGCAGCCTGACCTTCGCCCGGGCCGGCGACCACGCCGCCGCGCACCGCGCCGACCGGCACGCGTTTCGGCTCGCCGCCCAGCGCAGCGACCGACTGCAGACGGTCTACGTCGACGGCATCGCGGCGCAGATCGAGCGCGAGGACCTGCGCCGCACGGCCGCGCAATACGCCGGCGAGGCGCTCACCGACCCGCTGACCGGGCTGCCCAACCGGCGCCAACTCGAGCGGTATGTGGCCGCGATGGTGGCGCGTGGCGAGCGTGCTGTGGTCGGCGTCTGCGACCTCGACGGCTTCAAGGCGGTCAACACCGAGCACGGCCACCACTCGGGCGACCTGGTGCTGCAGCGCATCGCCGGGGTGATCCACCGGGTGATGCGCCGCGGCGACTTCGTGGCCCGCTACGGCGGCGACGAGTTCGTGGTGGTGCTGCCGGGCGCCGGGATGGCGGAGGCGGCCGACGTGGCCCGCCGGATCGCGATCGCGGTGGCCGCCGAAGACTGGCACGCCCTGGTCCCCGGCACGCCGGTCGGTGTCAGCGTGGGCTTCGCCGAGGTCAACGGCTCGGGGCCGGCCTTGCGCGACGCCCTCGGCGAGGCGTTCGAGATCGCCGACCGGGAGATGCTGCGCTCCAAGCGCCGTCCCAAGGCGGCGTCCTAACGGCGCAGGCGCAGGTGCAGCAGCAGCACCACGCCACCCGCGATCAGCAGGCCACCCACCATCGTCGCCTCCATCGTGGAGAGCCGGATCTGGGTGTACGGCAACGGGAAGCCGGCCCGGAACACGGGCGCCGGTGCCGGCGGGTCACCGCTGGCCGTCAGCACCGTCTCGACGGTGTTGCCGGCGACGTCCGGGTCGCCGGGCGTGCCCTCGATCGTCGCGCGGCTCGCGATCGGCCCGGTCGTCGCGACCCGGGCCAGCAGCGTCAGCGTGGCCTCGGTGCCGGGCGCCAGGTCGCCGATCACCCAACGGCCGCCCTCCTCGTCGTATCGGCCGGTGGCGTAGCGCGCGGAGACGAAGACCAGCCCGCGGCCCGGCGGGTCGGCGACGGTCACCTGGCGGGCCAGGTCGGGCCCGGCGTTGGCGGCGGTCAGCGTGACCTCGACCTCCCCGCCGAACATCGGGGTCAGGTTGCTGACGTCGCGGGTGAGGGTGAGGTCGGCCCCAGCCACCAGCGGTGCCACGCGCACGACGTTGTCGCCGGCCACCGGGTCCGCCGCACTGCTCTGGGTGACCAGCAGGCCCGGGTTGCCCCGCCACGCCACCGTGGCGGGCGCCCGGACCGTCCAGGTCGCACTGGCGCCGGGCGCCAGGGTGCCGACCCGCCAGCGGGCCGCGGTGGCGACCGGCCCACCGCCCGGGACCGGCCCGGCCACGGTGCCGGCGGACGCCACCGATGTCAGGACGCTTCCGGTGAGCACCGGGTCCGCGACCTCCACGCCGGCCGCCGGGTCGGGGCCCTTGTTGGTGATCGTGACCGCGTAGGTCACCGGGTCGCCCACCCCCACAGCCGCCGGCTCGACCCGCGCCGTGAGCGCCAGGTCGGCCCGCCCCTTCGTGCCGTCGACCCGCAGCGCGGCGGTGGCCAGGTCGTCGCGCTCGTCGCCGTCGGCCGGGGTCGAGGCGATCAGAGCGGCCGCGGTGGTGACGGTCGCCGGCCCGGCGCCCCGGACCAGCAGCGTCAGCGTCGCGGCGGCCCGCACCGGCAGCGCGCCGACGGTCCACGCCAGACCGTCGAAGGCGCCCCGGTCGGCGGTCGCGCGGGTCACGGCCAGCCGGGAGGGCAGCGGTACCGCGACGCGTACCCCGTTCGCGGGTAGGAAGCCCGCGTTGCGGGCGGTGACGGTGAGCGTGGCGTCCTGGCCGGGCCGGACCACCGCCGGCGTCACCTTGCCGGTCACCGCGATGTTCGCGGTGGTCGGCAGCGGCGCCGCCAAGGCCAGCGCGGGCAGCACGAGCAGCAGGCCCACCGGAAGGGAAGCGGCGGCGATCCGAAACCACTTCACACCAGTCACATTAACGGCATAGGCGGACAATGGTGCCAGTTTTCGGCGTCAACCCAGGCTTGACGAATCGCGATCGTCAACCCATCCTTGACGCATGGCACCCTTCAACCTCAGCGTCGACGACCTGATCAGCGAGTTGGAGCAGGACCTACCCGACGCCGACCCGGTGGCCCGCGTCGGCGAGGCCCGCTCCCGCGCCCGGGCCCTCGGCGACCTCGGCGACCAACTCATCGACCACTTCATCCGGGCGGCCCGGGAAAACGGCGCCTCGTGGAGCCAGATCGGCGACGCCATGGGCGTCTCCAAACAGGCCGCGCAGCAGCGCGGCACCGGCCGGTTCGCGCGCTTCACCGACCGGGCCCGCGAGGTCGTCGCGGCCGCGCAGGCGCTCGCACGCGAGCGACGCAACCCGTCGGTCGAGCCCGAGCACGTGCTGGTGGCGCTCCTCGACGCCAGGGCGGCGCTCGCTGCCAAGCTGATCAGCGTGCTCGGCGACCCCGACGCCCTGGCCGAGACGGCCGCCGCCCGCTTGCCCGGGCCCAGCGAGACCGTGCCCGAGCACGTGCCGTTCTCCGCCGGCGCCAAGCAATTGCTGGAGGAGACCACCCAGAGCGCGCTCGACCTGGGCCACAACTACGTCGGCACCGAGCACCTGCTGCTCGGCATCCTGCGCATGCCCGACAGCGGCGCGGGCCGGGTGCTCACCGACGCGGGGTTCAGCTACGACTACACCAAGCAGACGACGCAGGCCGCCCTGGCCGGTCTCCAGCACCGCAACAAGCGGTGACCGTGCGCTACGGCGCGGTCGACGTGCACTATCCCGACGATGGCGGCGCGCGTGCCGCTCTCGTCGTCGCCGCGGACCCGCGCTTCGGCACGGTCGTCGAGGAGCGGGTGGCGTTCGTCGACGCCGTGCCGGCGTACCGCGCGGGCTTCTTCTTCGAACGCGAGCTTGCCGGCGATCCGCGCCGCCCTGGCCGCCACGGCGCCGGTCGACCTGCTCGTGGTGGATAGCTACGTCGACCTGGACCCCGAGGGTCGGCCCGGCCTGGGCGCGCACGTGCACGCCGAGATCGGCAAGCCGGTGATCGGTGTCGCCAAGACCGCGTTCCGGTCGGCGACGCACGCCGTGCCGGTCGTCCGCGGCACGGGTGCCCGGCCGCTCTACGTGACCGCGGCCGGCATCCCGGTCGGCGACGCGGCGGCGTTGGTCAGTGCCATGGCCGGCGCGCACCGGATCCCCGACGCGCTGCGCCGGGTCGACCGGTTGGCCCGGTCAGTGCCGGGATAGCTCGGTCTCCCCCGCCAGCCGCGCGGCCCGGTCGGCCTCGCTGAGCGCGTCGAGCACGCCGTCGAGGTCGCCGCCCAGGGCCAGGTCGAGGTTGTAGGCGGTGTAGCCGATCCGGTGGTCGCTGATCCGGTTCTGCGGGAAGTTGTAGGTGCGGATCCGCTCGGAGCGGTCGACGGTGCGCACCTGCGCCTTGCGGGCGTCGGACGCGGCCGCGTCGGCCTGCTCCTGCGCCGCGGCCAGCAGCCGGGCGCGCAGGATCCGCATCGCCTGTTCCCGGTTCTGCAGCTGGCTCTTCTCGTTTTGGCAGCTCACCACGATGCCGGTGGACAGGTGCGTGATGCGCACAGCCGAGTCGGTGGTGTTGACCGACTGACCGCCGGGGCCGGACGAGCGGAACACGTCGACCCGGATGTCGCCCGGGTCGATGGTCACGTCGACGTCTTCGGCCTCGGGGAGCACCAGCACGCCCGCCGCCGAGGTGTGGATCCGCCCCTGCGACTCGGTGACCGGCACCCGCTGCACCCGGTGGACGCCGCCCTCCCACTTGAGCCGGGACCAGACGCCGTTGCCGCCCTCCGGCACGCCGCGCGTCTTGACCGCCAGCGAGACGTCCTTGACGCCACCGAGGTCGGAGTCCTGCGCGTCGATCACCTCGGTCACCCAGCCGCGCCGCTCGGCGTAGCGGGTGTACATGCGCAGCAGGTCGCCGGCGAACAGCGCCGACTCCTCGCCGCCCTCGCCGGCCTTGATCTCCAGGATCACATCTTTGGCGTCGTGCGGGTCGCGCGGCGCGAGCAGTTCGGCGAGCCGCTCCTCGAGCGCCGGCATGCTGGCCGCGAGCAAGTCGACCTCGCCGGCGAACGACGGGTCCTCGGCGGCCAGTTCGCGCGCGGCGATCAGGTCGGCGCGGGCCCGCTCGAGCTCGTCGTTGGCCTTGCGGATCGGGGTCAGTTCGGCGAACCGGCGGCCGACCCGCCGGGCCGTGTTCTGGTCGGCGTGGATCGCCGGGTCGGCGAGCCGCTTCTCCAGCTCGCCGTACTCGTCGAGCAGCCCCGCGAGTCGATCCACGCTCATTGGTCCCTGCCCTTTGTCGGTCTGACCCTGAACATGCGACGGCGCCCACCCCCGCTGTCGCGAGGGGGGCGCCGTCGGCGCAGCTACTTCTTCTTGGCCTGGGCCTGAACGTTGGCGTACTTCTGCTGGAACTTCGCCACCCGGCCGGCGGTGTCGAGAACGCGCTGCTTACCGGTGTAGAACGGGTGGCAGGCGCTGCAGGTCTCGGCGTGGATCTGACCACTCTTCGCCGTGCTGCGGGTGGTGAAAGTGTTGCCGCAGGAACAGGTGACCTCAGTAGTCACGTACTGCGGGTGGATGTTGGGCTTCATGCCGCCTCGGTCCTTTCGTCGATGGTCGCCGGGTCGTCCGTCGGGACGTGAACCGGAACCTTGGCCGATTGACCAGTCTGCCATGCACTGGTCCGACCGCTGTAACGCGACCCCCAGGGTGTGCATTCCCGTGGGCGATGATTGGACCTATGCCGTCCCGCGCGCCCAGGTTGATCATCACTCGCGGCCTGCCCGCCTCCGGTAAGACGACCTTCGCGCGCGGTCTGCAGCCCTGGGTGGTCCGGGTCAACCGCGACGAACTACGCCGGATGCTGCACGGCGAGCCGCTGCTCACCGACCGCACCGAACGCGAGGTCACGATCGCTTCGTTCACCCTGGTCGACACCCTGCTCCAAGCCGGCGTCGACGTCTGCGTCGACGACACCAACCTGCGCATCCGGGTGGTCCGCGACTGGGCGGGCCTCGCCACCCGGCACGGCGCCAGCTTCGAGGTGCACGACTTCACCGACGTGCCGCTGGAGGAATGCGTCCGCCGCGACGCCACCCGGCCGAAGGAGGAGCGGGTCGGCGAGGCGGCGATCCGCTCGATGCACCACCGCTACCTGGAGGGCCGCACGCTGCCCCTGCCGGTGCCGTCGGTGGCCGCCGCGCCGCCCACCGACCGCTACGAGCCGCCCGCCGACGCCCCCGAGGTGGTGCTGGTCGACATCGACGGCACCGTCGCGCTGCTCGGCGACCGCCACCACCTCGACATGCACCGGGTCACCGAAGACGAGCCCAACCACGCGGTGATCGCCGCCGTCCGGGCCATGAACGCCGCCGGCTACGGCGTCATCTACTGCACCGGCCGCGACGACAGTGCCCGGGCCGGCACGCAGGAGTGGCTCGATCGGCACGTCGGCGTCCCCTACCTGGCGCTGCACATGCGCGGGTACGGCGACCCGCGGCGCGACGCGGTCGTCAAGCGCGACATCTTCCAGCACGAGATCGCCGGCTCCTACCACGTCATCGGCGTCTTCGACGACCGCCAACACGTCGTGCGGATGTGGCGCGACCTCGGCCTGACTGTCTTTCAGGTCGCCGAAGGCGACTTCTAGTGGCGGACGGGGCAGGCGGGGCGCAGGGTCGGTGACGGGAAGGCTCGGGGCTCCGATGAGGGGCGCTGCGCCGGCGCGGGGCGGTCCGGCACGCGGTGGCTGCCGGGCGCGGCGACCTCGCGCTCCGTGCTGACCGGGGCCGTGGCCGGATGGGCGCGGTGGCCGTGGTTGGACAGCTCGCGGGCGTCGGCGTCGAGGTAGAAGTTCGGGCGCTGGTCGGCCTCGTGGTAGTAGCGGTGGAAGACGCCCGTCGCCGCGCCGGCCATGGGTGGGACGATCCAACTCCAGTCGGCGGGGACCTCGCGGCCGGCGCGGGTCTCGTTGCGGATGTGGGCCAGGAACCGGTCGGACTCGGTGTGGTGGTCGGTGATCTTGACGCCGGCCCGCTCGAAGGACCACAGGACCGCGCGGTTGAGCTCGACCAGCACCCGGTCGCGCCAGAGCGTGTTGGGCTTGCTGGTGTCGAGGCCCATCATCCGGGCCACCACCGGCACCATGTTGTAGCGCTCCGGGTCGGCGAGGTTGCGGGCGCCGATCTCGGTGCCCATATACCAACCGTTGAACGGCGCCAGCGGGTAGTGCACGCCGCCGATCGTCAGGCGCATGTTGGAGATCGCCGGCACCGCGTGCCAGCGCAGCCCCAGCTCGGCGAACCAGCCGAACTCGGGGTGGGCCAGCGGCACCTCGAGCACCGCCCGCTCCGGCAGCTCGAACAGGCGCA
>Ga0193743_1003159_pt1 | contig 11160 bp, 11 predicted proteins | sample L2c2metaG_FD_143038 | JGI IMG/M metagenome (GOLD analysis project Ga0193743, IMG submission 143038) | Soil microbial communities from a riparian zone of the East river system, Colorado, United States - L2c2 | ecosystem: Environmental > Terrestrial > Soil > Riparian zone | place: USA: East River...
CAGCTCGAACGGCACGCGGAGACGCCTGCCGATCGCGGGCAGGGTGGCCGAACCGAACACCTGGTTCTGCCGGTAGATCTGGACCAGCGCCCACAGGTTGGTGATGTCGAGATCGCACCCGGGTCGCCCGGCCAGGCTGCGCAGCCGAACCTCCGGGGAGTCGCGGAACATCCGTCCCACCGCGACCTCGAGGATCTGGTCGGGTGACTCGGTGCTTGGCATGCCGAAGCCCTCGCCGAGATCGGTGGCCGAAACCGCGTCCATTTCCCGCAGCGGCACCTCCTTGAGGAAGAGCGCGACGACGAAGCCGACCACGGCGATCGGGACGGCGCACAGGAACACCGTGCCCAGCGAGTCCGCGTATGCGTCGACGATGGGCGCCGCCATCGCCGGTGAGAGCTCGTGCAACGCCTGCGGCGATTGCGCGGCGCGGGCAGGCGCGCCGCTCGCCAGCATCGCGGGACCGAGACGGTCGGACAGGAAGTTGGCGAACAGCGATCCGAATATGGCTGCGCCGAAGGCACTTCCGATGGTCCGGAAGAATGTGACGCCCGAGGTGGCCACCCCCAGATCGGTGAAGCTCATCGTGTTCTGCACGGTCAAGATCAGCGTCTGCATGCACAGGCCGATTCCGGTGCCGAGCACGAACAGGAACAGCGACTGCTGCCACGTGGGAGTGGCCGCGTCCATCTGCGACAGCAGCAGGAAACCGACCGCCATGACCGCGGTGCCGACCACCGGAAAGATCTTGTAGCGCCCCGTGCGGCCGACGATCACGCCGCTTCCCATCGATGTGATGAGCAGGCCCGCCACCATCGGCAGGGTGCGCAATCCGGATTCCGTCGCCGAAACGCCGTCGACGAACTGCATGAAGGTGGGCAGGAAGGTCAGCGCGCCGAGCATGGCGAAGCCGACGATGAACGCGAGGATGCAGCAGACGGTGAACACCGGGCTGGCGAACAGCCGCATGGGCAGAATCGGCTCTGCGGTCCGGGTTTCCACCCAGACGAACAGGGCCAGTGCCGCAGCGGATCCCACGAACAGGCCGATGATCATGGGCGAGGTCCAGGCGTACTCGCCTCCACCCCAGCTGGTCGCGAGCGTGAGGCCGGACGCGCCAAGCCCGACCAACAGGATGCCCATGTAGTCGATGACGGGTTTGGTGCTCCTGGCCAGTGCGGGGATGGCGGTGGCGCCGACGGCCAGTACGACGAGCGCGACGGGCACGTTGATCCAGAACGCCCACCGCCAGGTCAGATGGTCGGTGAAGAAGCCGCCGAGTAGCGGTCCGATCACGGTTGTCACGCCGAACACGGCGCCCAGCGCGCCCTGGTACCGGCCGCGTTCGCGCAATGGGATCACCTCGCCGATCACCGCCATTGCGGTCACCATGATGGCGCCGCCACCGATGCCCTGCAGCGCCCGCGCGGCGACCAACATCGTCATGGAGGTCGCGAGGCCACACAGCACCGATCCGGCCAGGAAGAACAGCACCGAGGCCTGGAACACGACTTTGCGGCCGAACAGGTCGCCGAGTTTGCCGACGACGGCGGTGACGATCGTGGAGGCGAGCAGGTAGCTGGTCACTACCCAGGACTGGTGGCCTGCGCCACCGAGATCGGACACCACCGTCGGAAGCGCGGTGGCCACGATGGTCTGGTCGAGCGCCGCGAGCAGCATGCCGAGCAGCACCGCGACGAAGATCAGGTTGCGCCGCTGCGGAGTGATCAGCGCGCTCGCGGACTCGGGGTCCGCGGTGGCTTGCGCCGTTGAACTGGTCATACCTACCTCTCGTCATAGCCGGGCGTATCCAAACGCCACAGACCATATCGTTAGATAGGCTATAAATATTACGGGCGGACGGACGTGGTGCTCGTCACCCGCGCCGTCGGGGTGGCGGGAGTGCCTACTGCGGCGGCCGCGATACGCACTGCGCGGAGTACAGCTCCACGCCCAGCTTCTCCATCAGTTCCAGTTGGGTCTCGAGGTAGTCGACGTGCTTCTCCTCATCGGCGATGATCATCTCGAAGAGGTTCGCGGTGGTGCTGTCTTCCTTCTCGCGGCAGAACACGATCGCGGGCTTGAGCCGCGTCAGCACCTCGTACTCGATGGCGAGATCCGCCTCGAATTGCTCGCGCAGTGTTTGTCCGACGCGCAGCGAGAATAGCCGCTGGTAATTCGGCAGGCCGTCCAGCAGCAGAATGCGGTCGGTGATCGCCTCGGCGTGTCGCATTTCGTCGAACGATTCGGCGCGCGTGTGATTCGCCAACTCGGTAAAGCCCCAATTCTCCTGCATCTTCGAATGCAGAAAGTATTGGTTGATGGCCGTGAGTTCGCTCGTCAATTGCTCGTTGAGCAGCTTGAGAACGTCGGGATCGCCTAGCATGGTCGCTCCTATAACACCGCGCGGGCTGGTCGAGTGTCGTGGCTGTGGAACGCCTTCAATCTAGTGCACGCGGAGGACGAGAGCGACCGAATGGCACCGGTTTTCGGCGTGTCACCGGCATGGGATCGGAACTCGAAGGGCAGCCTCACCTGCATTCTCACGTGCATTTCCGCCGGAGGATGGACTGGCTGGCCTAAGTAAGGTTAGACTGCGCTAACCACGTTGGCAGCGTTGCGGCAGCCCCGACAGCGCGATCGAATTCGAGGCGAAATCCATGGGCGAGTATCGGTTGCACTCGCTCATTCTGGCTGCCGACTTCTCCGTCGACGACGTCGAATTGATGTGGTCGTCGATCCAGGCGCGCCAAACGCATCTGGCCGGTGTGGCTGCGCACCACGTGGTGGTCTACAAATCCATTTGGGAACCCGGGCGCGTGCTGGTGACCATTGGGATCCGCCATCCGAATTCGGTCCGCGAAGTATTGCGGTCGCCCGCGATCTTCGAATTGTTCGACATCTCCGGGGTCGACGACATTCCGGCGATCTTCGCCGGTGAGGTCGTCGAGAAGATCGACCTCCACGAACCGTCACCGGACGGCGCGATCGCGGGAGTGATCGTTGGAGTGGTCACCCTCGTCAAGGACGTCGCGACGCTGATGGACAAGGTGCACGGCGCCGCCGACCGGTTCAGGCAGGCGGGGGTCCGCAAGATCTGGGTGTACCGGGCGTTCGACGACGGGCAGGAAGTGATGATCCTGCAGGAGATCGAGGACGAGATCAGCGCCAGGCGCTGGATCGATCACCCGGATGCCGCCGCGGAGTGGATGTCGCTCGGAGGGCAGGAGCGAAGCGACTCGGGAGAACGACTCGCAGGGCAGGAGCCCGGCGCCCATCCGACGGTGTTCGTCGGGACGCTCGCTCACCTGATGGCCGTCGACGAGCGGGCGAGCTGATGTTCGTCTGCCTGTGCACCGGGGTCACCAGTCAGGTGGTCACCGATCTCGTCGCCAGCGGGGCCGCCACGTCCAAGCAGATTGCCGACGCGTGCGGTGCAGGTGCCGACTGCGGCCGATGCCGCCGAACCGTCCGGGCCATCATCGCTGCGTCCGCGGTCCAGGAGTGCCCGCAACACGCGAGCCGCTGAGTCAGTCCGAGGAACCGCGGCGGTCGGCGAACTCGGCGAGGGCTTCGGCGTTGGCCGCGCCGCCCATCAACTCGGCGAACTGTGCGTATTCGCGCTCCAACCCTGCGGCAATCTCGGCGCGCGTCGGATCCACGATGGTTTTCTTCACCGCCATCAGGCTTGGAATCGGCCGGGAGGCAAGCACTTCGGCGTGCCGCCGGGCCTCGGGCAGCAGATCGTCCGGTCCGCAGACCTTCCAGGCCAGTCCCATTCGGAGCGCCTCATCGGCATCCACCCACTCCGACGACATCAGGATCCAGGCCGCGTTCTGCCGGCCGATGAGTTGCGGCAGGAGGTAGGAGGAGGCCGCCTCCGGCGCGACGCCCAGACTGGTGAACGGGCACTTCAGCCTGGCGGTCGAGGACATGAAGACCAGGTCGGCGTAGCCGATGATGGTGGCGCCGATGCCGACGCCGAGCCCGTTCAGCGCCAGGATCAGCGGCTTGCGGAGGGTAGTCAGAGCCTCGATCATGCCGGGGAACCCGTACTTCCCCGGCTGGAAGTCCGGGTCGGTGATCCGTGCCTGCATCTCGTTCAGGTCGTTGCCCGCGCTGAACGCCCGTCCGGCACCGGTCAGCATGACCACCGCGATCGTCGGATCCTCGTCGGCGGCGCGTAGCGCGACGGTGGTCGCGTCGTAGAGGGCCTCGTTGAACGCGTTGAGCGCTTCGGGCCGGTTGAGGGTGAGGGTGCGAACCCCGTTCGCATCGTCGATCTGCACTAGCACGGCAGCAGCGTATGTGTCAGCCGTTGGAGTACACGCGCGTGGGTGCGACGAACACGATGGTGCGGCCCTGTTCGGCCATCACCCTGTCGTATTCGGACCAGTCGTCGTGGGTGCCGCCTGCGGCGGTGAACACGTCGCGCAGCAGGAGGCGCAGCGCGTCCGGTTCGGCCAACCACGGTTGCGGGTCGTGCGGGCCGACGAGTTCGGCGTTGCCCTCCACCGTTGCCCACTGCCAGCCGTTGCGGAACGTCACCGCGATCTGCGGGCGCGCCCGCAGGTTGGTCAGTTTCACCTTGCCGTAGGTGACGAATGCCAGAGTGGGTTCACCGGTCGAGGGGTGGGCAAGCACGCCGGCGTTCACGAGGGATGCCTGCACGGTGCCGTCGGCGCGCACGGTCGACACGATGCACAGGCCGCTCTCCTGCGACGCGAGGCCCGCGGCTTCCTGCAGTGTGGTCATTCGACGTCCTCCCGTGAGAATGGTGATCGGAACTCGTAGCGACTGGTGGGGACGGTGTCCACGTTCTTGTTGGCGCCGAACGCCGACGTGCTGGCCACCATCCTGTTCATCCGGTCGCTCAGATCGGCTTCGTCGGTCGCGCCGAAGAACGCGTGCAGATCCTTGGTGGCCTCGATGGGAAACAACTCCTCCACGATCGCGTCGAGGTCCGGTGCGCCCGGTGTGAGGACCCGGACCACCGCGTTCTGGGTGTAGCCGAACGTCGACTGCGTTGCGATCGCAACGGGTGTGTGGTCGATGTGCCAACGGCCGAACCAGGTTTCGGGGTCGAGCTCCGCGGGACGGCGCAGCAGCGCGACGTTGGCGAATCCGTCGGTGCGTTCCCCCAGAGCGGTGGCGGGCGCGGGCAACGGAACGGACTCGGTGACCAGGTACGCGGCCACCTCATCACACTCCATCTCCAGCAGGGCGAGTGCGGCGCGGACCTGATCGCCGTAGTACTGCTGCGTCCACAGGCTGACGAGCGCGACCACCGGCGGATCCAGCGTGGTCAACGTCATCAGAGAATCGCGCACGGCGCCGTCGCGGACGTTCACGGTCAAACCGGTCAGGCCCAGCCGCAGTAGGTCCTCGGCGACCGTCGTGCGCATCGTCTCGCACCACGCGTCGTCGGGCACCTCGCGCCGCATCGTGATGATCACCTTCTCCACCGCACGAACGTACCGCCGCCAGCCTTCCCGCCGGCGGCGACCCGACGGGCGACAATGGTGCGGTGATCAAGGGCCTGGCCCTACGGCCGACGATGCCCGACGTTGGTGGCGTCGTGCGCGGGCTGCTCGGCGTCCTGCTCGTTGCGGGTGCAGGGCTGCACTGGGGCGGCACTAGCGCGGCGACCGCCGCCGCGGGTGCCGCGGCGATCGCGGGCGCCACCGCCCTGCAGGACAGTCCACGCGGCCGGATATTCCTGGTGATGGGCGTGTCGGCGGTGATGGGTGTCGCGGTGCTGTTGGCGTCGACCTTCTCGTCGTACGGCGCCGTGTTCACCGCGGTCGTGGGGCTGTGGTGCTTCGCAGCGGGAATGGCGTGGGCGGCGAGCGCGAACGCCGGGCTCATCGCCGCGGCTGGGAGTGCACTGTTGGTGACCCTGCCGCCGACCGAGCCCACGTGGTCGGGCACCGTCACTGCTACCGCGCTCGCGGTGGCCGGTGGGCTGGCCCAGGCCGCCCTGGTCGCCATCTGGCCGCGGCGCCGCTGGCGGGTCCAGAGGGACGGACTGGCGCGCGCCTATCGCGCACTGGCCGCCGATGCGCGCAGTCTGGCCGACGATCCGACCGGGCACGTCGACCCGGAGCCCCTGCTCTGGCTGCGTGAGGCGTTCACTCTGACCGATGCGCAGGCCCGGCGACGCCCGCTGGCCTACCGGGCGTGGTACGGCCTGCCCGAACGGATCTCGGTCACCGTGACCGCGATCGCCGGAAAGTCGAAGGGTGGCGACGTCGGCTCGCGCGTGTTGGCGGCCGCGTCCGACGTGCTGACGGCGGTCGCCGAACCGGATCGGTCCCAGCGCCAGACGGCCCGGTATGCGATGGGTCGCTTCGATGCCGTCGCCAGCACTGTCGAGGGTCCGGAAATGGCTCTCGTACAGCGACTTTCGGAGCAATTACGGGACGCGGTGACACTCCGTTTCGGGGACGCCTCACCGGAGGCCGCCGACCTCGCGCAGTTTCGGCGCCCGCGTCTGCCGGGCCGCCTTGGATCGATGGTGGCGGCCATGCGCGGCCATCTCACCTGGAGCTCCCCCGTGCTGCGGCACGCCGTCCGGCTGGCGTCGGCTACTGCCATCGGCGTCGCGGTCGCGCGGTTCGCGGATGTCCCGCACGGGTATTGGATCCCGCTCACCGTCGTGATGGTGCTGCGCCCCGAGACCGCCCATACCTACACCCGGTGCGTCGGCCGTGTCGCGGGAAACGTCGTGGGCATCGTGGTGGCGTCGGCGCTGATCCTGTTGCTGCACCCCACCGGGTTGCTCGCAGTGGCGCTCGCAGTGGTGTTCCTCGGCGTGGCTTACGCGGTGTCGGGTTTCGGGTACCTGGCGCTGAGCGCGGCGTTGGCTGCGGCCATCGTGTTCCTCATCGACATCGGCGGCACCGCCGGGGCCACCGCAGTGGGCGACAGGTTGTTGGCCACGCTGATCGGCGGAGCCCTGGCGGTACTCGCCCACGTCGCGGTCCCCGACGACGCGCTGGTCCGGCTGCGGCAACGCGCCGGCGAGCTGCTCAAGACCGAGACCGACTACGCCGCAACGGTGATCAAGGCCTTCGTGCATCGGCTGGACGACCCGGCCGAGGCGCTGTCGTCGGCGTGGGAACGCGCGTTCCGGGCCCGTGCGGCGTTCGAGGCCGCCGCGGGTGCCAGCTGGTCACAGGACCGGCCCTTCCGCCGCTGGCTGCGGTCCTATCGCAACGCGCTCAACGCGGTGACCGCGGCCTGTGCGGCGCTCGAGGCGAGCCTGCCCGCTCAACCGCCATCGGCGCTGAGTCGGGACTTCACCGTCGCGGTCGACTCCTACGTTGAGGCGTTGTGCGGCGATCCGGCCGCCCCTGGTTCGCCATGGCGGGTGGACGTCGGCCGGTTGGCCGAAGCCGCGCAGCGGGTCCGTGCGGAACTGTCCGGCTCCGACGACGCCACGGCGCGTGTCCTCGTCACCGAGATCGGCACCATCACAACCCAACTCGGCCTCATCTCGACGGATGCCGAACGGTCCTCTGCGCCGAGTTGACCGCTGCCGGAGAATCGGCTCAGCCGCGGGCCCACCGCGGTTGGATGAATACGCCTTCGGCCTGGACGGTGACGCCCTCGTCGTCGGCGAGGTGGCCGATAGCGAAGGTCTTGAACCCCTCGGTGCGGTCGATCCTGGCCTCGGCGTGCAGTGGTCCGAGCCGGGTGGTGCGCAGGTAGCGCAGCGTGATCGTGCCGGTGAGCCGGGGCTTCTCGGCAGAGCTCGCTGCCTCGCCAAGGACGTGGTCGAGGATGAGGGCCGCGACTCCCCCGTGCACGTGGCCCGGTGGGCCCTCGTAGGCCGCACCGAGGTGGAAGTCGGTGAACACGCCACGGTCGGAATCCTGGTGGATCACCAGTGGCGGCGCCGTCGGATTGCGCACGCCGATGACGGCGTTGCCCCACGGCATCTGGTCGCCGTCCGAGCTGAACCGGATGCCGAACGACCCGTCGAGCTGGCTGGTGCGCAGTCGCGCCGTCGCCGCGTCGATGGCCGCCTTCGCCTCGGCCACCGAGTCGGCGTCGACCTCGGTGCGGATGGTGGCGTCGACCAGTTCGCGGACCGATTGGGTGAGCGGCTCGTAGAGCGCCCGTAGCCGGGCGACCTCCTCGGCGGTGAGGTTCTCGACGGGGAAGTCCAGCACCTTTGAACTAGAACACGTTCTAACGCCGCTGTCGAATCACTCGCCGGGCCATGGCGCCGGGCCGACCAGCAGGTGCCGGATCACCGGGCCGGCCCAGGCGATCAGTTCGTCGTGGCCGAGGTCGGCGACCGCCGGGTTTCTGAGCACGTACCGCGTCGTGGCCAACCCGATGATGAATGCACCCATCAGGCCGGCGCGCTGCGCGGCGTGGTCGGGTGTGACCGCCGCCAGCACCGGGGCCACCTGCGTGGCGAACACGGCGCGCATGGTGTCGGCGGCGGTGGGACTGGTCATCGCCGCGCGGAGCAGGGCCACGAACGTGGTGTCGTCCTCCCACACGGCGAAGAACCTCGGCAGCAACGCCTCGGCGACCCGGTCGGGGTCGACCAGGGTGAGGTCGGGCAGGTCGAGGGTGAACTTCGCAGCGGCGGCGAAGAGGGCCTGCTTGTTGCCGAAGTAGCGGATCACCAGCGCCGGGTCGACGCCGACGTCGGCGGCGACCGCGCGCAGCGTGGTGCGTTCGTAGCCGTCGGCGCCGAAGCGCACGCGTGCGGCGGCAAGGATGTCGGCGCGTGTCTCCGCCGCGTTGCGGAGTCGGGTGGAGGCCATGGCAACAGAGTAAGTCACCAACTGTTGACACGGCCAGCGAGGGCGCCTAACGTCCAAGTCACCAACTGTTGACTTAGCCCGAGGGGTGAACCATGACACCTGTTCTTGTCGTCGGCGCCGGACCCACCGGGCTGACTGCTGCCGTCGAACTGTCCCGGCTCGGCATCGACGTCCGGATCGTCGACAGGGAGACGGCTCCGTCGACCACGTCGCGAGCGCTGGGCGTGCAGGCCCGCACCGTCGAGTTGTTGCGGCCGCGCGGTGTCGCCGACGAGATGCTTCGGCTGGGCAACCGGGCGTCTGCCACCACGCTCTACGCCGGTGGCCGGCGGTTGGCGGGCATCGAACTGCACCGGATGCCAAGCGAATACAACTTCCTTTTGATGCTCGCGCAGTCCGAGACCGAGCGGCTGCTCACCGAGCAACTGGGTCGCCAGGGCGTCACGGTGGAGCGCGGCGTCGAGTTCGTCGAGCTCGCCCAGGGCGAAGCCGCCGCCCACGTCGTGCTCCGCAACGCCGACGGTCGTACGGAGACCGTCACCGCCTCCTACGTGATCGCCGCAGACGGCTCGCACAGCGCGATCAGGAAGTCACTCGGGTTGCCGTTCGTAGGTCGGTCGCTGGCGCAGAACTACGTGCTCGGCGACGTCCACCTGGCCGGGGCGGTGCCGCAGGATCAGCTGTCGATCTTCCTGGCCGCCAACGGCTTTCTGGCGGTGTTCCCGATGGGCGACGGACGCTTCCGGTTCATGGCGACCGATCCCGACGGCATCACGGGCGACGTGAGTGAGCCGAGTCTGGACGACATCCAACACCTCTACGACCACACCGCGCACGTCCCTGCTCAGCTGTACGACCTGAACTGGAGTTCGCGGTTCCGGATCAACAGCAGGCACATGACCACCCTGCGCGCAGGCCGGGTGTTCTTCGGCGGCGATTCGGCGCACGTGCACAGCCCGGCCGGTGGCCAGGGTATGAACGCAGGCATCCAGGACATGATCAACCTCGGGTGGAAGCTGGCCATGGTGCTGCGGGGGGTGGCTCGCACCGAGCTGCTCGATACCTACGAGACCGACCGGCTGCCGGTGATCAAGGCACTGGTGGCGATGACCGAGCGCGCCACCAAGGCGTTCAATTCGACCAATCCGGTCGTGCACGGTCTGCTAATCCGGCTCGCGCCAAAGGTGTTGTCCCGAGCGGCGGTTCAGGACAGGGCGGCACCTCGAGTGGGCCAGATCGCGGCGTCGTACCGCGACGCGCCGATCGCCAAGGGCGGTGGGTGGATCGGATCACTGCGCGCCGGCGATCGCATCCCCGACGTCCACCTCCCCGAGGGCAGGCTGTACGACCTGATCGACGATTCGACGCTCACGCTGATGATCAGCGGTGGCGCAGGCCGGATCTTCGACGCGCACCATCCGTGGGACGGCGTCATCTCGGTTCGCGAGACGATCTTGCCCGCCGAGGTGGCCGAGGGGCCCGCCTGGCTGCTGGTCCGACCCGACGGGTACCTCGCGGCAGCGGGTGGACCCGGAGACGCCGATCGACTGCACCGATGGCTGGACCGCTGGCTGACCCCTTACGAGACGAGCGCGTCGAGCGCCGCCCTGGCCTCGGGATCGGCCCGACCCAGTTCGAGTTCCATCAGCGCACATTCGGCCGTTGCCGCCACCCACAGTCGCGCCGACTGACGCGGATGCCGCCGATCCATCGCTTCGAAGTCGGCGGCCACGATGTCGACGTTTCGCCGGTTGCGTTCCATCACCTCGTCGGCGATCGGTCGGTGCCCACGCGCTTCGAGGAGTAGTGCCTTGACTCCGCGGTCGCGCAGGCAGCCGTCGAGATAGATCCTGGCGGCGGCCGCCAGGCGCTCGCGTCCCGGCTCCATGTCCCCGATGGCCGACCAGAACTCGTCGGCGAGGGCATCGTGGAATCTCCGGTGCAGCGCCACCAGATAGCCGGTGCGGTCCGGGAAGTGGTGAAAGAACGTGCCCTTCGAGACACCGGCACCGGCGACGACGGCATTTACGCTGAGTCCTTCCAGCCCGAGGTGCTCGGCGAGTTCCAGACCCGTCTCGATCAGCGTCCGACGTGTCCGCGCCGCCGCTGCCGTGCGTTTGTTGCCCGTCCGTGCATGGTCCTGGGTCGCCACAGGATGTCTCCCCTTGCCGTCGCGGTCGCTTCGGGCCTAGTGTAACTCACTGACCGACCGCCCGGTCAACGAAAGGAACGCCGATGCCGACCATGACCACCTCCCACGCAACGATCTCGTACGCTGACGACGGCTCTGGCCCGCCGGTCCTGCTGCTGCACGCGGCACTGCACGACCGCACCGACTACTCGTCGGTGCACGACGCGCTCGCCATGGGACGCC